>ULNH01008061.1_pt1 | contig 62870 bp, 49 predicted proteins | sample 1951871 | NCBI WGS metagenome assembly ULNH01 (sample SAMEA4835572, study PRJEB28245) | human gut metagenome | biome: gut microbiome; material: fecal sample | place: Denmark | collected 2008 | reverse complement strand
ACAAATTCGGGCGTAAGCCGTTTTTGGTTATTAACACGTTATGTATGGGGTTAGGGCTGTTCCTTGTGTATTTATCTAAGGATATCTACGTTTACATGATAGGCAGCACGTTGATGAGTTTTATGGTGTCGCACGATATGCAATGTGTGTACATACTGGAATGCTCCGACGAAAAGTCCCGCGCCCGTAACTACGCAATCGTAAAAGCGGTGGCGATACTGGGTACGTTGCTTGTTCCGTTGCTTAGGGCTACGCTTATGCAAAATGTAAGCGAGCGTTGGCACGTTGTATATTTAGTTCCGGCAATTATCGGTTTTGTAATGGCGTTATTCGCGTTGCTTTTTGCAAAGGAAACAAACGCGTTTTTAACAAAAAGAATAGAGTACTTAAAAACTCCCATCGAAGAACGCGAACAACGCAGTAAGGAAGAGCGCGAGCAAAACGCTCAAGGCGGAATTCTGACTGCTGTAAAATTCGCATTCAAACACAGGCAATTACGCTTTTTGATCATCGCCTGCTGTTGTTTCTATCTTGCTTCGTTAGGTACGGCAACGTACAGTACGGTTATGGCAAAGTCTGCTTTGATGACGGAAGAAGAAATAACTCTTGCTCTATTCTTGTATCCCGTAGGCAACGCGCTGTTTACGTTGATATCGGGTTTTGTGTCGGACAAATTCGGGCGCAAAATAACTATAATTGCGATGTCTTGTTCGGCGTTGGCGTGCTATTTGCTGTTTATTTTCAGCGGTATGTTCAAGTGGACTCCGTATTTGACAGGCTTTGCAATCGGCGGATTTATGGGCAGTTACTGGGGCGCGGGCGATACTATCGGCGGAATAATGTTCTCCGAGTCTTCTCCTACAAACTTGCGTTCGTCCGTAACTGTAATCAACACGTTGCTTAACGGAGTTATGGGCGGACTTGCAACGGTTATCTCTATGATACTGCTTCCTATCATTCCCGAAAAGATGTTCGGCTATATGTACTTGGGGTTGACTGTGCCGGGGCTTGTGGGCGCAATCGTAATAATGTGGCTGTTTGTCGGCGAAACTCGCGGACTGGATCTTAAAACGGTAACGGGTACGGAATGGGATAAGCCTAAAAAAATTAAAGAAGAAACACAGGACGGTGAATAAAAATGGATAACAAACGTTTTGAACTTGGCGCAAACGAACAGCCGTTGGATATTATCAAGGAAACGTGCGGTTTTGCAGGCGTATTCAAACAAATAGGAGTGATAGGGGATTCTTTGGCGTCGGGTGAGTTCGAAAGCCACGACGAAAACGGCAGCATAGTTTATACCGATATGTACGAATATTCGTGGCCCGCTGTTTTGGAGCGCATTACGGGGACGAAGTACAACAATTATTCTCGCGGCGGAATGACCGCGCGCGAGTATATGCAAAGTTGGGCGGATGCAAACGGATTTTGGCAATGGAATCAAGCGTATATCATTGCGCTGGGCAACAACGATTCGTTTGTCTTCGGACATCCGTTGGGAAGCGTCAAGGACGTTAACGCAGAATGTCCGCAGGATAACGCCGATACGTTCTTCGGCAATATGGGCAAAATCGTTTGCAAACTTAAAACGATCGAGCCAAATGCGCGTATTTTTGTCGTTACTCCGCAACTTCGCGGTGATGCCTGCGATAAAGATATTCGTTATATCGCAAGCGAACTTGCCAAATTGTGCGATATGTTTGACTTTACGTACTTGCTGGATATGACTGCGCATGCGCCCGTATACGATGCCGAAATGCGTAAGTCGTTCGGGCTGGGCTTCCATCCGAACCCGATGGGGTACTATGTTTACGCATTGATGGTGGCTAATTATATCGATTACGTTATACGTAGTAACCCTCGGGAATTTGCAACGATACCGTTTGTCGGTACGTCGCTCAAAAACAAAGATTACAAATAGTATGTATTTGCTGAAATGCACAATTAACTAAACTTGTAGATGTTTTCATTGCAAGTTTACAACAATTGATACTAAATATATAACCGTTTAGGGGACGAAGGCATTTGAGCATTCGTCCTTTCTGTTATGATTGACAAATAAAACTCTAAACACAAGCACAATGAAATGATTATTCAACTTGTGTCACGGGCTTCCCACCAAAAAAAAAGAACAGCGAAGGCTGTTCCTTTTTTTTATTTCGAAGCGGGGATTTCTTGCGATTTTGAAAAATCGCAACACGGCGTCGCCGCGTGAACCCCGGTACCCGGGCTGACGCTCCGCTTTAAAATGCAAGCATTTCCGCTTCGCTATTACGCAAACTTTGTTTGCTACAAATCCCGCGTCTCCACCAAACGAGACCCCCCCCCTTGATTTTTTATATAAAAGTTTATATAATGTCAATGAGGAGATTTTGTAGGTGCAAAAGCATTTACAGAAAATAAAACAGTTTTATTAGGAATAAGACACATGCATGCAACCTACGTCTTATTGCCAAAGGGTAATCCAAATCCAAACGACAGTAGAGTTATGGTAAACGGTTTAAGTGTACATTCTTTCTATTTTGCATAGGGGTTGAGATTTTATGGACATATTTGATAAAGAAAGCAAATTAACTGAAAACATGTTTGATGGTGCATTTAATAAAAAAAAGAATTATTGTAGCAAAGATGATTGGGATAATCGTATTTATAAAGAAGAAAATTATTTAAAAGCAGAGAAAGATATAATTTATATTTTAGGCAAAAAACAAAAATATAATGTGTACGATGTATGTCATTATTTTGCCGAAAAGTATTATGCTGTACAAATTCCTGTTAAATATGATATATCATATCGTGATACTAGTAATTTTCAGTTTGGCTTGTTTAGTAGCGATAAATTTCTTAATTCATCTACAAAAATTTATGACACCGAATTTAATTGCACCGATGACAAAATGGAAGATGGCGAAGAATCTATTCTTTTAATGGTTGATTTGTATAATAATAAAATGTTGCACGATAAGTATCCGGCAGTTAAGCAAATTTATAATGAATTAATGGAATTTAAAAGACAACAAGAACAAAAAGGCAATTCGTCATATTATCAATTTAATATACTTATATCTATAACAAGTTATGACAGATTGACAATTAATTCCATGAATGTTATCGAAGGCGTCTCGCCAATCGAAGATATAAATTATGAAATATGGTATTTTTATAATCATTCATAATTTTGTTTTTGGTTGAAAAAATAACTTTTTTAACAATAAATACAAATCTCTTGTTAATTTGGCGAAGGAAACTATAAGCGAATATTTGAAGCAGGATATGACTTTTCAAAGAAATTAATTGAGTTTGCCAAGAACAATCTTGTAGACGAGGAGGCAGTGTGAATCAAGTTTTATTGATAATCGGAATATGTTGCTTTGTCTTTATGATTGTGCAAAATTTATTCTTTTTGGTGTACGCAGTTTACAAGAGCAAAAAGGAAGGAGTTGTCTCTACAAAAATGAAGAGCAACATTTTGTCAAGTGCCATATTCAGCATTCTTCCCGCTTTTGCCGTAGCCTTGATAATAATTCCGTTGGCAAGATCGCTTGGCAATGAGTTGGTGTTCATAAGAAGCATATTTACCGGCTCTGTTCAAGACAATATTTTAGCGGCGGAGACCATACTCAACGTCTTTGGCCTTGACCTTGCAAGTACAGCCCTTTCTCCCACGGTGCTTGTAACAGTGCTTTGGGGAATGTCCTTATCGGGAATTGCGGGACTCATACTCATTGCATTTTTGAGTTTAAAGAAGAAAAAGTCAAAAAAAGAGATTGAAGTGGCAGTTTGTGATATGCAAAACGCTGATTCCGATGAAACAACGGATGTTGTCCTTAATCAGAGCGAAGAAAACAGCATTGTTTCAGATGAGAATATTTCGGTTATAAACGTCACGGAAAACGAAAGCGAAAATGTTGTTAAAGAGGCAAAGGTTGAGGAGAACTCTTCAAAAAAGAAAAAATCTAAGTGGCTGAAAATACTCTCTATGAGCGCAAGTCGCTTTGGCAATCTAATGTATATTGGGATCATAGGCGTGTACTTTGTTAAGCAAATTGCAGCAGAGGGTTCGCCGGAAGTTGCAGGAGACGGTGCGGGATTTTTGTCCTTGCTCACAGTGCTTTTGTCGGGTGGCTTTATGGTCCTATTTTCAAAACTTGGCGAAAAAAAGGCGTGGCTTAAAAATTTGGCGATGCCCATATCGATGCTTCTTGCGTTTGTGATAGTGATGCTACTTTCATTGGTTATTCCGGAGAATGTAGCAAACTTTGAGTGGAGGACTTGATATGAACAAAAAATCCATTTTAATTTGGGATATACTCTCACTCATATTTATAATTGGCGTACCGCTTGTAACTTGTATCGCCCTTGATGTGTGGCCGGATGGCGGACAACTTGCCAAGTCAATGTTGCCAATTGCTATTTTGTTTTATCCCGCGGCAATATTCAGTGCATTCCCATATATATCAACCATTGGCATATACGGCACATATCTTGGTTTTTTGACGGGCAACGTTTCCAATATAAAAGTGCCGTGTGCTCTTAATGCCGTCAGTTCACTTGATGACGGTTGTTCACATAATCATAAGGATTGTATGGTGACCGCGGCTGTGGCGGTATCAAATATAGTCACCCTTATAGTGCTTACAATTTGCGTGTTCGGATTGCTCCCTTATATGGACGATATAATGGATTTGAAGATCGCTCCTGCTTTCAGACAAATTCTAGCAGCACTTTTTGGTGCTCTTGGCGTACATTATTTCAAAAAGAATAAACTCTTCAGTACCATTCTTATTATTGGATTGATAGTTGTGCTTGTTATAGACGGTGCTCTCAGTTCAACAATTCTTCTTGTCATCGCAATGGGAATTATGGTGGCGTATTCAATTGCGGCATCTGTTGTGGAATATAATAAAACCACTAAGGAGGATAAGAAAAGAAATTATGAAAATTCGGGAGAGTGAAAGGTTCAAAGACTTGCGTATTGAAATGAGAAATTGTATAACGCCAATTTGTTTTGCGTGTTCATGATATTACAATAAGGAGTTATTTATGGAAGAAAAGAAAGTGTTATGTGCTGATAAAAAACAGTTACCCGAGATTATCAGAGCGATAGTGCTTGAAAGGCTTGAAGGCAAGGTTTTGGGCATTAAATTCTTGGGAGGTGGTTCTTTTGGTTTTGCCTACAAGGTGGACATTGACAAAGAGCCGGGCACTCTTGTTGTGAAGACGTTTAAGATAGAAGGTATGCACAAAAAAGAGGCCTATCAACTTGGAGTTTTGGGTGCACATTCAACGGTCAAATTCCCAAAAGTGTACTTTACATACGATAATACGGCAGATAAGCCCATTGATTGTATGGCAATGGAGTATGTAGAGGGTAAAGACGCTTTTAACAATTTTGGTCTTCTTTTTAAATCGCCAAAGGCAAAACGCGTATTTGCGGACAAGTTGACGGAAGCAATGAACAGCATACACAGTTGCACCGCCGAAAAGTTTGGCGACATTGAAAATCCCACCTTTGACAGTTGGCAAGGTTATTATAAACCTTTTGTTCTCGACATCTTGGCAAGAGCAGAGGAGATGAATAAAAATGGCAAACTTGAAGGTTTTGTTTTCAACACAATGAAGAAGGCGTACTCTATGTATGATGAGATTTTCTCGGAAAAAGTGACAACGCCTTCTCTCATTCACGGCGATTTGAACGTAATGAACGTCATGGTGAAAAAGCCTTTTGAAATTTCAGCAATTATTGATCCTTTGAACTCAATGTATGCCGACAAGGAGTATGACCTTTTCCAACTTAACAATCTTACAGGTCCCTGCTTTCATCTTTACAAGACCTACAAAAAAAAGTATGAAACAAGCGAGAAGTGTGATGCAAAATGCGCCTTCTATGCCCTTTGGAATGAAGTATATTGCTATTTAAGGTCCGGCAAAATTTTTAGGATCATCATGTATCCTATAGTGCTCAATATGAAAAAGCAAATGAGGAAACTTTCAAAATAACTTATATACTTCTATGAACTGGGATACAACGAAACATTCAGGCAAATCGAGTTTTATATACCCGACACAAATGAGGGCGAGTCCGGAAATACCTGAAATGCGTAAAACGAAAAAACCGTCCGTCACCGGGCGGTTTTTTGTTGCGGGAAATTCTAATTATAATTAAATATATTGTTTTGTTATCTTTACGCTCGCAAACGCCGCGCGCAGTGTGGTATAATCTCAAAGTATGTTTAAGTTGCTTCGTCTGTTAAAGCCCGACGCGGGCAGAATAGTGCTTGTCGTATTTCTGACGCTGATAACCTCGGCGGCAAGTCTTGCGCTGCCGTATCTTATGAGTTATATCGTGGAATACGGTATCGGCGGGCAGAATATGACGGTTACGCTTGCGTGTTCCGGGATAATGCTCGGCGTGTCGATAATAGGGCTTGTCGTGGGCATTTTGTCTTACAAAATCTCGGCGGGCGTCGTCAGCAGATATTCAAAGACCTTGCGCGAAGTAATTTTCAAAAAGGTAAACACGCTCAATCCCGACCAACTCAATCACTGGGGCACGGGTGCGCTCATCACGAGAAGCACAAACGATATCTGGCTTCTGGAAGAGTGCGCGAGTATGCTTATGCAAGGCGTCATCAGTATTCCCATTCTGGTGCTTGGCGGAAGCGCGCTGGCGTTTCTTGCCGATCCGTGGCTTGCGCTTATCATGTTCACGTTCGTGCCGGTCGTCGTGACGGTGCTGTATTTCGTCGTGCGTCGCATTATGCCGCTTTGGGAAAAGAGCGACGAATACATCGACAAACAGAACAGCATTATCCGCGAAAGGTTGACGGGTATCCGCGTTATCCGCGCGTTCAACAGGGAAGACCGCGAGTGCGACCGCGCCAACGAAGCCACGCTCGTCATGGCGAAAAACATCATAAAAGCCAACGTCAATATGGGGCTTCTTACACCGGTTATCATGCTGGGGCTTAACCTTGTCACGATTCTTATCCTGTACGTCGGCGCAAAGCTTATGCAGGGCGGAAAGTCGGCGGTTACGGGTGCGGATATTATCGCGATCGTGCAGTATGTCGCGCTTGTCATGAACGGCATTATGATGTTTGCGATGATGCTTGCGTTTTTGCCGAAAGTCGCCGTAAACAGCAGACGTATCAACGAGATTCTGGAAACGGAAGTTCAAAAAGAACCCGACGACGAAAACCTGCCCGCTTTTTCGGGCGCACTTAAATTTTCGCACGTCGATTTCAGATATGAAGGGGCGTCGGAGAACGCGTTGAGCGACGTGTCTTTCGATATCGCGCCCGGCGAAAAGGTTGCGTTCATCGGCGGTACGGGCAGCGGAAAAAGCAGCATTGTCAAACTTATTATGAAGTTTTTTAACCCGACTTCGGGCGAAATATCCTACGACGGAAAATCAGTGTCGGAAATCAGCGGAAAACGCGTCAGGAACAACGTGACGTGCGTGCTTCAAAACGCCACGATATTTTCGGGCACGATCGGCAGCAACGTCAGAATGTCGGCGGCGGACGCTTCCGACGAGCAGGTGTACGACGCGCTTAAAATCGCGGAACTGAAAGGATTTGTCGAAAACCTCGAAACGGGGCTCGACTACGAAATACTAAGCGGCGGCAGTAATTTGTCGGGCGGACAAAAACAACGTCTGTCGATTGCGCGCGCAATGCTTAAAAAAGGTTCGATTTATCTTTTCGACGACAGTTTTTCCGCGCTTGACTTCCTGACCGAAGCGCACGTCAAGGAAAACCTCGATAAAGCCCTTTCGGGAAAAACGAAAATCGTTATGACGCAACGCGCGTCGACGGCGGCGTCGGCGGACAAAATATTCGTCCTGGACGAAGGGCGCATCGTGGGGCGCGGAACGCACAAAGACCTGCTTTCGTCGTGCAGACAATATCGTGAAATTTACGAGTCGCAGACGGGACAAAAAGTCGAAGGAGGCGCATTATGAAACGGTTTCGAAGCGGCGACAAAATGGCGAAAAACGAAACGAAAAGCATAATTCTGCGCCTTGTCAGAGAAATCGGCAGAATCAAATGGGGCATGGTGTTGGTGTGCGTATTAAGCGCGCTTACGATGGCGGCAAACATCGCCGCGCCCAAGTTCTTGTCGGACGCTCTGGACGTCCTGAACGCATATAACGGGACGGGCGATCTTGTCGGGCAAATCAAAAACACACTCATACTTCTTATCATCATATATACGGCGTATTCGGTGCTGAGTTACGTCGAAATGCTGGCGTCGAACAAGATTGTCAGCATGCACTTTACGGCGGGACTTCGCATGGATATGTCCACGAAAATCAAGTACCTGCCCGTGTCTTACGTCGACAGGACGGAAGCGGGGCAACTTCTTGACAGAATGACGGGCGACGTGTCGCAAATGGGCAACAGTATACATAGTATTGTCGAAACGCTTTTAATGGGCATTTTGCAACTTCTGACGATTATCGTTATGATTTTCACGATAAACTGGGTGTTTGCGCTGATTGTTATCGCATTTGTGCCTGCTTCGGTTGTCGTGTCGTGCGTCATCGCAAAGAAGAGCGAACCTTATTTCGATAAGATGTTCAAATCGTCCGGCGAGATTTATCAGGTTGTCGAAGAAACGTATTCCGGGTATCAGACGATAAAAAGCTACAACGTGGAAAACCGCCAGGAAGAAAAGCACGCGCGCGTCAACGACGAAATGTGCAAGGCGGAAGAAAGGGCGACGTTCCTGTCGTCGATAATCACGCCCGTCGTGTCGCTCACGAACAATATCGCCTACGTCGCGATATGTTTAATCGGCGCGTATTTCGCAATCGAAGGTATGAAAATCGGCGGCAACGTAGTCAGCGTCGCGGACATTATCGCCGTCGTCATTTACGCAAAAATGTTTTCGTCCCCGCTTGAAAGAATCGCCGGCGCGATAAGCAGTATTCAAAGGGTTGCATCGGCGTCGAAAAGGGTGTACGAGGTGCTTGACGAACCCGAAATGGACGTAAGGGAAGGCGAGATGCCCGAAAACGTCCGGGGCGTCGTCGACTTCAACCACGTCGCGTTTTCTTATAATCCCGAAAACCCGCTTATCAAAGACATGAATATCCACGTCGAAAAAGGGCAAAAGGTGGCGATCGTCGGGCCTACGGGCGCGGGCAAAACCACAATCGTCAATCTTCTTATGCGATTTTACGATCCGAATTCCGGCGAAATAATAATCGACGGCACGGACACGGGCAAAGTCTCGCGCGAAAGCGTAAGGGGCTGTTTCTCGATGGTGCTGCAAGATACCTGGCTTTTCGGCGGCACGATTTACGACAATATCGCTTACGGCAAAGACAACGTTTCGCGCGAAGAAGTTATCGCCGCCGCAAAATCCGCGCACGCCGACGGCTTTATAAGGATGCTGCCCGACGGCTACGACACCGTCGTCAACGAATCGCTCACAAACCTTTCGGGCGGACAAAAGCAGTTGCTGACGATCGCAAGGGCGTTTTTGTCGGACAGACCTTTGCTGATTCTGGACGAAGCGACAAGTTCGGTCGATACCCGCACGGAACTTCTGATACAGGGTGCAATGGACAAACTCATGCGTAAGAAAACCAGTTTCGTCATCGCCCACAGGCTTTCGACAATCGTCAACGCCGACGTGATTCTGGTCATCAAAAACGGCGACGTCGTGGAATCGGGCACTCACGAAGAACTGCTTAAAAAGAACGGTTTCTATGCCGAAATCTACAACGCCCAGTACAATTTCTCATAAATCAATCGGACAAGCAATTCTTACGGTGACGGAAATTTAATTCAAAAAGCAGACGAAACGGCAATTCCGAAACGGCGGGATTGCCGTTTTTCGTTGTCGGTTTTTAATGGTTTCGGGCAAAAATGTAAACGAAAGTTGTTGTTATTTTCACAAAGTAATGTTATTATAGTAATGTATAAGGGTTACTTTTTCAGGAGGAAAATATGAAGGCGAAGAAGAAACTTATCGGCATTCTGCTTGTAATAGTGGTGGTTGTTTTGAGCCTTGGCGTGCTTACCGCATGCGGCGAAACCCCGGGCGAAACGTCGAAGAATAAAAAGGCTGTCGTCATTTGTACGGCGTTGCTTTCGGGCGGACTGTACGACACGAAGACGAACGAGGCAATCTGGGATCCCGTTGCCGAAGGCGTTTATTTCCAGCAGGTGTTCCCCGGCGGGGATATGATGGGACTTGTCATGGCGGTGCTTACCGACAAGACGACGTACGACTTAATCGACGGCATTATGAAGTACAAGGACGAATCCGTCGAAAACTTATTATGGCAAATCACGCTTGACGAGCAGGGCAAAAGCAACAATCCGAATCTGCGCCCCGCAAACGTTCGCCCCACAACCGCGGACGGCACGTTCAAGTCAACGCTTTATAACGATTCCGGCGAAGTCATCGACGGATACGGCGCATACACGGCAGGCGAAAAAATTCAATACGGCGCAATCGCCGCGTATCGTCAGCAATGTCTGGACCTGAAAGCCAGATACGAAAAGCAGGGCTGGGACGTCGTCGTTTTCAACTACGACTGGCGCATCGACAACAGGATCAATTCCGAACTTCTTGAACAATTCATTCAGACCAACGGCTGGGAAGAAGTAATTCTCACGTCGCACAGTATGGGCGGCCCCGTCGTTGCGGGATATATCGCAAGACTTCAAAACAAGTGGTTGGAAGCGGAAGCGAAAAACCCCGGACAAAAAGACGTCAAAAAACCGAGTCAGATAATTCGCTCGTATCGCGCGTTCTCGCCTGCAACGGCGGGCTCTCTTGACGCGATTTATTACATGGACGATCCCGTGGGCGCGATTGCCGACGTTGTAAACGGAACGGTCGGCGACACTCTCGGCGGCGTTGTTCTGGGCGTCGACGCGATTTCGGAAGGCATAAAGAAACTTGCAGGACCGCTTGCACAGAACCTTACTTCCGTAATGCAACTTCTGCCGTTCCAGACCTTTGCGGATTCCGATTATTACGGCGAAAACGAAAGCCCCGTTTACGTTGACGGCGTACCCGTGACGAATATGTACGAATGGTACTGCTCGCGTCCTTGGGCGCACACCAGCGACTGGAAACCGGGCGTCGACGGCATTTACGACAAACTTAAACCCGGCATGAAAAACCTGCCGGCATACTGGGATTCCTTCTACGTCAAAGAAAGCGTGAACGACAAAGACGCCAACGTTTACGCGCCCGAACTCGTGAACACGACTTATTGCCTGGGCGTCGGATACAACACCAAAAAGAGCGTTCAAATCGTTACGAAAGACACCGACACCGTTAAGGTCAACAAGGTTACTTACGAAATGTGGGACACCAAAAACCATAAGTACGACACGCCGCTTACCAGCATCGAGTATTATTCCTACGACCACAAAGCAATACTCTTTGGCGACGGCGACGGAACGATGCCCACCAACGCATGCCTCGGCGGACTTAACTACAATGGCGACAAGACGATAAGCAACACGAAAGGCCGCGCGATTTATCCCTTGCCGGAAGCGCGCCAGACCACGACGATTTGCTATTATAACACGAACCACGGTACCGTCGGCGGATATTGGGACGTCCTGAAATGGGACTTCTACGAGATGATGGATAAGATTATCGTCGAAGACGAAAGGAATCCTTTCTTTTAAGCCTTGATTATCAACGAAAGCACGCGCTCGCCGCGTGCTTTTTTGTTGCTCTTTTTCAAAAACCGAATTTTCTTACAAGTGTATAAGATTTAGGTTAATATTAAGTAATAATTATATACTTGCAATAAAGACTATATTTATGTATAATAAGAAACGTAATGAAAAAGAAGGAAGCAAAAAAACTCAATAAAATCGACGCGCAGGCAGTGCATAAGAAGCGCGCCCTTATCACGGAAAAAATAAGGGAATCTTTCGTATCGACCTTGCCGATAATCATCATAGTTGCGATAATGTGTCTGTCGATACAGCCTGTGCCGACGGGCTTATTGTTGTCGTTCCTTATCGGCGCGTTGCTGATAATCGTGGGAATGGGGTTGTTCACGCTTGGTGCGGACACGTCCATGACGCCGATCGGCAGCCGCATCGGCACGACTCTTACGAAGTCGAAAAACCTGCCGCTTATTTTGTTTGTGAGTTTTATTCTGGGCGTTGCGATAACGATTGCGGAGCCCGACCTTCAAGTTCTTGCGGAAACCGTGCCGCACATCGACGGCAAAGTCCTGCTGATTACGGTGGGCGTCGGCGTAGGGTTGTTCCTTGCGGTGTGCATGCTCAGGACGATTCTGGGCATAAGGCTCAGATGGCTTATCCTTGCGTTTTACATAATCGTATTCGTGCTTGCGGCGTTTGCCGACAAAAACTTTTTGTCGATTGCTTTCGACTCGGGCGGGGTAACGACGGGGCCGATGACGGTGCCGTTTATCCTTGCGCTCGGCATAGGCGTCGCGAATATCCGAAGCGATAAAAAGGCGGAAGCGGACAGTTTCGGTCTTGTCGCGTTATGTTCGATAGGGCCGGTGCTTGCGGTGCTGATTTTGGGGTTCTTTTACAAGGGACAGGGCGTTGCGGACGTGAACCTTCCGTTCATCCCTGAAACGACGACCGAAATGGGGCTGGAATACCTGAAAGCGTTCCCCGCATATATGAAAGAAATGGCGATTGCACTGTCGCCGATTATCGTACTGTTTTTGATTTTCCAGGTGGCTGCTTTCAAGATGAGCAAAAAGAGTTTTTTGAAAACGCTCATCGGTATTCTTTACACATACGTGGGTTTAGTGTTGTTTTTGACGGGTGTAAACGTCGGTTTTTCGCCGCTGGGGTTATATCTCGGTCAGCAACTGTACAGCGGCTGGACGCAATATATTCTCATTCCTGTGGCGATGCTTATGGGCTGGTTCATTATTTCCGCCGAGCCCGCGGTATTCGTCCTTGAAAAGCAAATCGAAGACGTGAGTTCGGGCGCAATCCCCGGGAAAGCGATTAAACTGAGCCTGTCGATTGCAATCGCGTTGGCGATGGGGCTTTCGATGATCCGCGTCCTTACGGGGATATCGATACTCTGGTTTATCGTGCCGGGTTATCTCGTCGCGCTTATACTGATGTTTTTCGTCCCCGACATATTCACGGCAATCGCGTTCGACTCGGGCGGGGTTGCGTCGGGACCGATGACTGCGACGTTCATGCTGCAATTTTTCATCGGCGTATGTTCGGCGCGCGGCGGCAATATATTAAGCGACGCTTTCGGCGCGGTCGCACTCGTTGCGATGATGCCGCTTATTTCCATTCAGATCACCGGTCTTGTTTACAAGAAGAAGAAACAACGCGCGGAACGCGTACCCGAAGTCGTTTACGGCGACGACGATATTATCGAACTGTGGGGGAACTGATATGTACTTTGTAATCTCGGTAATCAATCCCAACGGATTGTCGATTCTGAATAACATTTGTCAACGGCTGGAAATCCCCGTGATTCTGTCGCTTATCGGCCACGGCACCGCGTCGCAGAAGATACGCGATTTGTGGGGGATCGAGTCCACCGATAAAAGAATCCTTTTTGCGGTCGCGGACGAAAACAAAACGAAGTCGCTCATCACGGAAGAACGACGCCGTCTTTACATCGACGCACCCGGCAACGGCATTGTGATTTCCGTCCCGATTAAAAGCGTCGGCGGCGGCAGCACCCTCAATTTTTTGAACGGAGGAAACAAGGATATGAAAGCACCCGATATAAATTTTGAATACGAACTCATTCTCGCGATTGCAAACGAAGGGCACACCGACGCCGTTATGGACGCCGCAAGGGCTGCGGGCGCGGGCGGCGGCACCGTTATCCACGCAAAGGGTACGGGCGGTATGGGCACTGAGAAATTCTTCAACGTATCGATTGCAAGCGAAAAAGAAATCATCATCATCGTTGCGAAAAAGGAAAAGAAAGCGGACATTATGCGCTCCATCGTTACGACGGCGGGCGCGGGCACCGACGCAGGCGCGATAGTTTTCTCTCTTCCCGTTTCCGACGTCGAAGGGTTCAGACGGGACGACGATAATGCCGAAATTCCAAAAGCCGAACAAAAAACAGAACAAGCAGAATAATTTCGGGCCCTCCTATTTTTCGGGAGGGCTTGATTATTTTCTTATTCGGTGGTAAAATATAGACATAATTTACGGTAGGTGGGATATGTTGGACTTCGAAAAACACAAACAGGCAGGGGAAAATTATTTATCTTGCGACGTTGAAAAGAACTTATGCTTCCCGATGCATTGCAACGAAACGTACGAGTTTTTATATTGCAACGACGGGCTTGCAAACGTTACCGTGCTGGACAGAATTTATCGTCTTCGCGCGGGGAAGTGTATGGTAATTCCGCCAAAGTTCGCGCACGCTTACGAAACGCCCGATTACAGCAACGTTTTCATCTGCAAGTTTTCAAAGGATTGGGTTCCCGACTTTTACGAAAAGCACGACGGTTACGTCGCGACTTTCCCGGTTTTCTCGATAGAGTTTGCGGAATCGATGGTAAGGAAAATGCCCCTTGTTACCAACACGTTCAAGCAAAAAGCCGTTTTGTATCATATTCTTGCGGAGTTCGAGACGCACACGGCGTTTATCCCCGTCGACAAAAAGAAGGTGGACGTCCTGAACGCAATCGCGAAATACGTTTCGCACAACTTCACGGAAGACATAAGCCTGAAAGACCTGTCCGACAAAATGGGATATTCTTACAATTATCTTTCGGCTGTTTTCAACGAATATTTCGGCGCGAATTTTTCCGACGTCGTGAATATTTACCGCATAAATTACGCAACCGATCTGTTGTATTCGACCACGCTTTCCGTCGCGGAAATCTCAAAAAAGGCGGGTTACGACAGCGTGCGTAGTTTCAACCGCAACTTCCAGAAATACAAAGGAAAGTCGCCGCGCGACGCCCGCGAGTTCGTGAAAGAAGGCATTATCGTTGACGTCTGACGGTTTTTTGCGGTTTTTACTGTATATTTTTGGTCGTTTGTATAGTAAAAAAAATAAAGACGTCGTTTGTTTGAAAAGAGCGTTGTTTTTATGATATGATAATCATATAAATATAAAAAATAAGAGGAGAACATTATGGCAAATTTTTCAAAATTGATTGAAAAAAAGGCAGACGCCGCGCAATATATGGTTGACGAAATCACCCATATCTGCAAGGATATGCCCAAACGTACTCCCGGCGAAGAAGGCGAAAGAATCGCTTGCGAGTATATGGCTGACGTCCTTAAAAAAGACTGCGGATGCGAACGCTCCGACGTTGAATCGTTTAAGGAAAATCCCGGCAGCTTTTTCGGCTGGATTTATATCACGATCACCTGCGTTCTTGCAGGGCTTATCGCATACTTCTTCCTGCCGATATTAGGTTTTGCGCTTATCGTTTTCGGTTTCTACGTAATGATAATGCAATTCGGTCTTTACAAAAAGACTTTCGACTTCCTGTTCCCCGAAAAGACGGGCACGAACGTTACTGCAATCAAGAAATGCACGGGCGAAGTCAAAGGTCGCGTATTCTTCAACGGTCACCCCGACGCAGCGTGGAACTGGCCCGTCAACAATAAGTTCGGCGGCAAAGTTTACGAAGCGAACATCGTCGTCGTTGTCCTTGGCGCGTTGTTCCTTATGGGATGCAGCCTTGCGACGGCTATACTCACCGGTTTCAAACCCATGATTCTTAAACCCGAAAACGGCGTTCTGTTCTGGCTTGGCGTCGCGAACCTTGCTTTCGTACCTTTCTATTTCGGTATGTACCGCATGTGGGATCCGAACACGACGGTTGACGGCGCAAACGACAACCTTACGGCTTGCCTTATGGGCATCGCAATCCTTAAAGCGATGAAAGACGAAGGTATCGAACTTGAACACACCGAAGTCGGCGTTATCCTTTCAGGTTCCGAAGAAGCAGGACTCCGCGGAGCGAAAGCGTGGTGCGAACAACACAAAGGCGAATTCGACGACGTTCCCACCTGGATTTATTCTTTCGACACCATTCACGATCCGAAATTCCTGGGCGTCAACTATCGCGACCTTAACGCAACCGTCAAAGCCGATAAGGAAGTTTCCGACAGCTTTATGGAAGCGGCAAAAGAACTGGGCATTCACTGCAACAAAACTCTTGTTCCTCCCTTCGGCGGAGCAACCGACAGTGCAGCGTTCGCACAGGCAGGTTTCAGGGCAACGGGTATCACCGCTTTGAACCACGTTCTGGAAGATTATTACCACACGCTTAAAGACAGTTACGACAACCTTAACAAAGATTGTCTTGCGGATTGCTATGCAATTTCCGTCCGCGCGCTTGAAAACTTTGACAAAAAGATTTCAAACAAATAATTAAAACAAACACGATAATGAAGGATAGCGAGTTCTCGCTATCCTTTTTCGTTGAAAAAATCGATAAATGCGGCGGATATTTTTTTCATTTCTTGACAACAACGTATATTTAATGCAATAATAAAACTAGTTTAACACAACGTGGAAAGTATGGAAGAAATCAAAAACACCGACTGCAATCTCATAACGGGACTCACGTCCGAAGAAGTCGAAGCGCGCGTCAAGAGCGGGCTCGTCAACGGATTGCAAACAATAAAAACCAAAAGCGTACTCAGAATACTTATCGACAACACCTTCACGTTTTTCAACTTCGTGTTTTTCGTGATGGCGATTATCGTCGCGGCGTTTTTGGGATTCGACGAGGACGGCATGGGCAATTACGGTTTCGTGATACTGTGCGTCTGCAATACGCTTATCGGTATCGTGCAGGAACTTCGCGCAAAGCACACGATGGATAAACTGTCGCTTATTTCCGCCCCGAAAGTCAGGGTTATCCGCGACGGGGAAGAAAAGGAAATCGCCGTGAAAAACGTCGTTATGGACGACGTTACGATATTGCAGGCGGGACACCAGATTTGCGCGGATTCGGTCGTTGTCGAAGGCAGTATCGAGGTCAACGAAAGCCTTATCACCGGTGAGCCCGACGCAATCGTGAAAAACGTAGGCGACAGCCTGATGTCGGGAAGTTACGTCGTATCGGGACGCGCAAAAGCAAAAGTCGTGCACGTCGGCATGGATAACTTCGCAATGAAAATATCCGCCGGCGCGAAGTATTTCAAAAAACCCGTTTCGGTCATCAAAAATTCGTTAAATAAAATCGTAAAAACGATGTCGGTGGTCATTGTGCCGCTGGGCATCGCTCTTTTTTCGGTCAAATATTACATTCAGGGCAACGATATGAACAGTACGGTGCTGACGACAATCGGCTCGTTGGTCGGCATGATTCCGAGCGGTCTTGTCGCGCTTACGTCGGTCGTGTTCTGTCTGAGCGTCATAAGGCTTGCGGGACACCACACCCTTGCACAGGATATGTACTGCGTCGAAACGCTTGCAAGGGTTGACGTGCTGTGTCTTGATAAAACGGGCACGATTACCGAAGGCAGTATGGAAATCCACGGTATAAAAACCGTCGATTTGTCGGAAGACGAGTTCTGCCGCCACCTTAAAAACCTGTCGGACGCCGTCAAGGACGAAAACGCAACGGCGGCGGCGGTCAAAAACTACGTCGGACAGTACGAGGCGGCGGGCGAAGTCAGCGTTGTCGTACCGTTTTCGTCGGACAGAAAGTGGAGCGGCGCGGTTATCGACGGCAGAAGTTACGTTCTGGGCGCGCCCGAATTCGTTTTCCCCAATACCGCGGAAGAAATAAAAGCAATCACGCGCGAAAAGGCGGAAGAAGGGCTCAGGGTGCTTGTCCTTGCGTCGTCGGACGTCGAAATTATCGGGCACAGCCTTCCAGACGGACTGAAAGCGGAAGGGTTTATATTCATCGCCGATAAAATAAGAAAAGAAGCCCCCGATACGCTGCAATATTTCAGGGATCAGGGCGTTACCGTCAAAATTATTTCGGGCGACAACCCCGTTACCGTGCGCGCCGTCGCAAAACGCGCAGGGCTTTCCGATTGTGACAGTATCATTGATATGTCAACCCTGAAAACCGAAGAGGAAGTCATCGAAGCGGCGGAAAAATACACGATATTCGGCAGGGTTCTGCCCGATCAGAAATTGTTGCTTGTAAAAGCCCTGAAAGCAAACGGACACACCGTTGCGATGACGGGCGACGGCGTAAACGACGTGCTTGCATTAAAGGAATCCGACTGTTCCATCGCGATGGCTTCGGGTTCGGACGCCGCGAAGAACGTGAGCAGTCTGGTGCTTCTTGACAGCAATTTCGCGTCGATGCCGAAAGTCGTTGCGGAAGGCAGACGTTCCATAAACAACCTTGAAAGGTCGGCGTCGTTGTTCCTTGTAAAGACGGGTTACAACTTGCTTATCGCGCTGTTGTTCCTTATCGTGCCGTCGATTCTGCCGTTCGAGCCAAGGCATCTGACGCTGCTGGGCGGCGTGACGATCGGAATTCCGTCGGGAATACTCGCGCTCGAACCCAATAAAAACAGGGTGGAAGGCAGGTTTTTGCCAAAAGTCATTATGAACGCGGTGCCCGGCATAGTAACCGTAATGGCGGGTATTATCGCAATCGTAATCACAACGCAGACGATACTCACGGGGCTTTCTCCGGACGAACAGCACGCGCTGTATTTCCTTGCGACCGTGTTTGCGGGATACCTGTTCGTGTTCAAATCGTGCTGGCCGTTCAACATGTTGCACGCGGTGCTTTTCGTGGGTGTAATCGCGCTTCTGGTGCTGTGTTACTTCGTGCATCTGTCGTTTATCGACATACAGTCGTTCTTCGGTCTGTACCGCGGAATAACGCCCGCAATGTGGAAAGTGCTTGCGGTGGTATGGTCGATACTCGTCGTCGTATTTGCGGCGATGTGGGCGCTTGATAAAAAGTATAACGTGCGCTTCCAGACGACCGTCGGCGACATCGAAGACAAACTCGATTTAAGGCGCGAAGAAGTCCTCAAAAAAAGAGAAGCGAAAAAGGCGGCAAGAAAAGCCAAAAAATCCCTGTAAAAAAGACAAAACAAAACCCGCAATCTGCGGGTTTTTTAATGCGTTTTTTCAGAAGAACGAGTGCAAAACAAGCATCACTATGCCAAGGATTAAAAGCACCACGCCGACGGTAATATTAAGCGTCTTGGGCTTTACCTTGTTTGCGATAAGCGCGGCAAGTTGCGCCGAAACGAGCGTGCTGAATATGCAGGTTATCATTGCCGTAGTGTCGGGCAAGCCGCCGATTCCGAAATGCGATACCGCCCCGACAAGCGCGGTAAACGTCATGATAAACACGCTTGTGCCGACCGCCTTTTTAAGCGGAAATCCCATAAACGACGTGAGTACAAGGAGCATCATCATGCCGCCGCCCGCGCCGACGAATCCGCAAATCATACCAATCATTGCCGACAGCGCGAACGTTTGCACCGCGTCGCACCATTTGTTTTTGTACAAGCGGTCTTTTAAGGGATCTCTGCCGTTGACGGGAACGAGTATGAATTTAAGCCCGAGTATTGACGTTGCGAAAATGGAAAAGTTGCCCATAAGGTGATTGTCGATTTTTGACGCAAGAAAACTTCCGAGAACCGTAAAGCACAAAACGATGACAAGCATTTTCGAGCCTTTTTTCACGTCAATGTTTTTATCGACGGCGTAAGCGGTTGCGGATACGGCGGACGCCAGAACGTCGGAAATCAGCGCGATACCGATGGCGTCGTACGACGGGAAGTCCAGAAATGCGACAAGCATCGGTGCGATAAACGCGGCGGCGGACAATCCCGCAAACCCCGTGCCTATGCCTGCGCCAATGCCTGCGAAAATATATACGATAATTTTAATATATTCTTCCATACAAACGTAATAAATTATATCACCGCGCGCTTTTATGTCAACCGTTCGCCGTTGACTTTCCGATATTAAAGTGGTATCATATACTTTATGAAAATAATGTTCGTGTGCCTTGGAAACATCTGCCGCAGCGCAATGGCGGAATTTATGATGAAAGACGCCTTGAAAAAGCGGGGGATATCAGAAAAATACGTTATCGACTCCGCCGCGACGTGCGGGCTCGAAGCGGGCAACCCCGTTTATCCCGACGCGCTGAAAAAACTTAAAGAGCACGGTGTCCCGACGTACCCGCATTATTCGAAACAGGTCAGAAAAACCGATTACGACAAATACGATTTATTCCTTGGAATGGACGATAAAAACGTCGCGTATCTCAAAAATCTTTTCGCGCCCGACGAAAAAAAGAAGGTAAAAAAGTTTCTGGAATATGCAGGGCAATCCCGCGACGTCGCGGATCCGTATTATACCGGCAATTTTGACGATACTTATGACGATTTGAAAATCGGTATCGAATTTTTGATAAATAATATTGAAAACAGGAAGTGAATTTATGAGTGAATGTACGCACGATTGCAGCTCCTGCGAAAGCCACGGAAGTTGCAGCGAAAAAACCGACTTTACCGTCCCCGTAAACGCATTGTCGAAGGTCAAACACGTTATCGGCATCGTGTCGGGAAAAGGCGGCGTGGGCAAATCTCTCGTAACGGGGCTTATGGCGTCGATTACGGCAAAACAAGGGTTTAAGACGGCGATTCTGGACGCTGATATTACCGGTCCGTCGATTCCGCGCATGTTTAACGTGGACGGTCCCATCGACAGCGACGGCAGTTTCTTTTATCCCGTGAAATCGAAAGGCGGCATTGAAATTATGTCGGCAAACCTTTTACTGGAACATAGTAACGATCCCGTCGTATGGCGCGGTCCCGTCATCGCGGGTATGGTGAAACAGTTCTGGACGGATTGCGTTTGGGGCGACGTGGACTTTATGTACGTCGATATGCCCCCGGGAACGGGCGACGTGCCTCTTACGGTTTTCCAAAGCCTGAACGTCGACGGTATCATCGTCGTGACAAGCCCGCAGGAACTCGTGTCGATGATTGTCGGCAAAGCCGTGAAGATGGCAAATATGATGAATATCCCCGTGCTGGGCGTCGTTGAGAATATGAGTTACGTCAAATGCCCGGACTGCGGGAAAGAGTTTTCGATTTTCGGCGACAGCAAGGTCGACGAAGTCGCAACCGAATTCGACCTGAAAGTTCTCGGACGGATTCCGTTTGACACAAACATCGCAAAAGCCTGCGACGAAGGCAAGGTCGAGTCGCTTGACGCGGACTTCCTTGACAGCGCGAAAGAGGCGATAAAACGCCTTGCAAAATAAACGAAGAAAAAAAGAAACGCCCCGAAAAATCGGGGCGTTTCTTAAATATATAAGGGGGAAGGAAATTATCTTGCGTTTAGGCGGTCGAATTCTTTCACGTTTTCCACGATAAGGTCAAAGAATTTTTCAACGATTTTTTTGTCGTCGTCGTTGCCGCGGATTGCAATCGTCATCGTTACGACGTCGTTTAAGGTTGTGAGCGCAAGCTGCATAAAGGGTTTGTACTTGACTGCGCCCGTCATAAATCCGTCAACGGGTTTCGCATTGCCGAAAGTCAGTTTATCGACGGGAAGAAGCCCGATGTTACTCATACCGATAAGCGGGTTGTCGTACCCGATTTTGATTGCGAATTCCGAAATCGAAAAGGGCAGTATGGTATAGGCGAGTTTCAGAAGCGGCAGGCTGTAAAGCCCCATATATTTGTCGCGCTTGCTTTTCTTTGTGGAGCGCATGACGTTGATAAGCGTATCGTTGATCGTTTCGCCCTTGTTATGCACCGTGCAAAGCATAAATCCCGTGTGATTCGCAAGTCCGCCGGCCTCGTCGCCGCCTTCGATATGACGGCGCAAATCGACCATGCAGGGGATTGAAAGGGTTTCGTCGTCGCGCATGCCCGAAATATCGTAAAGCGCGCGCACGTACGCCGCAAGCAGCATATCGTTGACGGTAACGCCCAGACGTTTTCCCGCGTTTTTCATATTAAGGAAAGTGTCGCGGTCGATTTTTCTGATGTTGATCATCGTGTGGTCGTCGGGACGGGGTTCAGTCAGCGGAAATACGTGTTTGTCTTTCACCGCGCTGATGTTTTTGAAAAGACCTTTCGCGACCTTTTTGTCGGCTGCGTCGAGTTTCGTATAAACCTGTTCCGCGCTTCTCGTACCTTGTTTAAGGTCGGTGGGGTTTTCGCCGCTTAAAAACGCGTTGTAGTTTTTTGCAAGTTTTTTCAAAAAGTATTTGAAGTCGCCGCCGTCAAAGCACATATGGTTGACGATCATCGCAAACGTCGATTTTCCGTCCTTGTTCAGGACAATCACCTTAAACTGTACGTTGCTTGAAACGGGGATACTCTGACACAGGAAATCGTACGCTTCTTTTTCGGGATCGTCGCTGTCTTTTATCGTCAGGATATCGTCGACGGTGTAAGGCTCCACCTTCCAGTAAGGATTGACGGGATTCTCGTGAAAACTACTGTGAAGCACGGGGGCTTTTTCGCACATTATGACCAGCACGTTTTTAAGCGCGTCGGCGTCTAAGAGCCCGTCGAAAGTCAGGGTTGCGTGCACCATACGGTCGTAATAGTTTCGGAAAAGATATTGCATCTTATCCCACATTTCGGCTTTTATAGTTTTGCTCATAGTTTCAAAATCAGTATTTTATCGTATCGTTTTTACGAGATAAAGATGTTATTTGTTTTCGTCGTTCCACATTGTGTAGTACGCTTCGTCAATGCGCGCTTTCTTTTCGGCTGCCGCCTTATCCTTTTTCTTTGAATAGCTCACAAGAGAGGCGATAAGGATAACGACGTCGAGAAGGGCTGCGCCGACGGGAAGAAGCCACGACGGATGCCACGGGATAACGTGCGCCACGCCAAGCATTACGTACACCATAACGGCGGTTACTTCAACGGTTGCAAGCAGGTCGAAAAGCCTTGATTTGCTGTTGTAAGAATACGCCTCGGCGGTGTCGGTGATAAGCATTGCGACCACCATTACAAGGAAGGTCATCCAGCTGTACTTGAAGTGCACGAGTATTTGCAGAATAAGGAAAATAAACGTGAACGTAAGCGCGATGATGACGTGCGACAGACCGCGGATTGCAAGTCGTCTTTTCTTTTTCGCAAGGACGATAATACCGAAAATCGCGCCTGCGATAACGCCCATAAACGCGCCGCCCACAAGAATGAGCCAGGTTTTGTCCCATGCGCGGGTTGCGAAACTGACCGAAAGATATCCGATCACGACAAACAGCGCGATTGCGATGCCGGTGAGCACTCTTGCGCCGATGCGGGGCACTGCGCGCTTTACGTTGTCCAGACGGTTTTCAAAATCGACGAGCGTGTCTTTGAAGTTTCCGAGACTGTCGATGCACAGGTCGTAGATGGCGTTTTCGTCCGTCATACCTTTTATCTTGTATTCCTGCGCGCGGTCGAGAAGGTTTTGCAAAACTTCTTCGCGGTATTCCATTGCCTCTTTCGTGGGAGAGATGGCGCGGAATTGTTGTTCGAGATACTTTTTGAAGCGGTCGATTAACATATTATTTTGTTCCTCCGTTGATTAAGTCTTTCATTATTTTTATGGTGTCAAACCAGTTGGTTTTGTTGAAGTCGTAAAAGGCGCGGCCTTTTTTGGTGATGCGGTAATATCTGCGTCTTGCGCCGGCGTCGCTTTCGCCCCAGTAACTTTCGATAAACCCGTCGTGTTCCATACGGCGGAAGGCGGTGTAAAGGGTGGCGTCTTTCAGGACAAGTTCGCCGTGGCTAAGATCTTCGATCGCCTTGCTTATTTCATAGCCGTAACTGTCGTTTTTGATAAGCTGTGCAAGAATTATCGTTTCGGTGTGACCGCGCAGCATATCGGCGCTTATTGCCATTTTATTTCGCCTCCTTATGTATATCGCCTGACGATATATATCATAGCACAAAAAAAGACGATGTCAATGTTTTTTGATAAAAAAATGAAAAAAAATCCCAAAAAATATTTTTCCGCCGAAAAAATACGTGTTTACAAACCCGCATATTATATGGTAAATTATTTATATAAGAATAATTTTGGGTGGATATATTATGAACAAAAAAGAAAGAACGAAAAAACCGATGAAAAAGGGCGCAAAATGGGCGCTTGTCATTTTTATATGGGGCTTTTCGGCGTATTTTCTCGTTGCGCTGTCGGGATTTATCGCGGCAACCGTTTCGGCAAAGGACGCGAAAAGCGTCTGGGCGGACTGGCAGAACGAATACGTCGCGCTTCTTGAACAGCGTTACGCTGCCGACGAAAACTTTTCAAAGGTGAACGACGAGGATTTTCTTACACGCACCGATATGGCAGAAGTCCTCGGCGCAAAGCTTAACGAGATAAGGTATATCGCGTCGCACAACAGTTACAAAACGGGGCTCACTCCCGAAACGAAGTATTTTTATCACGGCCCGCTTGCGGCGATAATGGGAAAACAATACGATTATATCTTCGACACGATTACCGAACAGCTCAACGCAGGTATCCGAAGTATCGAACTTGACGCGAATAAGGTGAAAACCGCCGACGGGTTCAGAATCGAGTGTCTGCACAGCGATATGCTGGAAACGAACAGCACGATGATCGACTTCGACAAAGGTCTTAAAGAAATCAGAATGTGGATGGACAGAAACGAAAACGCTTTGCCGATTATCGTCCTTGTGGAGCCGAAAGGCGGCAAAAAATTCGACCTCGAAGCCTTTGACAAATTCGACGAAATGCTGTTTGCAAACTTCGGCGAAAAACTCGTTACTCCCAAAAAACTGCTTGACGCGGCGGGCGTTTCCGACTTTGACGAATTCCGCGCGAAAAACGCTTATCCGACCGTTGAAAGTCTGAAAGGGAAAATCATTTTCCTGCTGCACGAAAAGGACAGCCTGGAAACGTACATGCAGCGCGATCCCGATATGCAAAAAAGCGCGATGAATATCGCCCTTGAATACGCCACCGTCCTGAAAAAAGGCAAGGATTATTCCCGTTTCTCGTTCACCGTGATTCTGAACAATCCGACAAAACACAAAAGCCGTATATCCGAGGCGATAAACCGCGATAATTTTATGGTCAGAACGAGGCTGGACAGATACGCCGTCGTGAAAGACCACTGGTACAAAAACGGAATCGAGTCCGGCGCGAATATTTTAAGCACCGATTACACCCCGCACGCCAAGGAAAGAATAATGGAATATCCGACGAAAGGGAAGTGGACGGATACCTATTACGCAATATTGTACGAGGCGGACAAAACGGTAACCTTGCGCGGCAAATAACGAAAACGAAACGGTCGGCGACGGCCGTTTTTTCGTGCGCCCGCGACGTTGTATCGTAATATTTTGAATGATATTGAAATTTTTTGTTATTTTTGGGGTTTTCCGAAAAAAATTTTGTTACAAGAACGCTTTTCCGTAAAAAATTCGGAAAAAAATCAATAATTTCGTTTACACCGCATATAACGTATGTTAAAATCGAATGGTAAGGAAAAAGGAGATAACCGTGGATAACACCGACGTAAAAATTTTGCAGTGTCTTATGAAAAACGCTCGTGCGAATTCGTCCGAAATCGCCGAGAAGGTCAAGCTGTCCACGTCCACCGTTATCGAACGCATCAAAAAACTTGAAAACTCGGGCGTTATCAAAGGCTACGCCGCGATTATCGTCCCCGAAAAACTCGGCAAAGACGTCACCGCGCTTATAAGCGTCGCAATCGACCATCCGAAGTTCAACGACGGTTTCGTCGCCGCGGTCAAGGACAACCGCCACATTGCGGAATGTCTGTATATCGCGGGGGAATTCGATTACTTTCTGAAAGTCGTCACCGACAATACGAAAACGCTTGAAAGCGTGCTGAACGAAATCAAGAGTATCCCCGGCGTTTCAAAGACGCAGACGAGCATCGTTTTAAGCAGTCCGAAGAACGAATACAGCGTCCCCATAAAGGCGAAAAAAGAAAAGTAAAATATGCGCGAAAGCGCGAAATTATAAAATAAGGGCGAAAGCCGAAAATTAAGGAGAAATAATAATGATAGTTGGTATCCCCAAGGAAATTATGCACGACGAAGCGCGTGTTGCTGCAATCCCCGACACCGTAAAGAAAATGGTCGCCGCAGGCATGACCGTTCTTTTTGAAAAAGGCGCAGGCGAAGGCTCGCACTACCATGACAAGGATTATCTTGCCGCAGGCGCAACCATTCTTGAAGATTGCGAAGAAATTTTTGCAAAATCCGACGTTATCCTGAAAGTTAAGGAACCTCTCTTCAACGAAGAAAAGGGCAAACACGAAATCGAGATGATGCACAAAGGACAATATATTATTACGTTCATTCACCCCGCGTCTCCCGTAAACCACAAGATGGTCAAAGATATGGCGGCGGCAGGCGTTATCGGTCTTACCCTTGACGGCGTACCTCGTATCTCCCGCGCACAATCCATGGACGCTTTGTCCTCGATGAGCACCTGTGCAGGCTATAAGGGCATGCTCATGGGCGCAAACGACATCTCCAAATTCATGCCTTTGATCGGCTCGGCAGTCGGCGTTATCCAACCCGCAAACGTTCTCGTCATCGGTACCGGCGTTGCAGGTCTTCGTGCAGTCGCAACCGCAAAAGGTCTCGGCGCGAAAGTATATTCTGCCGATATCCGTCCTTCCGCAAACGAACAGGCAATGTCGCTCGGCGCGAAAATCGTCCCGACCGGTGTTCCCGAAGAAATCGCGGTACGTCGCGTAGGCGTTGTCGAATATGCAAAACGTCTTCCCGAAGAATGGCTTGAAAAAGAACGCGCGGCACTTGCAGACGCAGTCAAAAACGCCGACATCATCTTCTGCTCGGCACTCCTTCAAGGACAACTCGCTCCCACGCTCCTTACCGATGAAATGGTCGCTTCCATGAAGCCCGGCTCTGCAATTATCGATATTTCCATCGACCAGGGCGGCAACTGTGCAATCACCTCTCCCGGTATCCGCGACATCAAACACAACGTCATTATCGAAGGTATCAAGAATATCCCCGGTCAACTTCCCACCAGCTCGACCTGGCTCTTCGCATACAACATCTACAATCTGCTTGCGTTCCTCGCGAAAGACGGCAGCATTAAACTCGATATGAACGACGAAATCGTACAAAGCATTCTCGTTACGCTTGACGGTGAAATCGTACATAAAGGTGCTCGCGAGGCGATGGGACTTTAAGCGCCGACATTTAGCGAATTTCTAAGTTTTTTTAAGAACCCGAGTTTTCGCGTACGCAATAGTACACTGGAAAACTCGGAACCTTAAAAGAAACGTCAGAACCTCATCTAAATCTCGCCGCTTATGAATGTAAATTTTGATATTAACGCGATGCTGATATCTGTTATTGAGGATTTTCAGAACGCCGCAAGAAACGTCAAAATCTCATTCAAAACTCGCCGCTTAAACGGTTAAAATCCGCCGCTTAAACGGCGAATATGGCGAAAACCGCTTCACAGCATTAACTTTTATCAACAAAAGGCAATCCCCTGCCTGCTTTCGGGCAGGGGGTATTTTTAATAATGATACAGGCAGGAATTTAATATGTTATCAACGTTAAACTCTGTTATTACCGGCGCGCTCGCAATGGGCAATTTCGGCCTTGAAAAAGCGATTTACTTTCAGCTGATTCTTCTTGGCGTATTCGTCGTAGCGACGCTTGTCGGTTACAAACTTATTTCAAACGTTCCGACGCTTTTGCACACCCCGCTTATGTCGGGTATGAACGCTTTGTCGGGCGTTACGGTGCTTGGCGCGTTGTCGGCAAGTGCCTCGCTTTTCAAACTCGGCACGGCGGGCATCGTGCTTTCCGCGATATTCGGTTCTCTTGCAATCGCTCTCGCGATGGTCAACGTCGTCGGCGGCTTTATGGTTACCGACCGTATGCTCGGCATGATTGCGAAAAAGAAAGCGAAAGGTCAAACCGTGATTTACGCGGCGTCGGCAGTTGCGGGCGCAGGATTCCTTGCGGTAATCTGTTGCATGGACGTCATCACAAAAGGCGCGGGCACATCGGCGCGCGATTGGGTTTACCTTGCAATGGCAATCGTATTGTCGCTTGGCGTGCTTTTGGGCATCGCGATGATGGGCAAAGTCGCTTACAGCAAAATCGGCAATCGTTTCAGCGCGATTTGCATGCTCCTTGCGATTATCCTTATTATCGTGTACGGCAACGGCACAAGCCACATTGCGGCGGTATGGACGCTCTATATCGGTCTTGCGCTCGGCACGGTTGCGGGTATTGTCCTTGCAAAGAAAGTCAAAATGATTCAGATGCCGCAGATGGTCGCTCTTCTTAACGGTCTGGGCGGCGCGGCTTCGGCAATCGTCGGCGCGTTTGCGATGCTCGGCGTAGGCACGGGCTTTGACGCGTTCTCGACAACAACGTCGGCTCTTGCGCTTGCGGTCGGTATGATTACCCTTATCGGCAGCCTTGTCGCAGCCGGAAAACTTCACAAGATTCTTCCGCAAAAACCCGTCGTTTACAAAGGACATCAGGCGATGACCGTCGGCAGCCTTTGCCTGACGCTTGCGCTTATCGTTGTCTTTGCGGCGATTGCGGCTCTTTCGGGCAGCGGCAAAATTGCTCTCGGTATCGACCTGAAAGCGTTTTGCGGGATTATGATCGCATTACTGTTCGTCATTTCGGGATTCTTCGGATACATTTTCGCGATTCGCGTAGGCGGCGCGGATATGCCCATTACGATTTCGCTGCTTAACAGCCTTTCGGGCGTTGCCGGCGCAATCGCAGGTCTTGCAATCAACGACTTGTTGCTCGTTGCGGTCGGCGGTATCGTCGGCGCGTCGGGACTTCTTCTGACGCAAATTATGTGCAAGGCGATGAACAGAAAACTCGGCGCAATCCTTCTCGGCGGCACGTCGTCCAACGACAATGCTCAAAAAACCGCCCCCGAAAAGGTCGAAGTCAAGGCGGAAACGAAACCCGCCGAAGTGAAAAAGGAAGTCAAGGCGGAAGAAAAACCCGTTGTCAAGACGGAAATCAACTACGCCGCAACTTTGAACAACGCGAAAGAAGTCATCATCGTTCCCGGATACGGCATGGCTATCGCGCAGGCGCAACACCTTGTAAAGCAACTTGCGGATAAACTCACGGCAAACGGAACGAAAGTAAAATACGCAATTCACCCCGTCGCGGGACGTATGCCCGGACACATGAACGTTCTTTTGTGCGAAGCCAACGTGGAGTACGAAGACTTGTTTGAAATGGACGATATTAATCCCGAGTTCAAGACGGCGGACGCAACAATAGTAATCGGCGCAAACGACGTTCTGAACCCCGCCGCAAACACTGCGGAAGGCACGCCCATTTACGGAATGCCTGTTCTGGACGTTGCGGATTGCAAAAACATCTTCATCTTCAACTACGACTTAAAACCCGGCTATGCGGGCGTAGATAACCCCATTTATACCCGCGAAAACGGCGTGCATCTGTATCTCGGCAACGCGCAGGAAACCCTGCAAAAGTTTATCGCAGATATGGATAAGCCCGTTGAAACCACGACGGAAGTCAAGGCTGAAAAGACGGAGGCAAAACCTGTCGAAGTCAAGACCGAAACCAACTACGCTGCAAGCCTTAACGGCGCGAAAGAAGTCATTATCGTTCCCGGATACGGCATGGCTATCGCGCAGGCGCAACACCTTGTAAAACAACTTGCGGATAAGCTCGCTGCGGGCGGCACGAAAGTAAAATATGCAATTCACCCCGTTGCGGGACGTATGCCGGGGCACATGAACGTATTGCTTTGCGAGGCGGACGTCGATTACGAAGATTTGTACGAAATGGACGACATCAACCCCGAATTCAAGACGGCGGACGCAACGATTGTCATCGGCGCAAACGACGTTCTGAACCCCGCCGCAAACACTGCGGAAGGCACGCCCATTTACGGAATGCCCGTTCTGGACGTTGCGGATTGCAAAAATATCTTCATCTTCAACTACGACCTTAAACCCGGTTACGCCGGCGTTGACAACCCCTTGTATTCGCGCGAAAAGGGTGTTCACCTGTATCTCGGCAACGCACAGGATACCCTTCAAAAGTTTATCGCAGATATGGACAAACCGTCGGAAATAACGCTTGAAAAGGCGGAAGAAGAAAAGCCCGCAGCCGTTGAAGAAAAGGCGGAAGAAAAACCTGCTGAAAAGGTTGAAAACCCCGCAAAACTTTTGCGTGACGCGAAAGAAGTCATCATTGTTCCCGGATACGGAATGGCTATCGCGCAGGCGCAGCACCTTGTAAAACAGCTTGCGGATAAACTCACGGCAAACGGAACGAAAGTGAAATACGCAATTCACCCCGTTGCGGGACGTATGCCCGGGCACATGAACGTATTGCTTTGCGAGGCGGACGTCGACTACGAAGATTTGTACGAAATGGACGATATCAACCCCGAGTTCAAGACGGCGGACGCAACGATAGTAATCGGCGCAAACGACGTTCTGAACCCCGCCGCAAACACTGCGGAAGGCACGCCCATTTACGGAATGCCCGTACTTGACGTTGCGGATTGCAAAAATATCTTCATCTTCAACTACGACCTTAAACCCGGTTACGCTGGCGTTGACAACCCCTTGTACACTCGCGACAGCGGCGTGTATCTGTATCTCGGCAACGCGCAGGAAACGCTGCAAAAGTTCATTTCCGACATCGACGCGTAACAATCAAAACAACCGAAATCTGCCACCGTGTAATGCGGTGGCATTTTTTCGCATAAGTTTTCCGACTTTGCACAAACTCCGATAAGGAGGCAAATATGAATCTTTTGAAAGAAGTAATAAAAAACTGCAACGTCGGCGTTGACGCAATCGACAACATTTGGGAAAACGTCAAGGACACGAAACTGCGCGAAACCATCTGGAAACAAAAAGTCAAGATAATGGATTTGTCCGACAGGGCGTCCAAAGAACTCGGGGACGAGCCGTCCGCAAAAGACGGTACGTATCCCAACAAAATGGAAAGGGCAATGATGAAAGCCGCCGTAAAGATTAAATCGGGGCTTGACAAGACCACGACGAACATTGCCGAAATGCTTATCGAAGGCAACAATATGGGCATTAACGACGTCGTTAAAACCTCGCATCTTTATCGTGAAGAAGACACGCCTTTTGCCGGCGAACTTATCAAACTTTACGACGCCAACGTCAAAGAGTTGCGCCGCTTTTTGTAAAAATTCAAAAAATACAAACCGCGCCGCAACACACAAAACAACGCGATAAAGCATTGTTTTGAGCAGATAAAGCAAGGATAATGGAGAATTATTATTATCTGTGCTTTTGCGCTAATGCCTTGCATTTGACACTTCGTGTCCGGTCGTTGGCTATGTCCGCTGCGTTCGATTTCCGCAAATGCAAGCGCTTGCTTCTCTCTTCACTTGCGGTCAGCGTGTTATATAGGGGACCCCGCGGGATACTGTGTACTCGCGGGGAAAAGGAGTATGCAAGCATAAGACAACCGACTGACGCTTGCGACAATCGGTTGGTCAAAAACGAAGCATACGACGATAGCCCGCGCAAATTTATTTGCGCAGAGAACGTTAACGGACAAAAAAATAACGCAATCGTATGATTGCGTTATTTTGGTGGACGTTAACGGACTCGAACCGCTGACTTTCTCCACGTCAAGAAGACACTCTACCAGCTGAGTTAAACGTCCATAGCGAAGATTATATTACCACACAATTTTGATTTTGTAAACAGTTTTAAGGGGGAAATTATTTATTTTCCGGACAAATTTTCAAGAAGTTCCGCCGCGTCGCCGACAAGTTCGACACAAGGGCGCTTTTTATAATAAGCGGCGGTGCGCGGTTCGGGCGTTGGGGAAGTGTCCGAAACGCCCAGAAGTTCCTTGCAGATAATGCTTCCGTTTTTTTCCTTGAAACCTGCCGCAAGTTTCTGGGTAAGCGCGTAAAGTTCCGCCTTTTCCTGTTTTGCCGAAGGATCGGAGTAACCGTATTTAAGCCCCGCGACCATAAACATACCGCTGACCGCGCCGCAGACTTCGCGCATTCTGCCCATGCCGCCGCCGAACGACGACGATATGCGAGCAAGCGTTTTTTCGTCGATTTCAAGTTCGTCGGAAAACGCAAGAAGAACCGCTTGCGCGCAGTTGTATCCGTTTTTGAAGTTTTGCATTGCTTGTTCGCGTTTTGTCATAATATCACCGAAAAAGAAGTTTAGTTTTGAAAATGATATGATAAATGCGGGTTTTTGCGATTATCAAATCAAATATATTATACAACTTTGCCGCCGTTTTGTCAAATGCGGGAAAAGCATTTAAGAAGAAGACGGCGCAAAAAAACTAATGCGGATAAAATTCCTTGTAATATTACTTAATATGTGCTATAATAGTATTCACTTTGAAATTTATTCAAACATTAGGAGAGATTATGGCATACGAAATGTTGTTAAGCCCCATTAAAATCGGCAACATGCAGCTCAAAAACCGCGTGGTCATGGCGCCGATGCTTATCGGTATGGGTGACTTCGACGGTAAACCCACGGAGCAACTTATGAACTATTACGTTGAACGCGCAAAGGGCGGTACCGCTCTTATTATCACGGAAATCACGCGCGTCAACGATTTTCACGGCGCGGCGGCGTTCGCGCAACTTTCGATGAGCAAAGATTCGCATATCGAACCTATGCGTAAATTCGCCGATCGCATACACGAGGCGGGCGGAAAACTTGCGGTGCAACTTCATCACCCGGGACGCCAGAATCTCGGGCTTTGCATCGGCACGATTCCTCTTCTTATCCCGTTCCAGAATATCAAATGCGTCAAAAAGCTTATTTTCAAAGTCGTGCCGAAAGTCGGGCCGAAACTTCTGGAAAAGCACTGGTGTCCGAAGGTTTATGCCCCGTCCGTTACGGAGCGCGCGAAGTTTGCCGACAGCAAGATGAAGGCTTTTTCGCATAAACAAATCGTCAACCTTGAAAAGGACTTTATCGACGCTGCCGAAAGGTTGCAAAAAGCGGGCGTCGACGCCGTTGAACTGCACGCGTCGCACGGCTATCTTATCCAGCAATTTTTAAGCCCGTACACCAACCGTCGCACCGACGAATACGGCGGAAGCCTTGAAAACCGCATGCGCTTTTTGCTGAATATTATTAAGGGCATCAAGGAGCGTTGCCCGGGTTATCCCGTTCTTGTCAGGCTCACCGTGGACGAGTGCTATTCCTATATCGGAAAGCCCGGCGTCGGATACGACCTGAAAGAAGGCGTCGAAATGGCAAAACGCCTTGAAGCGGCGGGAGTCGACGCAATCGACGTATCGTCGGCGGGTTACGACACTTTCAACTACTGGCTTGAACCCACGTCTTTCCCCGTCGGTTGGAGAAAATATATGGCGGCGGAAGTCAAGAAGAACGTCAAGATTCCCGTGCTTGCCGCAAACCTTATCCGCACTCCCGAACAGGCGGAACAGCAACTTGAAGAAGGCACGCAGGACTTAATCAGTCTCGGTCGTCCGCATATTGCCGATCCGTATTTCGTCAACAAGTGCGCGTCGGGACATCCCGAAGATATCCGCCGTTGCATCTGCTGCTTATACTGCATTCAGAGCATGGAAGAGCAGGCATTCCACGGCAGTCATACGTTGTGTTCGCTCAATCCGTATCTCGGTCACGAGGGCGAAATGGACAAAATCACCGAACAGGTCGGAAACGGCAGGCTTGTCGTAATAGTCGGCGCTGGCGTAGCGGGGCTTATGTGCGCGGAAGTTTTGTTAAGGCGCGGCTTCAACGTCACGATTGTCGAAAAAGAAGCGGTTGCGGGCGGACAGCTCAACCTTGCGGACAAAGGTCCCGGCAAAGACAAAATCGCGTGGGCAACGGAAGACCTTATGACGTCGGTAACAAAACTCGGCGTGAATATTAAATTCAATACGGAAGCGACCGTCGAAATGCTGAAAGAAATGAATCCTTACGCGGTCGTTATCGCAACGGGCGGCGTGGCGATTAAGCCGAAGTCCATAAAAGGCATCGACAACAATAACGTTTGCACGTCAACCGAGATTTTGTCGGGCGCGGTCAAACTTGAAAACAAACAGGTCGTCGTCGCCGGCAGCGGTATGACGGGGCTCGAAACGTCGGAATATCTCTGTAAAGACGGCAATCACGTTACCGTGGTCGAGGGCAAAAACCAAATCGCGCCCGGTATGTGGTTCCAGCACGTTGACGACGCAATGCAAAAACTTTCAAAGTACGACACCAGATTCGTTACCGGCAAAATGCTTGTCGAAATCAACGAAAAAGGCGTGGTCGTCGAAGATACGAAAACCAAAAACAGAAGCGAAATACCTTGCGACAACGTCGTTATCAGTCTGGGCGTAAGAAGCGACAACAAACTTTACAAAGACGCGAAAGATATGTTTGAAAGAATTTACGTCATCGGCGACGCCGACAAGACGGGACGTATCGCAAGCGCAACGAAAGAAGCGTTTGAAACCGCTTTGAAAATCAAATAAGAAGTATGCTTGATAAGTTCAAAATCGGTCATTTCACCGACGAAACAAACGGAACGGGGGTTACCGCGATTATTTGCGAAGACGGCGCAATCGGCGGCGTCAGCGTCCGCGGCGCAGCGCCCGCAACGCGCGAAACCGACCTGCTTTCGCCCGAAAAAACCGTCGAAAAGGTAAACGCGGTCGTGCTGTCGGGGGGCAGTGCGTTCGGGCTGGAAGCGTCATGCGGCGTTATGCAGTATCTTTCGGAACAGGGCAAAGGCTTTAAGGTCGGGAAACAAGTCGTGCCCATTGTCGTCGGTGCGTCGATTTTTGACCTTGAATACAAAAACTTTGCGTTTCCCGATAAGGCGGCGGGATACAGTGCCGCGAAAAACGCTAAAGAAAACGATTTTTCTTCCGGCAATATCGGTGCGGGGACGGGCGCGACCGTCGGCAAACTCCTCGGAATGGAATGTGCCGCAAAGGCGGGGCTCGGCGTTGCAAGCGTGACGATCAACGGCGTGGAAGTCGCGGTTATATCGGTCGTGAACGCATTGGGCGACGTCGTGGACAACGGCAAAATCATTGCGGGCATCAAATCCCCCGACGGAAGTTTCCTGGACAGTCTGAAAGTTTTCACGGCGGGCGCGGTCGGACAACACGGCGCAAACACCACGATAGGGTGCGTCCTTACGAACGCGAAAATCACGAAAGTTCAGGCAAACCGCCTTGCCGACCTTGCACACGACGGGCTTGCGCGGGCAATTTCCCCATCGCATACGAACTTTGACGGCGACGCATATTTCGCGCTTGCCTCAAACGAAAAAAGTATCGAGTTCAATATCCTTACCGCGCTTGTGCCGCAACTTACCGAAAAGTCGATACACGCGGCGGTTACGGGACAAAGTAACTTGACGCAAAAGAAAACGGATAAACTTATCTTCGGCATTTTCCAGAAAATGTGGAAGTAACGAGAAAGTACTATGGCTGAATTTGAAAAAATCTTAATCGAATTCTTTACGGGGGACGGTATGACGATTGCGCGTACCGTCGCCGTGTTTATTTTCGGGTTGCTTGCGGTGAAGCTCATACTGCTTATCGTGAACAAACTTTCGGTGCGCGCGCACATCGACAAAACCATTTCAAGTTTCGTGTTGTCGGTCGTGGGCGTTTTGCTTTATTTCGGCTTATTGCTGCTGACGGGCAAATCGGCGGGGATTTCGACGGCGAGTTTCGTCGCGCTTATTTCGGCTGCCGGGCTTGCGATATCCCTTGCGCTCAAAGACAGTTTAAGCAACCTTGCAAACGGATTTATTATTCTCGGAAGCAAGCCTTTCGTCGTGGGCGATTACGTTGCGGTAAACGGCGTTGAAGGCACGGTGAAATCAATCGGGTTTTTCAACACGAAACTTGTGACCTACGACAATCAGATAATCACTTTGCCCAACTCTTCGCTTATCGGCAGCGGCGTGGTGAATTACAGTACGAATCCGACGAGAAGGGTTGTTTGCAGACTGCGCTTTTCATACGACGAGGACGTCGAAAAGGTCAGAAAGATTATGCTTGACGTCGCTCGCGGCAGGAATGAGATTTTGTCGTCGCCCGGGCCGAGCGTGGTCGTTGAAGACTACACCGACAGCGCGATTTTAATCACTCTTCGCTGCTGGGTACCTACCGAGTATTACTGGGACGCGCTTTTCATTCTGAACGAAGAAATTGTCAAGTCTTTGAAAGAAAACGGCGTTGCCGTCACGACGAATAAACTTGCCGTAAAGGTTGTCGGAGATAACAAACAATGAAAAAACGCACTTTAATTATCATATTTTTACTGTTAACGTTGCTTATTGCGTTTTCGACGTCGGGCGTTGCGTATGCGGCGGACGGCGCGGCGAACGAAACGAATACGGAAGTCAAGTTTTCGGACGACGATTTAATCAAGCTTATCGCAACGTACTGCGCGTTCGGTCTGTCGATTATCGTCGGAATTCCGCTTATCAAAACCGTCAACAGAAGGAAGAAACAGGGCTACGTCAACAGCCTTGCGGAAGAAACCGAGTACGTCGCAAAACAGGTGCGCGCGCTTTACGAAAGTCGCGACAAGGAAAAGTCGAAAAGAGAAATCTTGAAGTTTTCGATTAAGGTTACGGCGGTTGCCGACCACGCGCTCACGACGTACACCGAAAAGCAAATACAAGGTTATTACGAACTGTACGAATGCTTGTCCGACATCAACGCAAAACTTCTTGCGCTTGAAAAAGTCAAGGATGACAAGGAAGAGTACGACAAGGAATTTCTGCTTATCGTCGACGCCGCCGAAAGCGTCGCGGAAAAGGCGAAACTCCTTAAACAAAATGCAGAAATCATTGAAAGGTACAACAAATGATTGACATCGAAAGGCTGAATTATCTGGCAAAAAAATCCAAAATCGAAGGGCTTACCGACGAAGAAAAAGCCGAGCAAGCCGCAATTCGCCGCGAGTATATCGACAGCGTAAAGGCGTCGTTGAAAGCGCAACTTGACAACACCTATATCGTTGACGAAAACGGCGAAAAACACAAGGTGCAACCAAAGAAAAAACAATGAGCAACGACATTAAGGACGTAACGTACGAAATCGAGGACAATTACCTTAGCCCCTACGCGTTCAAAAGTCGCGACACGGCGGGAAGGGTTACCCCTGTCGAAGAGTGTAAAATCCGCACGGAGTTTCAGCGCGACCGCGACAGAATCATTCACTGCAAAGCGTTCAGGCGGCTGAAACACAAGACGCAGGTTTTCCTGTCGCCCGAAGGCGATCATTACAGAACGCGCCTTACGCACACCCTTGAAGTGTCGCAAATCGCAAGGACGGTCGGGCGCGCGATAAGGCTCAACGAAGACCTTATCGAAGCGATCGCAATGGGACACGACCTCGGGCATACCCCGTTCGGACACGCCGGGGAGCGCACCCTGAACGAGTTGACGAACGGGCATTTTTCGCACAACGAACAAAGCGTACGCGTCTGCGAAGTGTTGGAAAAACTCAATCTCACGGCGGAAGTGCTAGACGGAATCAGGGAACACCGCATCGACGGCAATCCGAAAACGCTGGAAGGGAAAGTCGTGGGATACGCCGACCGCATCGCCTACGTCAATCACGATATCGACGACGGCATACGCGCCGGGCTTATCGCGGAAGAAAGTCTGCCCGAAGAATGTATAAGCGTTCTCGGTCGCACCCACCGCGACAGAATCAACAATCTTGTATATAATCTCGTCGAGAACAGCGCGGGCAAACCGTATATCACGCTGTCGGACGAGTTCGAGCGTGCGCTTGACGGGCTGCGCTCTTATATGTTCGCAAACCTTTATACTCAGTCGGAAGCGAAGTATGAAGAAGTGAAAGCAAAACGACTTATCGAAAGCCTTTTCGATTATTTCGTAAAAAACCCCGACGAACTTCCCGACCTTTACAAAAATCTGTTGTCGGAATACGGCGTGCAGACCGTCGTGTGCGATTATATCGCCGCAATGAGCGACCGCTACGCCGTCAAAGTTTTCTCGGACATCTATATTCCGAAAGGCTGGCAAGAAAAATCGCGCGAGTTTTAGGAATTATCGATTTTTTGACGAATAATAAATTGTAAACGTTTTGAGCGTTTGAGGTTATATGTTTCAGAAAGAAGGCTATCCTTTGGACTGGTTACAGGAATTAAAGGAAAAAAACAACATAGTCGAAGTTATCTCGCGGTACGTGCAGTTGCAGCAAAAGGGCGGCAAATTCTGGTGTTGCTGTCCGTTTCACCATGAAAAAACCGCGTCGATGTGCGTCAACGAAGACGGACAGTTTTATCATTGCTTCGGCTGCGGAGAATCGGGCGACGTCATCACCTTTATAATGAAGATGGAAGGCATGACTTTCCCGGAGGCGGTTGCCTTTCTTGCGGAGCGCGCGGGTATGCAAGTCCCCACGCCCGTCGGTTTTCAAAGTAATGCGGAATCCAGACAAAAACGCGACAGATTGTATGAAATCCTGACTCTCACCGCCAAATTTTATTACAAATCCCTTATGAGCGACGAGGGGAAAGACGCGCGGACGTACCTTGAAAAACGCGGCGTCGATAAAAACCTTATGACAAGGTTCGGGCTCGGCTTTTCGCCAAGTTACGACGGCGTAATAAAGTACCTGAAAGAGCATGGGTTTTCCGAAGCCGAAATGCTTGACTGCGGCGTTGCGTGGCAAAGCGACAAATCCAAAAGGGTTTTCGACGCGCTGCAAGGCAGAATGATCGTGCCGATTTTCGATATGCGCGGCAGAGTCGTCGCATTCAGCGGACGAGCCGTAACGAAAGAGTTTTCGGGCGGAAAGTATGTGAATTACCGCAACACGAAAGTCTTTGAAAAAGGCAAGGTTCTGTATGCCGCGAACTTTGTGAAAAAGGAAAAACAAAAGGTTGCCATCGACAGAGTAATCGTCGTCGAAGGTTATATGGACGTCATCTCCCTTGCAAAGTACGGCTTCAACAACGCCATTGCGGGAATGGGTACGGCGTTCACGCCCGAGCAGGCGCGCGCACTTCGCACGTTGTCCGAAAACGTCTGCGTGTGCTACGACGGCGACGCTGCGGGACAGCACGCAACCGTCAGAAACCTTGAAATCCTTAATAAGGAAGGGCTGAATCTTAAAGTCGTGTCAATCCCCGAAAACGGAATGGACCCCGACGATTACGTCAAGAAGTACGGTCACGCCGGTTTTGAAAAACTTCTGGACAACGCCGTGCCTTACGTCGAGTTCGTGCTTTCCGTCATTGAAAAGGACAACGACCTTTCCACAAACACGGGGCGCGCAAAGTACGTCAACGAGGCTCTTGCTTTCATAAAGACTTTGCCCGATACGACAGGACGCGACGTTTATCTGGAAATTGTGCACGATAAAAGCCGTGTTGCGATGAATATACTGCGTGACGGACTTGTGAACGAAATTTCCGAAGTAGTGTTTTCTGAGCCGCAAATCCAAAAGAGCGAACTGCCGGTAAGTCTGGAAGCGGCGCGGTTCGTTCTGAACAAAATGGCGTCGGGCGAAGAATACGCAAAGCCCACGGACGTCGTATCCCGCGACGTGTTCGGCGACAACGAAGTGCATAAACTCGTGTACGACTACGTCAAAGAAAAAACGGAAGCCGGCGAAAAACCGCAGGCGCACATGCTGTATTCTTTGTCGCAGGACGAGGAAGTCGCAAACGTATTGAATTCCGTGAAGGAATTCCACGACGAAACCAAACTCATAAAGTATTACCGCGACAGCGTGAAACTCTTAAACTTAAACTACGTCAACTACCGCATCAAAACGCTTTCGCAAAGTTTCGACGCATGCCCCGACGCGTCCGAAAGACGTCGGATTCTCACCGACCTTTCGGTTTATCAGAACATGCTGAAATCACTTAAATAAGAAAAAACGCAACTCGCTTGCGATAAATATTTTTACCGTAAAAGAACTTGCATACATAAGGAGGTCTTAATGGAAAACAGGGAAGCCTTATTAAAGGCCGAAACCGACAAACTGATTGAAGAAGGCAAAAAGAAAGGCTCTTTAACTCAGGAAGAAATAATGTCAAAGCTTGAAAAGATTGACGCAACCGCAGACGAAATGGAGGACGTCTTTAAGACAATCGAAGCCGTCGTTCAGGTTGGCGAAACCGAAGATAACTTTGACAAGATTATGGCGGAAGGCAGTCTTGACGACTCCGTCAAAATGTATCTGAAAGACATTGGCCGCGTGCCGCTTTTGTCCGCCGAACGCGAGGTCGAACTTGCAAAACGTATGGAAGAAGGCGACGAGGAAGCAAAACGCATATTAAGCGAAGCCAACCTTCGTCTTGTCGTGTCGATTGCAAAGCGTTACGTCGGCAGAGGTATGCAGTTCCTTGACCTTATTCAGGAAGGCAATCTCGGGCTTATGAAAGCCGTCGAAAAATTCGATTACAGAAAGGGATTCAAATTCTCGACCTACGCGACGTGGTGGATAAGGCAATCCATTACTCGCGCGATCGCCGACCAGGCAAGGACGATACGTATCCCCGTGCATATGGTCGAAACCATAAACAAGCAGGTGCGCGCGACGCGTCAGCTTTTGCAAAAACTTGGCCGTGAACCCAGCCCCGAAGAAATTGCGGAGTTTATCGGCTCCACGCCCGAGCGCGTGCGCGAAATCCAAAAAATAGCACAGGATCCCGTGTCGCTCGAAACGCCTATCGGCGAGGAAGAAGACAGCCATCTCGGCGATTTTATCGAAGACAGCAACGCCGCAGCCCCCGCGGAAGTCGCGGAAGCGAATATGCTGCGCGAACAGCTTATAAGCGTTTTAAGCACGCTTACCCCGCGCGAAGAAAAGGTGTTAAGACTTCGTTACGGCATCGACGACAGCCATCCGAGAACGCTTGAAGAAGTCGGAAAAGAGTTCAACGTAACGCGTGAACGTATCCGCCAGATCGAAGCGAAGGCTTTAAGAAAACTGCGCCACCCGAACCGCATCAAAAAGCTGAAAGATTATACCTAAAAATGTTGACGCTTGACGAAAGATTAAGTGCCGTCGTGAAGGAGCTGGAACTTGGCGATAAGGTTGCGGACATCGGCTGCGACCACGGCAAAATCGCAAATTCCGCCGTGCAAATCACGAAAAACCCCGTTTATGCCGTCGATATCAGCGCGGAATGTCTGATGAAGGCGCGGACGCTTTCAAAGGAACTTTTGCAGGAAGACGACGTGATTTGTCTTGTCGGCGACGGGCTTAATCCCGTGAAAGACAAAGACGTCGATACCATCGTTATTGCGGGTATGGGCGCGCACGAAATCGTGAAAATTTTAAGCGACTCGGACAAGCGATACGAGAAGTATATTCTCGTCCCGCATCAGCACGCCGACGTTCTGAGAGCCTTTTTGCAGGAAAACGGCTTTTTCGTGAAAAAGGACGGCGTCGTGAAAAGCGGCAACAAGTTTTATCCCGTCATCGTCGCGGAAGGAATCGGATATACGCGCTACACGCCGTTTGAAACCTATTTCGGAAAGGACGAAACGGAAGACCTTGCGGAATTTATCGGCATGCGTAAAAAGGTTCTGAAAATGCTTGCGTCCCGCGCGAAAGGCGAATCGCTGGAAAAAATCCTTGCCGAAACGAGAGAGATCGAAGAGTATGAAAATCAAAGAAATAATCGCTGAAATCGAAAGAGTCGCGCCGCTTGACACGGCGCTGCCGTACGATAACCCCGGGCTTATTGTCGGAGACGACGAGAAAGAATGCACGGGCGTACTTCTGACGGTCGACGCGACGTACGGCGCGCTTAAAGAAGCCGCAAGCAATGGCTGCAACCTTATTATTTCGCATCACCCGATAATCTTTACTCCGAGAAAGAGTTTTTTGACGAAAGATTACAAATGCGACGTAATTGCGTCGGCATACGTGTCGGGCACGGCGATTTACGCCGCCCACACGAATATTGACGGATTTCACGACAATATGGCGGTACGCACGCTGAAAGCAATCGGCGCGAAAAACGTAACGACGCTGTTCGATAACGGATTCGGCGCGCAAGGCGACGTCGATATGAAATTTTCGGAAATTAAGGAAAAAGTCAAAAAACTATTGTGCGACGACACGATTTTCACGGTCGGCGACGAAAACAAGAAGATTAAAAAAGTCGCAATGATAAACGGCGCGGGCGGCGACGACGAATGCTTCTCCCGTGCAAGAGAAGTCGGCGCGAATTTGTATATTTCCGGCGAGTTTAAGCATCATATCCTGCTGGAAGCAAAGGAAACGAATTACGCTTTAATGTCCGTAGGACATTATGCAAGCGAAATGTGTTTTAATGACGTTCTTAATGACATATTAAAGTGTCACTTTGACACAATCAAAATTGTAAAATATTATGAAGGAAATCCCTTTAACGGCTGATTTCCGCGAGGTGTATATATGAAATTTGACAGTATGCTCGAATACCAGAAAATCGATTCGGAACTTGTGAAGATTGAAAGAGAACTCAACAACAGTACCGAAAAAGAAAAGGCAAGCGCCCTGAATGCAAAAATCAAAACCGCGGGCGACAATATGGCAAAATTCCAGAGCGAAGCGGACGAACTTAATCTGAACGCCGAAAAACTTGCGGCAAACGTCGGTAAGTACGAATCCGAAGTGAAAGAAATCGCGGACTCCATCTCCGACGTTCAGGACGAACAGGAAATCGAATATTACGAAAAGGTTCTTGCGGGGCTTTCCGAAGACGTCAACAAACTGCTACGGGAACTGCAAAGAGTGTCCGCCCGTATCGATCAGGTGAAAGACAACAGCGACAATCTTACCCGTCAGGCGGTACAGCTCAACGAGCAATACAAAGTCGCGCTGCAAAGTTATCAGACGCTTAAACTCAAACTGCAAAACGAAGGTCGCCCCGTGATGGAAAAACTGAAAGCGGTTGAGAAAAATATAGATCCCAAATTTATTCTGATGTACAAGCGGTGCAGGGCGGCAAAAAAACTCCCGGCATTCGTGGAATACGCCGGCGACGGAAGTTGCTACTGCGGAATGAACCTTCCCAACGACTGTATCGGAAAACTGAAAGAAGACGGCGACTTTGTGGAATGCCCGAACTGCGGACGCATCGTAATCCTTAATAAATAAAAAACCGACATATAACTTACAGGAGAAAGACCATGGAAAAAAAGTTGTTCAACGATATAAACGTTTATAACGTAAATGCCGAAAAGCGCAACGGCGCGGGTTTTCCGTACGACGACGAAGGCAACAAAAAAATAGTATCGCTTAACGGCAAATGGAAATTCAAGTACGCGAAAAAAATCGCGGATATCCCCGAAAACTACTATGCGGCGGACTACGACGTGTCGAATTTCGACGAAATAACCGTGCCGTCCAACTGGCAGATCGAAGGGTACGGCAGACCGCAATATCTCAATATCCGTTACCCGCATGCGCTTGAAACGAAAATCAAAAGCAAGATTCCGCACGTAAAGGAAGACGAGGCTCCGGCAGGGTTATATGTCCTTGATTTCGAGTGCCAAAAAAACGACGACGATAACGTACTTATCAATTTCGGCGGTATCGAAAGCGCAGGCGAAGTTTACGTCAACGGCAACTTCGTCGGGTACAGCGAAGACTCGTTCGACTATCAGGAATACGACGTTACCGACTTCGTAAAAGACGGCGTAAACCGCCTTGCGGTGACGGTTTATCAGTTCTCGACGGGCAGTTACCTGGAAGATCAGGACATGTGGAGAATGAGCGGTATTTTCCGCGACGTTTTCCTTGTATATCGTCCGAAGAAATTCATTTCCGATATCTTTAACTATTCGGAATTCACCAATAAAGACGGTGTTATGTTCTTTCGCGCGGAAATCTCGATGCGTGCGGAACGCGCCGATTTCAGCGGCGGCAGACTTGTCGTGATGCTTCGCGACGCCGACAGACAGGAAGTTTTTAAGGACATTGTCGTCATTCCCGAAATCAAAAACGGCGGAAGTTACAAGGTCGACTTTTTGAAAGAAGTCCGCGACGTAACGCTTTGGGAAATGGAAAATCCTTATCTTTACGAAGTGGACTATATCCTTTACGAAGACGGCGAAGACACCGTGATGGCGGACAGAAGAAAACTTATGTTCGGTTTCAGAACGGTGGAAATCACGGGCTATAATCCCGAAACAAACCGCGGCCCGTTCATTATGCTTAACGGCAAACCTTTGAAAATCCGCGGCGTAAACCGTCACGAATTCGATCCCGAACACGGCAGATACGTCTCGCGCGAGTTCAATGAAAACGACATCATCCTTTGCCGCAAAAACAACATCACGGCAATCCGCACGAGCCACTATCCCGACAGTCGCGACTTTTACGAACTTTGCGACAAATACGGTATCATCGTAATGAGCGAATGTAACCTTGAAACGCACGGTCTTGCGTCCAGAATCCCGGGCTCTGACAAACGCTGGGAAGGGCACGTCGTTTACCGTATGCGTAATATGGTAGACTCTTACAAAAACCATCCCTCGGTCATTTTCTGGTCGCTCGGAAACGAGGCGGGCTACGGCCAAAACTTCGTAAAAATGCGCGAAGCCGCGCTTGAAATCGACAAAACGCGCCCCATTCATTACAATCCCGACACCGACTTCCGTTCGTCCGACGTTCTGAGCGATATGTACACCCGTCAGGAAAAAATGAGACGCATCGGCGAATGTAAAAAACCTTATACTCACTGCATAGCGTTGTGGTCGCCGTCGGGCAAGGTATTTAAGCCCAAGGATTACCGCGACAAACCTTTCGTACTTTGCGAATACGCGCACGCGATGAACAACAGTCTCGGAAACTTCAACGATTACTGGAAAGAGTTTTTGAGATACGACAGACTCGCCGGCGGATTTATCTGGGACTTTGCGGATCAAAGCATCAAAAAGGTTGAAAACGACGGCACGGTCAAATGGACGCAGGGCGGCGACTTCGGCGACGTACCCAACGACGGTAACTTTGTCTTCAACGGTATCGTTCAGCCCGACAGAACCCCGCAACCCGCGCTGTTTGAAGTGAAAAAGGTATATCAACTTGTCGATTTTTCGACGAAGGGCGACAACCTTATTATTAAAAACCGCCACAGAATAACCCCGCTCGACGACAGATTCAAACTGTCGATGAGAATACTGAGAGAAGGCAAATTCGTGGAAAAGGTCAAGCTTGACCTGCCCGAAATCAAGCCGCTCAGCACGGGCGAAATCAATATTAAAAAATATATCAAAAACCGCGAAAACGAACTTTCGATCGTGGTGGAACTCAGCCTTGCGGAAGATACGTTCTTTGCGCCGGCGGGGCATATCGTCGCGTACGAGCAGATTTTGTATAATCCGAAAAAGGGCAAAGCAGTCGAAATGACCGTCAAACCCGTTTACGAAAACAACAAGGACGAGGTGCGCGTTTATACCGAAGAATTCGACGCCGCAATCGATAAGAAAACGGGCGGACTCAACTTCTTCACGAAAGACAACGCGCCGCTTCTGCACGAACCCGTAAAACCCAATTTCTGGCGCGCGATAACCGACAACGATTACCTGCCGCAAGTCCCCGCGTTCGTAAGGGCGATCATGGGCAAGTGGTATTACAAAAAAGCCACGAAACGCCTGAAAGTCGGCAGGATTAAGGTCAAGGAACAAAACGGCTCGATTAAGGTCGAAGTGCATTGGATAAGCACAAGACTGGGGCTGAAAACGACCTATAAATTCGACGGCGTGGGCAACGTTATCGTCCAGATGTCGGTGCGCGGACGCGCTTACGGATTGCCGAGATACGGCTTCGTGACCGAACTCAACGAAGGCTACGACAAGATGCGTTTTTACGGAAAAGGTCCGTTTGAAAACTATTGCGACCGTGGCGACGCGGCGATTCTCGGCGTGTACGAAGGCGCGGTGGAAGAGTTCGAACACGGCTATCTCACCCCGCAGGAATGCAGCAACCACACCGAAATGAGATGGCTTGAAGTGTGCGGCGAAGACAAGCCGACGCTGCAAATCAAATATGTCGGAAAACCCTTTGAAGCAAGCGTCAACGAGTATAGTATCGAACAGTTGGAAAACACCACACACAGGCATTTATTGCAAAAAACCGGACGTTTAACTGTCACTTTTGACGGAAAACAACGCGGCGTAGGCGGCGACGTACCTGCCTTTGCATGCACTAAACCGAGATACAAAATCTATCCCGTCGTGAAGCATTCGTTCAGCGTGCAACTCTCTTTCAAAAAGTAAAAAGTCATTGAAATCATAATCGTCAAAAAACCCTCGCTCAGTCGGGGGTTTTTATTTTTAAGGTATTTTTTAATTGATTGTAATACTTTTGTAATGTGATAAACGACCGAAAACGTTTGTCAAAACCGAACGCGTATGGTAAAATGCAAGCGATATAATATTAAAAGGATTATATCGTTGCTTTACGCACACTATATAACAAATACGAAAGGTGCAAAATGAAAATGAAATTCAAAAAGAATAAACACGAACATGAAGTCGCGGAAACGCCCGACCAGATTATGGAAGACACCGCAGCGGAAGAACTTGAAACTCTTGACGAGCGCGAACCCGAAATTCTTGACGACGTAAGCGCGTCCAACGACACGGAAGTCCACAAAAGACTTGGCGATTTTTCAAACGAAAACACCGTCATCGAAGGCGCACCCCCGATGCTTAAAATCGACCACCTTAAAAAAAGGTACGCCAACAGCGAGGTCTATTCCGTAAAAGATTTGTCGCTGGAACTGAAACCCGGCGAAGTTTTCGGATTTCTGGGCAAGAACGGCGCGGGCAAATCCACGACCATAAAATGTCTGACCGGCATACTTCCGTTTGAAGAAGGCAAAATCACGATTTGCGGATACGATATCGTGAAAGAGCCTATGCAGGCGAAAATGAACATGGGTTACGTCCCCGACAACCACAGCGTTTACGAACGTCTGACGGGCAGGGAATACGTAAACTACGTCGCCGACCTTTACCGCGTGCCGAAAGCCGACCGCGAAGAAAGGCTCAACATGTTTCTGGACTTATTCAGACTTCGTTTTGCCGTCGACCGTCAGATCAAGTCGTACAGCCACGGCATGAAGCAGAAGATTTGTATCATCGCCGCGCTTATTTACGAGCCGAAACTCTGGGTTCTGGACGAGCCGATGATGGGTCTCGACCCGCAATCCACGGCGGAAATTTTAAGTTATATGCGTGAACACGTCCGCAAGGGCAACACGGTATTTTTCAGCAGCCACAACCTCGATATGGTTGCGAAGGTCTGCAACAGAGTCGCGATAATCAACGACGGCATTTTGCACTGCGTCATCGACTTGTCCGATCCCGCAAACCGCGAAACCCTTGAAAAACGATTCTTTGAAATCTCGTCCACCGAGGAAGAAAGGAGGGCGTGGAATGTCTGATAAAATCAATAAGGAAGCGCTTGCCGCGCATCGGAAAAAGGTGCGCGACGATTGGTTTACCATACGCGCGCTTTTGAAAATAGATATGAAATCCCGCTTCGGATACGGCACGCGTATCGGCGCGGGCAACGTCGGAAAATGGATATTCAATTTAATTATGTCCGGTCTGATGTATGCAATAATCGTATTTTTGATTTTGCTTTTCACGCAAATGTTCGTCGCGCGTCCCGGACTTCGCGACAGCTACATCGTCATCGTGTCGATGGCGTCGATAATCCTGCAATTTTTCATTTGCACCGCAACGCTCATCAAGGCGCTTTATTACAGCGGCGACAACGAAATATTGTTGCGATTCCCCGTGAACGGCACGCAGATTTTCATTGCGAAGTCGATATTCGTATTCATCAGCAACTTTTTGATTACGATGGGGATTCTTCTGCCGTTTTACATCTGTTACGGCGTTATTCTGCAAAAGGCGGGCGCACTCGGAAGACCGCCCGAGATTTTCTATCCCGTGGCGATACTCACGACGTTTTTAAGCAGCTTCCTGCCGTTCTTCCTGGCGAACATCGTGGCAATCCCCGTGATGAAGTTAATCAACCTTATCAAAAACAAATACGGCATCGTATTGTGCGTTACGATCCTTGTGGTCGTGGGCATATTCGTCGCGTACATGCAACTGCTGAAATCGCTTGTCGGTTTTTACATTGAAAAGGATATGGCGTTATTCAGCCCGGAAGTCATGGGCAGAATCGGGAAGTTTGCGGCAAACGCGTTCCCGTTCAACCTTTACGCGAACATGCTTTTGGGACGCCACCCGTATATAAACCTTATTTACGTCCTGCTGCTTACGACGGGCGTCGGGCTTATCGCGATGCTCATCGTCAAAAAGTGGTATTTCAGCACGATTCTGGACGGCATCGAAAATCAGCGCGCTTCTTTCACGAAACGCACCTCAGACAAGCCCATTCCGCCGTTCCTGTCGTATATGCGCCGTGATTTTTACGGGATTTTAAGAAGTTTCAATTACAGCTTCCAATATCTCGTCATGGCGGCGGCAGCGCCCGTTATGGTATATTACTGCAACGCGCTTGCGGGTTCTGTCGGCAGCAACAGCGTCGGCAACAACATTCTGCCCGGCATATCGCTTATGGTCATTACGATTTTCGTAACGGTCATCGTGTCGTTCTCGTCAACTGCGATAAGCAGGGAAGGCGGATGCTTTTATCATACGAAGATTATTCCGTTGCCGTACTGGAAGCAGGTGCTTGCAAAATTCCTTTTGTATTCGGGCGTAGCAACGCTTTCGATTATCCTTTGCTGCATCGCTGTAAGCGGCGCGAAGTTCGTATCGCCCGTAGACGCGGTTATGATATTCTTTATTGCGGAGTTTTCAAACATTGCGTTGACGAGTCTTTGCATGTGGTTCGATACCAAATCGCCCACGTTCAACTTCATGGGCGACGGCGAGCTTGTCTCGGCAAACAAAAACGTTGCCATTGCGCTTGCTCTCGGGCTTGTGTTTGCGGTGTTGTACGGCTTGTTTACGATGATCGGCGGGTTCCTGCCCACGTTTGCGGGAATACCCATCAAACACGGCGCAAAGTCGATTATGGGGCTTTTGCTCATCGTGTCGGGCGTTGCGGCGGCACTGGGGCTTGTGCTTCTTTTCGTAAAACTTAACAAACGCTATAATAAACTTTATCAATAATTATAATGACAAAACGAAAATATTGTACGTTTCGTATATTCCTTGCGGCAGACGAAAGGTTCTTTGCCGCTGAAAAAAAGTAGGAGACGCCGATGAAAAAAGTACTGATAGGATTATTACTGATAATTCCTATGGCAATCGTTGCGGCTGTTGTTCTTGTAACAAACGTGGTTCTGATCACGCCCGATATTACGGTTGCGAGCATTGCAATCGTTGACCCCGATTTTTATCAGGACGTTGACAGCGTTTCGCTGTATTTTGACCGCCCCGGCATGCAATATCAGCTTGCCGCGCTGGTTCTTCCCAAAAAAGCAACGAATAAAAAAGTCCATTGGAGCATTGAAAACTCGGTATCGTACGATCCCGAGTACGAAGGCGATATTGCAACCGTCGACGATAACGGCAACGTTACCATAAACTGGACGGGCACGTTCGACGTTGTCGCGAAAACCGACGACGGCGGCAAAACCGACAGGTGCCGCTTTGAGATTAAAAGCGACGTCGCAAGGTCGGCTTACATAGTTTATAAAGGTGCGAAACAAACCGACGAAATGCCTCGCATCGACATCACGACGGACGAAATAATCCGCCTTGAAGCGTGCGCGCATCCCATCGACGTGGATCTTGAATACGTCACTTGGGAGTCGAGCGACAAAAACGTTCTTTCGGTTGACGCAAACGGCGTTGTCGTGCCGCAGGGCGCGGGAACGGCAACCGTCACTATGAAGCTCAAATCCAAAGATTTCGTGTCGGGAAGTGAGAAGCGCGTTGCGCCCGAAATCGTCCGCACGGTTCAGATTACGGTGCGCGGCGGAGTGTTCCCGACGGCTTTGAAATACGTTCATACCGACAGCGTTTCGCTTTCGTCGATAGGCGCGGAAGGAAGCACTCTTGTTAAATCGCAAAACGCGACGCTTGAATCCGGCGCAATCGTGTTCAGCGGAAAAACGGGTTACGCCGTCCTTGAAAAGGGCGGAAAAACAATGACGTTACGCAAGGTCGAAAGCGAAACTTCGATTGTTTTCGAAAACGCCGACGTTATTGAAAACAGCACCGTTATCGTCGGGAAAGTCCCGTATAAACTCAACGCGATATTTGCCGCAAGCGGCGAAAAAGCAAGCGGCGCGCGTTATAATTCGTTAAACCCCGACGTTGCGACAATCGACGAAAAAACGGGGTTAATCACTGCGATTTCAAGCGGTGAAGTCACGTTTACCGCAGAATTCGGCGAAGAAAGAATTTCAATCGATCTTCACGTGAGAAAACCCGTCATATACTTTATGCTGGAAAAAGACGCCCCGCAAGGTATCGCGGACGAGTGCGTTTACGGCAGCCTGTATTTTGAATATTCGGGCGAAGAAATGACAGGTCGGCTTGTGCCGTTCAGACAAATCAAAGTCGTTGCGCCCGAAGACCTTACGGGCAGTGAAAACCTGAGTCGTTTCAAATGGTCGGTAGTAAGCGACGGCGATATCGCGACGATTGACGAAAACGGTGTGATCACTTTTTCGGAATTTGAAAAAGGCGTACGCAAAAACGTGAAAGTCACGGCCGAGGCAATGGACAGCCCGTATGCCGGCGACAGCATCAAAAGGGAATACAACTTCACCGTGATGTACGGCGTCAACGTCAAAACCGCCGATGAACTCATGAAAGCCGTCAACGAAGAAATCGACGGCACGAAACACGACGTCTTCGTCAGAAACGACATAACCGTGCGCAGTATCAGATATACCGAGCAGGACACCTCAAAACTCAACGTTTCAAGCTCTGAAAAAGGCGATGAAACCAGAACGTGGTTCAACGCTCCGCTCACGCTCACGACAAGCCTTTACGGCAACGGCTATACCATTGACTGGAAGCACAAAGACTTTGACAAAGCAACCGACAAAGCAAACATTATGGGTTCCAACATTTTTATGCTGAAAGGGCAGGAAGACAAAAATGCACCGCGCGTATTGTTGAGAAACGTCAAGGTCAAGTCGTCGGAACTCCCCAAAGAAAGTTCGTTTGCAAGCAACGACTTTGTGGGAATCGGCGTGCAAACCATGGGCAACGTACACGTCCAGTATTGCATAATCGAAAATTCGATGTATTGCATGCGTATCGGCGGATACGATAATCAAGAAAAAGCCGTTGAAAAGGGCGACTTCAACGAAACGCTTATCGAAGGCACCGTTATGTACAACAGCAGTAAATTTACCTGCTTTACCTGGGAAACGTTCGTCAATCAGCGCGTTGCAATGAAAAACTGCGTGTTCGGTCAATCGGCGGCGCCGTCCATCGGCTTCTCGAGCGGACGAAATGAAGAAGAGTTCACTTGCAACCTCGATATCCAAGGTATGCTCAGAGTTTACAACTGGAAGCAAAACATCGAGCTTGACCTGATCGGAGGTATCACCAGCGAAAAAGAACTGGACGCAATGCTCAAAAACCTTATCAACAAAGGGCTTGCCAGCAAGCGTTACGAGCATTTGTTTGTTAAAGACAACGGCATACAATACTTCAACTGCGGTATGATGTTTAGCGGTCTTCAATACTCCAACAAGACGACCGTCACGGGCGATTTGGAGAAAAACGGCTTCAGCAATGAAGTTATCAAAATCAGCGATCTTGCCAAAGAAATTGGCGGTGCAGTCTTCGAATCCATTGCAAGCGGATTGTATCCCATCACCATTTACGGATACGTCGACGAAAGCAAGACGCCCGTCAAACACACGTCGAGCCTTGTCTTGTCGCAGGGGTTGTACAAACTGCTTCGCGGAGAATAAACAACGAATAAACTTTGTAACCGCCGTATTTACGGCGGTTTTCTTTTTCGTTCTTGACAAGCGCGCTTTATGATAGTTATAATAATGTGTATAAGAACTATCAGAGGTGTTTTATGAAAGGTCTTGCATTGGAAGGCGGCGGCGTAAAAGGCGCGTATCACATCGGCGTTATGACTGCCCTTCGCGAAATGGGGCTTGCCGATTTTGACGGCTACGTCGGCACGAGTATCGGCGCGATCAACGCTGCTATGTTTTGCGCCGGCGACTGGGAAAAAACCCTGGAACTTTGGGACAATATCAATATGCAGAACGTCCTTGATATGGACGAACTGTCGATAAAGGAACTGACGCAGGGACAATTTAACGCGCAGCTTATCGGCAACGCCCTGCAACTTTTAAGAAACCTTGGCATGTTCGTCGATACGACGGCGGACAAAATGCGCGCCTTTCTGAAACAATATATCGATGAAAAGGCAATCAGAAAAAGTAATAAAGACTTCGGACTTGTGACCTATTCCGTCCCCGATTTCGCGCCGCATTATATGATGAAAGAAGATATCCCCAAAGGGCAGATTTACGATTACGTAATGGCGTCGTCGGCGTACCCCGCATTCAAATGGCAAAAAATCGAAGGCAAGGAAAACAAGTGGTTCATCGACGGCGGCGTTTACGACAATATGCCCGTGAAAATGCTGGTCGACAAAGGCTACGACGAAATCGTCGCAATCCGCACGAATATCAAAAAATACCGCGCTTACCGCGACGTCGACTTAAAGGGCGCGAAACTTCTGGTGTTTACTCCCAGCGAAAAGCTCGATTACGCCGTAAACTTCACGAAAGAAAATATCGACAGATTCAAGGAAATGGGCTATTACGAGGCAAAGCGCACAATTCTGGGTTTGCCGAGTTTCAGATTCTGCGTGCGCGCCGTCGACGATCAGGCGTTTTCCGACTTTATGCACGGCATCGACAGAAAAGCCATCGAAGAAGTCGTAACCCTTGCGAAACTTAAAGTGCATAAGTCGCAGGACGCGAATATCGAGGACGTCATCGACACGCTGCGAGATATACTTAAACTGTCGTCGAAATCTTCGGACTTGCAGGTGTTTGAGAACTTTTTGGAAGTTTTCGCCGTGTATTTCAACGTCGATCGCTTCCGTTTTTACGATATCGACGAGTTTTACGAAGCCGTTTTCTCCGCCGCGAAAAAAGCCGCAAAGGGCATTAAAGGCGGCATAGACGAGGTCATCAAAAACGACAGGGGTATCAAAAACGAATTAAAGGAAATATTCATAGCGTTTTATAAGTGCTATCACTCGCCAAAACGCCTTAATAAATAATGGAAAAACTTTTACTTCTCGACAGCAACAGCCTTTTGCACCGCGCGTATTACGCGCTCCCCGGTCTTACCGACAGCAAAGGGAATCCCACAGGCGCGATCTTCGGATTCGTGTCCATGCTCGCGCGGCTTATCAAGGAAGAAAAACCGACGCATATCGCGGCTGCGTTTGACCTGAAAGCGCCGACGTTCAGACATAATATGTATGCGGGCTACAAGGCGACCAGAAAACCCATGCCCGAAGAACTTGTGAAACAAGTGCCCGTCCTTAAAAAACTTATCGGCGACCTTGGGATCAAAATCGTGGAACTTGAAGGCTACGAGGCGGACGATATTATCGGCACGCTTGCAAAAAGGTTTTCGTGTCCTACGGATATCGTCACGGGCGACCGCGACAGCCTGCAACTTATCGACGACACCACCAACGTGCTTTTCACGAAAAGGGGAATCACCGACGTCGTGAGATACGACAAGGAAAGGCTTTTTGAAGACGGCTTCGAAACGCCGTCGGCGATTATTGACTACAAGGCTCTTCGCGGCGACGCGTCCGACAATATCCCCGGGATTCCGGGCATCGGCGAAAAGACCGCGATGGAACTTCTCAAAACCTACGGCACAATGGAAAACGTCCTTGCTAACGCCGACGAAATCAAAGGAAAACTCGGTGAAAAAATCAGGGACGGAAAGGATATGGCGCGGCTTTCTTACACGCTTGCGACAATAAATACCGCCGTGCCGATTGATATCGGAATGTCGGATATTACGTTTTCGTATCCGCTCTCAAAAAGTGCGAAAAACGCGCTTATCGCGCTGGAATTCACGTCGCTTACAAAGCGTTTCGCGTTTACCGACGAAGAAGTAAAATCCGACGAAAACAATACTTCACAGGTCAAAATCGAATATACAACCGTTGAAATTGACAACATCAACGATTTGAAGAAGTTGTTTGACGACAACAAAGGAAAGCCTTTCGCGCTTAACGCAGGGGCGGACGTCGACGTTGCGTTTTCTGCCGACAGACTTTATGTGATTAAACAAAACTACGACCTTTTCGGCGGTATGACGATGGACGACGTACTGAAAGAAATCGCGCCGCATTTGACAAGCGAGTGCGTCGTTTCCGACCTGAAAAAACTTTTGCATCTTTTCAAGGACGCCGGCGTCGAAACGTCGGTAACGCCAAAGGACGTGGGACTTCTTGCATATCTTGTTTTCGGCGGAAGAAGTTTCAAGGATATCGTTACTCTTGCCGCCGCCGCAAATGTTTCGGGCGACTCGGTTACGGCGTTTTTCGCAATCTGCGACTACCTTGAAAAGGAACTTGAAAGCAAGGATCTTTCATCGCTGTATCACGATATCGAACTGCCGCTTGAACGGGTTTTGTACGATATGGAATGTGCGGGCGTGAAAGTCGACGTCGGGGTTCTGGAAGAACTTCGGAAAAAATACGAGGACGAAATCGAAACGCTCACCGCAAAGATTTACTCGTACGCCGGCGAAACTTTCAACATAAATTCGCCGAAACAACTCACGGTGATATTGTTTGACAAACTCGGGTTGAAACCGTCCAAAAAGAACAAGACGGGGCTTTCCGTCAACGTGGACGTACTTGAAAAACTTTACGAAGAACACCCGATTATCCCGCTTATTTTAAGGTACCGTCAGATTTCCAAACTGTTGTCGACTTACGTGCTGGGGCTTGAAAAGGCGGTGTCGTCCGACGGGCGCGTGCATACCGAATACAAGCAGACTCTGACGAACACGGGCAGGCTGTCTTCGACCGAGCCGAACCTTCAAAATATCCCGACTCGCACCGTCGAGGGCAAGGAAATCCGCCGTGCGTTCGTCGCGGAAAAGGGCAAAGTGCTGATTTCCGCCGACTATTCGCAAATCGAACTTCGTCTTATGGCGCACATGAGCGGCGACGAAAACCTTATAAGGGCGTACAACGAAAGCCGCGATATTCACGCCTCGACCGCTGCGGAGATTTACGGCGTCGATATTGCCGACGTAACGGACGAAATGCGCCGCAACGCAAAAGCGGTCAACTTCGGCATAATTTACGGAATAAGCGACTTCGGGCTCGCGCAAAACCTGTCGATCAGGGTTGCCGACGCGAAAAAGTATATCGAACGGTATTTCAGGACTTATCCGAAGGTCAAAGAGTTTATGGACGGGCAGGTCGAATTCGCAAAAGAGCACGGCTTTGTAAGAACACTTTTCAACCGCATACGTCTTATGCCGGAACTTTCGTCAAGTAACTACGCAGTGAGAGAGTTCGGCAAGCGCGCCGCAATGAACTTCCCGCTGCAAGGTACCGCCGCCGACATTATAAAAATCGCAATGCTGAAAACGGCGAAAAACCTTGAAGGAACAAGTGCGAAACTTCTTTTGCAGGTTCACGACGAACTTATCGCGGAAGCCGACGAAAACGAAAAGGACAAGGTTGAAAAAATCCTGAGAGAAAGCATGGAAACCGCGGTAAAACTCAGCGTCCCCCTTACGGTCGGCGTCGCAAGCGGCAAAAGCTGGTACGAGGCGTAATATGAAAGTTGCGGTAACGGGCGGCATAGGCGCAGGTAAAAGCGAATTTATGCGCGCCGTGAAAGAACTTGGAATAAGGACGTATTCCGCCGACGAAATCAATGCGGAACTTTTGCGCGACAAAAGATATATCGAAAAACTTTCGGCGGCATTTCCGCTTGCCGTAAAAGACGGGAAGGTCGATAAGGCTGCTCTTCGCGAAGAAGTGTTTTCGGATGAGAAGAAACGTAAAACGCTTAACGCGCTCGCGCACCCCGAAATACGGCGGAAAATCGAAGAAATCACGGGCAACGCCGTCGTCGAAGTGCCGCTTTTGTTTGAAAGCGGAATGACGGATTTGTTTGACAGAGTTATCGTCGTGACCGCCGGTGAAGACGTGAGAATAAACCGCATCGTTTCGACAAGGAACATATCAAAAGACCTTGCGAAAAACATAATTAAAAATCAAACCACGGACGACGAAAGAATAAAGAGGGCGGACTACGTCGCGATAAACGACGGCACCCGAAAAGATTTATACGAACAAGCGAAAAACATTATAAAAAGGATTTTTGAATAATATGGAAAACGTTCTTGACATTCTCGGCGGCGTGAAAGACTACGCCCATCGCGGCTGTTTCGACAAGACTTTGCCCGAAAATTCGCTCACTGCAATCCGCATTGCGGCGGACAAAGGGCTGGGGCTTGAAATCGACGTGCATCTGACAAAAGACAACAAACTCGTCGTGTTTCACGACCACACGTTAAAGCGTATGTGCGGAGTAAACGGCATTGTCGAAGAAATGACGGAAAGTCAGTTGACCGCGCTTAAACTCAAAAACACATCGCACACGATTCCGACGCTGAAAGACGTGCTTGCGGCGGTTGACGGGCGCACCCCGATATTGATTGAGTTGAAGTGCCGAAACAACGAAATCGCACTTTGTGACGCACTGATTGATGAGTTAAAGTCCTATAACGGCAAATATATGTACATAGGTTTCAACGAAAAGGCGGCAAAGTATTTTAAGGATAAGGGGTATACGATTGCGCTCTCGTGCTTTAAGCCGAAGACGCCGAAACTCGATTTCAAACCCGATTTTCTGCTTTGCAATATTCTGGGGATTCCGCGTAGCAAGAAAAAACGCGCGAAATATCCGCCGTTCATATCCTGGACAATCGAAAGCGAGCGCGGCAGGAAAAAATCGGAAGAAACGTCGGTCGCGACGATTTACAACACGGCAAATTTCAATTTTTGAAAATAAAAAAGATAAGAGGTAAAATTATGCAAAACATCACAAACGGCATTCTGGATGTAACGGTCAACGAAAACGGCAGCCTTCTCGACAGCGTGAAATATCGCGGCGAGGAATATCTCTGGCAGGGCAGCGAGAAATCGTGGAAGTCGAAAGATATCGTCATCTTCCCCTTCGTCGCGCGCCTTAAAGACGGCTGGTATACCGTCGACGGAAAACGCTACGAAATGAAAAATCACGGACTTGCCCGCTACAACGTCTTCACGGCGGAAAGCAACACCGGCGACACGCTCGTTATGGACTTTAAATCGACGGAAGAAACCAAAAAACAATATCCGTTCGATTTCGATTTCAAGGTGAAATACGCGCTTGTCGGAAACAGTATGAAAATCACGTACACCGTCGTAAACACCGGCGACGTCGATATGCCTTTCGGGCTCGGCACGCACTTCGGGTGGGCGCTTGTCGGCGACGAAACCGACGATACCTGCGACGTATCCGGCAACTTTGCGATTATCGACACCGATAAACCAATCGAAGAATATGAATTCGACGACGATCTGCACCTTGTCAAGGGCGAGAAAAAGTCGGAGTTTACAAACAAAATCCCCCTGGTGAAATCGACCTTTATCCACGACGCGGTCGTCACGAAAAACAACGCGAAAAAAGTAACCCTTCTGCGCCGCGACGGCAAGGAAATCACGTTCGACATCGGCAACGTTCCCGTGCTTGCGATATGGTCCAACAACAAAATGGGCAAATACGCCTGCATCGAAGCGTGGTGGGGGCTTCCCGACACCGTCGATTGCGACAGGGAACTGAAAAACAAATTCCTTATCAACACTCTCCCCGCGGGAAAGACGTTCGAATATGAAGTAACCGTTACGTTTTAATAACTAAACGGCGTTTATTATTGAAATTTTCAAAGGCGCGTGCTACAATTTAACGGTAGCGCGCGTTTTCGCGCAAAGGAGTATTTATGCAAAGAATGAAAGTTTCGGAAATTCCTTATGAAAGGGCGGACGCCGAAAAGGTATGCGGCGTCATTGATAAAGCGGTTGAAAAAATCAACGCGGCGAAGTCTGTCGACGACGTGCTGGAAGCAAGAGAACTCGTAAACGACGCTTTGCGCGATTTTTATACGGAGTCGTCGCTTGCGAACGCCCGTTTCACGCTTAATACAAAAGACGAGTTTTACAGCGCCGAAAAGGACTATTACGACGAGAAAATGCCCGTGGTGCAGGTGAGTTATCTGAAATACGCCGACGCGATTTTAAGCAGTAAGTTTTTGGACGAACTCAAAACAAAAATAAATCCCGTCATCATTAAACAATTCGAGTTGCAGAAAAAAGCGGTGAGCGACGCGATCGTTCCCGAAATGCAAAAAGACAACGCGCTTGTTACGGAATACTCAAAGTTCGTGTCGGAATGCACTTATAACTTCCGCGGCAAGGATATTACGCTTGGCGAACTTCGCAAATTCGCACAGGACAGCGACCGCGCAACCAGAAAAGAAGCGTACGTCGCGCTTGGAAAAACGCTGGAAAAACACAGCGATTTTCTGGACGACGTCTTTGACAGAATGGTCAAAAATCGCGACCTTATGGCAAAGAAAATGGGATACAAGAACTACGTCGAGTTGGGCTACTACAACATGGGCAGGCTTTGCTATGACGAAAAAATGGTAAAGGTTTTCCGTGAAAACGTCTTAAAGGATATCGTGCCCGTCGTGACGCGTCTGAAAAAGCAGGTTGCGGAGAAACTCGGCATCGACCACATGCGTTTATACGACAACGACACGTATTTTCAGGAAGATCCGAAACCCGCTCTCGACGAGCGCGGCATTCTGAAAGCAGGGCAGGAAATGTACAAGGATATGAGCCCCGAAACCGGCGCGTTTATGGATATGATGATGGATACCGACGCGTTCGACGTGTTCACGCGCGAAGGCAAATGGACGGGCGGATATATGACGAGTTTCGATAAGTATCACCAGCCGTTCATCTTCGCAAACTTCAACGGAACGACCGCCGACGTTGACGTCGTAACGCACGAGGCCGGACACGCTTTTGCGTATTATATGTCGGAACCCGTCGTGCCGTACGAACTTGGTCTCGGCGCAATGGAAACGGCGGAAACACACAGCATGTCAATGGAGTTTTTCGCCTGGAAATATACGGATATGTTTTTCGGCAAAGATGCAAATAAGTACCGTTATAAACACCTTTTCGACGCTTTAACCTTCATTCCGTACGGAACGATAGTGGATTACTTCCAACATATCGTATACGAAAATCCCGATATGACGCCTAAGGAGCGCGACGACGTCTGGCTGAAACTTGAAAAAGAATTCCGTCCGTGGATGGACGCCGACGACGTGCCGTATCTTTCAAAAGGTACAAGATGGCAATACCAGAATCACATTTTTGAAAGCCCGTTTTATTACATCGATTACTGCCTTGCTCAGACCGTCGCGATCGAGTTTCTGGAAGAATCGCAAAAAGATTACGACAAGGCGTTCAAGGCGTATCTTGCACATGCGACGCGCGGCGGCTCGTACGTCTTCACCGATCTTGTTCGCCTTGCGGGGCTGAAATCTCCGTTTGAAGAAGGCGCGCTTAAAGAAGTCGCGAAAACGTCCGAAAACATTCTTTCGTCGCTTCAAAAAACGTTTTAATTTTTACGGAGATAAGAAATTATGAAAAAAACAAAAGTCAGGACAAGTAAAATTCTGTTGTGGGTTGTGTCGGCGGCGCTCGTCGCGATACTGTCGGTGTCGCTTGCCTTTATGGGCGTTGCGCTCAACCGCACGAAAAACCTTTATAAAACCGATTTTTCAGACCTTACCGGGCTCGCAAGCAAAACCGTGTTGTTCATCGGCGACGGTATGGGCGAAAACCATATTAAAACGACGGAAACGTATTACGGCGAAAGGGCGTTCATGCGCTCGCTCGGGGCAGACGGGTTCGTAACGACGTTTTCAAACAACGTCGGGCTTCCAACGGACAGTGCGGCTGCCGGAAGCGCGCTCGCAACCGGACAAAAATTCAATAACGGCGAAGTCGCACGCCACGGCGGAAATAACGTCAAAAGCGTTGCAGAGTACGCCAAGGAGAAAGGGCTCGGCGTGGGTATCGTGACAACGGACAATCTTTACGGCGCGACGCCGGCGTCGTTTTCGTCGCACGCAAACAACAGGGGCGACACTTCCGAAATAATTAAAGGGCAGATTAACGACGTCGTGGACTTGTATCTCGGCGCGGGAAAAGGCGAATACACGAAATATAAATCGCAGTTTGAAAGCAAGGGCTTTACGTTCGCAACAAGTTTTAACGACGTCGGCGGAAGCGTTTTGAGCAATAAATTGATTATGCCGTTTTCGTCGCTTCCGTCGGAAGACGGCACCGCCGATACGCCTACGCTCGAAATGTGCACCGAGTTCGCGCTGAAATTTATGGAAGCCCGCTTCCCGGGCGGATATTTTCTGATGATCGAGGGCGCGCATATCGACAAGAAAAGCCACAAAAACGATATTATCCCGATGACAAAGTACCTTAAAAGCTTCGACAACTCCATTAAAATCGCATACGACAGGCTAAAAGACCTCGACAGCGCGATTATCGTCACCGCCGACCACGAAACGGGCGGACTGAAATACAAGGACGGTGAAACCAAAGACGATATCAAAAACAGCCTTTATACCACAAAAACGCATACGGGCACCAACGTGAAATACTTCATTTTCGTGAAAGGATTGTCCGCGGACGAGCTGAAAGCGATTGTTCCCGAGAAAATCGACAACACCGACGTAAACCGCATCGCACGCGCTCTTCTCGCCGCTTAAACATAAATGGTTTCAAATACTTGACTTTATGCGGTTTTTAAGATATTATTTTATCCGTTGTGCGGACATGGCGGAATTGGCAGACGCGTAAGATTCAGGTTCTTATGGTCGCAAGGCTGTGCAGGTTCAAGTCCTGTTGTCCGCACCAAGATAAAAAGTCGACATTTTTGTAGAAAAAGCAAGTGTCGGCTTTTTTGTCATCCAAAAATGTGTTATAATGTAATTGATAGAGAAGTTTTAGCTAATTTAAGGAGGTGAAAATTTGAATTATACTAAATTGGTTAGAGAATATTGTAAGAACAATAGCGGTGCAATTTTTGATCTGTCAAAGTTGAAAAATACGGAATTTGCAGACGTACCGTATAAAACTTTGTTAAAGATATTAAATAGGCTTGAGGAAGAAGGTTTACTTAATCCTGTTTCTAAAGGTGTTTATTTTATAGGCGAAAAGCCGGTGGACGAAGAGTTGATTTTCGACGAATACGTAGACGATGGGAAAGGGATGTTTATCGGATATCAATTATTCAATGACGTGGGGATATCCAATTACGTTGATTGTAAAATAGAAATTTATACGAATAACATAAAGTCAAAGCAAAAGAGTGTAGGTCAGTATTTTTTGAAGAAGGTCGATCTAGAGTTTGATGACGATACTGTAGATTTAGTAGCACTATTAGAGATAATAGATACCGGGTATTCAATGAAAGGCTGTGATTTTATGGCTTATAAGAAAACGGTGGACATGCTGTTAAAATCATATTCGGATAGTAGCTTTGAGAAAATTATAAAAGCAATACGATATAAGTATTCTACTATAAAACAGTTGAGTGAATTGTTAGAGGCAAATAGCATAGACAACAATTGCGTAGATACTTTTGAAAGTATAGTAAAAATTCGTTAGGTTTGAGGGAAAAAGAATGATGGGAAAATTACAGTTTTGGAATAGCATAAATAAATATAAAACAATAAGTATTGAAACATATTACTTGGCAGAACAAAGATCATGGTTGTTTGTCGCGACAGATATTTTTAGAGTATTTGACTCTATTAACAAAAGTTTAGAGCTGTCAGAGAAACAAAACTCGTTATTGAAGTATCCAAAGAATTTACATCAAATTAAAATTTATAAAAACAACCAATGGCAAAATATTGATGTGATGGAAGCAGAAGTAATAATAGGAGCGTTAAATGAAACAATTTGTGATGATGCAAAAAGTTTTCAAAATTTTATAATAGATATTTGTAAAGAAGTTCCTAAGGATTGTTTTTTAGCTGAGGATTGTGCAGAATATGAGTTTTTACAGTTATCAACAAATAGATTTTTAGATCTTTACAATGAAATAAATGATATCGCCTTCTTTAACTTGTCGGAGGAAGTTAGATATTATAAATTAAAAGATTTTTTTAGTGTATATACCGAATTGTTGTCATATTCAGCAATGAAAGAGCAGATACAATTAATTGAAAAAGTTCGCCCACCAATGGAGGCTATAATTAGCAGTGAATTTGTTAAATTTGTTCGAAATGTATTAATACATTTTCCTTGTTTCACTAAATGGAATGAAATCTATGTTTCAAAGCATCTTGTCAATTGGAAAAGCGAAGGTCAGTCTATTGATAGGTTTTTGACTAGGTATCAAGGACGTGAACCAATTGAGTTTAGAGTTAAAGATTGTTTAACGGGTAAATGGAGATATCCATTAATCAAATTTCCTTCCACATATAATGATAATAAGATTTTCCTTAAAGATATGATAGACGAAAAAGACGGGGTATTGTTATGTGCCGTTTTAATGTATAAAGTCGTATCATCGCAAATCATTGTTATTCCAGAAGACATTCAAAAATGAGGAGCTGTAAACGGGAATGAAAGTGTAGCTATTTCGTATGTGATAGCCAAACAAGAATAAAACGAACCGAATAATTTCGGTTCGTTTTTTCATATCTTGGTTTGCAACAGGACTTGTGACAATGCAGTGCATTGTCTGCACACTCCGTGTGCCCCTGCACGCTGTGCAGCTGACCGCAAGCAAAGAGAGAAGCAAGTGCTTGCATTTGCGGAAATCGAGCGCAGCGGACATA
>ULNH01017070.1_pt1 | contig 64367 bp, 52 predicted proteins | sample 1951871 | NCBI WGS metagenome assembly ULNH01 (sample SAMEA4835572, study PRJEB28245) | human gut metagenome | biome: gut microbiome; material: fecal sample | place: Denmark | collected 2008 | reverse complement strand
TGAACAAAGCAATGCTGCGACAAATCCTTATTTTGCGACGTTTTGTCCGATATTTTTTTGTTCAGGGAAAATTGCATAAAAAATGTCATAGTTTCCCTTCACATCTACCATTATACTTTATAAAATATGCCCCGTCAATACTTTTTTTGAAAATACTTAAATACTATAATGGTACTATATTGTATAATAGTCCAAAAAAGTCCCATTTTTGTGCAACTTTCGCCCATTCAATGCACATATTCAAATATTTTCATACGTTTTTTTAAATTTTTCCCAGCAAATACTAACATTTACCAAAATTCATACAGGGGAATCGGCGTGCCGTGCGTCTTACGCGTGGATTGCTCTTCCAATATAATCAAAAACTCATTTCTTTATTTCGATTTCGAATGTATCCACTTCCGAGCATGCTACTTCTTCTTGTATGCTGTTATAAACCGTTGTTTTTTGTTCTTGTTCTATGTAGGGGGCAATTTGTTTCTTTATCTGTTTTGACAACGGAAAAGATAACAATCCTTTTTCTTTACTCCTGACAGACAAGTGGACAGGTGTTAAATAATTGTTTTCTTTTGTGTTTTTTACAAAAACCGCATCTATTGGATACGCTTTGCCAATATGGTCTTTTATATTGCCATCTAAAAGTGTGTTGGGAACATAGTATTTATATGCGGTGTTTTTATCTTTTACAAATCCTAAGGCAAATCTTTCGTTCCCAAGCAAAATTTCCGTATTGAGATTTTTTGCAAAACGCGGGAAAAAATATCCGGTCATCTTTGCGGTGTAAGGGAAAGAAACAGCGTTGCCAAGCACTTTCATTTTTTTATCGACATTGCTTTGTTTATCAATGAATATCTCGCTTTCCGACAACCTTGACGAAATTGCTTTGTCAAAAAATTCATTTTTAGAAAGCTTTGTTTTAACCCCCGTCAAATGCAAGTAATTTGATTTATAAGCGATTGTTTCTACTGACCGATATGCGTTTGTATCATCTTTATAAATAATCAAATAGTTTTTATCTAAAAATACCTCTTCAAACCCTTTGGCACAACCGGTTATTATAGAAATATACTCTTTCGTTTTATCAGCCATTCCTTCTCCTTAGCACAAAAAAAAGCTGCTATCGCATTCAACAATAACAGCAAAATTTACTAATTGAATGATTTTTACGTTGTCCGCCAACGTCCGAGTTTAACTGCGGAAATAATCACGAGTTTTTCCGTTGCTCGCCAACTATCGGCGCATTCGTCCGATAACGCTTCGGATTATTGTGGTGTCATTCCACCAAAGAGTCAATACAAAATGACATACCAAAAGATATACCTCTTGATTTTCTCTTCACTTATATTATATGCGATATATTTTCATTGTCAATAGTTTTATGACAAATAGTTACATTTTTTAAATAGTTTTACAACAGTTTTTCTTTAATTTGTCACTATTATTTCGCTCATTCACCTTACCTTTATACATTTATTTTTTATAATCGCACTTGCTATATTGTAGCAAGAGTGTCCTTTTGACAGTTTGATAAAAAACGCCATTTCAAGCGCGGTTTTTGACTTACTAATCGCAAAATAAGGATTTTTTGCCCTGTATGCTCAAATTTTGAAATAATTATAGTGGAGGATTAACATAAATGTTAAAACTTAGAAAAAACAAAAAGGGCTTTACGCTCGTTGAACTTATCGTCGTAATCGCAATCATGGCAGTCCTTGCAGGCACGGTCGCCGGTGTTACGGTTTCGCAGTTGAACAAAAGGACGGACGAAGCAAACCACACCCAAGCCAAGAAAATTGCTGACACTATTTACGAAGAATTATTAGCAAGCGTGGAAGTTGGCGTTAAGAAAACAGATATGACCAGCGCTGTTACCGATGCTTACGGCTCATCTGTTATTTTTACGGGCACACCTACCGCTGGAAAACAGTTTTTAGTAACTATACCCGATGATACCGATGCCGTAGATTCAAGAGAATATACTGTTGAATACAAAGGCAAACAAGGCGCAAAAGGCAATATTAAATACAAAATTACCGCAACCGGCGGGGTTGTTAAAGACAACGCATAAAATCACTTTTTAACAACAAAACAATAAGCGAGGCAAACGCCTCGCTTTTTTTAATCGTGAGGAACAACGCTATAAAAACACTGCCTTCCTTTTGCTTGTTTTTACCAACATTGTGTGATAAAATAAGAAAAAACGATAGGTAAATTATGGCAATCAGTTCTTTTGAACACAACGTAATAATTCGTGATAAAGAAAAAATTGACGAAATTAAAAATGCGCTTTGTTACGAAACTTCTGCATTTGCTAACGTAAAGCCGTCTGAGAAAGACTCTCTGCCACCTAATGCAAAAGAAATTTGGTTTCCATCAAAATAAATATAAAAACTCTGCAAATAGTTGCAGAGTTTTTGTTTTGGTGTGGTTTGTTTATTAAATGCTGTAAATGAGGCGGTAGAACTCGGACATGGACGTCGTGCCGTTGCCGATGAGCGTGCGGATGCTGTCTTCCAAAAACGTTGCGCCGTGCTCTTTGGCGAAGTCGCGAATTTCCTCGGTTGTCCTGCCCTCGGAGATCATGCGGCGAAGGTCGCTGTCGATTTCGATAATTTCGTAAATTGCGGTACGTCCCTTGTAGCCGGTGTTGCCGCAGCGGGGACAGCCGACAGGCTCATAAATGTGAGTGATTGACGGATCTTTCAAAAGTGCGGCTTCTTCCGCCTTGATTTCGCGTTTTCTCTTGCATTCCGGGCAAAGTTTTTTGACAAGCCTTTGCGCGACAACGCAGTTCACGGACGACGCGACCATGTATGACGCAACGCCCATGTCGATAAGACGGACGATACTTGACGCGGCGTCGTTGGTGTGCAGCGTGGACAAAACCAAGTGGCCTGTGATAGCGGCGCGGATTGCGATTTCGGCGGTTTCGGTATCACGAATTTCACCGATCATGACGATGTCCGGGTCCTGACGCAGGATTGCGCGAAGTCCGCTTGCGAACGTTAAGCCCGCCTTTGCGTTGGTTTGCACCTGATTGACGCCGAAGATTTGCTTTTCGACAGGGTCTTCGACCGTCGTTATGTTGACGTTCGGTTTGTTGAGTTCGCTAAGGACGGCGTACAACGTCGTCGATTTACCGGAACCCGTAGGCCCCGTGACAAGAATGATCCCGTTCGGCGCTTTGATGATGCGGGAGAACTGTTCAAACAGTTTGTCGGGCATGCCAAGGTCGGGAAGCGTGATAAGCGCGGCGTCCTCGGTTGCAAGAAGACGCATGTTGACCTTTTCACCGTAAATCGTGGGCAGCGTGTTGACACGAAGGTCGATGTTGATGTCGCCGTTGTTGAAGTCGATACGGCCGTCCTGCGGGATTCGCTTTTCAGCAATGTTGATGCCCGCAAGGATTTTACAACGCGAAACGATACTGTTAAGCGTGGAAATGTCCAAGCGCATACATTCGACAAGCTCGCCGTCGATACGCATGCGGACAAGGATTTGCTCCTCAAACGGCTCAATATGAATATCAGACGCGCGGCGCATGTACGCCTGCGTGATAAGGCTGTTGATAAGTTTGACGACAGGCGTGTTGTCAACGCGGCTTTCGATTTCAGACAACTTTTGCTGGGTTGCCGCCGAAGTCTGCTGGACAACCTTTTGCGTCGCTTCGTCCGACACGAAGAAGTTGCCGGCGTTGGTGTAGTACTTTTCAATCGCGCTTTCGATGATACGCTGCGGCGCAAGGACAAAACCGACGTCCATACGCGTGACCATCTTTACGTCCTCGAACGCGCCGATGTCGTGCGGATCGTGCGTGGCAATGATGATCTGCCCCGCCTTCACGTCAAGCGGCATTATGCAGTGCTTTTTGACGATTTGCTCCGGTACGTTTTTCAGAATTTCGGGACGACGGACGACAAGCTCCGTATTTATATAGGTCGTGTTGAAACGCTCCGCCATCGCAGAGAGCATCGCGTCCTCGGTGATAATGCCGCGCGAAAGCAGAATCGCGCTGATTTTTTCGTTGGGATGGGTTTTTTGCCAACGTTTTGCGTCATCCAGTTGCGCCTGCTTGACAAAGCCTTTCTCTATCAGGATGTCGCCTAAACTTGCTCCTCTTTGCATTTCTTCTCCTTATGATATATAAATATTATATTCCGAATAAGTTTTTTATGCCGTCGATTATGGGCGCGCCCGCAAAAACCGTGACCACCGCGCCAAGCGCGATAAACGGACCAAGCGGAAGCTCGTACCCCTTTCTGACCTTTTTCGTCAGCAAAAGTACGCCGCCGATAAGCCCCGCCGACACTATCGCGATAAACGCCGACACAAGCGTCGGGTAAAGCCCCAACACAAGCCCCAGCGCAAAATAAAGCTTTATGTCGCCGCCGCCGATGCCGCCCGTCACGAGCGCGATTACGTAAAGCGGCACGCTGATAACCACCGCGCCCACAAGCCTGTGCCACCACACGACGTCCTTCGCCGTGAAAAACAGCGGGATCGACAAAATTATGATGAACACGACGATGCCGTTCGGGATCTCTTTCGTGTCGATGTCTATGAACGTCATCACGATGAGCGCCGAAAACAGCGCGTCGTATATGAACGCGTTGGCGTTAAGCCCGATAAAATATGCCGACAACGTCCACAATACGGCGTTGAGCGACTCCACAATCGGGTACCTTGCGGAGATTTTTTCCTTGCAATTCCTGCACTTTCCGCCAAGAAAAATCCAGCTGAAAACCGGCACCATATCGTACCATTTCAGCGGCTGCCCGCACTTCGGACAATAACTGTGTTTTTCGGTGAAAAACGTGCCTTTGGGAATGCGGTAAATGCAAACGTTCAGAAAACTACCGACCGCAAGCCCGAAAAATGCGGAAAATATCGTGAATAACAGATGTCCAAGTTCCATTTTATCAACCGCCTGTCACGGTTCGGAAATAAAAATTCTTGAACCCTTCCGGTTTGTAATTTTCAACCAGCAGCATGTTGTTGTATTGCCATGTGTCTGAACTGCCCGTGATTGCCCCGATATTGCCCTGCTCGAAACTGAAAATACCTTTGAAACGTTTGGTTTCCGTCGACTGGCTGTAATCCGCCTCGATAAAGTCGATTTCAAGCCCCGGGGAGTCGAATTTTTTTTGCCCTTTGGCGTTATAGACGTCGCAGAACACCTTGACGGACGTAATCTCATTAAAGGTGTTGACAATCGCTTTGAAGTAAACCTCAATCTTGAAACTGCCGTAAAACGCGCGCTTTTCGGCGTCAGTTGACGTGAAGTATTCCTGCGTGGTTTTGCCGCTGTCCGTCGAATACACAAGCGTGCCGTCTTTGAACGAGAACATCTTGTACTCGCCCGTCGGCGCGTTTTTCATTGTATAAGTGGTCTGATTATTGTCAACCCCGATTATGTTGCTATCTCTCGGAAGCTCGCCGTCCTGCAAATATACCTCAACCGACGACCTTGCCGCCCGCTTGATTTCGTTCTGGACGATTGTGCCAAGGTCTTTTGCGGCGGCGTTTTCTTTCTGGCGCATATAAGCCGTCGTGCCAGCCGTGACAAGCCCGCCGATAACCGTTGCGAGAATACCCATAATGGCGACGACCGCGATCGCTTCGACCAAGGTGAAGCCTTTTTTATTTTTTAAGATTTTTGCGAGTTTTCTCATGTCAGTTCTTATAGTTGTCCGCAACGAATTGCTTGGTTATCGAGTAACGATTGAGTTCTTCCGTGTTTTTAAGGTCGTAAGACACTGTATCGTCGTTGAAAATGAAAATCCAGCGTTTCGTACCCTTGTCCGACGTCACCTGATACCTTGTGAACGCATAGTTATAAAGGGTGGTCGTCGTCTGCACTTTGGTGGGTTCGATTGAAATCGCAAACGGTACCGAGCCGTAATCGGTGTCGTAATTAAGCACCGCCGCGTACTGCGCCACGTTTTGCTCCACGTTGTTTTGCGTCACCTTGATGTACGATACCTGCAAAATACTGTGCGGATACACGATATATTTGTCGTTGTACATGAACGTGTTCAAAAGAGCCTGCTCCTGCGCCTGCGACCTTTTGGCTTCTTCCTTTTTCGCCTTGGACATATAGCGCGTCGCCGTGTTGAACATGGTGAACGCCAGCGTGCCGACGATCGCAAACAACGCGATTGCAACGATACATTCGGCAAAGGTAAAACCTTTTTTATTCAGTTTTAAGCGTTTCAAAACTTTTTTCATCTTAGCCGTAATAGTAATCGCTCGCAACCCATTTCGTGTCGTGCGACACCGTGTCGGGGTTGATCAATCCGTCCATGACGATGCCTGAACTATTATTGTTCTTGCTGCCGATCTTTGCCGCGTCGTAGCTTGAAAAAATCAGTTGTCCGCGGCTACTTCCGCCGATATAGATATCTTTTGCGACAATGGACGCCTCGTTATTGCCCGAGTTTCCGATCGGGATTGAGTTGAAGATACCCGACGATTCGTTGGAATACATGCCGTTGGGGATATAAACCATCGCGTTGACCGAGCCGCCACGTCCGAACTTGACGTAGTTTCTGCCCATGCCGATTATGAACATATTGCCGACTTTTGCCGGATCGCCGTCAGGCAATGCTTGCATCTGTGATATGTCAAACAAGTTGCTGATATTCCATGCCGAGTAAGCATTCCCGTGTCCCTTGAATCTTGCAACGTATTTTTGATACGTGTTCGACTTAAAGTGCGTGCCGACTTTTTCGTCCGTCTTGTCCTCGGAAAGCATTGTGTTGCTTATTTCCAGGCTGTACGCATTTGCGGCAAAGGAAGTGTCGTCCACAAGCATAAGGTATGCATTGTTTTTGCCTGTCACCTGGAACGAACATTTCTGGAACAAGAACCTTGTTTGTTCTCTCTTGTCCTTTGATTTATCAAGCGCCTTGCAATGGAAGAAGATATAGACATCTTTTTCCGAAGTGTCGATAAGGAAGTTCATACGAACCCTCTTGTCAACGCCATCCGTGGACGCCCCGAACACGACTTGCGTATTGCTTGCTTCAAAATTGAAGTACGTATTTTGCTTTATCGTATATTGCACTTCCGAGCGTTGCGCTATGACGCTAAATCCACTCAAAGTTTTATCTTTCAGTCCGGTAAACGTCTGGTTGTATTTTTCGTCGATTGCAAACGTGTTGTCCGCGCGAAGGTGCGGGCTGTTCGCGTTATCTTTGTTGTAGAAATCCATCAACCTTAACGTTAAGCCTGTACCGTCTTCAATATCATTTGAACTCTCCATGTAATAATATCTTTTGATATTAAAACGCGAGTCTTCATTGTTGGGCAATGAATCTGTTATAAACCAAGATTCGGGCATGGGGTTTTCCGGCATTGACTTTTGCAAAAGCCTGATATACATCTTTGTCAAAGTGCCTTTTGAGCATTTATAATCTTTGACAGGTTTCCCACTTGTAATGCCCAGAAGATATCTATCATACTCGTTGATTGATCCATAAATATCGAAGGCGTTGTACTCTTCAATATCACCATTTTTTTGCAAATCTGCCAGGATTTTTTTGACGTTCTCTTTTGCCTGTTCCTGATTGGCGTTCGCTTCCACGACGGTTGCAAATTCCGGCGACTTGATTTCTTCAAAAATCGCCTTTACGGTCGCGGTGTTGTCAACCAAGGAATATCTATTATCCCGGACAAGATACATGCCGTATAAGCCTTCGCTGAACGCCTTTGTAGTGCCTTTCATTGCGTCAAACTGATTTGACGTACTGCCTACGCCAAACGTTTTTAACTTGCCGCCTATGATTGCCGAGCCTTCCACAAGACCGTTTATGATGCCGTCAAAGTCGTTTGCGCCGTTGCTGAACATTGCGATAAGGTATTTGGTATTAAGGAACTTACTTGCCAGAATATCGGCTCCGCTCAGCACGTAAGACAGTTTGTCTAAACCTGCAAGTTCGCTACCGCCGGTAATCTTCGCAAAAGGTTTCAGAGTAAAGTCATATCTTGCCGTTGCAGAAGCAGACACATACCACCATTGTTTATTGCCGTTCTCATCAGTATAGTCATGATCCCAATAACTTCCACCCCATTTGATCGTGCCTTTGACATACTTTACTTCCTCTTGATTTGTTACATCACGAGGGTCGTCTATTGAAATATAAAAACTATCTTGATTTTTTGCAACAAAATAATCTTTAAAGCTTGCGTAGCCTGCAGGGGTTTCCTCAAAATCGATAAACGCATCCTTCACAAGGCTTAATGCATACTTATATTGCGCCTCATTTTCCTTGAGATCTTTTGTGCTGTAAAGATACTCGACAAGCGCACTCTCGTTGTCATTCAAGCCTAAACTTCCCCAGTCTTTGCGTTCAACAATAGTGCCGTCCGACTTGACAATCTTGTCGGTTGCATTTTTCTTGTTTTCATATTTTTCTGGCGGATTTTCGACTGTATCTTCAATACAATACATCAAATCTGCAACAAATTTTCCTTCATAGGCAGGATTATCTTTATACCAATTTATAGGATTTGTTTGATGCCATCCTCTGCTTATCCATTCACCATCCTCATAATGACCAACATCAACCCATCTCCATCGCTCGTCATTTTTCCACTGCACTGTCATTTCATAATGCGCGCGAATAACAACAACCTTTCTATTGTGGGTTATATCATTCTTTTTAAATTCTTTTTCATAAGTAAACTTGTTGTCGTCCAAAACATCAAAAACAAAGTTGGTTTCGCCCTTGAAATTGTTTTTGTTGCCGTCAATGCCGAAATACTCTTTCAAAATCTCTTCGTCAGTCAACTGTGCATTGTTTTTTTGCAGAACGTATTTCAAAAAGTCCATAATCGAGGCTTTTTTAAGTTCATTTTTCACAAAGTCGCTGCCGAAATAATTGTTTTTCACGTTGACCGCCGCCGAGTTTTCAAAGCCGGGCAGTTTGCTTTCAAGCACGCTGATTGTGCCGTCGCAAAATACGTTGTTGACGGTAATTTCGCAGTATCTGACGGAAAGTGCGGCAGTGTACGATATGCCGTTCACTTTCGTACGGGTTGTCACGGGTTTGCCGTACTCGTCTTTTTCGTCAACGTTTTCGACAACGCGGTATTTGTCATCGGACGCGTACTTTTCAAGTGTGCACGGGTCAATGTTGTTGCTGTTTTTGTGTTCAATATCACCGCACGACGTACCTTTTCTTATCGGCGAGTTCTGGATATAAAGGTTGGAAGTCTCGCTGAATTCGGGCTTGCGGAAATCATACCACTTTGTCTTGTTTTTCTCTTTAATATCGGCACCATTCAGGTTGTTTCCGTTGCCAAACTGCGTGTAATCGTTGCCCAAAAGGTATGAATACCCGTCTTTTCCGAGTTCTTCAAACTTTTCTTTAAGGCGTTTTATCGACTCGCTATTGCTTAATTTTTCCTTACCATAAGCCTGCTTATATGCCTCGATAAACGACGCCATATTTCCGCTGTATTCTGCAAGCGTATTGTCGTCATCATCAACCAGCTCATTGGTATAAAATCTGTTCAATGTCACGTCAAGTTTTACCGTGCCGAAGTCAAACGCATCGCCCCATTTCTTGCCCGTGACTTGCTGCCATTTGTCTTTGATTTGGCTCAAAAACGCGCCGCTGTCCTTTAAGACAAAGTCGTCGCTTGCAACAACCTTCCCGCTTATGTATTTTTTTGTGTCTGAAAGGTCTGATGCTATGCCAAGCCATTGTTCGTCCTTATAGTTTATATAAGACTTTTGTGTTTCGGGCGCGATAATCATGCGTCCCTGACAAAATACGTCGCCCTCGATCTTTGTGTGGACGGGAATTGTGCCGTCGCCTGTGCCGTCAAGGTTGTAGGCATAACTGTAATACGGAAATCTTGGGTTAATAAGGTCGATACCAAGATGTTCGCTTAACCACTTGTTGATTTTGTCAATGGTGGAAGAATCGGGCTTTTCGTCCTGATCTTCATGACCTGCGTCGGTGGAACCGGTATTGAAAACACCTGCGTCAAACGAGAAAACGTTGCCGACGTTGACGGTGTCAAAGATAATGTCGCCGCTGCAATAAATATTGCCGCCCTGCGGATATTGCATGATGGGGGTGCCGTCCCCTTCTGTGTCAGAGTACATCGCCGCGCCGAGATATTGCGCGTTATTGATGCCGCCCTGGTTATATTCCGCATCGACATTCTGCCAGATTCCGTTTTTGTCTTTTACCCTGAGCGTTATTGTGACTTGTTCCCACGTATAACCGCCGGTGGTATTGTTTTCACCGTAGTTTTTCGTCCAGAAAGTATATTCGTTTGCGTCGCCCGCAAGATCCATCAGCGTGAAGTGCGAAAGTTTGTCATACGTTTGAATAGGTCTGTACTTGCCGTCGCTCGTCTTTTCGTACATCGCCTCGCCAAGTTTTGTCGTACTCGAATTTTTATATCCGGCTTTATTGTTTGGCGGAATCGCAATGCTTCCAAATTCACCATACGCGTAGGTGTAATAATAAAGGTATTTCTTTGCGTAGTATTTTTTTGTCAGCGCGGGAAGATTTACGCCAAGCGCAAGCCCCCTGATTGTAAGGTTGCCGTCAACGTACACGTTGCCCTGCACCCTCAGCATATTGTCGGGCGCGCCGATGATAAGGTCGCCGTTGGCATAAACACTGCCCGTCACGCCTTCCAGAACAACGGGGTTGAATATACGCGTCTTCATCACGCGTTCACCGTTTTCCGTTTCAAAACAGTTGATTGATACGTCGCCTTCGATACGCTTATAAATCTGATACGGCGACGTAACCGCCGAGCCCATATTGTTGCTGACAACAAACGAGTTGCCAAACGTGTCCTGAATCGTGGTCGAGGTCCCGTCAGGTACAGAGTCCGCCTCAAAACTTACCGTGCTTTCCTGTGAGCCTTTGACGCCTTTTATATCGACAAGAACTTTGTCGATTTTGTTTGCGCTGCTGCTTGGCGATTTCGACAACGTGACGTAAACTTTCACGCCGTTGACTATCGTATAATTCACCGCTTGTTTATCAAAATCGGTATCGTTGTAAAACTGAACCTCGGCAGAGCCGTTTTCTTTGATTTTGGTAAAGTAAGTTTCGATAATCGTGTTGAGTTGCTTCGAGCCTTTCAACGTGTCCGAAACTGTGAGTGCGGCGTTGTACGCGCGTTCCTGCTGGGTGTCCGCAATGCTGTTCGAGAAGGAGGAAAGCGTCACAAAGAGCATAGAAGTGCCTACGACGATAATAATCGCCATAGTCATAAGTACCATAAGCATCGCGCTGCCGCGTTTTTTATTGTACCGCTTGTTAAACCTTTCTATATTTTTTAATAACGTCAGCATAATTGACCTCCTTCCGTCAATCGTACTTTTTTATTTTTCCCGTCTTATCTTTGCGACTGCGCTTTCGCGCGTTTTCGTAACTTGTTGTTATATTATAATATAATATCCTTTATTTTAAGGTGCCGCTTCCGCACAAGTAATGTCGTGCTATTCGTTCAGAATGTACGTGATCGTCATCGAGAACGTGCCCGAAACGTTGTTTCCGTCCGGCGTCATCGAAAGGTACGTCAGATTGAACGACTTCACGCGCGCGATTGCGTCCGTCACCTTGTAAAGCGTTTGCATGTTCGTCTTGTATGCGCTCGATATGGTGTAGACCTTTTTGGTGGACGTCGTGACGGGCCTGCCAAGGCTTATCTCTACGTTGAAACCAAGGTCGCCAAAGAACTTGTACAGCGTTTCCGCAATCGCCACAGAGTCCTGATGTCCGGGCATATTGCTGGGCAGAAGCTCCTCGTTAAGGTTGTTTTTGGTGCTGGTGAGCTGTTTGTACGCCGCCTCGTTTTGTCTGATTTCTTCAACAAGCTTGTTGTACCTTGCCGGGCTCACCGCGTCGGTTTGCTTTTTGACCTTCGCGATGTCGCCTTCGACCGTCTGCAACTCTTCCTGAGCGGTTTTTTTGTCGTTGTTTTTCGGCATAATGCCAAGAGTGTACGTGCCGCCTACAAGCAGGAACAGGATAAGCACGAAAATCAATATTTTTTCTTTTCTGTTAATCGTCATTTCCCCGTCCTCCTTATTTGTCGCTGCCGCCGAAAAGTTTATCGTTTACGACGTCGAAACTTACCGAAAAATCGGTGGCGGTGTCCATCGACGGCTCGACGCTCTGAATATAGCCGCTGCCGCTTTCCTTAATCGCCGAAACGTAGTTTCGCATCGACTGGGAACCCTTGCCCGTAAGTTTTAACGTGATCCTGCCGTTGGTGAAAGTGAACTGCGTCACCTTGCACTCCGTCTTGTTCGCGCTTGTGAAGATAATGTCAAAAATCGTGCCGGTAAGGTTTATCGCGGCGTCTGCTTCTTTCGACGTTGCCTGCGCGCCCGCAAGTGCGTTTGCAACGCGCGTCGCGACTTCCGTCAACGACTCGTATTGGTAAATCGTGTTGCCGTATTTGTCGGTGCCTTTCGTCACGGGGTTGCCGTTTTTGTCAAGCATCACCGTGAAGTTTTTGAACTTGTCTTCGTTCTTGGCAAGCGTGTTTTTCTGATTGGTGAGTTCCGTCTTGGCGGATTCAAGGTCGGACACGGCAGTGTTGTACTGCGAACGCGCCACAAGATACCACCCGACCATCGCGCATGCCACCACGACGACCGTAACGACAAGAATAAACTCAAACGAGGTGCTTTGCCCCGATTTTCCCATCGCCTTTTGCGCGGCGATAAAATCTATGTTTCTCTTTCTCTTTGCCATAATCCACCTCGTTATTTGAGCATTGTGCCGATAAGCGGTGCAAGCGCGTTGAAATCAAGCTGCTCGACGCCCGATACGCTTTCGGGTACGGGAAGCATCTTGACGTTAAGCCCCATGAAACCGTAAAGGTCGCTTTCAACCGACTGGAACCTGTCAAGGTCGCCCGTGATGAACACGTCGTCGAATTTGTAATCGGTATATTTCGAGCGGAAGAACTGAATCGCCTCGCTCACGATGCCGGAAAAGTCGTTGATGAAAAACGCCATTTCGTTCGCATAGTTTTCGTTGGGCATCGAATAAATGGGTTTCGACAGCGAGAATACGTGCTTGTAATCCGCGAAAAGATACGACGTTATCGTCGTCATGCGATAGTCGACAAGCACGAAATATTGCGGCAGGTCTTCTTTCATAAAATCGACGAGTTTCGACAGCGCGCTTTGCGAAATATCGATTGCCGTAAGTTTCATGCCGACTTCGCGGCAGCACTTTTTCAGGTTTTCGATGACAAGGTTGTCTATGTACGTGATCATAAGACGCGCCTTTTTCGCTTTCTTTTTCTTTTCGCTCTTCTCTTCCTGTTCTTCCTCGCCCTCTTCGGGGGAGTTCAGCGCGGCTTCCTGCATCTCTTCGTCGGGATCTTCGATATTTCTGTCGATCTCGACAAAGTCGACGGTGTGGCTTTCCGCAAGTTTTTTATCCGTGAAAAGTTCCGCCGAAATTATCGGATACAGAATCGACGGCTTTGCGTAAGGCAAAATCATCTCGCGGAACGGTATCTTGTTGTTTTCAAGGACGAATTTCGCCGCTTTCGACTTGATATCGTTTTTGCGGATCATATCGAGCATCGCTTCGGTAAGTTGAAGGTCGATATTGGTTGCGCTCGGGTCGTTCAGAAATTCACTGGGGAAATCCATATCGTAAAATTCTTTCACGGTAATTCTCTTTCCGCCCGCCGTCGCAAACATCGCTTTGAGTTTGTCGTTGTTCAAGTAGTAGTAAATCATAATTTTGCTCCAAATCTACCCTTTATTCGGTATCCGTGCCTATCGAGTCGTACATCGAGAACATAGGCATAAGTATTGCGATAAGTATTACGCCGATGACAACCGCCATTACAACCATAAGGGCGGGGTTTATCATTGCGGTAAGACTCTTGATTGCAGTGTCCGCTTCGTCTTCGAAATAAGCGGCGGTCTGCCCGAGAACCTCGTCCAGAGAACCGGATTCTTCACCGACGAATATCATTGTCGTAAGCAGCGGATCGAACGCGTCGACCGTCTGCAACGCGGCGGATATCGACTCGCCCCTGCGGATTGCTTCGACAGCGTCGTCGATCTGCCTTGATACGTAAGTGTTGTCCATCATCTCCGACACCATCGTCAGCGCGTCGAGAAGATGTACGCCCGAACTCGTCAGCGTGCAAAGCGAGCTTGCAAAACGCGACGTATAAATCATTTTTTGCAATTTTCCGATGCCCGGCATTTTGACTTTCATTTTGGAAACGAAAAGGTCAACCGCCTCGATTCGCTTAACAATCGGAATGAAAATGATAAGCGAGGCGACGATGCCGATAATCAGTATGTAGTCCTTCATGATGAAGTCCTTGATTTTCAGCAGGATTTTCGTGACAACCGGCAACTTATCTTCGGACACCATCGAAATCATCTTCGGCATAATCCAGATAAGCAAAACCACAACGACGACAAGACAAATCGCCAGAACGATTTTCGGATACGACGTTGCCGATTTGATTTGCCCTTTTCTCTTTTTTTCCTTTTCGTAATAGTCCGCCATTCGGATAAGAGTCTCTTCCAGTTTACCGCTCATTTCGCCCGCCTTGACCATGCTAACGAGAAGGTTGGGGAATACGCCCGGAAGCGCGCCCATCGACTCCGCAAGAGAGTTACCTTTCTGAACCTCTTCAAACAATGCGGCAAGCACGTTTTTGAGCTTCGGTTTCTCGGTGCGTTCGTAAAGCATTTCCAGCGACTTAATAAGAGGCAAGCCGGCGTACAGCATCGACGCGAGCTGTCGGCAAAACTGCAACACCAGCGCGGTGTCGAGTTTTGAAAGTTTGCTTGCGTCGCCCTTTCCCGTGGCATGGACGTAATAGCATTTCAGACCGCGCGACGAAATGACCTGATTGAAGTCGTCTTCGCTCGTGGCGGTGATCGTGCCGCTTACGCGTTTTCCTTCCGGCGAAAGTGCCTTGTAAGAATACTTGTACATATTACCTCGCAATTATTTTGTCAAAACAAAAAATATTCTTTTGCTAATTTATTATAACATACGACTAGTTAAAATTCAACATTAAAAAAAATTTCGGCGCAAAATATTGCAAAAACATAAAAAAATCAGGTGGAATTACGGCGGTTTAAGGTATTTTTCAAATTTTTCGGAAAAATATTTTGATTTTTTCGGCACGGGTTTTCAACACTTTCGTACGAAATTATACAGTCGTACAATAAAATTCCGCCGTGCGGTTACAGTCCGAATTTTTCAAAAAAATCGACGTTTTTTCGTAAAAATTCGCCAAAAAAACGCAATTTTTTATGTGCAAAATAATATACTTTATCGTTCGTTTTTGCATTATAAAGTCGCTTTTGTGTCGGTCAAAAAAAATTCCGCCGTGCAAATTCATTATTTTTTCCGACGCGACCGAAAAAAGCATTGACAATACTTTTATCCTTTATTATAATTTATGATACAAAAGTCAATTATTCGCTCAAAATTTTAAGGAGATATATTATGGCAACAAAAAAGAAAGTCAATGTCGACGACGCTTTGGAAACGGCCGAAAACGTGACGGAAACCGTTACTGAAAACGTGGCGGAAAATGCGGAAAACGTTACCGAAAACGTGGCGGAAAGCACGACGGAAAATGTTGAAATCGCCGCGGACGAAACGCCTTCCGTAAGTCCCGAAACCGTTGACGAAACCGAAAAAGCAAAGCAGCCTCTGAGTCTCGAAGACGCCCTTGCCGCGGCTGAATTTGCGGCAGGTCAGTATGAGTCTTTCGCCGCCGAAGAAAAGGCGGGAAAAGAAAGCGTCAGCCCGTCCGAACCGGAACCTGCGGCGGACGAATTGCCCGAAATCGGCGCGGCAACTTTCGATCCTTCGATGTTCGACGAAGGCGAAATCACGATGTCGGAAACCCCTGCGGAACCCACCGAGGAACTCCCTGTCGAAGCAGCCGAAACTCCTGTCGAAACAGCCGAGATTCCCGTTGAAGAAAGCGCGCCGGAAGCGGTCCCGGAAGTGACTGAAAACGTTGAATCCGAGGCAGTCCCCCTGCCCGATTTGTCGGAAGAACGCCCTGTTGCGGACGGCGAAACGCCGGTTGAAAAGGTTGAAAAAACTGAAAAACAAGCCGCGAAAAAACCGTCGAAACCGCGCGAGAAAAAAGCCGCTACGGCAAAAAAAGCGGCGGAAACATCTGCACCTGCAACCGAAGAAAAACAGGAAGAAACGCCCGCGGAAGAAACGCCCGCAGCCGTTACCGAAAATGAAGAACAGCCGGTGACGGAAGACAAAAAAGTCGTCGCGAAAAAAGGCAAACCCGACAAAAAATCGAAGGATAAAGCCGCCGACGCGAAAGCGGAAAAGCCCAAAAAGGAAGAACTTACGCTCGCGCAACGTTCCGAAAGGTTGAGAGCGAAACTTTCGCCCGAAAAGAACTTCCGTCTGCTGAAAATCCTCATCATCGTTTTGTCGGTAATTTGCGCCGGCATCTCCGCATACGTTTATATTTTCGTGATTTACGACAAGACAACGCCCTTCTCGATTGCGAAAATCGTGCCGTTAATCCCGTTCATCGCGCAACTTCTGTTGCTTCTCATCACGTTACTCACGGCAGGCACGTCAAAGAGAAGACCTATCGGCGCCGCGCTGAAAGAAAATATACAGATTAAGCAGGAAGTCAAAGAAAAGGAAAAGGACGAAAAGATTTCCAAGGAAATCAGCGATCACCTTCTTGAACCCGAAGTCGCGCTTAATACGACCAAAAGAACGGTGGAACTTTCCAGCTTCCAGATTGACAACTTCTATAAGAAGAATATCGAAGAAATCAACGGAAAATACTACATGCAGGTCGCGAAATTCGACGACAGCGTCAAAGTTTTCAACGCCTTGGGCGCAACCGATATGGAATTGTGCGCGGTGAATATGGTCGGCAGTGCGAAATTCGACGAGATTCTCAATCAGCCCCGTACGAAAACCCTGTCCTCGCAGGAACTTGCGACGTATTTCATGAGCAAACCCAACGTTTTCACCATCAAAAAACGCGGCTCGCTTGACTGGACGTTCAAATACAGCAGCAAATCTTTCGGTATTATCCGCGAAAACGACGACAGTTACAAGGTTTCCATCAAGTGCTACCCCGACGCCGCGCAACGCATCAACGACGTCTATAAAGCCCTTGAAGACAGCAACTTCCCCAGCGGTCCGTTGTGGTATTGCTTCAACGAATTGAGAAACCTGCCCCCGCGCGTATGCAAATGGCTTGTCGATACGTCCTGCCAGATTTCGCAATTCCAGCAAATCAAGACGGATAAACTCAAAGACACCATCAAAACGGCGAAAGATTACGATATCGATATCGAGGATATCCGCACGAAGTTCCAGGCGGGCGAAAAAGTGCTGAAATTCCCGAAGTTCACGATGATTTTCTCAAAGGGTAACGACGCGGATATGACGACCTATCTCACGCGCGAATGCGAAGGCGTCGACGCTTCCGCCTATACGAAGGAATACTACTACAAGTTCGCGGACGGCGTAAACGCGGTCAGCATTCTCTGCCCGACGAAAGGTCTTTCCGAAGACGTCATCATCGCAATTTTCGACGAAATCGAAAAGATCGCGAAATAGTTTTTCACAACGAAAAGCGGGTTAAGTCCGACTTAACCCGCTTATTTTTTTGTCGTTTTTTTTGTTTGTAATTGCCCGGAAAGCCCTTTCGGGCGCGACGGCGTAAGAAGCCCTTAAACGTACTTATTATCGACGTTTATTATATAATAATAAGTTTTGTCGGACTTTATCTTTTCGTTCAATTCGCGCCTTATTTCGCGCGCGCCGAGCTTCACCCCGTACGGCACGACGACGTCGAACAATACGTTTGTGTGAGTATTGCCCTTCACAAGCCTGAAATCGTGAATGGTGATATCTTCGTTCATCGAGCGGACGACGTCCTGCACTTCCTTTTTCAAAAGGTCGGTTTCGGGATCGCCCGGCGCAATCGGGTCCATATGTATGACGAGATGCACGTTCATATCCCGCATAAAATCCCTTTCGATATTGTCGATCTGGTCGTGAGTTTCGATAAAGTTTTTGCCGCCGTCAACCTCGACGTGAACCGACGCATAAGTTATCGCCGGGCCGTAACTGTGAATCATAAGGTCGTGGAAACCCAGAACCTCGTCGTACTGCCTGAGTTTTTCGGAGATTTTCGCGACAAGTTCCTTGTCGGGCACGGTGCCGAGAAGCGGATTTATCGTTTCTTTCAGAAGTTTTATGCTGAAAATAATAATGACCACCGACACGACAAGCCCCGCGTATCCGTCGATATTTACGCCCGTAACGTCGATGACAATCGTCGAAATCAGGACGGCAATCGTCGTAAACACGTCGTTTCTGCTGTCTGCGGCAGACGCCTTCAACGCCTCGGAATTGATTGTTCTGCCAAAGTTTCTGTAAATCAGCCCCTGCAAAATCTTCAAAACTATCGAAACGGCAAGCACGACGTAGGTGTACGCCGAAATATTGACGCTTTCGGGCGTGATGATTTTTTCAATGCTCTGCTTCAACAGCAACACGCCGATAAGCACGACCGCAAACGCAATGATAAACGCCGCGATGTATTCGTACCTTGCGTGTCCGAACGGGTGTTCCCTGTCGGCAGGTCTGTTGGAAAGTTTGAACCCGAAAACGGTAACGACGGATGACGCCGCGTCGGACAGGTTGTTGATTGCGTCGGCAACGATTGCGACGGAACCCGAAAATACGCCGACGAGAATTTTGAAAACGCATAATATAACGTTGGAAATAATCCCGAAAATTCCCGCGACGATCCCGTAACGAAAACGCACTTCCTGATCGGAAGTGTTTTCATAATCTTTGATAAAAAGTTTTTTGAATAATTTCATTTTCAGATGCTGAAATCGCCGCTGTCGTCGGACTTCTCCGCGGCGGACGAAAGGTTATCGTCGTCCTTGATTTCAGCTTGTTCCGTAGTTTTTACGGACACGGATATATCTTCTTCTGTTTTTGTTTTTTCGTCGGAAACCTCAATAATTTCTTCCTTGACAATTTCGCCGTCCGTCTCAGGCGGGACAGGCGGAACAAAATCTGTATTTTCGACAGAAATGGCGTTTACACTGTCGTTTTCGTCTTGTAAAGTGCGTTCTTTGATGGATTCCGTAATGCTGTCGATAAACTCGTGGTCGCGCGATTTCCTGTCGTAAACGCCCAGAAGATTGTCCTTTTCCTTTAAGGAATTGAACTCCTTCACTGCAAGGTACGCGACGTAAATCAGCACCAGCAGCATAAGCACGACGTACAATATCCAGCTTTTTGAAAAGTACGTCAGAAACGCGATTATCGCCGCAATTCCGAGTGCCAGCCCGAACACGAGCCACACCTGAACTTTGGGTTGCGCGCCGGGCATCATTTTGTCCATATTCGTATAAAAAACGTAGCCGAGGCTCACGCCCGTGAACATCGCCGAAACGATGACGCCGACGATACGCCACGCTTTCGTACCGGCGTTTGCACAATACCCGCCGAACACAAGCGCAACGATGAACAAGAAAGCGATTATTATGTATTTCCTGACGAATTTGTCACGGGATTTTCTGCTTTCTTCCACCATGCAGTCGCGGCATTTGTTTTCAAAAACAACCCTTTCAAGGCTCGACAAAGTCTTGCCGCAGCGTTTGCAACGGGTGTTGAGCGCAATGTTTGCCTGCGCTTTTTTGAAGTCGTACGAGACGTTTGCGCGCTTTAATATTTCAGCGACTTTTTCTTCTTTCGTAAGTTCTCTCGGTTGTTCTTTCTTGTGTGCCATAACCCACCTTTTACTATATTTTATCATATAGGTTGCAAAAATACAATAAGTTTTTTAATTGCCTTGAAAATATAGTTTGAATATGGTATAATTCCGACAGAAAACATACGAGGTGTATTATGTCAAAAATTCAGATTCAGCTTTCGGACGGCAGAAACATAAACCTTGATCTTTACGAAGACGTCGCGCCGATTACGGTCAAAAACTTCAAAAAACTCATCAAAGAAAACTTCTTCGACGGGCTTTGTTTCCACCGCACGATAAAAGATTTTATGATTCAAGGCGGCGGTTTCGTCGCGGACGGTCGCGCGATTAAGGAAAAAGGCGGCGCGGACACGATAAAAGGCGAATTCTTGTCAAACGGCGTGAAAAACGACCTGCACCACGGCGAAGGCGTGATTTCGATGGCGCGCACCAACGTCAAAGACAGCGCGTCCAGTCAGTTTTTCATCTGCTCTGCCGACTGCGCGTTTCTGGACGGACAATATGCGGCTTTCGGGAAAACTTCGGACGAGGAAAGCCTTGCGGTCGTGAAAAGCATTTCAAAAGTCCCGACTCACAGTTTCTCGTGGTTTGACGATATTCCGAACGAGCCTGTTGTCATAAAAACTGTTATTTTGACACAAGAATAATTTTTCCGACAATTTTTGCAAACAAAAACCCGACGCGGCGCGTCGGGTTTTAATTTGTATTTTTTATTCTTTACGCATTTTTTGCACCGCGGCGTCAACCGCGCCCTGCATCATACGTCCGATTCGTTTTATGAAACTGTCGATTTCTTCGGTCATGCCGTGCTGCAACCATTGCACCATCAGCGCGACGTAAGTTATCGTGAAGTAGTTTGCGATAAATTCAATATCCTCGTTGTCGATGATGACGTACACGGATTTCTGGATAACCTGATCGTGAACGGCGTCGTAAATCGACTCGTAAATAAACTTTTCGATATATTCGCGCCCAAGACTGTTGAAAGCCGAAAGCGTCATCGCGCGGTTGTCGTAAAGATAACGCATGATAACGTCGATTGCGTTGGACGTCGAAAGTTTTCTTATGTCGCCGACGACTTGTTGCGTTTCAAATTTATACAGCCACTCGAACAGTTCCTTGATATCCTTGAAGTGATAATAAAAGGTCTGACGGTTATAGCCGCAGTTTGTGACGATTTTGTCGATTGTGATTTTTGAGAAAGGCATTTCCTGGATAAGTTCTTTCAGGGAGTTTGCCATCATTTTTTTCGTGTTCAACGAGTTGCCCATAATTAAGTATTTCTCCTGTTTTTCGACGCTTCGCAGCCGCAGTAGTCCTGCCTGTAAAGCCCGAATTCTTTTGATATATTCACGGATTCCTGAAATCCGTTTTCTTTTTTGAAGTCGTTGACGAGATATTTCACGCCGTACGTTTTCGCAAGTTCCTCGCCGATGTCGTTGATGACGACGGCGTTTTTCATCGGACTTACGGAAAGCGTGGACGCAAAGTATTCAAAGCCGTGTTCTTTTGCGTATTCGGCGGTTTTCGTCAACCTTGTTCTTATGCAGACGGCGCAGCGCGGGCCGCCTTCCGTCGTGTCGGAAAAGCCCGAGACCGCCGCAAGGTAATCTTCGTCGCGATAACCGATTTCAACGATATTAAGCCCGAGTTCCGCCTTATCGACGTAAACTTTCAGCGTTTCAAAGCGTTTCTGATATTCGCTTTCCGGAAACGTGTTGGGGTTGTAATAAAATAAAGTAACGTCAAAATCTTTCAGACGATTTATGACGGCGGTCGCGCACGGCGCGCAACAGCACTGCAACAACATCGACGGTTTCCGACAGCCTATCGACGAAATCTCGTCCTGCATTTCTTTGTTGTAATTACGTTTATTCATAATTCTACAACAATTTTAATAAGTTAAAAAAAATTTGTCAAACGTATAAACTGTTTTTTACAATAAAAATTCAATGTAATAAAATTTCGTTACAAAATTGCTTTTTTGTATAATTTAATCGTTAATATTACTAAACAAATGTAAAAAACGATAAAAAACAAAAAGTTTCCTCGGAAAAACCGCGGAAACCTTGAAAATTCGTTACTATTTTTCTTTTTTCTTTTTGTTGCAAGCCTCGCAATCGCCGTTGCAATAAGTTTTTGAGCAGCACGACGTTTTTCCTTTTTTACGGTTTACGACGACGTACGCAATCGAAAACACAACCCACAACGAAAGCGCGACTATTAAAATTATATCAATCGTTTTCATGTCAGCAAGCCGCCGCGATCTGATAAACTATACACGAGCAAACCCATGCAAGCGCGCACTGATAAACGACGACAACGGCGGTTTTCCATACGGAGCCCAACTCTTTTCGCATCGTTGCGACGGTCGCGACGCACGGCGTATACAAAAGCACGAACGTCAAAAACGACAAAAACGCAGGGATCGAAGTGAACAACGCCGTCATTCCGCCGCTTCCCGCAAGCATCTCGATCGTGCTTACGACCGCTTCTTTTGCCGTAAATCCCGCAATAAGCGCGGAAACGATTTTACCGTCGTTCATGCCAAGCGGCTTAAACACCGGCGCAAGGAAATTGCCGATATGTTCCAATAAACTCACGTTGTCTTCAACGCCGTCGGTGATGAAAATAATGCGGCTGTTGTACGCCTGCAAAAACCATACGACAAGCGTGGCAAGGAAGATGACCGTAAACGCGCGCGTCAGAAAGTCTTTCGACTTCTCCCACATAAGAAGAAGCACGCTTTTTGCGGACGGCAGACGATAATTCGGAAGTTCCATAACGAACGGTACGGGCTTTCCCTTGAAAATAAGTTTCCCGGACACAAACGCCGTCAGAATCCCCAAAACGATGCCGAAAACGTACAGCCCGACGATAATCAGCGACTGCTGCCACCACTTGAACACGCCGCAATTTACGACCGCGTAATACACGACCGCCTTTGCCGAACAGCTGATGAACGGAATAAGTCCGATCGTCATTTTTCTGTCGCGCTCGGACGCAAGGGTACGGGTGCTCATAATCGCAGGGACGGAGCAGCCGAATCCGACGATGATAGGCACGAAACTGCGCCCCGATAAGCCCAGTTTTCTGAGCGGTTTATCCATAATAAACGCAACGCGCGCCATATATCCGCTGTCTTCAAGGAGCGACAGGAACATAAACATAACGACTATGTACGGCAAAAGCGACACGACCGCGCCAAGCCCGCCGAACAAGCCTTTGTCCAGAAAGTCGATAATTGCAGGATTCGTGCCGAACTTCGTGAGCCCTTTTACGACAACTTTGTCCAGCGCGTCGATGCCCATCTCGATGCCGAGCCCGATATATTTGCCGATAACCTGAAACGTGAGCAGGTAAATCGCCGCCATAATAAGGATAAACAGCGGTATCGCGCCGTATTTATTCGTCAGTACTTTGTCGATTTTCTCGCTTTTCAGGCGTTCTTTCGACTCGTGCGGTTTCACGACGCATTCACGCGAAACCTTTTCGATGAAGTCGTACGTCATCGACGCCATCGCCGCGTCGCGGTCAAGCCCGGTGTCGTTTTCCATCTCGACGACGCTGTGTTCCAGAAGTTCCTTTTCGTTTTCGTCAAGGTTCAGACGTTTGTCAAAGTCGCCGCCCGTCGTGATAAGGTTCATCGCGGCAAATCTTCCCGAAATGCCAGCGCTTTTCGCGTGGTCTTCGATAAGGTGGATTGCGGAGTGCAGGCATCTGTGCACGGGACTGTCGCTTTCGCAAATATCTTTTACTTTGGGTTTGATCTGTTCTTTTGCGGTTTTGATAACGACGTCGATAAGTTCGTCGACGCCCTCGTTTTTCGCGGCGGATATCGGCACGACGGGACAGCCCATCATATCCGACATTTTCTGAATATCGACGGTGCCGCCGTTTCCGCGCACTTCGTCCATCATATTCAACGCAATGACCATAGGAATATCCATTGTCATAAGTTGCGTCGTGAGATAAAGATTTCGCTCGATCGTGGTGGCGTCGACAATGTTTATTATGCCGTCGGGTTTTTCGTTCAGAATAAAGTCGCGCGTGACGATTTCTTCCGTCGTGTACGGGCGCAACGAATAAATGCCCGGAAGATCGACGATAACGCAGTCGTCGTGCTTTTTCACAACGCCCGACTTTGAATCGACCGTAACCCCCGGGAAATTGCCGACGTGCTGATTCGACCCCGTCAGTTGATTGAACAACGTGGTTTTTCCGCAATTCTGATTGCCGACAAGCGCGAATTTCATAAGGCGTTTACCTCAATCATTTTCGCGTCGTCTTTGCGGATTGTCAGTTCGTATCCGCGCAGGCGAATCTCGATAGGATCGCCCATCGGCGCATATTTTATCACCGTAACGGCGGTTTTCGGGATAAGCCCCATGTCAAGAAGACGACCGCGCAAAACGCCTTCGCCCCCGACTTTCGTTATTACCGCGCTTTGATTAACGTGTACTTCGTCAAGCGTCATTGTACAAATATCTCCCCAGAATATGAAAATAATATCACTTTCGTCTTTTCGTGTCAATTTTATTAATTTTACTTCGTGTATTATATAACAAAAAACACCTTAACTTCGGCGCAAGCCGAAATATCACTTTGACAAAGTCAAAATATAACTTGCAAAGCAAATTAAACTTGCGAAGCAAATATAACTCCTAAAACGCCCAGTTCCCTTTTTCAAAGATTTTTACGGTTTTCCCGTCGCGGGTGACCGCCTCGATTTCCAGATCTTCGCTGCCGATCATAAAGTCGACGTGAATGAGCGAGTCGTTTATGCCCTTTTCCTTGCATTCGTCAAACGAAAGATTTGCGTATCCTTCCAGACATTCGTTGAAGCCTCTGCCGAGCGCGAGATGGCAGCATGCGTTTTCGTCGAACAGCGTGTTGTAAAAAGTGATGCCCGAGTTTCTGATGGGAGAGTCGTAAGGCACGAGCGCGCATTCGCCGAGATATGCCGCGCCTTCGTCCATCGAAATCATGGAGCGCAACAAATCTTCGTTCTTTTCCGCACTGACGTCAACGACTTTTCCGTCCTTGAAAGTCACGCTGAAATTCTCGATAAGCTCCCCGCGATAAGACAGCGGTCTTGTTGCGACGACTTTTCCGTCGGCGTTGCCGCGCATGGGCGACGTGAAAACTTCCTCGCTTGGAATATTCGGGTTGTATTCGATTCCTTCAAGCGTGTCTTCTTTGCCGCCAAGGAAGTTACAGCCGTCGATAAGCCCCACTCTGAAATCGGTGCCGTTTGACGATTTATATTTCAGTTCTTTTATCTTCAGGGAGTTTAAGTAGTCGCAGCGTTCCTTAATGTCCTTGTTGTGCTCGTTCCACGCTTCCACGGGATTTTCGCCGTCGGCGCGGGACGTGAACAAAATCGCCTGCCACAACTTTTCGACAGCCTTGTTTTTCGTGTCGTTCGGGAACACCTTTTTCGCCCATTCGACGCCGGGCACCGCCGCTATGCACCATTGATAATGGTTGTCAAGTTGGTCGCGATACGGCTTGAACGCCATTGCCCTTGCTTGCTGCGCTTTCGCGACTTTTTCCTGATTTACGCCTTTCAACGCGTCGGGATCGTCGGACTCTATAAATATCCGTGCGGGACGGGTTTCGACAAAGTGTTTATACTTCTCTTCTTCCCACTTTTCGGTGCGGGACAACACGTCGAGTTTGCAGTATTTATAGGTCGCTTTCGTCACGGGATTGTATTCCCATTCGACGGTGACCTTGCCAGCGCCCGCCTTATAACATTCTTCCACGACCATTCTCACAAAGTCGAGTTGGTCGGGACACGCTCTCACGCGGACGTCTTGTCCTTTTTGCACGTTGACGCCCTTTCTTGCGATAAGTTTCGCATATTTTTGCAGTTGACTTTTTTTCATAAATCACCTCAGCTGTTTCTTTGTATGTAATTTTACCAAATTATCTTCTAAATGTAAATTTTTATTCGCGCTTTACAGTGAATTTGCAGAAAAGAAAACTATATATTATTGAAGATACCGTTTATAAGTGATATAATATTTTTGATAAAAATATTAAGGAGCGAATATGTATAAATTCGACAATCGTTTTTATGCCGACGTCCGCATCGAGGACAGGTTTTCAACCGGCATTATGTATCGGAACGGAATACTCGAATCATCGAAAACACGCAACGAAAAACGCGCGTTTATCCGGGTTTTCGACGGCAATATCTGGTACTATGCTTCGACAAGCGAGGTTAAAAACGTCCAGACGGAACTCAACAACCTTTACAAACAGGCAACCCCTTCAAAAAACATTCTCGACAACCCGATAGTAAAGAAATTTCAGGTGAACAAAGACGTTTTAATGAAGTTTGAAAATAACTCTGTCCGAAACGTTTCTCTTAACGAAAAACAGGCTTTGGTAAATCGTATGCTCCCTCTCCTTCACGACTCGGGCGCGGCGATGTCGGTTGCGCTTTACAGCGACAGCAACAGCGTTTACGAGTTTTATTCGTCAAAAGGCGCGGATATTAAATACGATTATCAGCTTGCCGGCGTCGTTGCGGTTGTCGCGTTTGCGACCGAAAACGATTTCGTGCAAAATATGTTTTACAACACAAGTCCGTTTTTCAACGAAATCAACGACGTGGAAGACGGATTAAAAGACGTAATCAAGGAGTCGCAGGAGTTCGTCAAAAACGCAAAACCTTGCGAAAAAGGCAAATTCCCCGTCGTATTATCTCCCCTTGCGGCAGGCATTTTCGCACATGAATCCTTCGGCCATAAATCGGAATCCGACTTCATGCTTGGCGACGAAACCATGGCAAAGGAATGGAAACTCGGCAAAAAAGTCGGCTCCGATTTGCTGTCGATTGTCGACTGCGGCGCGGATTTCGGAAGCGGATACGTCCCTTACGACGACGAAGGCACAAAATGTGAAAAAACTTATCTCATTAAAAACGGTATCCTTACGGGAAGGCTTCATTCCGCAACGACTGCCACCACGCTTAACGAAGAACTTACGGGCAACGCCCGCGCAATGGACTGCAAGTTCGAGCCTATCGTAAGAATGACGAATACCTATATCGAAGGCGGCAACGACACCTTTGAAGAACTTGTCGCCGGCATTAAAAAAGGTTATTTCATCAAAGGCGTAAACCACGGCTCGGGCATGAGCACGTTTACAATCGCCCCGTCAATCGCTTATGAAATCGTCGACGGCAAAATCGGCGCGCCCGTTAAAATTTCCGTCATCACGGGCAACGTTTTTGAAACACTCGGACTCATCGACGGTGTGACGAAAGACGTTGAAATCAACAACAGCGTTACCGGCGGTTGCGGGAAAATGGAACAATTCCCCCTGCACGTCGCACACGGCGGCCCGTACGTCAGAGTCAAAGAAATGAACGTGCAATAAGGAGAACGATATGAATAAAGAATATATTTATAAAAAATCTTCCTCGCTTTCGGTCAACGTTGCCGCAAGCAAAGTCGAATCGTTAAGAAAGGTCGTCGAAACAACCTCGACCGTCCGTGTTTACGACAACGGGCTTATCGGCGTTGCCGGACAAATCGGCGACTGCGACATGAAAAAACTCGAAGCGGAAGCAATAAAAAATCTTGAAAACAAGATTCCTTATCCCTGCGTCCCCTCGCCCGTTATCGTAAGAAGCGAAAACACGATAAAAAATATCGTCGACACCGATAATTTCATCGACGTTTCGAAACGCCTTCTTGCAAGGCTTGAAAAAGAAACGCCCGACTTTTTGTTCAACAACAAGATTCAATATTACGAGGACGAAGTAAATTATATCAACGACAGCGGCAGCAATCTTTCGTACAAAGGCAACGAGTTTGTAATCGCCCTGTCGATAAAGCATAAGTCCACGGCAAACCTTATGGATCTGACCTACGTCAGCGAAACGAACGACTACGACGAAGACAAAGCGGTGCAGGACGTAAAAAAACTTTACGACGCATTCAACACGCCCGCATCAATCGAAAACGGCAAATATAAAGTCATCGCGTCGCCCGCGGTATTTGTAGAAACCGCGCTCGGAAACTTCATGGCGCATATGTACGCATCGGGCGCAACAGTGTTCAAAGACGGACTTAATAACAAGATTTTGAACGATAAACTTTCGATTTATGCCGATTACACCGATGACGCAATAAACGTTCCTTTCTTTGACGACGAGGGCGACGTTGCCGAAAACGGCAAATCTTATCTTATCGAAAACGGGGTGTTGAAAGCACTTTTCGCAAACAAAAATGCGGCTGCGCTTTACAACGTACCGCGCGTCGTTTCATCGTCCGCTTCATACGACGGAGTGCCTTCCACGGGTTTCGGCAGTCTCAGGTTTGAAGAAACCGCAACCGACGTAAAAGAACTTATCGGGGACGACACGGCGGTGTTCGTCATGATGGTCGGCGGCGGCGACACGACGTCAAGCGGCGATTACGCCTGCCCCGTGCATCTCGCTTTCCTTGTAAAAAACGGCGAAATCGTCGGCAAACTTCCCCCGCTCAGCGTGACTGGCAATATCAAGGATTACCTGAACGGCGGGTACGTCGGAACGGCAGAAAAAGGTTTTCTCAACAGGCGCGGTCAGTTGTCTGTCTGCGAAATGGACGTAACGAATATTTAAGATTTTTGCATCAAAAAAGCCCGACGATTGTCGGGCTTTTTTCTTATATCGAATGATAAATTAAATCGTTTCATAAATTATCAGGCATATTATCGCGCCGATCATAAACACGCCGCCGATAATCGCCGTTATCGATACGTTTTTCTTTTTCTTCTCGTCGGAATGTATCCTTTCTTTGTACTCCTGAAAACTTTCCTTTTCTTTCCAGTCATAGCGGTGCGTCGAAAAGTGCAGCCTGAAAAACGACGTGAACGAGAATTTCAAGCCGTCGAACGCGCCTTTATCGGACGCCCAGTAAAGCGCGGCGAAACCAAGCAATACTACGCCGGCAACGAAAAACCCGTCGCACAAAAACCTTGCGACTTCGACGCCAGAAAGTTTTCCGCCATAAACCCCGTTCACTCCCGTTATGACAAAAAACAGCGTCAACCCTATTATCAGGGATACAATCGTTTCTGTTACGTGCCTTTTAGTCAACCGTCTTTCCCTCTTGCGCGGCGTTTTCTACGTCCAGACCGAGTTGTTTTTTGTATTCCGCCTCTTCTTGGTCGTTGCAGGACACAAAATGCCCTTTTGAAACTTCGCGAAGAGTAGGTTTGTCCACCGAATAATCGTGATCGGCAAGCGGATTATACACGATACGCACTCTTTGTTTCTCGTACACGGGATCGGGCAAAGGAATTGCCGACAAAAGCGAACGGGTGTAAGGATGTAAAGGATGCTTGAAAAGTTCGTCGGAATCGGCAAGTTCGACCATGTTACCAAAGTACATAACGGCGATTCTGTCCGAGAAATACTTAACGACCGACAAGTCGTGCGCGATAAACAATATCGTAAGCCCCAACTCTTTTCTTAAATCGTTGAGAAGGTTAATAACCTGCGCCTGAATGGACACGTCGAGCGCCGAGATGGGTTCGTCCGCGATAATAAGTTCGGGGCGCATAATGATTGCCCTTGCAACGCCGATACGCTGACGCTGACCGCCCGAAAACTCGTGCGGATAACGTCCCGCGTGTTCTTTGACAAGCCCGACTTTTTCAAGCACTTCGTAAACTTTTTCGTTGATTTCTTCCTTGTTTCTGATGCCCCTGATTTTAAGTCCTTCCGCAATGATTTCGCGGACGGTCATACGGGGATCGAGCGAGGCAATGGGATCCTGGAAAACCATCTGGATTTTCGTGACGATTCTTTCCTTTCTCGCAAGCCTGCGCTTTCCAAGATATTCCAAAAGCAGTTTCTTGAATTCGGGGGATTTCTTGTCAAGCTCTTTAAGCTTCGGCAGATATTCAGCATTGACTTCCCCGACTTTTTCCTTTGCGTACTTTTTATCGCAACGTTTCTGGTCGCTTTTCGCGCTTCTGATATTTTTGATTTCGACTTTCAATACGCCGGTAAGTTCCGAAAATGCGCCTTTGAAATCCTTTTTATCTTCGGGCGGATTCTTTTTTGAAAAGTTTTTGAAAAACTTTTTCCACGCGTCTTTGATTGCGTTTTTGTACGTCAACGTGCCCGCGCAGATACGTCTTCCTTCAAAATAAACGTTGCCGTCGGTGCAGTTATAAAGTTTGATAATACTTCTTCCCGTCGTGGTTTTGCCGCAACCCGACTCGCCGACAAGCCCGAAAACTTCGCCTTTTTTGATGTCGAAACTGACGTCGTTGACGGCTTTCAGCGTGGACTGACCGAGCTTGAAATATTGCGAAAGATGCTCGACTTTCAGAAGGACTTCTTTATCGTTAAAATTATTGCTCATTTTGTCCTCCTTCGTTGCCGTTTTCGGTTTCTTCCGCTTTTTCTTTCGCCAGATTTTTCATTCTTTCGATTCTGTCCGCAACAATCTTCGGCATATCGATTTTCGGTGCGTCGGGATGCAGCAGCCACGTTGCCGCTTTGTGCGTGGGCGAAATCTCAAACATAGGCGGTTGTAATTCAAAGTCGATTTTCATCGCGTATTTGTTTCGCGCGGCGAAAGCGTCGCCCTTCGGCGGATAAATCATATTCGGCGGGGTGCCGGGAATCGCTTCAAGTTTTTCATCGGTGTCGAGGTCGGGCATCGAAGACAGCAACGCCCAGGTATACGGGTGCGCCGGCGAATAGAAAATATCTTCCGCAGTGCCCGTTTCGACGATTTTGCCGGCATACATGACGGCGATTCTGTCCGCCATATTCGCAACAACGCCGAGATCGTGCGTAATAAAGATAATGGAAAGGTTTCTTTCCTTTTTAAGTTTATTGATAAGTTCGAGTATCTGCGCCTGAATCGTAACGTCCAACGCGGTCGTAGGTTCGTCGCAGATAAGGATGTCGGGGTTTGCCGCAAGAGCGATTGCAATGACGATACGCTGACGCATACCGCCCGAGAACTGGAACGGATATTGGCGATATCTCTTTCTCGGCTCGGGAATGCCGACTTCTTCCATCAATTTCAACGCCTTGTTTTTCGCAACCATTCTGGTGACGCGATACGCGACTGCCTGTGCTTTTTCTTTCAAAAAGTCGATGGTTGCGATGGTTTCCTTTTCGGCGTCGAAGTTTTCGGCAGTTGCGATTGCTTTTTCGTAGCTTTCGACGATCTTGTCCAGAATCGCGACGATATTTTGCCTTGCAAGGTCCAGATCGATGATTTTTGCCGGGACAACCTTATAATCCGGGGTTTTTCCGCGAGCGGTGATTTTATCGATCTTTTTCGACTCCTTATCGTAACGTTTTTGTTCTTTAACGTTGTTGGGGATTGCCGAAAAATATGTGTCGATTGCGCGGTAAAGGCTCGGCTCGAAGGTATAAGCGGTGCTGTCTTTTATGATAGCGAGCTTATCGATTGAGTCTTTCACGGCTTCCGAAAGCACTTTTGCGGTGGCTTTATAAAGTTTTTTATCGGGTTCGCCCTCGACGTACGCCGCGCGGTTCGCCCTGATGAGCTCTATGACGTCCTTTTTCTTCTCGATCGATTTTTCAAACGAATAAACGACGCCTTTCTTGACGTCTTCGATGAACGAAAGCATAAAGTTATCGTCAAGGTATTTTCTCAAAAACGCGTTCAATTCGTCGATATCGCCGTCGGGGAGCATTTCGTTGTGACCGAACGTTTTATAGTACGCAAACGCAAAGAAGTTGGGCATTTTCTTATCGACCGCTTCCTTGAACTTATCGCGAAGCGCGGTAAGCGGAGCGACGACTTTTGAATAATCTTTTTCTTTGCCCCTTGTTTTTCTTACGTTGTCCGCCTCGATTCTGAAGGCTTTTGCGAATTCGACGATGTCGCTGTCCGAAACGTATTCGTTGACCGATTTTTCGGCGTTTGCAACGATTTCGCGCACGGAACGGGCAAATTCGGACACGGCGTTCTTTTCGATATGGAAAAGCAAGTCGTCCGCGCTTTCCAAGCCGTTTTCGGCGTTTTCGTATGCGACGTTATATGCGCCTTCGAGTTTAAGGTGCAAGCACTCAAACGTATCGAAATCCTTGCAGAGTTTTGCGTTTTCGACGCCGCGCGGGGACTTTTCGTCAACGCCCATTGCGTCGTTCATGGCGGCGCACAGCAGTTTCATGCGGGTGTTGAACGCTTTCCGCGACTCTCTGCGGTTGGCGCGGTTTTTCAGAATCATCGCTTCGGTAAGTTGCATGCCGACGCGGTTGATGGGGTCGAGTGCCGACAGCGGATCCTGGAAAATCATTGCGATTTTGTCGCCGCGAAGTTTATGGAACTCTTCCTCGTTGATCTGCAAAAGATCCATGCCGTCATAGATAATCTCGCCGCTTTCGACAATGGCGTTGGGGGCGGAGATACCGATGATTGCTTTGTTCGTGACGGATTTGCCGCTGCCCGACTCGCCGACGATTGCCAAGGTTTCTCCCTTGTACAAATCGAAGTCGATGCCGCGTACTGCCTGAACTTTGCCCGCGTCGGTACGGAACGAAATTCTCAGATTTTTAACTTCAAGTTTCTTTTCCATATCATTCCTCCGATCCTCTGAGCGACGGGTTGAACGCGTCGCGAAGTCCGTTACCGAACAAGTTGAAACTCAACAATAATAATGCAAGGAACAGTGACGGCATAAGAGCAACGTGCGGCGCGGTTAACAATGCGCTCTGACCGCTTGAAAGAAGCGTGCCGACGCTTGTAAGATTGCCCGACGTTAAGCTGATAATTCCGAGATAGCTCAGATTGACTTCCGAATAAATCATCGACGGGATCACCAACGCGCAACTTGTAACGAGTGTGCCGACGGCATTCGGGAAGATGTGTTTCACTATAATCCTTGCGTCGCTTGCGCCGAGCGTGCGGGCTGCAAGAACGTATTCCTGATTTTTATAACGATAAAACTGCATTCTTGTTGTAGAAGCCATTCCTATCCAGCCTGTCAGGAAGAAGGAAATGAACAAAACAAGAACAGCGCCGGAAGTGCCCATATGCAGTTTAAGCAAAGTAACGACAATCATCATCGGCACTGCGGACAAAATATCCGAAAATCTTTCCATGAACAAGTCGACTTTGCCGCCGTAATAGCCCTCAATCGCGCCGTAGATTGCGCCGACTATAAGGTTGACAAGCGCAACGGCAATTGCGAAACCGAACGAGAATAACGCGCCCGCGGCAAGACACGTGAAAATGTCCTGACCTTCTTCGTTTGCGCCAAACAGGAACGACGGTTTTTCTATGCCGTCTTTAAGCACGTACGAGTGATTGAAAATATAATATTCGTAATAATTTACACGCACCTCATAGCCTGCATCTCTCGGACGGGCATATTCATACACCACGCCGTTGTCGCCGTCGCCGGCAATACGTAACGAGTTGTAGTTGTCAAGAGTCGTTTCGCCGACCGTGTGCGTTTTGTAATTGGGGATAATGTTGCCTGCCGCGTCAAGTTTTGCTTCCATTGTGATCGGATCGAACTTGTAGTAGTAGTTTGCAACAGTGTCCCCCGTAACGCTTGCTCCCATATATTTTTTGAGCATTTGGTCTTTTGACAGAGCGAGCGCGGGATAAATGACTTGTTTTCCTGTCTCATTCTGATATTGTTGCAACAGAAGATATTCTTCTTCTGACATCTTCATATATACGCAACCGAGCGAATGGTACGAGTCAAGACGATACACGTATATACTGTCTTTTTTCTCATATTCTTCGTTCTTGACGGCATAGTGACCGGTTTCTTTGCCCATGTAGTAGTAATACTCGAAAATTACTTTATCATGTTCTTTTTCTTCGCACCCGTCCCAGAAATTTGTTTTGGCAAACAGTTCGCTACGCGGGCGTGCGTAACGTAAATACGTATCTCTGTGGGAAACAGGATACTGCGAAAAAATCGTGCCGAAAATTGCATACAAAACCAAAATTAAAATGATGACCGCTCCTACGATTGAGCCCTTATTTTTGCAAAACCGCGAAAACGCGTCCGCAAGGAAACTGCGGGGCTTTGTTTCAAGCACCTTTTCGTGCACCAAATCTTGTTTTTCAACAAACTGGAATTTTTCTGCGGGTATATTTTTATAGATATCTTCCATATTACTTCGCCCCCATTCTGATTCTCGGATCGATCAAACCATAGCTGATATCGACAATGATACCTGCAAGAAGACCAACCAACGTGTAAAAGCCCGAAAGCAACATAAAGAAGTCGTAGTCTAAGGCTTGGATGGAGTTCAAATACAATCCGCCAACGCCCGGTATCGCAAAGAACTTTTCAATGATAAGCGAACCGCTGAGAACGGCAACAAATTCGCCCAAAATCATCGGGAAAATCGGCACCATTGCATTTCTTAACGCATGGCGCACAATCGCCTGCCCTTTCGTAAGACCTTTTGTCCTTGCAAGCAACATGAACTCGTTTGTCAGAACTTCGGTAAGTTCCGCGCGAGTATAACGAGCATACCCCGCAATCGAACCCAGACACAGCGCAAGCACCGCCGGCATCATACTGTGAAACATTTCCCCTGTTAAGTAATTGGTTCCGTTTGCCATTATCAATGGGAAAAGTTTCAGTTTGAAACACAAAAAATACTGTATCAAAAACGCATACACGATCGACGGCACCGAAATAAGCACCATAACACCCGTCGAGATGACTTGATCTTGCCACTTATTCTTTTTCAGCGCGGCAAAAATTCCAAGAGCCAGACCGATCGGCACACCGATAATAGACGAATAAACATTTATAAGTATTGTGGGGGGCATACATTTTACAAAAGATTCCCACACCGGTTTGTTTATAAACCCGGACATTGTCGTACCAATGCCAAAGTCACCTTTTGTAAAAATACGCTCTAAATAATGTCCCAACTGAACCATAATCGGGTCGTAATATCCCCTTGCGCGTAAATTTGCTTCAAGCAATTCTTTGTCCTGTCCTAAGCCGGCATTGAGCGGTATAGGAAGGGATTTTATCAAAACGAAACAGATAAGCATGATCACCGAAAAAGTGAACAGCATTAGTCCGATACGTTTGAGTATGTATTTGAACATATACATGGTTTTTGTATCCTTTTTTTGCTACTTAACAATAGCACGAAGTTGGGACAAAATTTTGTCCCAACTCCGAGTTGTTTTTAATCGTTATTCAGCAACTGTTGTTGCCAAATGATTATTTGCCGAACTTATAGTTCAACGTGCCGCCTTTTTCTGACACGAAAGCCGCCCATTCTGTATCATCGAAGTTGTAAGACATATAACGGATTCCGCCATATCCCATGAAGGTGTTGTATTCATAAGTAACGTAGTCTGTCTTATAACCCATCAAGCTTGCGGAATACAAGCTGAAAACAGGAACAGAGTAGTATTCTTTCAAGATTGCGGCTTCAACTGCGCCAAGCGCGGTGAGCTGATCTTCCATCGAGAAGTTCTTGAAGTTGACCGGGCAACCTTCTTTGCCTTGAAGAATAAGTCTCCATTGTTCAAGGTTGTAGGTGTAAATGCCGTCTTTGTGGTCTGCATCGGGAGTTGCTTTGACAGACACATTGACCTTTGTCGGATCCCATCCTTTCGCCCATCTTACATCTTTGTTGATTTGAGTTTCGCAAAGAAGATATGCGGGGTTGAACGGAGCGTTTGACCATGCGCCGAAGCAAAGGTCGTATTCGCCTTTTTCAAATTGCTCGGACCAAGTCTTGTCTGAGAAGATGAAGTATTCGATACTGATTTTGCCTTCAAGCGCAGTACCTTTGGTTGCGTCGTCAAACGCTGCCTGGAACCAGTTCTTGGTTCTGTCCGTATTTGCAGTTTGCTCGGCAATACCAAACGTCAGGATGATTTTTTCGCCGTCACGGTAATTGCCGTCGGCTTTTGCTTTATTGTATGCGCTGGTCATAAGTTGACGAGCGAGTGTCACGTTGTATCCGGTCATTGCGTCGATTGCTTCGTCGATATCTTTGTAAACAACCGTGCCGACTTTCCATCCGCCCTCGACTTTTTCCGCGCCGTATGCGCTGAGAATCGCTTCTTTTGCCTGGATGCTATCACGATAAACTTTGCCGTTTTCTACGTCATTGTAGTACATGCTGTTGAGCAGTCCAAGTGCAGCTTGTGAGCTAGGTCTGTTCTTTGCGCAATAATCGTCACGATTGAGCGCAAGAGAGATTGCTTTTCTGAAATCTGCATAGTTAAGAAGCAGGTTGTTTCTCTTGTCCGTGCGAGATGTTGCAATAGATTGCAAGTTCAAGCAGCCCGTTGCGGTGTCGGGAGTGAAGAATGCTTGGCGAGAAGTTCTGTAATCGCTTGCGATCTTAACGTCCATACTAATGCTATCAAGATCACCGTTTTGGAAAGACAACCACGCGGTATCCCATTCAGGGATTTTGTTTGTAATTATCGTGTCGGTTTGATATTGTTTTGCATATTGTTCAAGGCCATATCCAAACCATTTGTCATTGCGCGAAACGGTATATGTCTTGTCGTCTTGATAGTTCGTGAGTTTGTAGGGGCCCCAACTTGCGCTCTTTTCCAAGGTCGTGCAGTAGCTGTTGGCATACGGGGTTTTGGTTGTATCTTCGCATTTTTCCCACAAATCTTTCTTGACAAGGGGCCAACCGCTGAAATAGTAACCTGCCTCATAAGTAAGATTGCCTTCTTCATCAAGGGGTTTCAACGTTCCGTCAATGACCATAACGAGTTCATATTCGTTGTCGCCAACGAAATAACCGACTTCGGAGAAGTCCATTGCAGGATATTCATAATTGACGTACATATAACCAACTGTATTTTCTTTGGTTTCGCCCCAAGCTGCTTTTGCAGTGATAACAGTTGTGAGAAGTGCCAAAGACTCAGCGGTCACAGCAACGTCGCCGTTTGCATCGGCAAGTGCAAGAAGGCTTGCATATGCTTCGGTATCAAAGTATTGAGGAGCATTCGTCACATAATCATCAAGGGTGTTGCCTTGTAACCACACCAACGGTTTTTTCAATGCAATAGTGCATTCATTGCCTTTGAGCGTGTACTTTCCATCTGCACCAAGAGCAAGATCCGAATATCCAAGATTCATACTGCCATTGTCAAACCAGCCTTTTTGACCTTGTTTAACGTAGTTTTGAGCATTGTGAATGACGTAGTTGCCCGAATAGTAGTTTGACGCGGTTTTGAAGAGATATTTCGGTGAGAGTTGTTGGCTCATCGTGTAAACGAAGTCGGCAGCTTTGATAGGCGTGCCGTCATCCCATTTAAGATCGTTACGGAGCGTCATTGCAAAAGCCTGACCTTTTTCAGCGTCGGCAGCAAGACCATATTTGCCTGCATATTTTTTCGTTACGTCCTCAAGTTTGGTTGCCGCAGAATATTCAACTGTGTATGCGCCGGGAACGATCTTGCCGTTTGCATCGAATTTGTAGTTGAACTCATAGAATGCACTCGTCATATAGCTTTCCATTTCATTGTCGACTGTATCATTTGAAATGATTGTGCACCATTGTCCGGGCATTTGAGCAGTGTACTCTCTCAACGTGTATTGTCTTGAATCTTCCCAACCTGTGCTGGCTCGCTTCGTAATGTCATAAGGCTTGTTGTCTTTACTCTTATCCTTCTTGCAAGCAGTAAGGACAGAGGCGCAAAGCACTACGACAAGTACCATCGCGATGAGCATAAGTAATTTCTTTTGCTTCATTTTGTTACCTCCTAAAAAGTTTAGTCAATTAAAGCACTACTTTGATAAAATAGTTATTGAAATTATACATTACGCTACTTTTAATTAGCGTGCGATTTAGAAATCAAAACAAATATGGATTATTTTTTTGAATTTTATGCACGATTTTGGCATAATCGCATATTTTTATGCATAAAAAACTTTACGGATGTAATAAACGTCCGTATACAAAATATAAATAGTTGTAATTAAACAATGCTTATCTTTAATTAAATGCGCGCAGCGCGTGCACGCGCGAATCGCGAATGTATCAAATACACAAAAAAATTTGTTCCAAACATTTCAACCACTTGTTCAAATGCAGTTGACAAAACGACGTAAAAATAGTATATTTACGTTTGTTATCCGCCTTGGGGGTGTAGCTCAACTGGTAGAGCGCTTGAATGGCATTCAAGAGGTAAGGGGTTCGACCCCCCTCATCTCCACCACTTACAAAAAAAACGAACCCGATTTTATCGGGTTCTTTTTCTTTTCGGTGGCTCGGCACGGCGATGCGGTGCCGCCTGCGGCGTGAACCCCTGCGGGCTGGCTCTGCGTTTATGCGAGTAAACTCGCTCACTTCGCTATTACGCAAACGTTGTTTGCTACGCCCCCCCCTCATCTCCACCAATCGATAATTATACGAACCCGATTTATCGGGTTCTTTTTCTTTTCGTAGCAAGACTCATACCCATAAGAGGGAGATGAGCCGACGGGTAAAAACTTTCTATCTTATATATACCCGCTTAAAATATAAATCAAACATACGTTCGTATTATGGTTTTATTTTATCATATCTTTTTTTCGACTTGCAAAGTTTCAAATGTCCATAATCGTGGACATTTGAAAAGATTCTCTTTCCAATTCAAAGGCTCACATGTAAAACTGATAATACGTTCCTTTTTCAGCAATCAGCTTTTCGAATTTTTACTGTACGATAATACACCCTTTATTTATTATTTTTTAATCATAGTTTCTGTTTCTGTATGTATGTTATTAACAAAATAAATACTTGTATATCTTTGCATAGTAGTTGATTAATTTTTCATTAATCTCTGTTGGCACACACTGATACATAAATCGATTTCTTGCTTTTATCATCCCATAAATAAAATTCCGATCTCCCCAAAGAGGACGTTCTATATCAATAGCATATTGTAGTTTTTCGTGATTAAAAATAAAATTAGCAGTGTTGCAATCGGTTAGAACAAAAACACTTTCCTTTAACTCTGGTACAATATCAAAACCTGCAAGCAACTCTGCTTTTTGTTTCGGATTAGCTCTTTCTATTATTGACATTAAAAAGGATCTCCATGAGGAGTGTTCCGATCTTCCACATCTGTCCATAAAACCAAAGGAATTAGCTTTAATTTGCGTCACTTGTTCAATAAAAGACACGATCTGCGATAATATCATCGTGTTGCAATCTTTGTTATAAAATACTTGCCCGTCTTTTTTCTCTTCTTCTAAAACGACAAATTCGTCAACTAGCTCGCCTTTAACATAAATTTTATCAATTTTTACAACAGGAAAACCATGTCCGATTAGAACATCATGCGCATATTTTTCAATATAATAGGATTCGTCTGTATCAGATGTATTATAGCTTGCTCGTGCGATCTTAATAACCTTGTTGTCTCTGGTAAATAAGTAATGTTTCTCGCTATAATTGAAAGGCACGTATCCAAGAGCGATCAAATTATTATAGTATGGTTCTTTGTTCGGTTCATTCTTCATTTTTCTTATAAATACTATTTTTTTCAATAACACTCTGTAAGAGAGTGGTATCTACACCATGCTTGTTCCCTTGTGTCGTAATTGAGGCAATATCTTTGGGCAGGCAACTACCACCATAGCCTCGGTTATCTTCATAAACGAAAGTGTGGCTTGCCCCGATTCTTGGATCGGCAATCCATATCTCTCGGGCTAAATTATAATCTGCTCCAAGAGCCATTGCAATATCGTACATTTCATTACAAAAAGTCACCTTGGTTGCCAAGAAAGCATTCTCCATATATTTCGCCATTTCCACAGACTTTGCATCAGCTTGATAAATACGCACGTTAGAATTTATAACTGTCTGATATGTCTTAATTGCTAAATCTATACCCCTTTTAGTACCACCGAATGACAACCAAGTTCTATTATTCAAATCGGCAAAAGGATGAGCAATGGTTTCACCGTAATACTCAGGTTGAAAAACGATTTCTTTGCCACTCTTTTTCATCATTTCGTCGGTAAAGCCTACGTAAACGGTAGATCTTAAAACAATCAACGGCACTTCTAACCAATTTAGCGCTTCTTCTACAATACTTGTATCGCAATTTCCGTCTATACGCTGTGGTGTAGGTACGCATACAAATACCGTATCGCAACTATTGATTTCTTCTTTTGATCCAATATGCAGGCATTTATCGTATAGTATTGCGTTTTTAAATAAACCATGCATAGCTTTTCCAACGTGTCCGTATCCAACAATTCCGATTTTCATAATTTTATCCCCTGTATTTTATTCCGTGATGATATCTTGTATAGACATCCACGTATTTATCTAAAATTTCAATAGCTTGTTGAGGCGTTTCAACGCCATATATTTTATCGTCTATCGATTGATAGCGTTCTCTGGAATCCAACTTTCTCCCTGCGAGTTCGCTACTCCAGCCGTCCACATTACAATAAGCGATAACCAATCTAAAAAGCGACCAAGCAAGCGCCATTTCGGAAAGCGTACCACTTCCCCCGCCGATGGCGATTACACCGTCTGCGCTGACAACCATTCCGTTTCTCATGACATCTATGCCCGTAGGTATAATAATATCTGCATAATGGTTCGCTTCCGTTCTATCAAAAGACGGAATAATGGCAATAGTATCGCCGTCTTGATATTTTTCAGAGGATTTTGCGCCTTGAAATACAGCCTCCATAATGCCGCCCAAACCTCCGCTTTGAACTCTGTAACCGGCATCAACAAGGGCTTTCCCTGTTTCAAATGCAAGCTTGTATTTTAAGCCGTCTTTTTCTATTTTCCCGTCGCCAATGACGGCTATAACCTTTTTCATACGCTTTGCTCCTTAATTTTATATGTTTGAATGGTCAATATACCTTCCTCATAACTATTTATAAGGTCAAAAACAGCCCCCTTCCCGTTTGATTTAATTTTACTAAAATCTGTTGTAGGTGTTTTAAAAAGCACCAATTCATCCTTTCCCAAAGAGACATTGTTTACGCTCAAATCTCTGCCTTGAATTCTTATTAGAGTCAAACGATCAAAGTAAAATTTACTATCTTTAAACTGATAGACTTGGGAAGGAATATTGAAATTAAATCTATCGGGCGAACAGGAAACAATGATACGTTCCGTTTCACTATCAATAATCGAACTATTTGCGGTTTTTAATGACCGATCGATATCCGAATAACAGTCTATTATCTTATCTCCATAACAACGAAATAACAATATCGACTTTTGAAAAATGCGCTTATATTTTACACCGATTAAATTGTTTATTATATGAAAATAATAATTTTTCCTTACATAATCAGCATAATTATGATATCCCATTGAATCAAGATAGGCAATTAAGTCATTAAACACTGAAAAAATATATGGTAGATCAAGATAATATCCTGTCTCTCGGTTATAGAAATAGTAGTCGTTTAACATTCCGTAATGCGCGGCAAAATTTCTTAATGCAATAAGCCGTGACACTAACTCAAGTGGTGCATTTAGCTTATTCAAAACCACAGACAATTTTGAATATGTATTATATACGGGAATTCCTAATTCAAACACAAATTTCTCTTCTATATTGAGAAGTGCTTTTTGAACGCCTTCACTTGCACTTTTATTGATTTCGCGCATATCGGAGAAGTTAGCTCCGCAGCAAAGGATCGTAATATTTTTATTCCTATAAAACTTGGGTTTATTGAGCTTCGATAGCCTTTCCATATCCACATCCGAAATATCTTTTAGCTCTGTTATATTGTTATGGTAAAGATATGCTACACCTAAAAACGGAGGGGTGCATTGACATATTGCGCAAAACGCTTTTACGTCATAGATTTTTAACACATAGTCCTTATCAAAATATTTTCCAATATTACTTCCTTTATCAACAGTCAAAATACACTTGTCCGCCGTCATTTCAATTTGACCGGACACGCAAAACCGCGGAGCTTTTACCCGTTCAGACAAATCAAGCGAAAAACGCTGGGTGTCTTGATTTATCATTGTGATTTGAACGTCAGGATATATACGTCCAAAGATGCTTTCAAGTGTATTTTTATCGTTATTTTTCTCTCGGATGTCCACTTCATAGTTATTCCGAAACGTATCGGCAAAGAATAACTCTAATGTGTTTCTGTATTCATTTATGCTGTCATTTCCAATATCACCCCATATAGATTTACCCCAAATATTCACAAAATTGCATAAGAAAGATTTCAAATCATTCTGCGACAAGGCAGCTAATACCATAATCATCATTCCTGCGATCGTTAATTCACCATTTTTTACATAACTAATACTTTCTGCAATCTTAGGGAAAGCCTGAATAAAGGATTCGTCAATGCGCATGGTATTGCTAAGGGGAGTTGAAATGATTGCGTGCAAATTGATGTTTCGAAATCTTTCCAACATCCAAGTATAGTATGTGATACCATCCACAATTTTCTGGCTACCATCGGCATTATAAATCGAATAGCATTTGTTTGCGAAGCGTTCAAATAGAAACGGGAATTGTTCTCGGAAAAGACGTTGATCTATTCTATCGCTTTCTAAGCTGATATCAGAAAAGTAAACATAGCGAAAACCCCGTTCTATTTGAACAAGATCAGCTGACAACATTCCTTTTAAATAAGACAAATCTTTCCCATTAACAAAATGTTTCTTGCGATGATAAATCTGACTGATCGGAGCATTAAGAAACTCCAAAGAATGTAAATTAAATATTGTTTTTCTGATACTCATTTTCTCGCTCCTTTGCTTTTTCAAGCAAAATATTCTTTATTCTCTGCTTATATGCCTCGCTATATTTTCCAAAGCGATTGACGTTATTCGTGCTTGGTTCAAAATAATACAATATATCGAGAATAAACACGTTCTTCTTTGATTTTTCTATCATAGGAAGCATTATTGCAAAATCCGTATTTACATCCACAAAACACCCATTTATTTTGAGATCATTTTCAATATCAATGCAATCAAACAATTTCCGCTTGAAACACTTTGGATGTAGCCAAATATTATCGCCGCTGCGTTCCCAGACACGTTCAAAGGAGTAAATTTTATACGTTTTAAGAGGTTTGTCGTAGCGTATACAATTTCCGCAAGTTATCTCCGCACCGTTATGGAACTCATTTACGATTATTTCAATCGCCCGTCGGTTCACAAGATAATCGTCATTGTCCAAATTGATTACAATACAGTCAGGATTCAAAATAACGTTTTGCATAACAAAAACAAAATTTCCGAGTTCCCCGACGTTAGTATCGTTGAATATGGAGATAACCGTTTTGCTCTTGAAATAACTGTCATAGCGTAAAATGCATTCCGCATAATCGTCGCTCTCGTTCTGCGAAGCGTCATCAACATAAACAATGGAAAAATTCTGATAGGTTTGATACTTCAAACTATCAAACATTCTTTTTAGTTTTTCAGGAGGAGTATTAAACCCTCGAATATAAATCACAACGGCTGCATTTGTTGTCTGCAACCAATCTTTTTTATTACCCGCAAGATTCACTTGATTGTATTGCATATCCGGAATTTGATTTTGTTCTACTCGTCTTTCCGCATAGGAGATGAAACCGACTTCTTGTTTTTTGAAATTTTCAGGATGAATAAACCAAACGTTCCTATCAGATAGACGAACGCTGTCTTCCCCTTGTAAACTTTGATCCAAGGCTCTGTGCCAAGGCAATTGGACGACGCCGTCTATTATGTGGTTTTTGATCGGAAGCATACTCTTTAGTTTATTTAATGCCAAAAAGCAACTCCGCACTTCCGTTCTGCATCCATAAAGGGGATTACACTCTACTTTTTTGGCAATAGAAAGCGATGCGGTTACAGCACCGTTGTTCAGTGCTGTTAAACCGTCTAAGAAACCACTCACGTCTTCGTTATGATATAGAATATCGCTATCAGTCTGGAAAACATAATCCGTCTTAATGTTTTCAAAACCGCAAAGGGTTGCGTATAATCCTTGTCCATTTGCACAATGCCCCTCCGAGCTTTCTACACCAAAATATTTTATGTATAAGTTTTTAATCCTGTCGTCATAATTTTCAGCATAGACAATGTCATCAATAAGACCGTTTGACTTTGCCCGCTGTAATTCCGTCCGTAAAGTTTTCTCATCATCCAAATCATATCTTCTTACTCGTTCAGAAGTGCAGGTTAAATCTGCGACAACTACTTTACGTACAAATCTACCGCCCTTTTCGAGGCTGCCGACAATATGTGAAATATTTCGATAAACGGACCTATGTTCCATAGGATTGGTTTTAATCAATAAAGACAGATTATCAAAAACTTGCGATTCGGATATTTTTTTACAGTCGAATATAATATGTTCCGATATAGGCATGAGAGTATCTATATCCGCACCGTCGCCTTCAACAATCTGTTCAATACGCAATCCATATTTGCTGAATAAATTTTTATAAAACTCTATCGGACGATGATACTCTTTACGAATCTTGCCGTTATCCGCAGAGTGTTTTTCAAACATTTCGGAAATATGATAGTTTCCTTGCAAGCCCGTAGTTCTGAGTTCCGTGTTTTGAACACTATTAAAGAATGGATTACAGACGCTTATGATTGCCTGTCCGTTCATTTTTAAAATTCTGACGATATTGCGAACTACTTCTTCCGCAATTATGTTATCGATGCAACAAAGCACAAGATTACTTATCACAAAATCATACTCCGCAGAGGGAATATCATCTGCTGATTTATAAACCATAACCGAAGGGTTTGCACGTTTGGCGATGGTGTCCAAATCGATATCGAAAACACTCACCTCATAATTCTCTGAAAGCGTATTTGCTATCTTACATTTTCCTGCACCATAGTCTAAGATCTTTTTAGGGTGATATTGATTGACTATATTGATGATTTTTCCATCGTGTAAATCTTCTTTATAACGCTTATCGACTACTCTCTTAAACAACTCGCAACCATCGTACAAATACAGGCTGTCACCTTGATAGTAGAGCTGTATTAACTGTTTAAAATCCTCATCAATTAAAAAGGGATAACGCAACAGTTCATACGCCCTGACGACTGACTTATCATATTTCTCCGCATCGAACGGCAAAAACGATTTTCCGTAATCGATAAGTTTCAATTTGCCGTTTACTACAACAAAATTGCATTTCTTAAAGTTATCGAACACACAACCATTTTTCTTTAAGAATCGTAAAAGATCTATAAACTGCCTTATATGTCCGCCATGATAAGGCCTTGATTTTTCATAAGGATATCTGATAATATCAATGCCGTCAACCTGAAAAAACTTCAATGGATATAGAGCTTCACATTCTTTGAACGTTTGCCCGATTGTTTTAAGATAATTGAGATTTTTTAATGGTTTATAGAAGTACTTATAGACATAAGTGCCGTCGAAAAATACAGCGCCTTCTCCGCCGCTCCCCAATAATTTCAACACATCGTGTGATAGTGAAAATTTCTTTTCTAATTTTGCCTTTATTTCGTCAATATTGAGTAGTTGTGACTGAATATGCAACTTGTAATTCAACGACTCAAAAGCACAGACAACCTTATTAAACTCCAAATAGGTGTATGCTTCTTTGATAAACGCCTGCAATCTGACGTCTGAAAACAATTCAGAGTATTTAAAGTCGTTTATAATAGAAAGCAACCCTTGGATCCTTCGGAAGGAAGCCACGTATTTTACCAAACGTTCAATAAAATATTCTTTGTAAGTATTGTAAAAACCTTCTTTTTTTGCATCAACGCCAACCTTTTCAACGGCTTTTGTAAAGGAAGATCCTATTAAATCCAAGAACAATTTATTTTCTTCCTTTTGTATATTAAAAGGAATATTCCTTCGATTGTGAAGAGTTGCAAAAGGAGCATTTACGATTTTATATCCTACGGTTTTTGCTTGCAATACCCAAAAATAATCGCTACGCCGTCCTATTTTATCTCCTATTTGAATAGACCAATTGGGGATATTCAAAAGTTCTCGATTGAAAATAAGCGTATTCCCGCCTCTGCTTTTAACCGACTTTATCTGTATGTCTTGCAAAAACAATGGGCGACTATATGCTTTTCCTCCAAATACATCGTCAAGATTACAGTCTTTTCTGAGAGCAACAGGTGTTTCCAAATGGGTTGCGCCGTAATCTGTCAAATCGTAATAATAATCGGTTTTATCCGAAAGGGTGTCAATTTCCCCAATGCCTGCAGTTTTATTATATACATAGTCCAACAATGCCGTTCGGATTGTAGAAAGAGTAGGTAAAGGCGCGTCTAAGGAATAATTTCCGACAACTGCATCATAGTCGTCTTTATATGTCGCAATTACGTTGTCTATATTGATAGGTACATTCTCTATAGCTCCATTCCGTAAAACAAGTTCTTTTAGCTCCATATCTTCATCCAATATCCAGACTACATCTCCGTCTTTTGTAAATTGATACAGAAACTTTTGCAAGATTGTACGGGTAATTGCTATATCTTGTATAACGTCACCTTGTAATTTCTCTTCGGTGACAAACTGATCAAAATCTCCTTTTTCAATGCGGGCAAGCACTCTGTTTTTATCTACGATTTCATAGTAATACCCGCTTGCCTTTAGCAATGCTATATAAGGAGATCTATCTTCAGTAAAATTTATAAAAATGACAATCTTTGTGTTATTACGGTGTACTGCTGCTAACTGTTCTAAGAGTCGTAGTCCCAACTTGTAATCGGTTACAATAAATCCTATTGTTAAATATCCGTTGTAACCAATAGTTGAAATTTTATCCTCTAAAGTCTGGTCTGCTTTTTTTTCTATGGTTTCGATTACCCGCCTGTCCACGTCAAACAACTTTTTTGCACGCTCAAAAAAGGCTTGCTTAACGTCATCTGACATATATCCATTATATTTATAATAGAACTTTCTGAGTCCTTCTGCTTTTTTTGCTTTTCCGTTTGTAATACGTTCACGATCGTTATAGGCATTTACTTCTACTAAATACTCGTTTATCACGACATAAGTAGGGTGCAACAACATAATTCTGGTAAATATATCCCTATCGGTTGTTGAGCTCATATTTTCGTCAAACAATCCGGCTTTGAGCAATATATCAAGTTTAACAAATGTATTTGAACCTTGAATATGTGGATTTCCTTTCAAGAAACTGTCAACGGAAAGAATTTGCGGAATGGAAAGCCTTTTCGCGCCATCTTCATTACAATAAATTAATCCGCTGACTAAAAAATCTTCTCCCCGGAGCGACTTTTCAGCTTTCTCCAAATATGTATTTAACCAAATATCGTCGTCATCTAAAAAAGCAACATACGTGTTTTTATAGTCTTTTTGCAAAAACAAATTCTTTTGCAGAATATAATGGATAGCCGTATTTAACGAACCCGCATAGTTATGAGCGTATTTATCATCGAGAATAGTTACGCCCGAATTTTCAATCAGCCGTTTTTCAATCGCTTTAATTTCATTCGTCGAATCGGTAACAACAATAATCTCATCCGCCCGACGTGTTTGCGAGAGTACGGATTGCAATGCCCTTGCAAATAATTCCGTCCTGTTTTTCGTGGTAATAATCGCTATTATTTCCATTTATTCCTGTTCCCCCGCAGAAATATCCTTTGTGTACTTCGTATCGCCGTCACAATAATTACAAGCAACGGAAAATTTTCTGCCATATAATTTTTTCAACTGCTCTCTGAATTGTTTTTTAGGAAGACAAACCGATATCCCATCATCGGGAATATATCCCGATTTTGTCATAATCGCAGCTCTTGAACACAAATAAATCTTACCTTCGTAGAAGGATGAGCATCGTTTCATGCTGCAATCATCAAACCTGTTGCCGTCACGCAATGTTATTCCGCCAAAATCCTTCCAGGTTTGATCTTTAAGATATATATACTGCACGCCGAATTTCTTAAATTTATCTATCAATTGTTGCGTTTTTATATTCGGTAATCTATAATCGCTAATTTGCACTACGATTTTGCTACTTGCAATTAACCGTAAAATGTTATCTGCTGGTATAATTGTTCCGTTTGTTGTAAGTCTTATCGATTTGATTTTCGGTTGATTTTTTACATAAGCAACAAACTCGGCTAATCTTGGGTGCAGGAATACTTCTCCACCGTGAATTTTAAGGCGATAAAGACAATCTATTTTGGACAACAACTCATCCAACCATTCAATTAGAGTTGAGATTTCATAGTTTTGTCGGTTATTTAGCGTCGGGATTAGATTGGAACAATGCTTACAACGTAGATTGCATTTTGTTGTAATAAACATTTCCAAATAAGGAATTTCAAATTTTTTCAGTACAACCTGTCGGAACCAAATTTGAGAATATAACTGGAACTTTGAGATTTTTTTGTTTTCCTTTTGCCAATAGTGCAGACATTCTTTACGAATAAGAAACTTCATATTTCCCCCACAAAAACACAAAGCCCCGACTGTATCGTCGAGGCTTTCAATATGGCTAAATTCGGCGATAAAATTACATAATATGCATTTATTACGTTGACCCATTGATGCATCACAGCATCTAAAAGCCATTTAGGTTTTATCTAAAATAATTATTGCACACATGACTATGTTTGTCAAGTTTTACAATTAGATCCCTTCTATGGTAATTTTCTACCCTGATCATTAGCTATTAGAAAACTCAAAGCTGTAATAACTTTGATTTCAATCTTTCAAAATCCACCTGCAAGTGCTCTCATTGAATTATTATTTGTTTTTGTCTATTCCTAATAAAAACACCCTCTGTTTGAAATCTTTGGCAGAGGACTCGCTATTTTGCGTATATTCTTTTGTTTGTCCCAAGAAAACACCTTACTATGACTAAAAGAAAAATCCCACGGATATTGAACCGAAGGATTTCTCGCATCATTTGAAAGCGCAATTCTATAAAATCATATTTTTTAATCCCTATGGGAACTGCCCTTTATCGGGTTCTTTTTCTTTTTCGGGGGCTCTGCGCGGCGATGCCGTGCCGCCTGCGGCGTGAACCCCTTCGGGCTGGCTCTGCGTTTATGCGATATTCAGGGGTCCCCAAAAGATACTTTTGTACTTTTGGGGAAAAGGAGCACACAAGCAAAAGAGTGAGCATTATCGCCCCCGATAATGCAATTTCAAAAGCACAGTGTGCGACGTGCATCTCCACCAACGTAGAAGTCCGATGAACACTGGGTTTCAGGCTCATCGGACTTCTTCTTTTGTCACCCAAAATCACCCTTTGACACAAATATTATTTGTTTCGGAACGACTTTGGATATTATTCTGTTTTTGGCTGTCGATTACGCGGAAAGGACAATCCCTTTCTTTTTGCGGACGGCGCGGGCGATTGCCTTAACCAACTCTACCATCGGAATAATGGAAAAAGCGAGCGCGATGGCAATGGCGTATTCCGTCCCGTCGAGTTTTGCAAGGTCGAAGGCGTCCGCAAGCGGTCTGACCTCAACGACGAGGGTTGTGAGCAGCAACGAGAGTATGCCCGCTCCCCAGAGCCACAAGTTGCGCTTTTTGATTTTGAAAACCGAGCCGTGCAAAGAGCGCATATTAAACGCATGGAAGATTTCCGCCATCGAAAGCGTCAGAAACGCCATTGACGAGCCGAGCATTTCCGCGCTGTACGCGCCGTTTGCGATTGCTTCCGCGTGGTGCATTTTCGCAAGGGCCTCCGCGCCGATGAAATAGGACGCGATTGTAATCAGGGTGATAAGTATGCCCTGATATCCGATTGCAAAGCCCATACCGTTTGCGAAGACGCCGTCTTTGCTGTTTCTGGGCGGACGGCTCATAACGTCGCTTTCTGCGGATTCCATACCGAGCGAAAGAGCCGGGAAGCAATCCGTAATGAGATTTATCCAAAGCAGATGCGCGGGCTTAAATATGGTGAACCCGGCAAGCGTCGCGATGAAAATGGACAGCACTTCCGAAAGATTGGACGCCAGCAAGAACTGAATGGATTTGCGGATATTGTCATAAATACGTCTTCCCTCGCCCACTGCCGAAACGATTGTCGCGAAGTTGTCGTCGGTGAGTATCATATCCGCGACGTTCTTTGTGACGTCGGTGCCCGTGATGCCCATACCCACACCGATGTCGGCGTTTTTGATTGACGGAGCGTCGTTGACGCCGTCGCCGGTCATTGCGGTTATGTATCCTTTTGCGCGCCAGGCGTTGACGATTCTTGTTTTGTGTTCGGGTTGCACGCGGGCGTAAACCGAATATTTTTCCACGTCGTTTGCGAAATCTTCGTCGCTGATTTTGTCAAGGTCCGCGCCCGTGATTGCCTGCGACGGATCGGTGATAATCCCAAGTTGCATTGCGATGGCAACCGCTGTATCCTTATGGTCGCCCGTGATCATAACGGGACGAATACCCGCTTTTTTACACTCGTCGATTGCAGGCTTGACCTCGGGACGAACGGGATCTATCATACCCACAAGCCCCACGAAACACATATCTTTTTCGTCGTTTTCGGTGGTATATTCGTTTTTTTCAAAATCAAGACGTTTTTGAGCGACTGCAAGCACGCGAAGCGCCCTGTCCGCCATCTCTTTGTTTGCGGCAAGAATTTCATTGCGTTTCTCTTCGTCCATTGCAACCGCTTTTCCGTCTTTGAGATAAAACGAACAGCGCTTGACAATTTCGTCGGGTGCGCCTTTCGTGAATTGCAGAATATTGCCGTTTTCGTCCTTGTGGACGGTGGTCATCATCTTACGCATGGAATCGAACGGTATTTCGCCTATGCGGGGATATATCTCTTTTTGATTGTTTTTATCGAGTCCGAGCGTCGCCGCGTAATTGACAAGCGCGCACTCGGTAGGTTCTCCGACTGCCTCTCCTTTGTCCTTGTCGAACTCGGCGTCCGAGCAAAGCGACATTGCGTTTGCAAGCAGATTTTCGTCGCTGCCGTAATGGTCGACAACCGTCATTTTATTTTGAGTAAGCGTGCCCGTTTTGTCCGTGCAGATGATTTGCGTGCATCCGAGCGTTTCGACGGCGGTAAGTTTTCTTATTATCGCGTTGCGCTTTGACATATTGGTTACGCCGATTGAAAGCACAATCGTTACAACCGTCGCAAGACCTTCCGGAATTGCCGCAACGGCAAGCGATACCGCAACCATAAACGTGTCGAGTATCGTCGCGGCAGTGTTCGCTTTAAGCGTTCCTGTGGCGGCGGCGCGAATCATACTGACCGCAAAAATCACCGCGCAAATGCCGATTACGAGATACGTAAGCACCTTGCTGAGTTGCGAAAGTTTTTGTTGAAGGGGCGTTTTGCTTTCCTTTGCCTGAGTGAGCGCGGTCGCGATTTTGCCCATTTCGGTGTCCATACCCGTTGCGACGACAACCGCCTTGCCTCTGCCGTAAACGACGGTGCTGCCCATAAATACCATGTTTTTTCTGTCACCGAGAGGTACTTCCCCGCTTAGTGCGCTTATGGCGTCCGACGTTTTAAGCACGGGAACGGACTCGCCGGTGAGCGCGGCTTCTTCGGCTTTCATACTCGCGCACTCGATAATTCGCGCGTCCGCCGGAACCGCGTCGCCCGCTTCAAGGACGATAACGTCGCCCACGACCAGATCTTCGCTTTTTACGACGACGAGTTTTCCGTCCCTTATGACCTTTGACGTGGCGGCGGCTATTTTTTGCAACGCGTCGATGGCTTTTTCCGCCTTGCTCTCCTGCACGACGCCGAGAACCGCGTTTATGATGACGACCGCCATTATTATGATGACGTCGGACGGAAACTCTTTTTTGCCGCCGGAAGAATTGTTGACCGCAGTCAGAATACCCGAAATTATCGCGGCGACGATGAGTATCAGCGTCATCGGCTCGATAAACTGCTTCAACAAACGCAGAATAATCGGCTCTTTTTTACCCTCGGCAAGTTTGTTTTTGCCGTTTGATTCAAGACGAGATTCCGCCTCTTGCGAAGTTATGCCGTCGACGCCCGTTTTAACGTCCCGACAAACTTCGTCGATGTTTTCAAGATAGTGTTTCATAAAAACTCCTGTATCTATCGTTAAAAATTTTGTTTGTAACGTTTTGTTCGTAAGGTCGATATCGTTTTGTTCCGGCTTTCGGAAAATAAAAAAGACCTATCCTTACGGATAAGTCTCATCATTTCAAATAAAACCGGAGTTTGCGCTCGTGTTAGCGGTTTTATTACACCCCGGGTGAAGGGTGCCGATTACTCCCTTATTTGCCAGCATTTTATCATAATCGCGCGGTATCGTCAAATATTTTTAATATCGCGTACTCGAAAATCACAAAATTATTTTTACTTCGTTTCCGTTAGCGCAAACTTTGCCGTGAGCGCAAAACACGGGCGTTTTCTCACGTATCCCGCCATGGTAAGTTCGTCCCCGTTTATCGTGTATTCCAAACGAACGTGCGCGCCGTATTTTATCTCGGACTTGAACTCGATTTCAAGCGACTTCATTTCGTGAGTTTCAAGGTATTCCGCGCCAAGCAGGTCTTCGGCTTCGTCGACGTATTTGCTGTTGTTCATATGCCCGTTGATGTCAACCCTGCTGTATGACGCCACGAAATTTTTCTTGCTCTTTTGAGTGCCCGGCGAAACGCCGCACGGAAGAGAAATCCCGATATCTTTTTCAAGGGACGGGATCTCCACGCCGTACTCTTCGGGGAACTCCATATGCCTTGTTTTTTCGTCCATCAGGATCCATATCGCGCTTGCTTTGACAAGCGAATTTCCGCTTTCGTCCAACATCTCGTAATACCGCGGGAAAAGCACGCGCAAGGTTTTGCCCGCAAAGCTTTCAAGGGTAACGGTTTCGTCGTAAGAAGGTAGTCTGTTTATTTCGATTTTCATTCTTGCGACAACCCACAAAACGCCTTTGTCTAGCGTTTTCGCCCTGCCTGCGCCAAGTGCTTCGGTGTGTGCGATGGATATTTCCTGAATGAGCCGTAAAAGCACCGACGGGCGCAATTTCCGAAACATCGTAACGTCGTCGGCAAGCATCTTCTTATGGACCGTATATATTAAATCATTAACTTTATCCATATTTTTGATATGATTAAGCGGCTGTTTTGCGAAAAATCGCAAAATTATTTTTTCGTTGCCATATCGTAAACTGCGTCCACGACTTCGCCGACGCTGCGTAGTTTCATCCACACCTTATCGGGAATTTTAACGTTGTAGTCGCTTTCAAGCGTGCATACGATATATATGTAATTGAGCGATTCGTACCCCTTTGAATTGATGGGGGTTTCGCGCGTGATTTCTTCGTTTTGAAGAGAAGGAACGTATTGTTTCACCAGTTTCGTAAGGTTGTCCTGAATTTCTTGTTTAGTTACTTGCATTTTTATACTCCTTTATGCAGAATACGTCGTTATAAAGCCCAGCGTTTAATTTTGCCCGTCGCCGTCCTTTCAAGGGCGCGCGGCATAATCCTGACGTCCCCGATTTGTCGGTCGAAAGATTTTGTTTTGTTGAATTCGTTTACTTTGTTTTTCACGTCGTCCTTGTCGATATTGCCGTCCTTGTCGCCGACGAACAGCGTCACGACGCCGTCTTTTTGCGCGAGTGCGATATCGTCGATATTCAATGCTTTTTGAAGTTCCGACTCCCACTCGGCAAGATAAATTTTCGTGCCGTTTTCAAGGACGAGTATATCTTTTTTCCTGCCCGTGATATAAAGGTTGCCGTCTTTGTCGAATTTGCCGAGATCGCCCGTATGGAACACGCCGTTTATCAGCACTTCGTCGGTTGCGGTTTTGTTTTTGTAATATCCTTTCATAATACATTCGGGACATTTTATCAATATTTCGCCGTCGTCCGAAAGCGTGATTTCGTCGTCGGGACACGGCGTCATCGCAAACGGATTTTCGCCCGTGCTTATGGCAACGCCGCTTGACGTTTCGGTCAGCCCGTAGCCAAAGCGGATTTCGACGCCCTTTGCTTTCACGGCGCCCAGCACCTGCTCGCTTGCGGGACCCGCGCCGACAAGAACCATACGCAAATTATCGTTAAGCGCGTTGAAGTTCAAAAGGAATTTCAACGCGGACGGCACGACGGATATAATCGTCGGATTGAAATATTTCGCGTCGAACGGGAGATAACGAAGCCCCCTTGTCAACGACACGCACGCGCCCTGCGACAACGGCCACAGCATCGAACATACGAACCCGAAAACGTGAGTGAGCGGAAGGATGCAAAGCAGATTGTCGTTTTCGTTGCATGGGCATCTTTCCTGTCCGTTCCAGGCGCTGGCGCAAAGGGATTTCGAGGTCAGCACCACCGCTTTTGAAGACTCGGTCGTGCCCGACGTGAAAAACAATATATCGCCTTCTCCGTCCGTCCTGGTCAGCGTATGCGGGCAAAATTTCAAAGCGGTCGCATACGGCGCGGTCAGGTTGTCGGTGAGAATAGTTTCGACGTCGGTTGCAAGAACGCATTTTTGGAGCGTCGCGGCGTCCGACATCGCGTCAAGAAGCACCGTTTGCTTCCCGGCAATCACGCACGCGAACATATCGACAATCCATTTTTCCGACGGCGCTTCGAGAATACCCACGCAGGTTTCTTTCATACTTTCAAGCGCGCGGACGCGATCTTTGACGTCGGCGTATAACTGCGCGTACGTTTTTTTGACCGTCGTTCCGCCCTCGTCGTACAAGAGCGCAACGTTGTCGGGATAATTCGTCGCGCCGCTGTGCAAAAGTTGAACAAAAGACGTAAATTTCATTTTTTCACCTCTTAAATCAATCTCATTATACCACGCCGAAATTGCATTGTGAATACTTAAACGCAACTTTTTGATTTTTTTCGTCAAAATTTTCACAAAAGTATTTACAATGAAAAAATAGATGATATAATTATTTTGTAATAAAAAAATAATTTGTAGGTCGCAAGACCTACTCAGTTCAAGGAGATTATTATGGCAAAGAATGAAAAGATTTGTATCATCGGCGCCGGTCCCGCTGGATTAAGCGCGGCAGTCCATCTTGAAAAGAACGGTTATACCGATTATTCGATTCTTGAAAAAGAAGACCACGTCGGCGGAAAATGCCACTCTCCGTATCATGACGGAAAGCGATTTGAAATGGGCGCGATTATGGGTTGCCCGACGTATTACGCCGTGCATGAGCTTGAATTATTCGGCGGCGTCGATCACAACGGACCGAAACTCGAACGTGCGTATCGCAAAATGAACGGCAAACCGTACGATCCGTTCAATCCGAAGAAAAACCCCCTGCTTATCCCGCATCTTTTGAAGATGAAATCACAGGTCAAAAAACTCGGCACGCTGCTTGCAACCAAGTACAAGGGATATCAATACACCGGCCACAAGGGAATTTCCGAGGGTAAATACGACGGGTACGATCCGGTCACCGGCGAACACGTTGTCGGCGAAAACCCCAACCTCAAAGATTTGTGCATGAATTTCACGGATTTCTGCAAACTCAACAAGGTTGAACTTGCACAGGAAATCTGGATCGGGCCTTACACCGCGTTCGGATACGGCTTCTTTGACGAAATCCCTGCGGCATACGTCATGAAATACCTTGACTTCGCAACCGCAATGTACTTCGTAAACAAGGATTTGTGGACGTGGAAAGACGGCACACAAAGCATTTACGAGGCAGTCAACGAGAAACTTCAACACCCCGCCCGCCTCAACGTCAACATCACGAAAGTTACGCGTGAAAACGGCAAAGTTCAGGTTTATATCGGTGACGAAATGGAAGAATACGACAAAATCATCGTTACTGCTCCCCTGCAATATCTGCCTTCCTACTTCGACGCGACCGAACAGGAAAAAGCGCTCTTCTCGAAAATCGATTACGAACGCTACGACGTCACCGCAATCACCTGCAAGAAAGGCACTTATTATCCCGATATGTCGGGCTATCTCTTCGACAACATGGTTCCCGAAAGACTCGGTCACCTTATGGTGTTCTATCACAGATGGAAGAACGAACCCAATCAGGTTCTTACAACTTACGTCCTGCGCAACTACAAGGGTAAGGAACTCAAAACCTACGAAGAAGCGAAAAAGATGGCTTGGGACGATATGAAACTTTGCGGCATCGACATCGACAAATGCGTCTATGAAAGAAAGTGGTATTACTTCCCCCACGTGTTTGAGAAAGACTACGCCGACGGCTGGTACGAAAAAGTCGAAAGCATGCAAGGTCAGCTCAACACATATTACGCCGGCGAAATCATGAGCTTCGGCGATATGGAAGAAACGGTACAATACTCCAAAGACCTTGTCGAAAGATTCTTTTAATACGGTTGTATAATACAAAGCGCGGACGTTTTGTCCGCGCTTTTATTTTTCGTTTTTTTTTGAAGAAGAATGACTTTATCGTTAATTTTTTTATCTTAAATCCGCAATGTCGTAAATAAGCCTTTCGGTTTTGTCCCACCCGAGGCATGCGTCGGTGATGGATTTCCCGTAAATTTTGCCGTCCGACGGTTGCGAGCCGTCTTCGATATACGATTCGATCATCAGCCCTTTCACCATTTCCCCGATATCTTTGGAATAACGCGTGCTGTGCAACACTTCTTTTGCGATGCGCGGTTGCTCGTCGAATTTTTTTGCCGAATTCGAGTGGTTGGTATCGACGATGACGGCGGGATTTTCAAGCCCGCTTTTCGCATACAGATCGCAAAGTTTGATAAGGTCTTCGTAATGGTAATTCGGGATTGCCTGTCCGTTTTTATCCACCGAACCGCGCAGAATCGCGTGCGCGAGCGTATTTCCCGCGCTGTTCACTTCCCACCCCGAATACACGAACGTATGCGGGTGCTGCGCCGCGCGTATCGAATTCATCATAACGGACAAATCGCCGCTTGTCGGGTTTTTCATACCGACGGGAATATCGAGCCCGCTTGCCGTGAGCCTGTGGAATTGGTTTTCAACCGACCTTGCGCCGACCGCAACGTACGACAACACGTCGGACAGATACAGATGGTTTTCGGGATAAAGCATTTCGTCCGCGCAGGAAAATCCCGTTTCGTTAAGCGCCTTTATGTGCAATTTCCTTATGGCGATCAGCCCTTTCAGCATATTTTCGTCGGCGTTGGGATCGGGCTGGTGCAACATTCCCTTGTAGCCGTCGCCTGTCGTGCGCGGTTTGTTGGTATAAATGCGCGGCACGATGACGATTTTGTCGGCGACCTTTTTCTGCACGCGCCTGAGCCTTGAAATATAGTCGAGAACGGCGTCCTCTCTGTCGGCGGAACACGGCCCGATTACCAGAAGCAGGCGGTTATCCTTCCCCGAAAAAATGTTTTTGAGCGTGGCGTCGGTATCTTTTTTGTGTGCCGCAAGCGCGTCGTCAAGCGGATACATCGCCTTGATTTCCTGCAACGTCGGCAGTTTTCTTTTGAATTCGAGATTCATTTATTTTGTCTCCTTTGCGTCTTTGTCAAACACTTTGCGGCGCACCGTGGATTCGCGCAGCGTTTCTCTTATTTTTTCACGATTATCGTTTTTAATATCTTCTTTCAGTTGGTTGAATTTTTCTTCAAACAGGTCCATTTGTTTTAAGAGTTCGTCCTTGTTTGCAAGGAAAAGTTCGCTCCACATTTCGTCGTTGATTTTTGCGATGCGGGTAAGGTCGCGGAAGGAATCGCCCGTGTATTCGGCAAGATGGTGCGACTTTTTGGATACCATCAGCGATACGGCGATGCAATGCGTCAGATGCGACAAAAACCCCACCGTTTCATCGTGCTCTTCGGGCGAAAGCGACGATATCCTTTCAAAACCGAGCGCGCGGCCGAGGTCTTTCACCGCCTGCACGTTTTCGTCGGTATTCTTTTTCGTGGGCGTCACGATATAGTTTGCGCCGACGAAGATTTTCGGATCGGCGTTTTCGACGCCGCTGACTTCTTTGCCTGCCATCGGATGTGCCCCCACGAATTCCAAGTCGCCACGAAGAATTTTCTGCACGTTTTCGACGACGAACGACTTCACACCGGTAACGTCGGTGATAAGCGCGCCCGACTTTATTGACGATTGATATTCCTTGATCCAGTTTATGAAATCGTGCGGATACAGCGCAAAAACGATAAGGTCAAAGTCCTTTACGAAATCTTTTTTCACGCTTGTCTCGCCAACCTGTATAAGCCCGTTTTTCAACGCGTACTCAACCGAACTTTTCTTTTTGTCGATTGCGCCGACAAAGTATCCTTCGTCCGACAACGCCTTCGCGTAACTGCCGCCGATAAGTCCAAGCCCTACGATCAGGATTTTTGTGTTTTTATCGAATTTCATATACGTTTACTCCTGCTTTTTTTATGACGCGGAAGAAATCGGGATAACTTTTGTTTACTGCCTCCGCCCCGTCGATTTCCGCGCCGAGCACTGCCGCAAGCACCGAAAGCGCCATTACGATGCGGTGGTCGTTGTGTCCGCAAAGTGGCATAATCGGCTGTTTAAGTTGCGTTTTTTTAATTTCAACGCTGTTTTCGTACACTTTAACATTTGCGCCGAATTTTTTCAGTTCTTCCGCCATAACGTTTGCGCGGTCGCTTTCTTTTACCCTTAACCGCCTTGTGTTTATGAACTTTCCGCCGTTTTTATATGCGGCGTACGCAAAAAGTATCGGCGCAAGGTCGGGACAGTCTTTGAGGTCGATTTCGGCGTTTTCGCCGTCCAGCGCGTCAAATGCGACGTTCAAAAATCTGTCGCCTTGCACGCTGTTTTCGTTGAGCCCCGAAACGCTTATTGTCCCCAAAAGGCGGGAAAACGCAATTAAAAACGCGGCGTTCGACCAGTCGCCCTCGACGGTAAATTCGCCGGGCGAAAGCCGTCCTTTTCCGTTTATTTCAAAAAAGTTTTTTTCGGGTTCCGCAATGTCCGCGCCGAAGTCTTTCAAAACTTTTATCGTCATATCGACGTAAGCGCGGCTTTCGGCATTCCCCGTGATTTTAAGCGTGCTTTTGCCGTCAAGTACCGACAATGCAAACAACATTCCGGTTGTATATTGACTGCTGACTTCGCCGCTTATTTCGTAATTTCCTGCCGTTAGTTTTCCGCTTATTTCGATTGATTTTTCGTCGGATTTTATTTTTACGTCGCTGTTTTCAAAAAGTTTTTCGTATTCCTTTATCCCGCGCGCAAGTAGCCTTTCGCTCCCGAAAAACGTGCAGCTTTTCGCGCCTGTCGCAAGCACGACGGGGATAAAAAACCTCAGCGTGCTGCCGCTTTCTTTGCAGTCGAAAACCGCGTTTTCGATTTGCTTTTCGTTTGTCGGAATAACGGTCACGGTATTTCCGTCTTTCGTTACGCTTCCGCCAAATTGTTCGATGCACGAAAGCGTTGCCGAAATATCGTCGCTGTCCGCAATATTTTTTATCACGCACTTTCCGCGCGACAAAACGCTGCCGATAAGATATCGGTGAGCAAAACTTTTTGACGGCGGCGCCGAAACTTCGCCCGACGTTTTTGACGGCAGAATTTTAACCTTCATTATTTATAAGATGATTTTTGAGCGCGTCCATCGCGATAAGGTATCCGTTAAGCCCTTGCCCTTCGACGGTGTCGATTGCGACCGCGCGGACGAAGCTTATCTGTCTGTACGTTTCCCTTTCGCTGACGTACGAAATATGCACCTCGACGGTGGGTATCGACACGGCTTTCACGGCGTCGGCAAGCGCAACGCTCGTATGCGTATATCCCGCGGGATTGAACACAATGCCGTCAACTTGCGAAAAGTACGCGCGCTGGATTTCGTCGATGAGCGCGCCTTCGTGGTTCGACTGGAAAAACTCGACCTCCACGCCGATTTCTTCCGCGTGCTCTTTGACCTTTTCGACAAGGGCATCGTACGTTTCTTCTCCGTAAATTTCGGGCTCTCTTATGCCCAGCATATTGATATTCGGTCCGTTCAGAATAAGAAATTTCATAATAAAACTCCTTTTATTTTTTCGACGACGTCAGCGATTTCGCCGTCTGCGGGGATTACCGCGTCCGCGCACGACTTATAAACGTCGTATCTTTTTTCAAAAAGATTTTTGAGTTTTTCGGTGTCTGACGACAATGGTCTGTCGGCAGTTGCGACAAGGTTTTCAAGGCTTCTGTCCAGAAACAGAATTACGCCGTTTCGTCTGAGCGCGCGTACGTTGTTTTCGTCCAGCACCGCGCCGCCGCCCGTTGCGATGACAAGTCCGTTTTCTTTTGACAATTCCTCGATTGCAAGCCGTTCTTCCTTCCGAAATTCTCCTTCGCCGTACTTTTCAAAAATATCGCTTATGGATTCCTTCTTTTTTTCAACCACGACGTCGTCGGTGTCAATAAACTTTTTGCCAAAAACTTTTGCGATTTCTTTCCCGACGGTCGTTTTCCCGGAAGACGGCATACCGCAAAGCACGATATTGCGCTTTTCTTTCAGTATGCGGGCGTACGTTTTGTCGATGACGCTCTCGTCTGCGGTTTTATCCAGAAACAACGCCGACGCATAAACAGCCTGCGCCACAAGCATATACAGTCCGCCGCGCCCTTTCGCGCCGATACTTTCGGCGTCAAGCACGAAATTTGTGCGAAGGGGGTTGTAAACCGCATCGATAACACCCTGCAATTTTTTGAATTTTTTAACGTCGACGGGCGTTTTGTCGGCATTTGGAAACATTCCGACAGGCGTCGTATTTATGATGACGTCCGCGCCCGAAAACTTTTCGTACGCTTCGTCGTATGTCACCGTGTCCGAAGACTTTTTTCTTGACACTTTCACGATTTCCGTCGCGCCAAGGCTTTTTGAAACCTCAACGGCGGTTTTCGACGTGCCGCCAGTGCCGAGTATCAGAACGGTTTTGTTTTCAAGGTCAAGCCCCGCGCTTTTGATGAGCGCGCGCATACCGAAAAAGTCGGTGTTGAATCCGAAAAGTTTCCCTTCCTTTTTGACAATCGTGTTCACCGCGCCGATTTTTTTCGCCTCGTCGGATATTTCGTCCAGAAACGGAATCACCGCCTGCTTATAAGGAATCGTAACGTTTATGCCCGAAAAGTCGCGTTCTTGAAAAAAGCGCGGCAACTCGTCCTCGTCGATTTCAAAAAGACGATAATCGTAGTCCGCAATGAGTGCGTGTATTTCGCGCGAGAAACTGTGCCCGAGCGGTTTTCCGATGAGCCCGTATTTCATTTTCCGATACCTTTTGTCATGACGTCCGCGCCGTATTTTTGTTGCAGAAGATCGGCGACGGCAAGCGCTGCGACCGCGTCGATAACGGGACAAATCCTTCTTATAATTGCGGGATCGTGTCTGCCGCGAATATTGATTTCGGTTTCTTCGTTTTTCAAAAAATTTATCGTTTTCTGCGTTTTGTAAATGGACGGCGTGGGCTTTACGGCGCACTTGAAAATCACGGGCATGCCGTTGGTGATGCCGCCGTTTACGCCGCCGTTGTTATTCGTAAGCGTTACGACTTTCCCGTTTTCCAAAGCGAACGCGTCGTTTGCGACGCTTCCTCTCATTTTTGTCATTTCAAAGCCGTTGCCGAATTCCACGCCCTTAATACCGCCGATTGAAAACAGCGCGTGCGAGAGTATGCTTTCAACACTGTCGAACCACGGCTCGCCGACGCCTTCGGGCAATCCGATTATTGCGGTTTCGGTGACGCCGCCGACGCTGTCGCCGTCGGCTTTCGCTTTTTCGATTTCTTCCTGCATCTTCTTCCCTTGTGCCTTGTCGATAACGGGGAACGTTGCGGATTTAACGGTTAATATTTCGTTTTTGATGTCGTTAAACGGCTTATCCTGCACGTTCGCACATTCAATGATGTGCGTCGCAATGTTAATTCCGATGCTTTCCAGCGCGCTTTTTACAATCGACGCGGCAGCAACTATCCCTGCCGTTACGCGCCCCGAAAAGTGTCCGCCGCCGCGGTAATCTTCATATCCGTGATATTTGCAAAACGCCGTGTAATCGGCGTGCGACGGCCGCGCGATACCGTAATCGTAGTCGCCGCTTTTCGTATTTTCGTTTGGAACAATCACGCAAATCGGAGCGCCCGTCGTCCTGCCGTCCTTCACGCCGCTCACAATTTTGAAATTGTCGTTTTCGCGGCGCGCGGTGTCCGTGCTCGTCGCCGGAGCGCGCCTTTTAAGGTCTTCCCTTATCAGGTTTTCGTCAACGACGATTCCCGCCGCGAGTCCGTCGATAACCGCTCCGACGCATTCGCCGTGACTTTCGCCGAATACGGTAAGCGAAATGCTGTTTCCGAACGTGTTTTTCATTTCTTTTTCTCCGATATTAAAAGTATTTCTTCCGCGGTGCGGTCGATAAACCTGAAACTTCCGATTTCGTCGACGTACACCGTCGAGATTTTTCCGCCGCTCGCTTTTTTGTCGTGCGTGATATACGGCAGAAGTTGCGCCGCCGTTTTTTCGGTTTTTATAGGAAGTCCAAACTTTGTCATAATGTTTTCAAGGCGCGTTTTTACACCGTCTGAACATGCATACAGCATACCCGTCGCAACGCATTCGCCGTGCAAAAGTCTACCCAGCTCCGCGCTTTCGATTGCGTGTCCGACGGTATGACCGAAGTTCAGAACCTTTCTTAATCCCTCTTCTTTTTCGTCCTTTTCCACGACGGCTTTTTTGATGAGTATCGACCTTTCGATGATTTCTTTCACGTCGCGTTTCACGTCGGCGTTTTCGATAAATTCAAAAAGCGATGCGTCCGACGTCGCAGCCATTTTTATCGACTCCGCAAGCCCTGCGTAAAATTGTCTGTCGTCAAGCGTGCTTAAAACGCGAGGGTCGACCACGACCGCTTTCGGCTGATAAAATGAGCCGACAACGTTTTTCACGCCCATAAAGTCGATTGCGGTTTTCCCGCCGATTGACGAGTCCACCATCGACAAAAGGGTTGTCGGCACGTTGTAAAAATCGACGCCGCGCATATAACACGACGCGGCGAATCCGCCGATATCCCCGACAACGCCGCCGCCGACAGCCACAACGCAATCTTTTCTTGAAAACGAGTTTTCAAGCATAACGGAAAGGATATGTTTGAAGTTGTCGAAATTTTTGCTTTCTTCGCCGTGTTTAAGAGTCACGACAACGGGGGTTTCGCATTTTTTCGCGACTTTTTCGGCGTACGTTTCGGGCACTCCGTCGTCGGTCAGAACCAGAACCTTTCTGTTAAGGTTAAAGTATTTTTCCGCGTCGTCAAGCGCGCCGTTTTCGACGATGACGTCGTATTTTTCGTCAAGATTTACGGGTATAATCATTTTTCGTATTCCTCGTCCGAGAAGTAGCTGCCGACAAGTTTCAGCTTGGCGCAAAGCGCGGACAGCTCTTGCATAAGTTCTTTTCCGTTTTGCGTATTGACGTTTCCTTCCGCCTCGATGTAAAAATAGTAATTCCATTTCAGGTTTTTCATCGGACGGGAACGAAGCGCGCGCATATTGAAGTTGTGTGCGCCGATTATGTTCAACGCGCTTGCGAGCGCGCCCGATTCGTTCTGCACCGTGAACACCAGAATAAAGTTTTCGTTTTCCCTTTTCGTAAGGCAAAACGGCGTATTTTCAACCCTTGAAAACGCGGCGAATCTCGTCGTGTTGGTTTTCACGTCGTTGACGCTTTTTTCAATGATATCGAGCCCGAACACGTTTGCGGTTTCGTCGGAGGCAATCGCGGCAATCGTTTTGTCGCCGCTGTCTTTGACGAACTTTGCGGCAAGCGCGGTGTTGGAATACGCTTTGACCTCAAAATTGTTTTTCTTTATGAAATCCGCGCACTGCATGAGCGCCTGCGGGTGGCTCACGACGGTTTTTATCGTGTCGACGCTTGCGCCGGGCAACGCCATAAGATTGTGCGTGATAGGCACTTCGATAACCTGATTTATATGCAGATCGCCCGAAAACGTCAGATCCATAACCTCGCCGACTTCCCCGGCATAACTGTTTTCAAGCGGAAGCACGGCGCAGTCGTAGTCGCCCTTTTCGACGCCCTCGTACGCCTCCGAAAAAGTCGCGCAGGGCTTGTACGTCGCGGTCGGAAACATTTTCTTCGCGGCGATGTGTGCAAACGCCCCCTCCACGCCGCAGTACGCGACGGTCATATTCCGAAGCAGCGATTCCTGATACTTACAGGACACGTCGATCGTGTTTCTGATGAAGTCGACGTAATACGGTTTCAGGCTTTCGTCCGTGACGAATTTTGAATTGCGTTTTGCGACTTCCGCCTCGCGGGAAAGGTCGCGGACGGACAGACCGTTGTCCTTCTTATACACGGCAACGTCTTTCACGGCTTCCATTCTTTTCTGGAACAGTTGCGCCATTTGTTTGTCGATTTCGTTAATTTCGTTCCTTGCGTCCAAAATATCTTTCATATAAACCTCTGTCTTTTCCATTATAATCAATTTTGATTATAAAACCATTGTTTTTTCACATATTTCGCGCTGTTTTCCGTATATATTGCAAATCGGCGCGGTTTTTCGTATAAAAAAAGCGATTCCGCAAAGGAATCGCTAACTTACCTGAAAAAAAGTGCGTCGACTTTCAGCGTCCCTTGCAGAATGAAACGTTGTTTTGAAAGTAATAGTAATAAAACTTGTTTTCGACGAAGTTTTTCATAATACGCCCTTTTATATCGATATGAAAATGATAATGCGAAATATCTTTTTTGTCAACTCATTTAC
>ULNH01014881.1_pt1 | contig 64604 bp, 46 predicted proteins | sample 1951871 | NCBI WGS metagenome assembly ULNH01 (sample SAMEA4835572, study PRJEB28245) | human gut metagenome | biome: gut microbiome; material: fecal sample | place: Denmark | collected 2008 | reverse complement strand
AATATTTTACTTGATTATTTATGTTTATTATATCAAATAACCTTTTATTTTGCAAGAAAAAAGAAATAATACCTTTTTAAAGACTTTTTTAAAAAGAAAAAGAGGTATATACCTCTTAATCTTTAATTATCTCTTATTAGCACAACGTGTTGGTTCATTTACATGTACTTCACTACAAGTAAAGTTTGGAATGAATTCATTTTCTGTAATATGATGATGTACTACTTCTGTGTGATAAGTATGAATATATGGTTGTTTAGTAATATGATATTGATCGATAACTTGTTTTGAACATGTTACGATAGGTTTACATTCAGTGTAGATTGTAGGGCATTGAGGACGCATTTGACAACAACCACAATTTGATTTGTTCATTTCATTATTTTTTGTTGTTTCTTCTTTTGGTTCATTGTTATTCATACCATTATATGGAAAACCGAAATATCCGAACATATTTCCACCTCCTTTGTAAATAGTTTATGAAAAAGATTTTTGTTTTGTTTGTGCGAATGTAATGTGTTTATTAATCATTTTCAGTATTTGCTATTTTTCGCCTTATCAAAATATTATAATATTATAAATAATATAATTATATTTTTATGAAAGAGGTTTAAACTATGCATTTGACACCTATTGTAATAGAACAGACATCAAGAGGAGAAAGAAGTTATGATATTTATTCAAGACTTCTTCAAGATCGAATAATTCTTATATTTGGAGAAATTGATGATGCAACGTCATCAAGTGTCATCGCTCAACTTTTATTTTTAGATAGCATTAACAAGGATAAAGACATTTATATTTATATTAATTCACCAGGAGGCAGCGTTTCCGCTGGTCTTGCAATATACGACGTTATTAATTATTTGCACGCCAATGTCGTAACTATCGGTATGGGAATGTGCGCTAGTATGGGAGCTTTTCTTTTGGCATCTGGTACAAAAGGAAAAAGATATGCTTTAGAACACACTAAAATAATGATTCACCAACCTTTAGGTGGAGCTCAAGGCCAAGCAACTGATATTATGATTGTCGCAGAAGAAATCATAAAAACCAAAAAAATTATTTATGAATTGTTAGCCAAGAATTGTAATCAAGAAATTGATAAAATAGAAAAAGATGCCGAACGCGATTATTACTTAAATTCTTTTGAAGCTAAGGCTTATGGTCTTATTGATGCCATTCTTTTTGATCATACCACTGAGGATAATTAGTTATTTTTATCGTTTCGTTTGTCACAGGATGCAAAAATTCCAAATAGTAACTATGAAGGTATAAACTTGCATCCTTTTTTTCATTGTTATATAAGGCATCACCTTTAATTGGATATCCAAGACTACTAAAATGTACTCTTAGTTGATGTGTTTTTCCTGTTAGAAGCGTCGCTTCGATAAGTGTTTCTTCATCATTATTATGACCTAATACATGATAAATGGTTTTACTATAATGGTCCATAGCATCACTGTTCTCGTTAAGAGGGTTTAAAGTTAAATGTCTTTTAATTGAATCATTATCTTTATATATATATCCTTCAATCACTCCATCATTAAAAAGTATGCCTCGCACAACCAATAAGTATTTTTTTACTCTAAAAGATGATTTCATGATAGTAGCGATATAACTATTTTTAGCGATAGTCACAATTCCCGTTGTAGGATAATCTAATCTACTAACAAAATGCATTCCTGAAGCAATCCCTTTTTTTACGTAGTATCCCATACATATATTAGCAAGTGAGTTATCAAAATGCTTACCAGTGGGAATAACAGCTATCCCTTTGGGTTTATTTATTATTAATAAATAACTATCTTCGTAAATGATATCTAAATCCCCCATTTTAGGTTTCACATTTTCAGGCATCTTTTCAGTTGGCAATACAACTTCTAATAAATCGCCTTCTTTCAATATGTAGTGATTGTTTACAGCCTGATCATTAACTAGGTATTGTCCTTTATTTTTCATTGAAGTTATAATATTATTTGGTATTTTCTTCTTTAAAAAATCTTTTAGCATCACTTCATCTTTTATTTTAAATGAAAGAATCATCGTATTATTACCTCCAATTTATACTTATTTTATTTTAACATATGATAAATAAATTTCTAGTATTATTTGCTTGCTTTTTTGAATAAATAGTGTATAATAACATAAAAGGAATAAAACATAGAAAAAGGTGCTATTATGTCAAAAGAATTAGAAGTATCATTTAAAACCATGTTATCAAAAAGTGAATATACTCGCCTCGCGAAAGAATTTGCTGATAAACCAGCAAACCTCCAAACGAATTACTATTTTGATACACCTCGCTTTACTTTAAAAGCATCCGAAATTGTCTTGCGTGTTAGAAAAAGAGAGCGTTACGAACTTACTTTACGCCGCAAAAAAGGTTATAATAAAATTGAACTTACTAATATAATTTCTGAAGAAGAGTTTAAACATTTTGTAGAAACAGGCGAAATACCATCGGCCGAAATTAAAAATGAAATATCTGATATTATTAAAGATCAAACTCTTTGTAATTATATGAGCCTTGAAACCTACCGCATCTTTTTCCCATATAAACACGGGACTCTCGCAATTGACAAATGCAGTTATGTTAACAAAACTGATTATGAATTAGAATTTGAAGGAACAAGTTACGAACAAACAAAACGTGAATTTGTTGAAACAGTTAAGGATTTTAATGTTACATACAAAAAAGGAGATACAAAAATTAAAAGAGCTTATGAAGCTTTGAAAAAATTGTATTAATTTTAAAAAGAATATGAATAATAAAAACCACCCTTAAACCTATTCGCTAGAAACGGATAAGTTAAAAGGGTGTTTTTTATTCATCTTCTTCATCACTTAGTGTGCTAAAATCAGTGAAGCATTCTTTGTATCGTAATTCTTTAGGGAGAAATATCGTAATATCTTCATTATTATATCCTACCTGAAGTTCATTTTCACTGATAATTATTGGTCTTTTCAAGACACTAGGATTATCAATAATAAATTTTACCAATTCATTTATGGTCATATTTTCAGGGTCTAACTTATATTCTTTAAATATTTTTGATCTTGTTGATATAATATCTTCGAAACCATTTTCGCTATTAGCGAGCATTTTATATATATCTTCAGGACTTAGTTTAATACTAAAAATGTTTTTTTCTGAATATGGTATTTTATACTGTTCAAACCATCTTTTGGCCTTGCGGCATGATGCACAACTTGGTGTTGTATATATTTGTATCATCATTAGCCCTCCTATCATTATATATTTTACCACATTTTGTTTAAAAAAACAATACTATTTTTAAATCTTTTTTGTTTTTTTTAAAAATAATAATATAATATAATCAAAAAAGGTAAGTTAAATCACTAACTTACCTTTTTACTAACTTAATCTTCTTATATTTCTTCATCAGTTTCTGTGAATACATTAAATGTTTCACTTCTTCTAAGTTCTTTAGGAAGAAATATCGTGATGTCTTCATTATTATACCCTACTTGAAGTTCTGTTTCATTAAGAATGATTGGTCTTTTTAAAACACTAGGGTAATTGATGATGAAGTCTACTAATTCTTGTACTGACATCGTATCTGGATTTAGTTGCATTTCTTTAAATATTTTTGATCTTGTTGAAATGATATCTTCAAAACCATTTTCGCTATTAGCAAGCATTTTGAATATATCTTCCTTACTAAGCTTTATACTGAAAATATTTTTTTCAGAGTATGGTATCTTATACTGATCAAACCATTTTTTAGCTTTACGGCAAGATGCACAGCTAGGTGTTGTATATATTTGTATCATTTGAATTCACATCCTTTACCATACACCTTGGATCATCCCAATTATTAATCCCACTATTAAAAATAATAATCCTACAGCAATTCCACCCTTTAAATCGATTTTTTCTTTTTCACTATTTATTGTTCTATATTCGTGGAAGGTTTTCGGTAGACTTCCATTAGGGTTATATCTTCTAAAAGAATTAATTAATTTTCTTACACCATATATTAATAAATCAAATGCGCCTGCTCCAGCAACAAACAATAGACAAGAAAATAAGAGTACGATAAAACCAGTTACAGTAACAGCATCAACAAGTTGATACTTTGAATCTTTACCAGTAATCATAAAGAAAGTAAATATAATCAAAGAAGCGATAACTGGTATTATATATTTAATATACTTCTTTATTATTTTCATTTTCTTTTTTTATTCCTCATTTGTTATTAAAGTTGGATCTGGTTCTACAACCTCACCATTTAATTCTCTTTCATATCTTTCTAATTCTTTTTTAGCTGCATAAACAAAATGTCCTGGTCTAATTTCTGTTAAAACAGGTTTATCAACTGTGTGTTCTCTAAGTTGTGGATTATAGAAAATACGTTTACGACTCTTTTCATAATCAGGGTCAGGGAGAGGAACTGCTGATAATAACGATTTAGTATAAGGGTGTAGTGGATGTAGGAATAACTCTTCCGCAGAAGCAACCTCGACTAAACGACCATAGTACATTACACCGATACGATCACAGAAAAATTTTACTACTGATAAATTATGCGCTATAAATAGGATTGTTAAGTTAAATTGGTTTCTCAAATCGTTAAGAAGGTTAATTACTTGAGCTTGAATAGATACATCAAGAGCACTTATCGGTTCATCGGCAATGATTAAATCAGGGTTTGTTACAAGAGCTCTTGCGATACCGATTCTTTGACGTTGTCCACCACTAAATTCATGAGGATAACGACCAGCGTGTTCTTCTACTAATCCTACGAGACGGAGTGCTTCTTTTACTTTTTTATCAACATATTCTTTATTATGAATACCATTAATATACATACCTTCAGCGATTATTTCTTGAACCGTCATACGAGGATTTAATGAGTCAATTGGATCTTGGAAAATCATTTGCATTTTATTCATTATCTTTGGATCACGAACATTATCGCGTTTGGCTTTTTTGATTTCTTCTTTCATATCCGCGATAACTTGGCGTTTTTCAGCAATAAATTCTGTAAGATTTTTTTGTAATTCCTCAATTGTTTTTAAATCATCAAGCTCATCAAAATCAACATTAACTACTTCATCGCCTGCTTCATCAAGGGTTTCTTCTGCAACATTGTTTGATAAAGCTCTGATTCTTTTTCGTGTTTCAATTTTTCTAATTTTTATATCTTCTAACGCATCTACAATTTTTTGTTTATAAGATCTCGTACCAACCGAAGTTCTTACTCCATTAAAGAATACTTCACCATCTGTAATATCGTAAAGTTTAATGATGGATCTACCAGTAGTTGTTTTACCACATCCAGATTCACCAACCAAACCAAATACTTCACCTCGTTTAATTTCAAAATTTACATTATGAACAGCTTTAATTACAACTTTATTTCTACCAACACCCATCGTGAAATATTGACGAAGATTTTTAACTTTTAGTACAATTTCATCTTTACTACTTTCTTGTGATGAGTGATGTTCAAAACGGTCTATTTTTTCTTGTTGTTTTTTATCCCAAGATGCTTTAATTTTTTTGATAAGATTAGGAGCTTTCTTTTCTTCGTTATTCATTTTTGTTCTCCTTTTGTTTAGCATATAATGCTTTTACAGGATTTTCAACTTTTGGTGCATCGGGATGAAGCAACCATGTAGCTGCATAGTGTGTATCAGATACTTTAAAATATGGTGGTTCTTGTTCAAAATCAATTTTCATTGCATATTTATTACGTGCCGCAAAAGCATCTCCTTTTGGTGGAAATAGCATGTTAGGTGGTGTACCAGGAATTGCGGCTAATGTACCATCGGTAGAAAGTGATGGCATTGACTCAAGTAAAGCCCAAGTGTATGGATGACGTGGGTCATAGAATACTTCATCAGATGTTCCATATTCTACTATTTTACCCGCATACATAACAGCTATTCTATCAGCCATGTTGGCAACAACGCCAAGGTCATGAGTTATGAATATGATAGATAATTGACGTTCTTTTTTTAATCTGTTGATAAGTTCTAAAATTTGTGCTTGGATAGTTACATCAAGAGCAGTTGTTGGTTCATCACAAATTAGAACCTCAGGGTTCATTGATAATGCTATTGCGATAACAATTCTTTGACGCATACCGCCTGAAAATTGAAATGGATATTGATTAAAACGTTTTTCAGGAAGTGGGATACCAACTTCTCTCATTAGTTCCAATGCTTTAGCTTTGGCTTCGGCTTTTGTACATTTGTTTTTCAATAGTAAAGCTTCAGTCATTTGTCGACCAATTTTCATAAGAGGATTTAAACTTGACAATGGATCTTGGAAAATCATTCCTATTTTTGTTCCTCTTAAACGATAAAAGTCTTCCTCTCTTGCGTTAGTTAAATCTAGGTTTTCGTAATATATGTGTCCTTCATCGATAACCGCATTAGCTGCTAATATACCCATAATAGCACGACTAGTTACGGATTTACCACTCCCAGACTCACCAACTATACAAAGTGTTTCACCTTTTTCTAAATGGAAGCTAACTCCTCGAACAGCTCGAACCATTCCATTTGGAGTTTTAAATGATATACGTAAATTCTCTACTTCAAGAATATTATTACCTTTCATTTCATGATAAACTTTAAGGTTTGTTTGATCTTTTTTTGTTTGTTTATCACCACGGTTTACAATGTCTGTACCAAGTAATAATTCTTTTACATTTACTTTTTTATTTTTGTTTTCTAGATTTGCCATATTATTCAGCTCCTCTCAATGATGGATTCAATGCATCTCTTAAGCCATCACCAAACATATTGAAGCAAATCATTAATACAGAAATTAATAATGCAGGGAAAATTGTTAAATAAGGGAAAGTAGTTATTACTTCTTGACCTTCACTTAATAATTTACCAATGGAGTTACCAGACATAATACCAATTCCTAAATATGACATCGTTGCTTCAAAGAAAATTGCTGATGGAATGGCCAAAACGCTTGAAGTTACGATTGGTCCTAAACTATTAGGTAAAATATGTTTAAATATTAATCTACCATCGCTTGCACCCATCGTTCTTGAAGCAAGTACATATTCACGTCCTTTATAACGATAGAATTGCGATCTAACAGATGAAGCTGTTCCAATCCAACTTGTTAAAATTAATGAAATTATAACTGTTAATAAGTTACCACCAAAATATAATTTCATAAGTGTCATGATAATTAAGTATGGAATACCACCTAAAATTTCTGTGAAACGTTCCATTAACATATCTACCATACCACCATAATATCCGGAAATTGCTCCCCAGATGATACCAATAGTAATCGTAGCAGCAGCAACACACAATCCAATTAATAACGAAATGGTTGTTCCACCCCAAATACGACACCACATATCTCTTCCAAGAGCATCTGTTCCGAATAAATGATATACCTTAGGTCCCATTGTACCATTTTTAACAGGAGAAATTTTAACTGTTAAAGTACGCGTTGTAGGTTTTAAGGCTCTGTTAATTTTTACTATTCCTTCTATTGAAGTTATATTTTCGTATTTTGAAAGTAATTCGTTGATTTCTCCTTCAGTATTTAGTAATGAGATATATAATACAAAACGACTTTTTTGTTCTAATTCTTCAATTGATTTATTTTCAAAACTTGTTGCTAATATACTATTTACATCACTAGCGTTAAATTTAGCAAAATCGCTAGCAGTTAAAGTTCCACCTGCTTTAACAAATTCTGCCGCTAAATCACTAGTTAACATAGGATTGCTTTCATCAACATATGATAGTGACAAATAGCCGTAGATATTATACTTAATGTCAACCGCATAATAACCATTATCTAACATGATACGATCTAAAAGAATATTCGCACCCTTTTCATCTGTTAAGATGTTTCCATCTTCATCACGAGCATATATATTATAAGCTTCCCACTTTTCAACCCAATATGGTTTACTCATCCATGTGATATATTCTGTACTGAATTGGGTTCCATTACCAACTTTTTCAATATCGTATTCTTCACGTGAACCATATTTTTCTGATATATAATCTTCATATTTGAATTTTTTATTTTTAAAGTTAGCTTCATTATGAACTATTTTATACAAAGGTTGGGCTTTGTATTTTCTAGTTCCATCACAAATACCTATTTTTTCTAATAGATACATTCTAGGAGGAAGGTTCTTAAGTCTTAAATCTTGTGAGTCAACATCATATTTACTAAATATTGGTGCGAAAGTACTCATTAAAATGATACCAACTAGAATAATAAATGCAACAACACTTGATTTATTCTTACAGAAGCGGCCGATTGCATCTCTAAAATATCCTACAGCCTTTGTTTCGAACTTTTTATCAAATATTTTTTCATCTCTTGCGACAAAATCAAAGTCACTGCCTTTTACATCACTTAAAGCGATTGGAGCACTAATTTGTTCTGGCATATATTTCTTTTTACGTTTTGACATTTTCATTATTTCTTCGCCCCCATTCTAATACGTGGATCAATGATACCATAAGATAAATCCACTACTAGGGTTGTGATAAGGCCAATAATTGTATAGAAAGCAAGTATTGTCATGGTCAAATTATAGTCTTTTATATCTAGAGATTTCTTGAATATTTCACCAACACCTGGTATACCATAAATCGATTCAATGACTAACGAACCACTTAAAATACCAACAAAATTACCGACAACAATTGGCATAAGTGGAACCATAGCGTTACGTAAAGCATGTCTAATTGTTGATTGAACTTTATTTAACCCTTTTGTACGAGCTAAAAGCAAGAAATCAGAAGTTAAGATTTCGGATAACTCTGCTCTTGTATATCTTGTTAAACCTGCAATTGGTCCGAAACTAAGAGCGGCGACAGGGATTATGTAGTGTTTCCATGTCAGCATGTCCTTAGCTGCAAACTGTGTAGGTAAACCTATTTTATCAGCACTAAGCATTAAAAGTGTCGATACAACGAAACCAGGAACAGATATGAAGATGATTACTAAAATCATCACGATATGATCAATTGGTTTATTTTTTCTAAGAGCAACAAGTATTCCTAATGCAAAACCTAGTGGCATAGATATTAGGAATGATACAAAATTTACCTTTATTGTTGCAGGAAGTTTTGACAATAAAATATCAAAAGTATTCGCACCTATTTGATATTCAGTTGAGATACCCCAATTCCATTCTGTCACAATACCTTTTATCCATAAAAAGTATTGTTCCATAACAGGCTTATTGTAACCATATTTACTCTCAATAATTGCGTATGTTTCTGGGTCCATATTTGGATCTAGAGGGGGATACCGTGGGATTTTTTTCATCAAGATATAGGTGAGTGATAAAATGATGAAAATAGTGAAGAAGATTAACCCTACACGCTTAACAATGTATTTTGCCATAATTTTAATAACTTAAATTTACAAATGCTTTAAGTTTCTCCTTTCATTTTAATTTTCATTTTAGCTTTCCATTTTTTAATTTTGTGCAATAAATTAGTATTATTATACATTAACAATCGCATTGCAACACTAATATTGCTTTTTTATGCTCAATATATAAAGCATTGCAATAAAATTGTTAGATGAATTTTTCCATCTTTTTCGTAAAAATGTAAGGCCAACATTTAATGTTGGCCTCACATATTAATCAGACCTTTAAGTCATTTTCTAATTATATTAATTAGATTATAGAGCACCTGCTCTTGCAAGCCATTCAGCTTCAAATGCAGAGTATGCACTTAAGATATCAGCAACATTTGTTGCGTTATTAACAGTTTCTTTAATAGCAACATAAGCAGCATCGAATGCAGCTTTTTCAGCTTTTGCATTTGCAAGATATTCTTGACAAGCTTCTAAACCGCCAATGTCACTTGCTTTATATTCGTGAGCAGGGTCATGAGGACAAGTGCTATCTTCTTTTGTTTCGTCATAGTTATCGATTGCACATTGATAAACACCAGCCCAGAAAACATAGCTACCATTAAATTCAGCTTCTACACCTTTAGTAAGAGTAGCAAGTGCGAAATCTTTAGCAGCAGCAACTGCAGCACTTCTAACTTCGGCTTCAGTTTTACCTGTAGCAACGATTAATTTAACAAGTTCAGAAATGTAATCTTGTGTAGCACTATCAACAGCAGCAGGAGAAACAGCAGAAGCAACTTCATCTTGTGCAGCAGCTTTTAATTTTGCAACTTCAGCTTCAGCATTTTCAAGATTGTCAAGAGCATATTTAGTCCAGAAGTTAACTTGTGCATTTGCTAATACTTGTGCGTTACCTAAATCACTATTTTGGTTACCATTAACAATCCATGTAGGACCATTAGCAGCAGCAACTAATGCATCGTATGCCCAATACATACCTTCAAATAATACAGGGTTATTTGCAACATCAGTTGTATCAACACCTAATGATAATCTTAAAGTATTAGTATTTTTATTAGAACTGAATACATCAAATAATGAAATAACATCCATTACTGAACCACTGATACCAGCAATAGCAAGGTCATATTTACCTTTCATTTGTTTTTGATAGTAAATATCCATACCAGGTTGAGGAGATGTAGTCATTTCAAATCTTACGTTAGGGAATGCAGCTTTTACTTTCTCACTATTGAATAATACTTCAAAGTCGTCTTTGATTGCAGTTAACATATCTTCATGAGAAGATCCATCAAATGAAGCGATTTCAACAGTAATTAAATCAGTTAATTTACCTTCTTTTTGAAGATCTTTTAATGCAGCAATATAGAAATCAACTGCATCTTCAGGACTATATCCATATGTATCTTCAAGTAAATCTAAGTCACCATGGAAAATACCACTTGCAACTTTCTTAGCCCAATCACTTGCACGGTAACCAGTACCAGATGCACCATTGATTAAGTATGCATTGTTCAAATAGAATTGAGCAGGGCTTGAAGTCTTAAGAACGTCTGTAGCAATTTTTGTACGATTCATACCATAGTATAATGCCCAGTGGAAGTTTTTGTTAGCCATAATAGGTTTTGCTTCCCATGCGCCTTTACCAAATTCTGCATCAAGTTGTTCTTGACTCATTTGGTTGATACTGAAACGCCATACAGTTGAATCTGGAGCAGATTTAATACTTGGATTATTCTTATATTCATCATATTTAGCAGTAGGAATACCGATTACATCTAGTTTACCTTGTTGCCATAATTCGAATGCTGCGTTAGAATCTTTAACGATTACAGAAGTAAGTTTTTCAGGAGTCATTGCATGTGGAACTTCTGGGTTCTTCTTCCAATAAGGGTTTGCAACATAACGAGTTTCTTTATCTTTTTCATAGTATTCAATCATGTATTGACCAGAGAATAGCATACTATCAACTGTTGTTTTAGAAGTATCAAGTTTACCATAACCAGCTTCTGTACCATCTTTACTTAGCAAACTTTCAAATAAGTCAGCTTTAACTGGACCTAAAATGAATGATGCCATATTGTAATGGAAATCCCAAGAAGTTAATTCAGAGATTAGTTTGAATACGATTGAATTAGTTTCTTCATCAGCAACGATACCAACTTCTTCCCATTTTGCATTACCTTCATAGTAATTTTGAGCATTAACAAGTTTAAGAGCTTGAGCCCAGAAAGAATTAGCACGGCTATTTTTTAGTTTTGGATCTAGTAAATATCTATAGTTAGTCATGAAATCGTTAAGAGTGATTGCAGAACCATCTGACCACTTAATATCATCACGAATTTCAACTTTCCAAATTTTTGATTTAGTTTCAGATAATACGTCTGGATCTTCAACTTTTACCCAATTGCCATCTGCATCTTGAGTAACAGGATATGCAAGTGAAGCAGCTAGATCTGGAGCCATAACATAACCATCAAAGTTTTGATTCCAGTAAATACCAAATAATGATGCTTCAACTAAATCTAATACGTCACTTTCTGCAGAATCTTTGTATTGAGAGTGATATAGAGTAACTGGAGACGCTGTTGTATAAGTTCTATAAGCAGGGTCTTCTTCAGTACCAGAGCAAGTACCAGTTGTAAATGTACCATAAGATGCACCAAATCCCATTAGTGGAACATATTCTTCAACAGGAAGTTGAACACGTGAAGCATATAATGTAAATGAGTTTTGATAGAAAACAGGAATAGATACACCATGGTTGATTAACCAACGTTCTATTGTAGCAGCTAATTCAGCACGAACTTCTGGTTCAGCATATTTATAGTTGTATAATTTGCCTTCTTCACCACCAGCTAAAGGAATAGAGTTCCATACAGCTTTTAAGGTAAGATTAGCAGTAACAGGAGTCGCAAAATCATATTTTACACCATTAAATTGCCATTCAGCAAAGAATGAACCTTCTTTATATGGATCAGCAGGTTTTACAACAACTCCACCTTCAACTACGGTTTGAGAAACTACTTCTTCGCCTCCGTCTGAGTCAAATGTTACTGTGAAGTTTTCTAATGTTCTCCACACAGCTTTTAATGTAATATCTTTTGTAACTTTAGAACTAAAGTTATATTTTGTACCATCTAATTGCCATTCAACAAATTTATATCCAGATTTTGTTGGAGCAGTAGGTTCAGTAGCACATTCTTTTGCTTTAACGGTTTGAGAAGTAACAGCGCTACCACCGTCAGAATCGAATTCTACTTTATATTCTTTACCACAAGCAGCAAGAGTCAATACTGCAAGCGCAAGAATGAAAAACGTAAATATTTTTTTCTTCATATTTTTCTCCTTTCAAAAATATTTACTTAAATTATATATTATTTAAAAGACTTTGTCAATAGTTTTTTCAATGTAAACGTTTTTGAAAACTATTTTTTTCCAAAAAATGCTTAAAAATGGTATATGCAAACGTTTACATTGACATTTTTAAAAAAAGCTGAAAGATTCATATATTTTATCTTTCAGCATTTCATTTAATTGCTTTTCTTTGTAAAAGCTAAATCAACCATAAAATAAGATATAACCGCCATCATTAAAAGTGTTAAATCTGGATAAATATACCGTGTTACAGTAATGGTCGATTTATTTGAATGAATCAAATAATCAGGATCGGCTGCATCAAGTACACCTTTCAAGAATGTTTCTGCACTTCTTGTACTTATAAATATTAGTACACTAGACAATATTATTAAAAAGGCAGCTACGAGATACTTTATTTTTTTAAATGTTGGCTTTTTCTCATATTCTGCCATAGCTGGTAACATCGTTAATCCCAATACTAAGATAGGTACAAAATACATATATGAAGCATATTGTTTCCAAAGTGGATTAGGATTGGTTATAGAACCAAATTTAAGACCATTTTTCGTTAAATCCATTATGATACCATCGTTTTTAATTGGGAAAATAATATTGTAATAGTAAACAGTTTCGGTAAAATGGTAAGAAGTTTCTGATGGTTTGCCATTAATATTTTGCATAAAATATATATTAGCGTCCCAATCAAAAATACCCCAAAATAGTGAAATCACTGATAGCGCAATGAATACTAATGATATAATCATATATATGTTTTTCTTTGTTATTTTTCTTTTTTTCTTCATAGCAAACCTCTTTCGTTTTTCTCATTATACTATTATTTTTTATCTATGTCAAATTTTTATTCTCATATATTTTTTTATTTCTTGACAGTTTTTAATTTAAGTGCTATAATGGTTGCATCAAATTAAATCAAATGATAAGGAGTAGTAACTCTTCTATTTCATTACTAGAGACTTAGTGTATGGTGGAAACTAAGATGAAAAAAGAGCGAATGGACCTTTAATGAGGAAAGAGGAAATGCTTTCCCGTCTACATGCGTTAAATGTTTAAAGAGAAATTTTTATTTCTGAATAAAGGTGGTACCACGGTTTTTCGTCCTTTGGATGAAAAACCTTTTTTATTTTTTTAAGAAAAAGGAGTATTTATATATGAAAACTATTGTATCAGGCATCCAACCAAGTGGAAAATTAACACTTGGTAATTATTTAGGAGCCATAAAAGAATTTGTAAAGCTTCAAGAAACACTAGCAAATGATGATAATTTTTTTGTCTTTATCGCTGATTTACACGCTATAACTGTTCCACAAGTACCAAGTGAACTAAGACGCAACATTAAAAACCTCGCAGCAATTTATCTTGCATGCGGATTAAACCCTGAGAAGGTTTCATTATTTGTACAATCTGAAGTGACTGAGCATTGTGAAATGGGTTACATTTTACAGACCATTACATATATTGGTGAACTTGAAAGAATGACACAATATAAAGATAAAGTTCAACGACAAACAGCTGGTGTATCAAGTGCACTTTTAACTTATCCAGTATTAATGGCAGGAGATATTTTGTTATACAACGCTGATTTTGTTCCTGTTGGTGAAGACCAAAAGCAACATTTGGAACTTGCAAGAAACCTTGCAGAAAGATTCAACAGCAGATATTCTGAAACATTTAAACTTCCTGTTCCGTTAATTACTAAAAGTGGAGCTCGTATCATGAGTTTGCAAGATCCATCTAAAAAAATGTCTAAATCAGATCCTGTAGAAAAATCTTGTATATATTTACTTGATAGTGAAGATGTCATAAGAAAAAAAATAGCAAGTGCCGTTACTGATAGTGATGGTAAGATTATGTTTGACCCTGTGAAAAAACCTGGTGTTTCTAATTTATTAACAATTTTATCTGCGATAAGTAGCAAAAGCGTTAATGAATTAGAAAACGAATTGAGTGGTAAATCATATAGTGAATTCAAGAGCATTGTTGCAGATGCTGTTGTTAAGGAATTACTTCCTATTCAAGAAAAATATTTTAACTTCATAAATAGTGAAGAACTTGATAAGGTATTGGATGAAGGAAAAGCAAAAGCTAGTTATTTTGCTCATAAAATGATTACAAAAGTAAAACGTAAAGTAGGAGTAGGCCGCAAATAAAATCACTAAAAAAAGAACTAGATTTCAAAATCTAGTTCTTTTCATTTTCTTTTAAGAAGTTAATTACTGTATCCATTAATTCTTGACGTTGTTCCATACTTTGATAACAATGCTCGGCATTTGAAATTAGTTTTCTTGAAACATTTTTATATAAAGATAAATACTTCTCACTATATATAATAGGCACTGATTTATCACATTCGCCATGAATAATTTGGACTGGTTTGGTAAATTTTTCGACATTTTCATAAAAGTTTATTCCTTTAAATGAATCTGCAAAATCTTTACTTATTAAGTATCCACCCATATCTTTACATGTATCGTTATACCATTTTAAATTAGATTTATATATATATCTATCAGATATTTCATCCATATTAGCGGCTGGAGACATTAGGAGAAGCAAATCTATCTTATCACTATATTCTACTCCCATTCTTGAGGCTGTCAAGCCTCCCATAGAAAAGCCGCCAACAATTAATTTTTTCGTTTTATTAATTTCTAAAGCATAGTTAATAATAGTTCTCGCATCACTCAAAATAGTGTTATAAGTCATTTCTGAAAAATCGCCATCGCTATCACCATTGCCCATAAAATCAAATCTTAAACTAGAATATCCATTTAACGCTAGTGCTTTGGATAAGTTTTTTAATAAAAAATTATTTTCATTTTTATGACCCGTAAAGCCATGAAACAACACAACCAAACCCTTGTTTTGATTACCTTCTTCGTATATTCCTCTCAACAAATAGCTACCATTTCTTATTTCAGTGTACTTTTTCATTTTGAAATTCCTCTAATGCTTTTCTTAAATGCCCTTGATGTTTATCTAAAGCAGCATCCACTATTGCTGGATCAGTTTGTTTTGTAAAATAAGCATAAAGAGCTTTTTTAGCACTACCATATTTTTCATAATAGGTTTTGGCATCGTCTTTAGTCATGCCTGTTGCATCCATAAGTATTTTATATACTCTCTCAACCAATTTTTCATTTGTCGCTGCAACATCTATCATATAGTTTTCATATACTTTTCCAAGCTTTATCATTGTAGCTGTTGAGATCATATTACAAATCATTTTTTGTGCTGTGCCTGATTTCATTCTTGTAGATCCCGTTACTACTTCAGCACCAGTTATAGCTTCTATTGGACAATCGACCATTTGAGCTAATATACTATTACTAGCAGTCACAATACATCCTGTTAGAGCATTAATGGATAATGCATATTTAATAGCTCCAATGACATATGGTGTTCTCCCACTTGCGGCAACGCCGACAACAACATCTTTACTTGTCAAATTGATGTTTTTCAGATCCTCAACACCAAGACTTTCTAAATCTTCAGCTCCTTCTACAGCTTTTTGAAAAGCATCCTTGCCACCTGCCATAAGCCCCATAACAGTATCATGTGATGTACTATAGGTTGGCGGACATTCAACTGCATCCATTAAGCCGATTCTGCCGCTTGTACCTGCGCCTATATATATTAATCTACCGCCATTTGAAATTCTTTTTGTAATCTCATCAACTAATTTTTCAATTTGTGGAATGGCTTTTTCAACCGCAAAAGCTACAGTTTTATCTTCTTCATTAATTACTTTTAAAATATTCGCAGTTGTCATTTCATCAATATGGATGCTTCTAGTACATCTTGATTCAGTAGAAATTTTTCCTAAATTGAGATTTTCATCATGTTTACTCATAAAATTCTTCACTTTCCTTTGGATATATAACACTTCCAAGTACTACCTCATCCTTTGCTCCTGTTGCGGAAGGGACGTTTCCAGGCTTTCCTTGTAAGTTTAGGTGAGCTAATATTGCGAAAGCCATCGCTTCTTTTGCATCGATATATACTTCTTGAGCATTCTTTTCTATTACAGCATCTACGCTAGATGCAATAAGTTCCATCATATATTCATTATGCGCACCACCACCATTAATTAATATGTGGTCTTTACTGCTAAAATTAGGAAAGAATCTCTTAATTGTATCTGTTAAGTGATAGGCCGTAAAGGCTGTTAAAGTAGCTATTACGTCTTCGCTCACAAGCTCTTTTTTTGCGTTTGCTTCTTTCATTAAAGTTAGTACTTTATTTAAATAATCTTTACTATAATATTCACGTCCCGTACTTTTAGGATATTTTTCCTTTAAATATGGATCTTCTAGTAATTTCTCTAAAACATCTTTATTTACTTTACCACTTCTAGCTATTAAGCCTTTATCATCATAATCTTTACCATAGAACATTCGCATTGCATCATCAATTAACATGTTTCCTGGTCCTGTATCAAATGATATAATTGTTTTGTCTTTTGCGAGATATGTAATATTTGTGATACCGCCAATATTAACAAGTATTTGATTATAGTGTTTGTTATAATGAAGTATTTCTTCTGATTTTGGAACAAGTGGAGCGCCACTTCCTCCTGCAGATATATCCATTTGACGAAAATTATATACAACAGGCTTATTATACATATATGCAAGATATGACATGTCTCCTAATTGAAGAGTAGATGGATAGCCAAGCATTCCCTTTGGATCATGGAAAACAGTTTGACCATGAACACCGATGAATTCTATATCATAAGGAGTTAAATTGAAACTATCTAACGCTTGATCGACGGCTTCCTTATATAAAACACCTAACTTTTTATTTAAACAAGATACTTCACCAATAGTTACATTCTCTGTCGTTACTTTTAAAATTTGCTTTTTAGTATCTTGATCATACAAGGATAAATAATATCCCTTTAACTCATATGAATATATATAATCTTCATCTAAAAAATCATCGCTTATTCTCTTCTTTTTTTTACCCGTTACTTCGACCAAAGCAACATCTATACCATCTAATGATGTTCCACTCATTAATCCTAAACAAAAAAATTTAATTTCATTATTCATTTGATGTTCCTTCTTATTTTTACATTTTACGCCTAAAATTTGCCTAATACGGCATTTTTATCGATTTTGTAATTAATTATTCATTATTCTTTAAGATGCCTTCTTTAATGAATTTAAAAGTTGTTCCAGGTTTTAAATTATCCACAATTACTCTTCCATAGTAAGGTACTCGACCAACAACATTTACTCTTTCTGATTTTTCCATTTCTTTTAAGGCTATACTTACTTCACCACAATATCTTTTGTATAACGCGTTATCAATACAAACATCGTAAGGTGTTATTTTTTTTACATTAATAGGTTCTATCATCGTCTTACTTTTTTTACTAGAACGAATCATATATTCACCTTGATCGGTGCGAGAATTATTTAAAGTAAATAGTAATTCCATTTCTTCATCTGAAAGATTGTCACAAATTTCAATAGGAATTAAGGCAATCTCAGTATTTAATGATGCAAGTTCTTCTAATTCATCACTAGATGCATATGCATCACCAATTCCTATTACATCTATACCTGCTTGAGCAAGAAGACGTGCCGCATATTTTACTGGCATATCTCTAGTTTCCTCTATTGATGGCAAGCCTTCATACATTGGAGGGCGTTTCATATTATTTGATGGAATATATGCCATTTTTTCTAAACCATATTCAAAAAACCATTTATTTCTCTCAAGCATTTGACGGTATGATAGAGCAGTATATTTTTTGGGATAGAAATTATAACTCATTCGAACATTGCTTGTATTTAAACCCATTTTTACTAATTCATCTAAATAGTCTTTTTTAATTGTTGAAGCATTTAATTCTATTTTACAATTGCCATAACTTAATTTTACTATTTCTTCTTTTGAAAAACCATAATCCAATCTTAAAGCACCTATTTGCTTTGTTATTTCGAATGATTCATAGGCTTTTTTTGAAAGATCTACAATCAGTTTCATATTTAATTTTTCTGCTATTTTTAATAAGCCTTTAAATTGCGCTTCAAAATTTTCACCATTGTTGTTATTATTTAGAGCCTCAGGTATATGGTAAGAAGTGAAAACATCTTTAATTCCAAGCGATTGAGCTTTTTCCATATACTTAGCATTTTCTATATTATTGTATTCTGCAAGTCCTACATAAACACTAATTGCAGGCGTTACTTTTTTATTCATTATTTCTCCTATTTTTTATTTATTAATAAAGTAGGTAAGGTTTTCGTATTTCATTAAATTTTTTACCATCTTCATCTAAGATATTTAAGCATACGTCGAGCGGATATTTTCTTTCAATCATATAACTGCATCCGGTTTCAAATTCAAACATACATGGACGTCCTTCAACGTATGGTGGGTTAATTTTGAAATCATTTGGATACATTTTCCAAAGAGTATCTAAGATTACCCAACTAGTTTTAACGCTTTCAAAAGTCTTACGATCAGTAACGTGCATATATACACCCCCGCACAATTTGCCTTGATATTTAGCGAAAGTTGGTGTAAACCATTGAGGTCTAAAGTATACTCCTTTTAATTTATGAGCGTTAAGCGCTTCTGCGAAACGTTCACTTTTAATATATGGAGCACCAAACAATTCAAATGGTGTTGTAGTTCCTCTTCCTTCTTCAACATTTGTACCTTCTAAAACACAAGTAGCATTATATGCATAAGCGGTATTAATCGTTGGAAAATTTGGAGAAGGTAATACCCAAGGAAGATTTGTATCCTCAAAATCCATATCTCTTGTCCAACCGAGCATTGGGATAACTTCTAAATCACAACCAATTTTATATTCTTTGTTGAATAATAATGCTAATTCACCAATTGTCATCCCGTGACGTTGTGTGATAGGATAATATCCAACAAAAGAACGATATTTAAGATCTAAAATATTGCCCTCACAAACAACCCCATTTACAGGGTTTGGTCTGTCAAATACAACAAATTTTTTACCATATTGTTCACATGCTTCCATACAATATGCCATTGTATAAATAAATGTATAATAACGTGATCCAGCATCTTGAATATCAATAGCCATAATATCAATGTTATCCATGATTTCTTTAGATGGATGGCGAGTTTTTCCATATAAACTGTAAACAGTTATTCCTGTTTCATCATCAACATATGTTTCTAAATGTTGACCAGCTTGAATACTAGCTCTTACTCCATGTTCTGGAGAGAATAAAGCCACAAGGTTAACTTTTTCTCTTAATATATCAATACTTGATTTAAAAGTATGATCTATACCTGTCGGATTAGTAATTAAACCTACTCTTTTCCCCTTAAATAAATCTAGATATTCATCTAATCTTTCAATTCCTAAAACTACTTTACTCTTCTTCATTATCTTTATTTTCGTCCCTTTCAATAATTTTTTTTAAGTAATAATATATTGGATCAGTTATTTTAACAGCTAAAAATGCCGAACCGCTGACTCCTATACATATCCATATAGGAAATAAAACGATGCCACTTATTGCGAGCAAGAAGCACGCAAGTACAAGCATAGTATTTAGAAAATGTCTAAATGACACAAATAAAGAAAACTTGTATCCATCAAAAACACCAACATATGGAAAATTAACAAAAACAAATGGCAACTGTAAGTTTATAAAAATAAAAAATATTGTAATACCTACCGTGAACCAAAAACCAATTTGTCCTATTATTGCTTCAGGCTTTATTAAAAATCCATAAAAATATAATGATAATATGATTAATGCCAAAATTATCGTATTGATTATACCAAAAGCAATACTTCTTTTAAAGTTTTTACCAAATGTTATAAAATATGTTTTAATAACACTCGCAGGACCTTCTGTAGAAAAATCTTTTAAAACTTCTATTAAGGTTGTAATAGCGCTAAAAGCTGTAAAAATAGGCACAATCAAAAAAATAGTAATTAAATTAGTTACTACTAAAGCAAAAAGCCATTCAAAGAACTTAAAGGTTTTACTGGAAACTTTTTTATCTTGATCCATATGTTTTCTCCTTTTTACTCAATTTATATTTTATCACAAATAAAGAAAAAAGAAAAGGGTTTGACAATATAAAGAACGTTATAAACAAAAATAAAATGACTCCCCAAAGGGGGAGTCACCATTATCTTGAATTAATTAAAATTAATTTCCTCAAGTGTCTTTTGATAAATTGGTTGTAATGCTGCTAATTGGCTAGCAGGGTCGCCATCTTCCTTAAGTGATGGGAAGTTTAGCCAGAAGCCATTTAGCTTGTAGTGTGAACCTTCACCAGCAGTCATTGATACTAATTCTAATAAGTCTAAATATTGATATTTAGAAGCTTGAACTGACATCAAAGCATTAACTGAAGCTTCAGAGTCAATTCTCTTAGCTAAGAATGCACGATATTTAGCTTCTTTATCAAGTGAAGTAGTTTTTGATTCAGGTGGAACTGCTGCGAATAAGTCATCAAGCATGTTAAGAAGAACTTTTGTTGATAGACCATTTTCACCATTTTCAACAGGTTGGAATGCCCATGTAGCTTCATATCCCATTGGAATTTGGAAAGTTTCTTTAGCTGCGCCATCACCTTCAGCTGTTGGATAAGGAACTACTGAAATCTTAAAGTCGCATTGATCTTTGAAACGTAATGTTGAACTTAAGAACCAAAGACTACCAGTATTGAAGATAGCTTTACCTTCTCTGAATTTATCAGAAACGTCATTTGATCCACTTGCTTTGTCGATTTGACCTTTTGCATATAAGTTCTTTAAGTTATTGAAAGTATCAAGTGTTTTTTGGTTAGTTAATAATACTGTATTAGTTTCAGCATCAACAAATCTACCACCAGATGCAGCAAGGAAACCTTGAGCCATTCTTACATATTCACCTGATAATACTGTGCTTTCATCACCTAATTGTGCTTTAGCAGCGTCTGCAAATTCAACGAATTTAGCATAATCCCATTTGCCTTCATTCCATAATGTAGCAGGATCTTCTAAACCTAGTTTGTCAACTAAATCTTGGTTGTAGTATAAGAATGTGTCAGGTCTTACAGAACCATTTGAGTAACCATATACTTTACCATTAGCGCTAGTCATCTTTAAGAATGATGGATCTTGTTCATAATTGATATCTTTGAATAAACCAGTTTTCTTAGAAGTGTTATATAATTCAGCGATTGAACCATTTTTCTTCAATGTAGAAATCCAGTTAGAGTCAATTAGGAAAATGTGACCTGAATATTTGTTAACAGTTTTTTGATTTTGAATCCATGCAACACGGCTAGGACCCCATGCAGCATCTGCAGGGTATTCTTCGTATTTAATTGTTACATTGTAAGCAGCTTCAACGTCTGTTCTAACTCTTTGACGGTCTTCTCTTCTTTCACCAGTGAAACCAGTTTGTGAAGGATCGTTTTCAGCAGCGATACCTACATAGATTTTAATTTCCATTTTCTTTCCATCAAAACCAAAACGATTGTAATCCCAATCGAATGTTGTAGGGTCAAGACATTTATCTTGGTTACGGTCTTCAGAACATGATTTGTCACCTATAGAACCTTCTTTTTCCCATTTAGCTTTAAGAGTCATACTCTTAGTAACAGGTTTACTAAAATCATATGCTTTATTACTATTTTGCCATTCAACAAATTTATATCCTTCTCTTGTAGGATCTGTTGGTTTAGCAACTGTTTCACCTTTTTTAACTTTAACAACTTGAACTTCTGAGCCATCGTTATAGTCAAATTTAACACTATATTCAGTAGTAGTAGTAGTGCCACCACCGCCGCCAGTTGTACATCCAATTAATGTTAAAGCAAAAAGAGCAACAAATAAAAATTTAACAAATTTTTTCATAGTTTTTCTCCTTTTTTGTATAAATATACGATTTCCACACCTCAAAACCAAACTTGCGGTATAAATCCATCAAACTTGTCCAATCAATCATAATATCAGTAACATTTAGACTAACTAAATGATTATTTGCACAAGCAAGCAAATTATATGCAATATTGTTATTGCGGTGGGTAGGTTCAACACCTAATGGTCCAATTGAACCGAGATGTTCAAACCTTTTTTGCCATGTCAGGCCATAGCCGATAATTGATAGTGGCGTTTTATCGTCTTCGTACCGGCAAAACCCACATATGTGATTATTTTTATCAAGACATATAAAATATAAATCAGGGCCTTGATCAATATAATCACTTACTTCTACGGTCCATCGGCCTGGCCAATTAGAAGTAATAAAACTTTTTAACTCTTCTTTATCGTTTTCATTTGAAATACGTATTGTATAATCATTGCCATCTTTAAATGGTTTTAATGGAATAATTGCATTTGATGGTTTCACATGCTTTACCAAATCATTCGTGGTGTTCAATGTTTTATACCCACGATGTTCAAACCATAAGGAAGAGGACTTTAAATCCATTGGTATACCAGGAAAGAAATTTTGATAATCTCTACCTAGGTTTAGCTCCTCTTTGCCAAGGATCTTAAAATCACTTTCAACTTTATTTAACAATGCGCTTCCAATTCCTTTTTTTCGATATAATGGATCAACATAAATTAGCGATATCCATCCGGTATTAGTATATGCTTCAACTTTTATAGGATGTAACCACACTTTCGCAATTATAAATCCAACTATTTTGTTATCTATAATTGCAACACAAGATGTATCACTTAAAAAACCTATTGTGTCATATGTTGATCGTTCCATAAGCTCTTTTGATATGGGAAATATCTCTCCCATTTCAAAATTCCAAAGAGCTGTTACTTCCTCAATCACATAAGATTTAGGAAAATTTTTAAAACTTTTAATTTCTAGATTCATAAAAATAATTGTCTTTTTTTTCATAAATACAGGGAAGATTTGCACCTTCCCCGTATTGATAACTAATCAATAATCAACACGAGCAGTATTAATTATTCAAGATGATTAGATTACTAGTGTTTTTTCTTTAAAAGTAGTAATGCGCCAGCAGCAGCAAGTGCAATACTTACAAAGTAAACTTCAGCAGCAGGAGCAGCGCATCCACCGTTACCGTTTGATGAACCAGCAGAAACTGCGTCTTTAACTTCATTAATGCTACTTCTTAATTCTTCTAATGCTTCTTCAATTGCATCGTTGTTAGCTTGAACGTTCTTCTTAATAGTTTCAATTTCAGAGAAGATTTCATCTTTGAAATCTACTGAAGGACCAGCCATACCAACTGTAACTTCACAAGTTTTTCTAGTTGAGTTACCAGCAGCATCGTATACAGTAACTGTGAATACGAAACTTTCGCCTTCTACAGTTGGATCATAAGCGTCAGCACTAACATTGTACCATTCTTTGTTATCAGCATTATTTAAGTAATTGCCATCAACAGCGTCATAAGCAACTTTGATTAAATCTAAAGCGTTAGGATATGAACCAAATGGAACAACAACGTTTTCGTTTACTAATAGAAGTGGAGCAGTTGTATCAGGAACAATTACATCGATTGCTTTAGAAACAGCTACACCATTCCATTCAATTGTAGCGTCGAATTCATGTGTACCTTCTGCAAGAGTAGCTAGGTTAACGCTAGCAAGAGGTTTACCATCTACTGTCCAATCGATTAGATAAGAAATATCTGAACCTTTTGCAGCACCACCTTCAACGTAAACACCGTCGAATGCTTGAGCGATTTCAGAAAGAACGATACCTTTCTTAGTATCAACTCTGTAAGTAGATTTAGCATCTAGATGTGGAGTAAGTGCATCAACAACTTTGAAGTATACTGTTAAATCTCTAGATACGCCTGTAGCAGTATTAGTTACTGTAGTTTCAACTTTAATTCTTCTACCAGCTTCTACACCAGTTGTATCAATTGTATATTCACTGAATACACCTGAAACTTTAGGTACACCGATCCATGAAGGGTCTTCCATACCATCGAAAGCACCGCATGATGCAGGCCAACCAGTTCTCTTAGTTTTATTTAATAATTCCCATAAATTACATCTATAGTAATAGTAATGATCTTTAGTGTATGATTTCCATCCAGTTCTTGCAATACCAGCATCAAGGAATTCACCTAAGAAGCCCCATTTTTCAGCATTGTCAGTGAAGAATGAACAAATCTTAGCTTGAATTGCTGGATCTGCAGTATATGATTTATCCCAGAATTCTTCAGCATCGGCAATTTGAGGAGTGTCTTCTTCACCTTTACCATAAACATAAAGATTGAAATCTTTAAGGAAATCTTTTACTAATGCATCCCATGTAGGATAGTAGAATACTTCTGCAACATCATCACCAATCCATTCAGGATCTGCCATTTCATCGAAGCAACTTGCTGATGCAGGCCATCCAGCACGGAATGTTTTATTTAAATAAGCGTGTAAATTAGAACGCCAGTATAAATAGTTGCTTGGAACACCTTCATTTGTATAATCTTTGTAAGGACCATAATTGTCAGGAGTAATAGCAGTAGTTATTTCATCATATAAGAAGCCCCATTTTTCAGCATTGTCAGCAAAGAAATTTAACATTTCAGTCTTACCATAAGTTTTGTCAAAGAATTCTTCAGCATTTGCGATAGAAGTAGTTTGACCTTTGCTTGTTAAGTAAGCAGACATATCTTTAATGAAGTCTTTTACGAATTTATCCCAAGTTGTATATTTATCAGTTGGTTCGCGTAAAGGCCATATTTCACGAACACCATTAACGAACATTGTATATTCAAGTTCAGAAGCGCTCATTGATTTATAGCTGAATACGTCAGTTAAATCACCAAAACCACCAAGCATACCACTGATGCTAATAACATCACAAGGTTTGAAAGTAGTACCAGCAAGAACTTCAACAGTTGCACCATAAGGGTTTTCTTCATCAACGATTAATGATTGATTTTCATTATAACCAGTTACATATTGTAAACCTTTTGCAGAGAAGTTGTAAGCTCTAGATTCAACTTTATAACTACGACCATAATGATATCCTTGAGTAAACATTTCATAAACAAGTTGGTACATAGGAAGTGTACTTGCAGAATAACGGTTTAAGTAACCATAATCCCATACAAATCCACCTTTAGGTACTAATACGTCTTTGAATGCAGGACGGCAATATGTATCATAAGTAATAGTGCCAGTTTCAGCATCAACTTTTTCACCAATCTTTGCAGGAGCTTCTTCGCCAGCAGCGATTAAAGCGTCAACAGAAGCATTGTGAACTTTTGCTTGAGTGTCATCAAGTTTACCATATTGAGTCATACCGCGGATGATTGCTAAACACATAACACCGCCGTCTACTTCATATGAATAATCCCATCTGTCTGCAAGCCAACCTTCTTGTAAATAGTTAACAGTGTTAACTTTTACGCCTAAAGTTTCAAATTGTTCAGTTGTATACCATTGGAACATCCAACGATTAGCATTGCTGTCATTTGCGAATTTAGGATCATCAGTTAGAACTTTTTCTTTTTCATAAACTGGATTTCCATCAGCATCAACTAGAGGATTACCCTCTTCATCTACTGCTTGAATATAAACTGGATTTCCATTTTCATCGAATAAAGGATCACCATTTTCATCTACAGCTTGTTTGTTAACTTCTTTTGTAGCACGATCGCAATGATCATCATTTTCGCCTCTTAATACAACAACATCATTTTCATAACAGAAGATTGCTGGGAAAGTTTCAGCTTCTTTGTTTGTTAATACGTTTTCAGCAGTATATAATGGGCTATTTACTACATAGTAGTTATCAGTTAACATACCACGTACCATACGACCTTCGCCGTCAAATATTAAATGAGATAATGGAGTACCATCATTTTGAATTTGTCCTTTCTTAGTACCATCAACTATGATATCCATACCTGTTCTGTTGTAACGGATTGTACTTAGTGAAGGGTCAGCGATACCTTGTTCACCTCTATCAGTGAATTTACCTTTATAGTTAACACCAGTTTTAACTTGACCATCAACTAATTCCCAGTCCCAAAGTCTGTAACCAGTACCGATAACTTCAGCACCAGTGTTTTTGTCAACTTTGCCACTGTTACCATCAGGGTATACAGTGTATCTATATCCTGTAGGTTTTCCGTCAGCACCGATTTGAGGGATGATAATCTTAGTTTCGTTCCAAGGGAAATATCTTCCTTTTTCATGTGCTTTATCTTCATATTCAGTTCCCTTTGCACCATCATAATCGAAATAGTTAGGGAAAGTTGTGTAAATACTATTCATTACGTAAAGTGGAATATCTTTTCCATCTTCGCTTAATGTTGGGTCAACAAAGAATTTACCTTCAGCAGGTTCTGCAGCAGCAGAAACGCTAGTAGGGTTCATTGCAACGCCAAACGCAACTAATGTAAGTGCGAATACACTTATTAAAGCAAAAACTCTTTTCATATATTTTTTTCCTCCTATAATAATTTTTGAAAGCGTTTGCGTATATATTATAACATTTATGAAAGCGTTTTGCAAGTGTTTAAAGCTATTTTTTTAATTTTTTTTATAATCTTTGTAAAATCGCTTTCATTTTTTGGTAAATTGTCTAAAAATTGGCAGAAGAAAAAGGCGAAAAGAATGCCGCTATTATGCGGTTTTTCGCCTTTTTATGTTATTATTCACTCATTTTTGAGTAAGCATCTTCATCAATTATTACTGTTACGTTAGGGTGTTTATGTAAAATTGATGCTGGGAAATCTTCAGTGATAGGGCCTTTTAAAAGACGTTTAACAGTTTCAGCTTTTCCTTTGCCGCTTATCAACATTAATATTTCTTTTGCTTGCATAATGTTTTTAATTCCCATTGTCATCGCATGAGTAGGAACTTCATCAATAGAATTGAAGAAACGTTTATTATCTTGTCTTGTTCCTTCTGCTAAAGTTACAACAAATGTTTCTTGTTCAAACGATGTTCCTGGTTCATTAAAGCCAATGTGACCATTAGTACCGATTCCAAGTAATTGTAAATCAATTGAAGTCTTATTCAATGCGTCATTGTATGCCTTGCATTGCTCAGCAATATTTTCCCCTGATGCACATGGAATATGAACGTTTTCTTCTTTAATATTTACGTGGTCAAACAATTGATCATGCATAAAACGATAATAACTTTGTGGATGTTTTATATCAATACCACAATATTCATCAAGGTTGTATGTTTTAACATTTTCAAAAGAAATTTCATGTTCATTATAAGCCTTAATTAATTCTTTATATGTACCTATTGGGCTACTTCCTGTCGCAAGTCCTAAAGTAATATATGGATTAGCTTTAATTTTCTCAATAAATATTTCAGATGCTTTTTTACTCATTGCATCGTAATCTTTAACTACGTATACTTTCATATTCTTTCTTTTTCTTTCTTTTAAAGTTATTGGTAAAGTACCTGTAGGTTTAACAGCACCTGTTAAAACTTTTGCACAGGCCTTAAAACTTAGTGGTGTTGCCTCATATGCACAAAGATATGTTCCAACATTTAATTTATTATAATCATATGGCGTTCTAAATGCTATGACTATCGTCTTATGAGGATTCAAAGAGTTAATTAACTTTGCTTGTTCTTCATTAAAGAAGGCATTATAACTACAATATATTATTCTTTCGTATTCATCCATTTTGGATAGAAGAGTTAGTTTTTCTTCGTCATCTGGATTTAGACTCATATATATTTTATCACAATGATAAGGCATGAAATCAGTCAATGAAGTCAATTCTGATTGTTCATTTTCAGCCAATGTTACAACCTTAATTTTTGGAAAAACAATTAATGTTTTTTGTTTAGCACTAATAGGCAATAAATTATCATTGTCTTTTACTAGCGTAATACTCTTTTCAGCTACCATTTCGCTATATTTGACATCACTAATATTACAAATTTTTATTTGCTCAAATGGGATTCCTAGAGCTGGTTTTTCACTGCCAACTTTAAATTGTTCTTTAGCTTTTAAGATTCTTTCTACTGCGGCATCAATTACTTCAAGAGGTATTTTACCATCTTCAACTAATTTAACACTCGCTTCATAAAAAGCTTTTTGCATTTCAATATTTCTACCACCACATAGTAGAAGAATGTCATTTCCAGCCATTATTGCTCTATAAGCAATTTCTTCTAAAGTGAAGTGATCAAACACTGCTGACATTGTCAAAGAATCAGTAACAACTAAGCCATTATATCCAAGTTTTTCTCTTAATATACCACCTACAATATTTTTTGATAAAGTTGTAGGATATGTTTTATCATACTTTGTAAACATTACATGGCCTGCCATAATACCTGGCAAATTCTTTTCTTTAGCCATAATAAATGGTTTTAATTCCATCTCAAATATTCTTTTTTCATCAAAATCAACTTTTGGTAAACCAATGTGTGAATCAACTGATGTATCACCATGACCTGGAAAATGTTTTACAGAAGTCATTAGACCAGCATCAGTATATCCTTTTACTGCCTCTAACGCATATTTACAAACAACTTCTGGCTTTTCACCATAACTTCTAACGTTAATAACGGGATTTTCGGGATTATTATTAATATCTCCTACAGGAGCAAAATTAAAATTAAATCCAAGTTTCTTTAAATCACATCCCATATTATAAGCAAGTTTATATGCATAACTAGTATCACCAGCTGCTGATATTGCCATAGCACCAGGTGATTGAACTATTCCTTCTGTAACGCGAGCTACCATTCCACCTTCTTGGTCTAATGAAATAAAAGGAGGAATCATACCAACTTTCGCTGCATTTTGGTAAATTGCTTTATTTAATTCATATACTTGTTTAGGATTTTCACAATTGTCTTTAAAGAATATCAATAATCCGATTTTTAGTTCTTCAATTTGTGTTTTTAATTGTTCATTATAATTTGTACCCTCAAAGGCAAAGCCCATCATTTGAGCAACTTTGTCTCTTAGGCTCATGTTTTTTACATTCATATTATTCTAGTTTTCTCTTTTTCTAAGCATTAATACAGTAAGTAGTAAACCTGCTACCATTGGTAATACAACTGAAGTGCCCATAGAACAACCAGCTGCTGCAGCTTCCCATTCAGCAGTTAATGTAATGTCTTCATGAATAGGAGTATCAAAATCAAATTCTTCACCATCTAAATACCAACCTTTAAATGTGTAACCACTCTTTGTTGGATTTGTTGGTTTTTTCGCTAATTCGCCATCTGCTACCTTTTGATCAGCTTTAGTTGTGCCACCATCAGTGTCAAAGCTTACTGTGAAAGTGCTTCCTGCACCTTTTACGACATATCCTTCTGATTCAACAATACGTAAATTAGAAATATCACCAACTTCTAATACTAGTTTAAACTCTGTATCTTTACTTAAATCTAAATCTTCAAGTTTAACATCACCACTATATCTAGTTTTTTCACCAGTTACATCACTTAAACTGTAGATATTTTCACCATATTGAATATAAGCTCTCTTAATTACTTTATCGCTATCTCTCATTGAATAAGTAATTGAGATAATACCATCATCTTTCTTTTTATCATTTACTGTAAAGTCAGTAATTTTTGGATCTGTATAAGATAAAGTAGTAAATTCTTTTGTACCGTATCCTTTACGAACTGTACCATCTGTATCAGTGATATCATAAGTGTAGTGTGCAGTATAATGAACATTTTTCATTAGGCCTTCAATTACAGCATTACCATTTTCATCTGCAACAGCTACTTTATCATTAACAGTAACTTTAAAGTTAGAAATTGTGCCATCAACGACTTGTTTAGTTTGACTAATTGTAATACTATCACCACTAAGATTTGTAATCTTAACGCCTGGATCACGCATAACGATTAATAAAGCATTACCAACGCTACGAACGCTACCATCACTTGGTGTATTAATTACTTGGAATCCACCGCTTTCAGTACGACGAATTAAAGTTGCTGAACCACCACCATCAAGGTTATATCCATGAGTACATCCATGCATTCTTAGTAATTCTCCAGCTTCAAATAAACCGATTGATGCAGTGTAGTTAACATCACTACCACGACCATCAACAACGATCATAACTGCTGAACCATCAGGTTTGAAACCTAATGCTGTACGAGGAGCAGGGCTTACATTTTCACCTTTAAGTTGAGGATTACCATTATCTAATAATGTGTATCCAAAACGTCCAATTATATTTTGTACACCAGCAAATTGGCCAGTTAATTCATATTGACATCTTACGTTGTCACCAACATTTAAATCAAGTTTTCCTTCTTTAGCTACAAAATAGAAGTGATCTTTGTCACCTGATAGAGTAGTTACACCAGTTAGTATTTCTTCAACTTTACCTCTTGTGAAGAAATATGTGTAATTAGTTGGAATACCATTACCATCTTTATCATAAACACGGCGGAAATAATCAATTGTACATTTATAAACAGTATATCCTGTAACATCAATAGGTGTTGTAGTTTTTCCACCTAATTCATACTTAGTTGGATAGCCATATTGATCACTAATAACTGCACCCCAAGGTGTTACTATTACAGCACCATCTTCAGTTGGTGCACCATTGATAGCTGTAGTATCTGCTACTTTAACATAAGCACCATCTTTTTTAACGCTAATTACTGGCATGCTTGTGTAAGAAGTCCATCCAACAACAGGCATGTTATTTTCACCAAATCCCATTGAGAAACTTGGAGTAGGATTTAATGTATCACCATCTTGAACATGTGAACCACTTGGATAACCACCAAGGCCTTTCCATTGAAAACCATCGCCATTAACACCACCAACAACGATCCAACCAGGGTTGCGTGCTTCAAAATCCTTAGCAGTATCAATTATTGTCTTTTCTTGCCATGCTGTTGTTGTACCAGCTGCCCAAGATACAATTCTTAATGCTGAACTATCGGCAGGCATTGTTAGTGATGAAACTGTATTATTACTCCATACTTCTGTGTCTGGATTACCTGTTTCAATACCATTTCTTAATGTTGAAATTTTTTGTTTTCTTAAAACTACATTACCATCTAAAGTTTCAAGTATTGTAGGATTCATTTCTTGTTTAACATAGTTGCTTTCTGCTAAAAGTTTGCTTTTGTCTAGATCAGCAGCACTAACTTTAGCAAAACCAAGTGTGAAAAACATTGTAAATAATGATAAGAATAGAATAAATGTTTTTTTCATTTTTATACTCCTTTTTTATATTTTTTAGGGTAAAGACTTTTTAATGCATCAAACCTTACCCTATTGATGCCTATCTCGTTAATTATTAAATTTATTATAAAGTCTTAAATAAGTTTTCTTTGTTATTTTGATAATCAAGAAGCATGGTAAACTTATGGAAAAAATTGCCATATACCATGCCCAAAAATAAGCTGATATTAGAGATGCTACTATCACTATAAGCATTAAAATACTTCCGAGCATATCTTTAAATGCGAAGATAAAAGCTAATTTAATACTCTCAAAAAATGTAATACCTCTAAAATAAATCATTACTAATGGTACATGCATTATCAAGAAAAGAATAATCACTGCGATACTAATTGTTAAAACATATCCTACCGCATTAGCGATTGATTCTGCTTTCAAACTATTGAAAACATTATAACTATTATATAGCGGTATAGTAACTAGTAAAATTACTGTTGATAACGCCATCGCTCCTCGATAATTTTCTTTAAATGCCTTAAAGAATACTTTAAAAACACCATTTTCATGATCTAATTCATAGCTTTTGATTACATCCAAACAAGCAATTATTGCCGGTAAAAATGTAAAAAATGTTGGAATATAAGCTATTGTTATAAGCCAACTCAAATTTTCATTTTTTACAAGATTACTGAGCAAAAGTGGTAAAAGGAGAGAAACGATGAAAATAGCTACATTCAAGAGGATAAGTCGCATAATGTAATCAAATACCTTATAGACTTTGCTCGAAAAAAACTTTCTAAACATACGTTTTTCTCCTTTCTTTTTGATAATTTATTATCCAACGATACCGGTACGTTCAATACCTTCTACGAATAAACGTTGAACGAATAAGTATGCAATTAACAATGGCAACATTGAAATAAATGCGGCCGTATTAACAATTAATGATGTAAATTTAGGGTCAGTTTGTGACTCACCATCAACAATATTCAATCCTGTTAAATTTAACAAAGCTTGAGCCCATTCGGCACCTTTTAGAAGTTGCATTGTTAATAATGGGAAACTCTTGTCATCATTAACACCAAGTAATTGTGTGTAATATACATCGTTCCATTGCCATACAAAGGCAAACAGCGCTACTGTTGTTACTACGCCTCTTGCATTAGGAAGCATTACACTCCAGAAAGTACGTAATATTCCAGCACCATCAATTTGAGCTGATTCTTCAAGTTCTAGAGGTAAACCTCTAAAGAACTGTCTAAACAAATAAATGAATAATGCCGATTTTACACCTTGTCCTGTTAAAGCAAGTAAGTATATAACACCATCTTTACCAGCACCACCGATTTGGATACCACTACCTTTAATTGCTTTAATAATTCCAAAAATATCAAAATTACTAAAGTATAACATACGCGATACCGCAAATGCTTGTGGAGGTATAATTAACATTAACATCAGCATCCAGAAAATCAAATTACTTCCTTTAAATTTTAATCTCGCAAAGGCATATCCTGCAAGTGATGTACAAGCAATTTGACAAATAGTTGCGATTGTAGAAACCTTTATATTATTCCATAGCGATTTCCAATAATTTAAAAATTTAATAGATATTTGAAAATTAATTAATGACCAACGTTCCGGGATCCAAACAATTAGATTGTTATTTAAATCGCTTGGATGACGGAAAGCTAATGAAATTTGCTGGAATATTGGAAAAATAATTACAAATGATAAACCAAAGATTAACGCGGCTCTTAAGATTGCAGTAGCCTTATCTGAAACTTTTTGAAGTCTTACTGCTCTATGTAAAGGGTTAGTAAGCTCTGCTTTAATTTGTTGATATTTTTCGGTAGCACGGCGTTTAAAATTATGATCTTTCGTCATGATAGAACACCACCTTTGATAAAACAGCTAAGAATAAGCCTAGAATTATAATGGAAACTGCTACGTATAACCACGACATAGCTGCATGATTTCCGAAACGCGTTTGCGTTTGTTCGATTGAAATTATTGAGTTAATGTCACTTCTTAAGAAGGAGTCGACAACTGTATAAACGACAACTGTCATCATCATTGGCATAACCATTGGTAAAGTTATTTTCCAGAATGATTCATATTTTGTTGCACCTTCTATCTTAGCTGCTTCATATAAGTGTTTAGGAACTGATTGAATAGCTGCTAAGAAGATTAATATTTGAACACCAGAATAAGAAATCGTACTATAAATTGATTGCGTAACGCTACTTAAAAAGGTTACTAATTTAACTGGTATACCAACATTTACGAAGAATGCTTTTAAGTCAAATATTTGAGCAAGTGCTCCACTTCCACCTTGTAAAATACTACTTGCGGCATCTACCCCTGCAAGGGCACTAGTAATAGCCTCTGAGTTAAATATTACTGGTAAGAAGAAGACAGCACGAGCAAAGGCACGACCTTTAAATTCGCCATTTAGCATTACTGCTATTAATAAACTAAAAATTGTTATTACAATTGTATCTAAAACTGTTGTATAAGCAGTTTCCCAAAGACCTGTTGGGAAAGTTACAGATTGTGTTAGAACATATTTATAATTTAATAAAATATCTTTTTTAACACCAGTTCCACCAAGATATGCTTTTACACCATCTGATGTAACTTCTACTGTACAGAATGAATAGTAGAATGATAATAATAACGGATATAAGAAGAAAACTGCAAAACCGATAAGAACTGGAAGTAAGAAGATAACTGACACGACTACTTTTTGTTGATCAAAACGTAATCGATCAAATGTTACTTTCTTTAATTGGATGATTGGCCAGAACAAGTAATATAGACCTGTTTTGATAATCTGCCAAATTTTCTTAAGTACTTTTTGAAATTTAGTACCTTCAATTTTTGATGCAAGTTTTCTAAAACCTTGTACTATTTTTTCTTTTAAGGTTTCAAATAAATGCCCAATTTTTTTCTTAAGTTTACGCATTTACTTTCACCCCATTTCTGTATACAACGTAATTCTTTGCATGTACTAAACCAACACCTGGTAAATCCACATTAGCATCGGAGTAGTTTAGGTAAACTTCTATTACTTCGTTACTTGAAGCAAGACTTGCATTATTTTTGTATGAAATCTTATCTTGATAAGTAACTTTATAAACACGAGTAAAGCCATCAAGAGCTTCATAGTTTTTAAGAACACAACCATGAATACCATAAGCAGCTAATTCTTTTACGTAAGCTGCAACATCATCAAGCCATTTTGTATATTGTGTATAGTAATAATAGTTGTAATCTGTTTGAATTAGTGAAGAAGAATCTTCATAACTGAATGTAAAGGCAAGGTTAGATCCAGATCCTAAGATGTGCATCATATGCCATGTGTAACCTTTTTCATCATTAGCATTTATAACAAGGCCACTATAATCTATTGCTCCTGTTATTACCATTTGATAGAATGGAATTGAGAAATCAAATATTTCATATGTTGTTGATTCATATGGAACTTCTAGAGCTCCATCAGTATATTTAAGTGCATATTGATAAGGAGCTTTTAATGTTAATTTATTAATACCTGAATTTGAAAGCATTTCAAACATTTTAATTTGTTCTGCTTTTGTTGTATCACGGAATATTACATTATCTTTCTTATAATCACCAGGTAATGTTGATCCAAGAGAACCTAAAGCTATTGAGTCAAGTTTTACCTTTTTATTGTAACTACTAATAAGATTATCCATAAATTGAACATAATATTTAGGAGATAACGTATATATTGCACGTTGTTCTTTGTCATAAACATTAGTTGCTAAATCATATGGACGTTTTTCAACAAAATCACCTGATACATCTCTAATTGTATAACGTGATTTACCGAAACTTTCTTGATATTTGTTTATTTCACCGAAATCAACAAATGGGTAGAAACCAATTTCATTATTTTTAAGTTTCTTTTCAAGATTTTCAAATTGTTTTTTTGAACCTAATTTTTTACTATAACTCATATTTTGATAGCTTTCGCTTATTAAACCTTTTTTACGCCATCCAATGTAATATAGGTTCATTGATAAAATTTTGCCATCTTTATTTAGTGATAATAGTTTATCGACTATTTCACCAGCTTGTTTATAAGTTGTAAGGGTATCATAAGCAGTATACTTAACACCTAAGAAGTATTTATAATAATCATATAATCCAACAACTTCTGTATTAATAACTGTCTCATTTGTTGCATCATTTATTTCATTTAAGCCTATTTGTTCGCGATATTTTCTCGCTACATCACCATAAGTGATATCGCCTGTAGTATTGCTAATTAAATCATATTTAACAACGGCATCGCCCTTAAAGCGTTCCTCTGTCCATTTAATTACTTTCTTTAAGTAATAACCGGTACCAATATTTACTTGTTGTGTTTCCCGATAATACATTGTGTAATAAGCACGATTGTAACTATCACGAGCACCACTAACGTTTGCAGCAAGGGCTAATTGCTCTTCATTAGTATTACTACTTACGATTACACCTTGAGCTGATGTAACAGAAGAGCCATTTTTATTTTGTGATATTACTGCATACATTGGCAATAAAATATCTTCTTTTTCGACTTGTTTTACTTCACTTGCGAAAGCAGTATCAGTAGAATATACTCGTTTTGATAAGTATTGTGTATATGTAGTTTTACCATTATTGAAATTCATAATAGCACCACTACCATCTGGTATTAAAATGTAACCATCAGTATTTGTTGTTTCATTCGTTACTTCATCTACTTTAGTATCATTAACTGCTGTAAAATAAGGAAGAATATCAACATTAGTAATAGGATATTTTACAGTATCTACATACCATTTAATAAATAAGAATTCTCTTTGTTTCTTAGTAACTGGTTCAACAATTGACTCATTAATAACTTTAGCTTCTAAACCAGTTTCAGTTAATTTATATTCAATTGCGATATCAAATTCTGCTTTTGTTACTTCAGTATTTATGTCAAAATGTTCATTTTCATGAGTTAAATCCTCAGTAGTAAAATCACATAGATCATAAAGTAATGTATGAAAATAATTCATATTAATAAGTGTCATATTTTCATAATTAGTTAATTCATAATATGGTTCATCAACTGGTTTATTAGTTTGTTTGTCTACCGCAACTAATTCACCATAAGTTGAAATAACCCATTTCTTTAATTCAACAAAGCTTTCAGCAAGAGTCCAATCTTCTTGTTTTTTATTTTTAATTGCTGGATCTTGACTATCTTGATTCATCCACCAAGCTAAATATTGAGCTGTTTTAATTAAATCAGGATTTTCAAATTTTGTTCCTTCATATTCACCAGAATTGATCAATTCTTCATTACGAGCAAATATTGCATCAAGAACTGTTTTTCTAATTTTTGAAGGATAATCTTGATACTTACGACCTCTTGTATTTGATAAATGATACCATACTTGGATGGTTTTAGAATCTTCATTAATTTTGTAATAGAATGATGGAGTAAGAGTTTGGTCACCTCTCGTATTAGTATTAGATACAGAGTGTTCATAACTTGTATATAATAATGTTGCTCCACTTGAACCAGCGTACCAAACATTTAATTGTGATTTTTGTTCTTGTTTGATAGATGGGTTCTTAACACTAGTTTCTTCATTAGGATTAGAATACCATACATTACCTGTACTCTTTTCTACTATTTTGAAACTTGCTAAAGCACGACTGAAATAGAATTCATATGCATTGTTTTCAAATGCTTTTATCCATTCTGCTAAACTATTTACTACGTACACAGCCATTTCAGGAAGAGCTGAGGTACCGCTAGTCTTTGTAAGAAGTAAACGATATAATTCATTTATCATTTCAAAATTATTGATCGCTACTTTTTCTTTAGCACTATTAGTGCTTATCGTATTCATATTTTTATTGAGAGTTGTTATTTCCTTTTCAAGACTTGCGATTGTTGCCTCAGCTTTTTTTCTTTCTTCTTCAGGCATACTATCGAGAGTATCTTTTAAAGTATTAATCTCATTTTGATGTTTACTAACAAGTTCTGTAGCTTTAGATAATAAATATGTTTCATCATATTCAGCTTTTTGATCTAAACCTAAAGCTTTCTTTAAAGCATTTCTAGCAATATCTGTACGGTAATTTAATTTTTCACTTTCAAGTGTTCTATTTAAAGAATTTATTCTACCTGTAGTATACAACTCAGCTTGCTCTTTAAATTTAAGTTCATCAATTGCAACCTTTAAATCAGCAAGATCACTTCCTGTTAGAGAGCGTTTTTCAACTTTTACAATGTTTTCAACTTTTCCAAATATTTCTTGTGCTTCAAGTTTAGTTTTTTCTAATAATTTATTAGCTTTTTCCTCTTCAGCTTTTTTACCTGTTTCATAGTCTACGAAACCAGTTTTATCAAAAGCATCTGATTTAGTTGAACCTGTTATTGCTTTATATCCTCCAACAAAATAAGCTAATAGGATTATCGCAACAACAATTATTATTATTAATAAAAGTGTTCTTTTGAAGGTCAAAAATTTTGGCCATTTAATTTTTTTGTTTTCCATTTGGCACCTCCTCTAAAAGAACCGCGATACGATTTCTTTATATAGTGAATAAAAGAAACCATATATTTGTTGGGTTAAATCGAAGATAAGTAAGGCAATAAATAGAATTACACATGTTGCGAGAAGTGTTAGGATAACTGTTAATAATGTTTGGAATACACCATATTCATGAATAACAATCATCCCCATAAAAATCATATATCCCATTAATACATAAGCCAATATATTTAATAATGTTATGAATTGGACTTCATCAACAGTTAAGATATTACTTAAGATTAAGTTTAAGATACCAATTACGATGTAAGGGAAATAGCAATAGCAGCCCATTGTGAAAATTTCTTTCATCTTTCCTTTACCATTCATTAGAGTAGTTATACTCCAATTAGCAATTGATAAAATAATTACGGGAGTAACTGTGTATATCAATAATTTTACACTATTAAATTTTTCAGGATTATTTACATTTATAATAATACCATCATAATTGTAACGAATAATTGTTAAAAGTGAGGCAAGGACAAGAAATACAATTCCTACGCTCAGCTTTCCTTTTTTATCTTCTTTGAATTCAGTATAGCCTCTAATAGGGCTAGTCATTAAGTGAAGAGGAAACTTTAAATAATCTTCAACTATTTTCTTTAGAACACTTTTCGTTTTAGTCCAAAAATTACTCATTAGCCTCCTCCTTTTTTACCTTTTTAATTGAAGTTTTTTTACTATAAATTATCTTCAATGTTGTTAGAGTAGCAGAAGCAAGTACAATTATGATTACTCCTGCCATTATTAAACTAAAGTTATCTTTTAAAACTGTATCACGATAGAATTGATATGCTTTAGAATAATATTGTGCATTACGTCCTAGTTTGAAATAACTCATAGCTTCTTTATAGTAAGTTTTTCTTTCCTTTTCTGTAGCTACTTTGTAACGCCAATATAGTTTTCCTTCTTGAACTTTTATTTCAACTTCGCGACGTTCGTTTTCTTTAAGTTTTCCATTTTCTGTCAATTCAGCTACTTTAATCTCTTTACCATTATGATATATTAAATCATTTACAACTTCTGTGTTTTCATCAGTTACATTTACTACATCAGCAGGTAAATCAACTAAAGTCCATTTTAGTTCAGCATTGATACCAAGTCTTAAAATACTCTTACCAATACCTACGTAACCAAGTTCATAGTTACTATTCATTTTAATAACTTCTGTCCATACATCTTCTGACTCAATTACTTCATTGTTAATGTACATTTCTGTTGCGTCATTAACTAATTTACCGAAATCAGTTGTTTGGAAAGAGATTATACTCTTTGAATATTGGTCTAATACTAGAACATATTCTTCTTTGTTTCCATCAGGATCATACTTATCAAAGTAAGCTATCGCTGTTGGATTGTTAATACTATCAGATAAACTACCTTTGTGACCTGATATATATAATAAGTTTCCTTCACTGTCATATGTGAAGATACGGCCTCTTATTTTATCTACCGCACTATATATTCCATTATCATTTACAGTGATTGCTGTAAAGATTGAAGGACCGACTATTTTATCTTTGTTAGTAGAATTTTCATTTAAGTATTTTACATCACCATCAGGTTTTACATATCCACTACGACGAAGAATGTCTTTACCTGATGTATTGATTGCTTTAATTTTTTGGAAATCTTGGGTAGCCTCTGTATCAGAATATGCAGTTGCATAAATGAAACCATTGCTAGCCATTTGAATATTTGAGAATTGTGGTGGTAAATCAGCTTGAATTAGGTTAAGTTGAGTTTCTGAGAAAATCTTACCCCAGAAAGCTTGAAGTGGATTAGCCACAACAAGGTTTTTACCTAAGAAACGATTATACTCACCAGCAGTATTGTATTCAATAATACCTTCATAACAGTCACGAGATATTACATAAACTCTTTTTGTTTTGTCTACTGTTACTTTTTGTGGCATATATACTTTTTTAGTTGTTGTTTTGATGTCATCTGTTCCATCGAATTGGAAGAAAACGTCTCTTTCATTTGGTGTTAGATATACATCCTCAACCATTAATCTTGAAGTATTTTCAATATAACCTAATTTTAGTACTCTAGCGTTTCCTGTATCGGCTACATAAATTTTAATTTCACCATTTTGGTTTACGACAGAAATACCTGCTGCATCATTTAAGAATAAGCCTGTTTTCCAATCGCCTACTTCGGTGGTTCCATCTTCAAGAACTAATTCTTCTTTTCCTGTCTCACTCTTTACCCATATTGTTGTGTAAGGGGCTCTTGAAACAACACTCGCATCATTTAATTGTTTTTCAGTAACTGAATCAGGAGTACCGCTCCAATTAACAAGGAATTTATCAATTTTCTCTTTAGCATAATCTGATAATTCAAATTCAGAATGACTTTCAATCCATTGCATTTCTTCGTTTAAAACGTAAATGGCTGATTTTTTAACTATTTTAACTGTTTTACTTCCTGATGGTTGTAGGTATACACTATCTTGAGAAGTTGTTCTACTATCAAGAATATACACACGTTTGTCAAGTACTTCCATATCAGCAAGGTTGTTAAAATCTAATTTTTCATCTAATCCGTTAGCATTAGGTATACTAACACCATAGTAAGTTGCTTTATAAGCTAATCCTTCAGAAGAAGGAACGGAATTTTTCCAAAAGTCATAATTGTAACTAGCCGCATTAACATTGACATTTGGTGTAACAAGGAAGAATACTCCCAAAAACGCTCCCGCTAACGCCTTTTTTAATGTTTTTTTAATATTTGTTTTTTTCATATCAATCACCTATTTCATACCTGAATGGGCCATTGTTTCAATGATTTGGCTCTGTGATAATATAAATACAGTTACTGGTACAATCATCATGATTAACATAACGGCGGCAGCTGTACCTGTTCTTGCGATACCACTATTAACTATTTGATTTAAAGCATAACTTAATGGTTTCCAAGATTCTGTGTATATATATGTTCCACCATTATTATTCCACAATTGTTGGAATAACAAAATGATAAGAGTTAGCCATGCAGGCTTAACTAATGGCATAACAATACGCCAATAAATTTGAAATTCGTTTGCACCATCAATTTTAGCGGATTCAATTAATTCCATTGGTATATCATCCATAAATTGTTTCATTAGGTATAGACCTAAAGAATAAGCAAAGGCAGGAACGATAATAGCAAGAGGTGTATCAACCAATCCTATTGAACTAAAAATAATGTAACGAGGTGTTGCTGTAACTTGAGCAGCGAACATTAACGAATATACTACCATACCGAAGATTAATTTTGATCCAGGGAAACGGTATTTTGCAAGAGGATAAGCAGCCATAGAAGCAACTATTACGTGGCCTACTGTACCAGTTAAGGTAATGAAGACTGTATTAAATAGATATCTTGAGAATGGCACCCATGAATCTTGCATCAACATTGATAAGTCTGTAAAGTTATCAAGAGTTGGGTTTTGAACAAATAATTTTGGGGGATAAATGAATAATTCATTTAAAGGTTTAAAGGCAGCGCATATTGTATAAACAAGGGGATATGCACTAAATAAAGCAAATGCTCCTAAAAGAATCATCAAGCCAATGTCTCCCCAAATACTTCTACTGATTCTTTTCTTTTTCTTAATTCTACGTTTTTTCTTAAAATTATAAATCCATTTTTCTAAACCACGAAGTTTTGATTCATCTTGAATACCATAACGTTTCATCAAACGTTCTTGGTGTTTTCTTCTTTTTTCTTCAATTCTCGAAAGTTTGTCTAGTTTTTTAGCATCATCATCAATATGCATTTTTTGTTTTGCCATACTAGTTACCTACCCTTCTAAGAATTTTTCTTACCAATACGTTAGCAAGAATCATTATAATAAATAATACTGTAGCTATCGCTGAAGCGTAACCCATTTCCATACGAATATTTCCGTAGTCCATAAGGTGGGTAATGATTGTATGACCCGCATAGTTTACGGATGGGAATCCGGCTATTTGGGTTGATACCTCCGCGACGGATAAACTTGAGGTTATCTGCATTACTGCACCGAACATAAGCTGTGATTTCATTTGTGGAAGTGTTATATACCATAACTCTTGCCAACGAGAACGAATTCCATCGATTGCTCCTGCTTCATATAATTCGCGGTTAACCGATTGTAAACCAGCGATGAAAGCAAGGAAACTTACACCTAAACTCAACCACAATTGAACAATAATTAAAATCCAAATAATATATTTTTCACTTGTAAGCCATGTTATTGGCTCATTGATTATATTATATTTTATTAAAAAGGCATTTGCATAACCTTGTTTATCACTACTGAAGATCAACTTCCAAACTAGATAAACGTTACCTGAAATTGATGGAGCATAGAATATCAAGGTCATTATTGAACGAATACGTGGACGTAATTCATTGATTAACCATGCAAATATAAATGCCATAATATAACTAACTGGCCCTGTGATAACAGCTAAAATAGCGGTGTTTTTTAAGGCAGTTACAAAGACTTTATCGTCAACAAACAAACGCATATAGTTTTCCCAACCTAACCAACGTGGGAATTCTAATAAGTTAAAGTTTGTAAAACTTAAGTATAGCGACATAATAACTGGTAAAACTGTGAAGATAATAAAGAGAATTGTATACGGAGCAATTAGATAATAATACTGACGATTAATATATAATTCTCTACGTAAGCGTCCGCCTCTTTTACTGAATCTTTCAAGCTTATAGCTTAATGAAATACGATGTTTTTCAATACGATATCTTTGTAGTAAAAGTTCATACTCTTTAGAAATAGTTAAATATTTTTGTGTAATAAGCGCATCATTTTTATTTGCTTCATATTCTTTTTTAACTTCTTCATAACGAACCTTTAATTCAGCTATTTGAACTTTTAATGCTTCAACGTTTTTCTTAGCAGCTTCATCTGCAATACGGTCTTCTTCTTTCCATTCAGCTTTTTTAGCTTGTATTGCAGCCTTTAATTCTGCTTTTGCTTTTTCTTTTTGTTCTTTATCTAAAACTGTTTTATTCTTTTTTTCATCTTTTTTAGCGATTTTTAGTGGTCCATTTTTTCTAATAATTTGCACTATAAATACAACTATTGGAGCAAGAATAATTAAAATTCCAATGATTAAAATAATTGTAAATCGATCCATTATTATGCTCCTTTCTATTCATCATAATCGGTACGAAGTGGTAAACCAAACTCAGTACGTTTACGATCAATTTCATTATTAATATTTAAAGCGTAGTCATATAAAGTTTCTTTAGCATTAGCAAGATTATTAATTACCTTACGATAAGCATTTTCAACTTCACGACCTGTTATATAACTACCTGCTATTTGTGGTAATTCTCTTACACCATAGATATTCATAATCTTATTGCCTTTGATATCATATGTGTAATAGTAATAAATTTTTTCAGCTTCAGTGCATTCAACACCACTATCTTGATGATAGAAGACATCTGTATCATTAGATTCTTTAACGATTATGTATTTAGCTGTTGCTTTATCACTTGTTTGAACAACGTTCCATTGTTTTAATAAAACTTTTAAATCATCATTTGGCCATGATAGGCGTTGGAAAGCATTAATATTAGCTGTTGCATGTCTTGCAGCACTTCCTAAAATACCTTCCATTTCTTGACCGAAACGTGCTTGTGTTTCACCACTAGTCCACCATTTTAAGAACTTCCAAGCATTACCATATATCTCAGCATTGTTTTTAGCCTTCGCATCATATCCTTTTTTAGGAAGGATTATTGCTCCTGTACCAGTTGCTGTTGAAGTATGGTCAATAAGTTTTATTGTTTCTTTTGCACCTGTTTGAGCATTAGTTATTAAATCAATCGTACGTTTGCTTCCTGGAATAGGATAGAAACTCCAGTTACCACGAATTTCCGGAGCGAAAACACTTAATGTATTATACATTTCATAATACGATAAACCTAATGGCATTTCACCTGAACGGAAACGGTTAGTGAAACTTGCAAATTTAGGGAATGAATATAATGTATAGAAATTAGTCCACTTTTCAAAGGCGTTCATAGCGACTTCTTGTAATAAACCAGTTTCTTTATTATCATTGATGTAAAGACGTCCACCTGTTTGATATAACAATGATACAAAAACAGGGCTTAGGGCTGATGCCCCAACATCATTTACTGGTAAATAATATTGTAATGAATCTGTTTGCAAATCTGCAACAAGATTAATTACATCATCCCAAGTGTTTGGAATATAATATTCATAACGTTGATGTTCTTCTCCATTTGGATCAACTATAATATCACTACCATATTTATCGGCCATAATATCAGTTCTAACGAACATCATCATATATATTTGTTTTTCTGGTACGGCGTAAACCCCATCAGGGTTTTCACCTTTTTCATCTGTATAAAAACGATTAGTAAAAGTAAATTGACGCATTACGCTTGGTTGGAAATTTTCTGCAACAAAATTATCAAATTCTTCACCAAATGTAAGTTTTAAATCAAGAGCAGCACCACGTAAACCATAGTTTACAGGAAGTGTACTATCAACGTTAATCGCAACATCTGGTCCTACTCCAGCTAAAGCTGCTTTTAATAATACATCTGTTCCCGTTAATTTAATATTTACTTTTACATCTGAAAAAGACTCATCTATTAATTTTCTTATAACGTTTGCTTGGTCGCGCCCTAGAGTCATCCAAACATCTATTTCTTCAGTTGCGGTTGTTTCAGTAGTAGCGCCAATCGATGAATAGTCAACGATAAACGAATAAATAAAGCCAACAATGCCATTCCAAATTTTCTTAAAGAAATTCTCATTTGCTTTTGGAAGTTTATATCCACCATCAGCCGCATAAACTACTAAGTAGTCAATCATCAATGGGAATTCACGTAATTCAATTAGTAATGAACCAAGTGATGAAATGTTTGTATTAAATTGACTCAAACGACTAGGTATTGTTCGAGGTCTATTATAGAAGTCTTTTAATTGGTCAACCATTACATCAATAACACCTGTTTTATCACTCTTTGAACTAGATATTTCTTCAATACCTTTAGAAGTTTTTTCAAGGCGAGTGTATGCATCCTCTAATCTTGTAAGAAGATTTAAACCTTCCTTCTTGTGAAGGTCATATGTACGTGAAGCATCTGGAGATGTTGTTGTAAACTTAATAATGTCTAAGTACAATCCGTTAAGATCATTAATTACACTTTGGATTTCTTCAACTAATGCCCCGTAATCACCTAAAGTTACTTCCATTTTAATTGTATGTTCACCAGGTGTTAAGTAAATTCTGTATGGTGTATCTGCTGTACCTAACGTAATGTTTTCCCATTTTGAAGAGTAAGAGAATACAGTTTGATTAAGTTCTTTAAATGGTACTTCATCATCAATATAAACTATTCTAGTAGAATACATACCTCTAACTAAGTTTTGTTTTGAACGAAGTGAGATATTGTAGAAGCCTGCTTTGTCAACTGTAAATTTCCAAGATACCCAGTCTCCTAAAACTTTCCAAGAATCACCACCAATAGAGTTTAATTTTGTTTCTTTAACACTATACGGATAAGTAGCAGAACTAGTTCTATCTGTTACTGGTGAAAGAGTTGGTGAGGAAGTTGTTGTAGCAGTTTCAGCTTCAATGCGATATGCATATTCACTTGTTGCTTCATTAACATCACCAGCATGCTTTTCTAAATACTCTTCATAAGTTAATTCTTCTTTAACAGGTGTAATCTTAATGTAGTCAATCATCATGTATTCTTTAATTGCGGAAATAACAATTTGAGAATTAGCTGTTAAATAATATTTATATGCTTCTGGTGTGTAACCCATATCATCTTTTAAAGCTTGGGTCATATATGTAGGCATTTCTGTTTGTGTAGGTTTAATATCATTACCATTTAAATCTTTAGCAACAGCTAGTGTAAACCATTTGTACTTTTCAGTATTGTCTTTTAAAGATGTGTCATTTGTAATGTTAGGATTTCCCCAATTACGGCTGAATACGTAACTTTGTGAGGCCATACATTCATTAAATACACTATTAACATCACCATTTTCTGTAATGACTGTAACTTGTTTTTCTACAGCAGAACGTGTACTTTCATAACTAGTTGAAAAGTATTTTACATATATGTTGTAATATCCTTCTTCTAATCCTTTAGTTTCATAGACAACTTGACCACGATCTTTTATTAAAAGAAGGCTACTAGTTTGATGAAGAACATCTGTATCATCGTAGTTTTCATTTTCATAAAAGTTAGACTTCTTGTCTATTACTTTTAATATTGCTTCTAATGAAGTATCTCTTGTAGAAGTTTCATGAACTTTAGTAGGTACTAAAACTCCATCTTCATTTTCTTTTTGAACAGTTTTTATAACATCAATAGTACTTGTTTGTTTGTAATCAGTACCATCAATGTAATAAGTTTTAGAAGGAGATGTAAGATCACCAACTATTTTTTCTACATTTTCTAAATACTTGTTATAGCTGCCTGTTTTTGTTGAAGTTGATTTATAAGGGCTATATGTATATGTTAGTGGGTCTTTTTTTCTGACATTGGCAAATATCGCAATCCCCGCAACAATCACTAAAGCCGCTACAACACCGATGATAAGTTTTCTCTTCTTATTCATTTTTTGAGCCTCTTTCTTTTATTTTTTTTATTATTTCTAGTAAACTAGTAATTCTTTTTTCACTGAAGGTAAAACCTTCTTTTTTATTTCTAAGACACCAATTTTCTTTATGCAATTCAAGAAATCTTGAAAAATCTCTTTGCACTTCATCTAACTCGTCAAAACAGTTGTTTCCACTTAAGATACCATTTAAATGTAAAAGCGTTTTTAACAATAAATGCGCACACACTATTTCATCTTTTTCTGGTGAGTGATCAATTAGTTTTATTCGTTTTTCAATACTTTCAAGTTCTATTTCTAAATTTTTGTATTCTGAAATAGATAAATAATTGTATTTCATTTTTTCTTTAAAGTATGTTACTTTATCAATTTCATTCAAAGCATTTTCCGTTTGAATAATTGGCGAAAACAACTTACTACCATAAGATCTGTAATCACCTTCTAATCTTGTATAATTTTCCATATCAAGAATTATCTGAGCTAAATCTTCTTTAAAAATAAACTTTAAATAATTTTTTAATTTATATATGTAACTGCACTCATTATTCCAAGCACACATTGCAGCATAAATAAATCCTGGATAACTAAATAGTGGGTATTGAATATGGCCAAAATCTCCCCAATCAGTAACGATTATTCCTTCACCATGATATTTAATAGCAGCTGTGGCAGCATTTTTTACCGAGTATAACATGTCGTTAAATCTACCTGTAGCTACTCCCCACGTTGATGTTCCGGGAGCCATAATGAATTTCTTTTTGAACTTTTCTAAAACTTTGCCATGTTTATCAAATGGATAATCTAAATTATATCCCCAGTCAATTAGTATTGCATCATCATCAAACTTTTCAATGATTTCTGGATGGTTAATAATCACATCAGCCCAAATCATCGGTCTTTTTTTAGCTTCTTTTACTACTTTAACTACTTCATCATAATATTCTTTAAAGACTTGTTCTTTGCCTTTTTCTAGGCACAACTCTTTTGATTTTCCTGTACCTAATTCAAATGGTTCATCAAAATCCATATTAAAATAATTTGAATTCGATATATCTAATAATTCACTATATAGCGTTTTAACAAACTCGGCTGATTCAGCATTGCTTGCATCTAATGTAGCACTTTTTCGGTAACTACCCCAGATGTAAAACAATCCATCTGTTTCCCTTAAATGTTCAAATTGGGGAATCGTTAACCATTCTCCCATATGACCAAAACCATTCATATTTGGCACTAAATCAATAAAGTGTTCATTCGCATATTTTTCAAGTTCTTTATATTCTTCTTGAGTAAGGTAATTGCCATGTTTTTGATATTCACTATATTTTTTGTATTCAAATGATGTTCCTTCGATATATACCTCAAAATGATTGTACTTTAAATCCGATAATAAATCTATTTCTTTTTTTAGGCTTTCAAGGGTTGGAACTTTCCCTCTACTTACATCTTGCATCACACCTCGCACTTTTAAATCAGGTTCATCAAAAATAGAAAGCACGGGTATATTCTTTTTACTTGTAGTATTTATTATTTGTTTTAAAGTTTTTATGGCATAGTAAACACCAGTCTCATCTGATGCTTTTATAATTATTTTGTTAGGGGTAATATCTAATTGATACGATTCAGGTGATAATTCTTTTCTTTCAATCACAATATCACCAGAATTTGTGGTACTATCACAAATCAGAAAGGTATCAAGAATTTCTTCAAGGGCCTTTTTTAACCTTTGTGTAGAAGCTATCTTAGAAAATAAAACGCTTACTTTTTCTGGCAAACAATAAATGCCATCAGATATAATTATCTGTTTAGGCACTGGCACAATACTAAGCATAAAAAAGTCTCCTTTCGTGATTTATTAAAATACCCCATAAGTTATACTTATTATATCAAAAAAACGCTTTCTTTGCAAGTGGTATCCATTTTTTTTTATGCTTTGGGAAAAATTGTTATCTAGAACTTTCCCTTTATTTGGAAAGTCAAAAGAAAAAGGGCTAGTTTTGACTAGTCCTTTTTTCTTTTTTTACTTATTTAAGCACTCTTTTAAAATTTTAATAGCTTCATCTTTAACAGGGTTTTGACCTTCTACAAGATCACGATAAGTAAAGAATATACTACCATCAATACGTTTATACATTTCATTAAAACGTAATTGATTTTTCATTTCGTTAGGATTTGCCCATACATCATTTGAACCCATTTGATAAAGTCCATGACCAATATATAGAGTCGTATTAGTTTCCTCGCATATTTTAGCCCACCAAGCAGTTAAATCATGATAATTCACATCTACTCTTTCAAAAGAAAAATATACTTGTGGCACTACGTAATCAATATATCCTTCCTTCATCCAGTGATAAACATCTGAATATAAATCGCTATAGCACTCTAAAGCACCTGCTGAATGGAATGATCCTTTTTCCCATCCTGTTTCCTTCAAAGCTTTGTTTGTTCTATAAATCGCGAATGGACTAATTCCAAATACTACTTTTCTATTAGTTTTGCTAAACGATTTTTTCAACTCATCATGTATGCTTTTTATCATTTTATTAACATTTTCTCTTCGCCAATCATCAAACGATAATAGAGGTGTATTAGATGATGTTCTCACTTCTTGATCATGTTTGTAATCTTCTTGTTCTAACTCTTCAGGCACTTTAGCATAAGGGTAAAAATAGTCATCAATATGAACTCCCGTAACATCATAATTATTAACTACTTCCATTATACTTTCAGTTACATATTTTATAACTGAAGGGGATGATGGTTTTAAAATCACCTTTTTAGTACCATCTAGAATAGTATCTTCAGGATGACATCTAGCGTAATTATTTTCTGCTAAAGTGTTCAAAAATTCTTCTTTTGTCATGTTCAAATCATCAAGACTTTTCATGCCTACACGATATGGGTTCATCCATGCATGAACTTCAATATTGTATTTTTTAGCTTCATTGATAACAAATTCTAAAACATCAAAACCTGGATCTTTTCCTTCTTCTCCTGTTATAAAGCGAGACCAAGGATTAATGTTTGATTTATAATAAGCATCACAGCAAGGGCGTACTTGAAAGATAATTAGATTCATATTATAAGATGCTATTCTTTCAACAAGTTTAATTAAATATTCTTTATAACTTGTTACATCTTTCATTACGGGTGTATCGATGTTGGCAACATTAGAAACCCATATTCCTCGCACTTTTGGAGCTTTTCTATATGGTGGGAGAATAACTCTCTCGTTTGTACCATAATACATTAAAGGTTCTTTTGACTTATATTTTTTTAAAATCATTAGTTTTCCCTCTTTCTAATTATAACAGCCATCGCAAATATAGCTACAAATAATCCATAATTTACTGCTCCCATACAAGAACCTGCACCGCTACCTACTGCAGTCCATTTTGCGGTCAATGTGATTGATTCAGTTATTTCTGTATTAAAATCAAATTTAACATCATCAAGATACCAACCATTAAATTTGTAACCACTACGTGTTGGTGTTTTAGGAGCTTTTATGGTTTCACCACTTTCAACATAAATATCTTCAATATCAGTACCACCATCAGTGTCAAAACTTACCACTAAAAGATTTTCATCAACCTCATAATAAGCGACTAAAGTTAGATCACTATTAATACTCATATTTGTATTAAACTTTAAGCCATTATAACGCCATTCCACAAATTTATATCCTTTTTTAACAGGAGGTGTAGGTAATTCCATACGCATACCTTCAATTACAGTTTGAGGTTCAATCAAAGTTCCACCATCTGTATCAAATGTTATAGTATAACGTTTTAAATTAGCTGTTCCACATGTAAAACTATTAGTTGTAATTGTTGTAGATTTATCACCATCAGATACTGTTATTCTAAAACATGCCTTAGTTCTAATTACTTCTTTAGGTGTAAATTCGTATATATATGTTTCATCATCAAGCATTTTCATATCTTCTGGTTTTGAGAAAGTATTACCATCAAGAGAAGTTTCAATTTTAGCACTAACTTGTAAATCTAAATCTTCAATTACTTTAATTTTAACTGTTATTGTCTCATTTAAAGGATAATCTTCACGTGTCTCATCCCAATCAACAAGACTAACTTCAGGGGCTTGATTCTCTATTGCATTTGTCATATCAAATACTTGATAATCTTCAATCGCTTGGTTGTTTTTGTCATAAGTACGTAAAACATATTTATAGCCTTTAGCAGCAGTATGAGTAACTGATATTTTTTGAAGGTTTCCAACTTCTGATTGATTAATAACTCTAGAAGGCGTTGCACTTTCAAAATCAATAGGACTATCCTCTGCAAAACGATATACAGCATAACCGTTAGCATTTTCTACTTCGTTAAAACACAAGTAATAACTAGTGTTTGTTTTATATACTTTTGTTGTCGGTGCTTTCGGTGCAGGCGATGTAGTATCCATAATGTACACCGGTGCTAAAGCTCCTTTACGCCAAGAATTATATAAATCAGCACTAGCACTCTTAATATATGTATCAGAGCTTAATAAATTGCGATAAGAGAAAATTGTGAAACCTGTTACATATTTACTAGTTAGGGTGTTTGTATATATATAATTTAATTGTTTACCCATTTCTGATGAATTTTGCCAATCATCACTACCTACACGGTAAAGAGCTGTTCCCATATATAATTTAACATCCGTTTTAGCGACAATATTGCTCCACCAATTTGCGTATATTTTATATTGATCATCTAGTCTTGTATATGCTTGAGGGATTATATAATCTATCCATTCTGATTCAACCCAAAGTTTTGTATCAGCAAATAAATCAAAATAAGTACTATAACTTCCACAACTTACTTTCATACCACCTTCAATAGAGCGTGAAGCATCGTTGCAGTTTTCTTTACCAGGAGCCCACACAGGAGCTGGACTAATTCCGAATGCACAGTAATTTTTACCGCTAGTTTCATTGTGCTCTTTAACGACATCACTAACAGATTTTACCATTCTATTGACATTATCTCTTCTCCAATCATCCATTGATAATGTTCCTCCGCTTGTTCTATAAGCATTATAATCAGTTATTTCAATGGAACCTTCCATTCCTTCACCTGGATAAAAGTAATCGTCAAAATGAATTCCATCTATTTCATAATTAGTAATTAACTCTTTAACGGTGTTAGTAACGTGATTAATTGTTCTTTCTTTAGCAGGATTTAAAATCAATTGTCCATCGCCACTAAGCACAATATTTTGTAAAAATTCTTTTTCATCACTTAAATCTAACATTGGATTATCTATATCAGCACTACCAACTGCTCCCTTAAGTGATCTCGCATAACTGAGTTTACCTTTATTAATTGTATCTAATGAATCTGATAGTTCTAAGCCTGTATCCGTACTCGCACGATAAGGGTTTAACCAAGCGTGCAATTCAATTCCTTTTTCGTGGCATTCTGCTACCATCCATGCTAATGGATCCCAACCTGGATTAACTCCTCGCCCTGCCATATATGCACTCCATGGGTTGTATTTTGAATTATAGAAGGCATCATTCATAGGGCGAACTTGGAAGAATATAGCATTCATACCATATGTCAAGGCTCTTGCGATAATGCTTTTAAAATTATTTTGATATTTTAAAATCGCTGCCTCACTCGTTCCAACTTGTTCATCAATGTCAATATTCCATACAGTAGAAACCCATACTGCACGCAGTTCCTCAACGCGGTTTGAGTATGCTGGCGATGCCTCTACTTCTGTTTTAGGAGCGTTTACGCCAATAAAGCCTAAAACACCAAAAAGAAGCATTATTGATAACATTACTTTAGTTACAGTTTTTTTCATTTTCTTTTTCTCCTTTTTATTCGTTTACTCTTTTTAATAGTTTTTCAAAATTTAGGTAACATATTTTTTCTACATCACTCAGACTATATCCTCTTTTAAGTAACGTTTCCGGTATTCTTTGTGCATCACCATGGCATGTGAGATCATCTAAGTTAGCGTTATTTTTCACACTACCTTTAGTTTCATAATCAAGTAAATAATGCATCATATCTAAACCTAACATTACATGATCAATATCCATAATACTTACTAAATAATCAATTTGATCTACAAGTCCTTCAACATTTTGTTTTTCAGGGTTGTGAGAAACAAAATTTCGGGCTGAAACAGCTCCAACAAGTCCCCCGGCTTTACGTAGGGCTACAAGTTGGTCTTTAGTTAAATTTCTAATATGATCCGATATGTCGTAAGCATTAGAGTGAGATGCGATAATTATTTCAGGTTTTTGTTTTAAAACATCGTAAAAACTCTTCTCATTTAGGTGAGAAACATCAACAATCATTTTGTGTTGTTTCATATAATTTAAAAATTCAATTCCAAGAGGGGTAAGTCCTCTATTAGCGCTTCCTTTAACTCCCGTTGCGAGATGATTTTCTTCATTCCATGTTAGCGAAGCGTGACGAATTCCCATTTTATATAATTCATCAAATTCTTCTAAAGTTTTTACATTGCGTAAGCCCTCCAATCCATATACCACGTTATATAGATTTTTGTATGGAGAAAACATCTCTTGAACCTTCTTATATGCTTCTATAACATTAAAATCTGAGTCAGAATATATAACCCATATTCCTCCTTCAACATCACCTTTTTTCAAATCATTTAAATGATATTTTTTGAAAACATCCCCTTCACTTTGTCTTGTATAAAGGTTAGAAAAAATATCGCTATGTGTATCATATATTTTCATTACTAATTTTCGGTAATTTATTTACCTTCTCCTTCACTTTATTATATCATAGATTATTAAGAATTTCAATAAATTAAAACATTGTATTTTGGACCATTATTATAACTCATTACTTGATTACCATATATATTAACTCTTCCTATAATAAGACAATAATTCTATTATTTTTTATTAAATATAATAAAAAAAGCTGCTAACAAAATAGCAGCTTTAATTATTAGTTCTTTTTCTTAAGAAAAACTAGTGCTAGAAGCAAAGTACTAGAAATTAATAATCCCATTGATTTTGTACCCATACAACTTGTCATAGTATTCTGATTCGTCACTTTAGGAATTACAATTTCAACCATTTCTGAGAATTCAGAAGATAAAATATCATCACCATTTCCAACAGCCCTTAATTGAACTATATAAGTTATATCACCTTTAGTACTTCCTTTGAAAGCGTAATCGATATAATCACCATTTTCAATAGAGATTGGGTCTAAAGGTTCTTCTCCTTTGACATAGATTATTATTTCATAAGATAAGGCTTTTCCTACCTCATCAAAAGTAATTACATAATCTGAATCTTCCTTTGTCACATTTATATTTGTAGGTATATCTAGTTTTGTTACGTTTTTCTTTTCAACAATTTTTATCACATTTGAATAATTTGTTGTCGTGTATTCACCATCAGTTACTTTTACTCTTACAACAACCTCATTATATGCGATATTCATTGTTTCATAATTTGCCAAGTAATATGTATCATTGTCTTCTAAGTCAATAATTTTATATATATATTTTCCATTAATACCTGATGTTGAAAGTTCAACTGTGTAAGTTAAGGCATCGCCTTCCTTATCAATTGCTTTAGGAATCATTATTTTAAGAGGATTGCCACCAATTAAAGTATCATTACCATCATTAATCACAACGTCAATTGCTTCTGGTGCTGTATTTGTGATCATCTTAGAAGTATCAATTTTTACAATTTCACTTGAAGGATGATTATTTTTAGATACCGCTCTTATATAATAATCTTTTCCTTCTTGATAATTTCCAATTGTAAAAGTAATAGTATTTCCTGCTTGTTCCGAATTTTTAATAATATTAACACGTGAAAGGGAACTATCTAAATCTAAAGATTCTCCTTTATTTACAGAATATAATGCATACATATTCGCATTAGGAAGTTTATCAAAAATGAATCTTACATTTTTAGTTCCTTTTATTGCTTTAACATCACCAACAACAAGTCCTGCACTATCATCCTCACCTTTAGGAAGTGGAAATACTTTATTTTTATTCCATAAGTTGAAGAAATTAGCACCTATCATTTGACGTTGCGTATCAGTTGTGAAATTTGTTAAATCATTATAAGCATAAACTGCTGAACCTTTAATAGTATCAAACATTGTATTAAAACGCATCTGATAAACCAATTCCATTGTGTTTTTAAATTGTGTTGTTGAGGTGTCATCTGCTTTATATATGCCATGAGCTATATACAATTTAATTGGTTTTTTATTTTCTTGAGCGCGTTTTTCATTTGTTTTGGAAACGACATCAACCCACCATTCAACTATATCAGCATAAGGGACTTCTCTATTTGCAAAATCATAATAAACTTGAGGTGCAACCCAATCAACATAACCAGCCTCTACCCAGTGCTTGCTGTCAGCAAAAAGATCATAGTTAGAACTATATGCGCCACAATGAGTATTAGAGCCTCCTATAGTAGCCTTGCCACTTTCTGTATCTGTGCAGTTTTCAATATTTGATTGCCATACCGCAGCTGGCTTTGAACCAAATTCTACATATGTGTTATTCTGTTCATTGTATTCATCAATGAATTCGCGAATTCCCTTCATCATATTGTTGATACTTTGGCGTCTAAATTCACCTAAGGTCAAACCTGCTTCTAAATTGAATTCGCTAGGATTTTCAAGATAACGTTTATATGTTCCTAAATCATTTAAAGTGTTTTCTCCAGTTAGCTGTGAGTTGTAGGTAACACCACCTGCAAAATTAAGATTTGTTGTTTGAGAATTATAAGTGCCACTACTTTTAGAATTAAGGTAAAAATAATCATCAAAATGAAGACCATCAACAGGATAGTTTTCAACGATTTCTTTTATCGTATTAATGATATGTTCTTGTACTTTTGGTTCACCTGGGTTTAAAATCAATTTTGTATCAGATTCACCAAGTAAGACATATTCAGGGTGCTTTTTAGCAAAGTTTTTACTAGAAAGACTGCTCACAGCATCCTTTTTAATTTTTATCAACTCTTCATTACTATAATTTGATGCAAGCTTGTTACTATCTAAAACACTAGTTTCCGTTACACGATATGCGTTTAACCAACATTGAAAGTACATTCCTCTCTTATGAGTTTCTTCAACCATCCATGCTAGTGGATCCCAACCTGGATCAATTCCAGCACCAACCAGTGATTTACTCCAATCATTATATTCTGATGGATAAAATGCGTCATTAGTTGGTCTTATTTGGAAGAAAATTGTATTCATATTATATCGTTCTAAAACATCAAGAATTTTTAAAAAACGGCTTTTCCAATCATTAATTGCATATTCGCTTTTACCATTTTGTTTATCCATATCGATATTCCAAACTGTTGCCACCCATGCTCCACGCATCTCAGCATTGTTTTCATTGTACGTTTTTGGAACAAATACAGATTTATTTTTATTGAAATATTTAATTTTTTTGCCATCCATTATTAACTCTTCTAATTCATCCGTAGCAGCATAAGTAGTGTTTTTAAAATTAATACTTACTATAGCTAAAAGAGTTAAGAACAGCACTGCTATCATACTAATTCTTTTTATATTTTTCATATATCACCTTTAAAACGATGTCTTATGCATTACTTTTTGGCGTTCAAAAACAGTGAAAGCTTCCGCGTACATTGTTTTGTTTAAAGCTCCTCGGCAACGAGCCAGTGATGTGTAGTAATCATAATATTTGAAATCTTTACTATTCATTACAAACCATTGCGTTTTCAGTGCTTCACACCAAAGGTCAAAACCCTTTGTAAAGTCAACATAAAATGCTGGCATGAAGTCCATATCGTCTTCCCAATTTTCGCAGAAATAAACAGGCGCATAACATCTCTCACCTTTGATTAGTGGACTTTCTACAACACTTGCGAGAAATTGGGCATCTGGCACAATTAGATGCGTATTATTATGATCTTTATGCATTGTACTGTGATAATGTGTCAAAATAACATCCGGTTTTACTTCTCTTATGATATTAGCAACTTTATATCGTACTTCTTCATTATTTGGAAGTTCACCATCACAATAATCTAACACATAGGCTTTTCCACCCATTTTATTCATGAAGGCTTCTGCTTCTTTTATTTTTTGCTTACGATATTCTTCAACAGTTAAATGTTTAGGGTTGCCTCTTTCTCCTGCTGTTAAAGCTAGTGTATAATTTTTACCACCATCGAGATAATTAGCCGCCATTACTCCGCCAGCAGTTAGCTCCATATCACCAATATGTCCGCCTATTGCGAGAATTGTTTTAGCCATTATTTTAACTCCTTTTTCATTACAGCGAAAGTTTGAATAATTTTATAACCTGCATATAAGTATATATATCTAGCAGGATTATCTAATCCTGTAAAAAATGTCATAAAGCTAGATCCATGTTCTTTTGAATATTGACCCAATGAACAGAATAATGTTTTTCCAAGGCCACCACCTCTTACATCTGGTGATACAGTTATTCCATCAAAATGAGCACGACCAGATGGTTCAGTATACATCGCTCCAGTCCAACCTACTACTTTACCATTTTCAGAAACTACTAAGAAAGGATTAGGAACAGGTTTAGCAAGATTAGATTTTATGGCTCTAGCGAAGCCTTCAGCATTAATTTTTACGCAGAATTCATCGATTCCATAATGACGTTTAGGGTCATATACTTCTATTTTGTAACCACGTTTTTCATTTTCTTTCATTTTATTTTTTACTTCTTCACTCATTTCATAGTCTTTCAAATCTAAATGGAAAGCATCTTGGAAACCTTGAACATAATATCCATTGTGAAGAAGGAAAAAATATTCAGGTGAATTTACCGGAATAGCTGGATTACCAGGGTGATCATGGTGATCGGTGTTAGGTACGTACCAAGGCCAATTAACTGGACTAAAGAATACACAACGAACTGCTTGACGCTTTTCTTCCTTAAAGTATTCTTCTACCATTGATAATAGTTTTTTACCAATTCCTTGTCTTCTATATTCTTTTTTTACAATAATAGTGTTGAAATATCCTGGAGCTGTTTCGTTTGCGAAGTCTTCATTACGAATCATTCCACAAGCAAAACCTACAACTTCATCATGATCTAAAGCAACGAAAGCACCTTTTTCCTTGAAATGAGGGTTGCGGAATAAAATGTTAAAAAAGTCTTCTTCAGTAAATTGTTTGTAAAAATCTCTTTCTTTTACTACTTCATTCCATAGTGATGCAACACTCTTTCCATATTTTTCTACCGTAAATTGTTTGAATTCTACACTCATTTTAATTAATCTCCTTTTCTAATTCTTCTAAATGCGCCATAATATAATTGGCAATGCGAGGCCGGTACTCTATATGTAAACCATTACCGCGCTTAGGATGTACACGGTTTGTCAAAAGACAGAAGCCTACTTTATTTTTTCTATCTATCCAAATATTAGTACCCGTAAATCCTGTATGTAATATAGTATCATCAAGGCTTGTTAAATCACCTGCCGATGAAGCTCTTCCTCTAATTATCCAACCTAATCCGCGACGTTCATTTATTCTAAGTACTCCTAATTTTTCTTCTACTTGTACTTGAAATAGCGTATTAACTGTCGCTTTAGAAAGAATTCTCTTTCCATTGTATTCTCCTTCATTAAGAATCATTTTAATGAAGTGTGACAAGTCAAGGGCAGTGGAAAATACACCAGCATGTCCTGCAACTCCTCCCATAATATATGATACTTCATCATGAACATCACCTCTAACCATTCCACGATATGCATCATCATTACGTTCTTCAGTTGGAGCTATTCTTGCTACTTCACTATATTCTTTTGGACAATAACCAGTATCGTGCATTTCAAGAGGAGCAAAAACATATTTTTTAGCATACTCATTTAAAGGCATTTTGGTAACAGCTTCAACTATTTCCCCCAATAAAATATAGTTTAAATCAGAGTACGATATTTTAGTATGCACTGGATAAACTAAATCATAACTATACATTTTATCAAGGGCCTCTTCTTTTGACTTAAGTGTTGTAGGGGCGCTGATCCCTTCCTTCATTCCTGAAGTATGTGTCATTAAATCGAAAATAGTTATATCTTGATGTTTAAAACGTGGCAAAATAGAACTTACTTGTGTGTTAAGTCTAAATTCGCCTTTTTCTAAAAGTTGCATTATGCAAGTTGTCGTCGATATAACTTTTGAAAGAGAAGCGAGATCATAAATAGTATTTTTAACATTTTCTTCTGGCATTGGATACTTTGCTTTTAAACCAAGTGAATCAATATAAACTTTATCATTAATCACAACAGCGTAAGTAGCACCAGGGTACGCCCCTTCTGCTATTGCTTTTTCGATTATCTTATTGAGTTCTTTAAAATGTTCTTTGCTCATAATGGTATCTCCTTTAATCGAAAATATTATATCAAATTAATAAGTAATTGTCAAAATGTTTCATTCTTTTTTAAAAAATGATGTATACACAAAAAATGTATACATCAGGTTTGTTAATGCTTCAAAAGATAATAGTTTTTCTTACCTCTACGAATAATTGTATATTCTTTACCAATTGCATTTTCTTTTGTAAGATTGTATTCAAGATCTTTCACTTGTACACCGTTAATCATAACAGCGCCATTACTAATAAATTCACGCGCTTCACGACGTGATGAGGCAGCTTTTGTCAAAATTAAAGCATCAATTATATTAAGTGTTTCTGCTGTATTAAATGTTGGGAATCCTTCAAAACTCATTTCAATTTCTTCTTTTGTAAGGTTTTCAACTTTACCACTAAATAATGCTTCAGTTATTTTTAAAGCCTCTAAGTAGCCGGCTTCACCATGAATTAAAGTAGTGACTTCTTTAGCCAAAGCTTTTTGGGCTTTACGAAGATGTGGTTCTATTTTTACAGCTTCTTCTAATTCTTCAATTTCTTCTTTTGATAAGAATGTAAATTGTTTTAAACGCTTTACAACATCCGCATCAGCAGTGTTAATCCAAAATTGATAAAATTGATAAGGACTAGTTTTTTTAGGATCTAGCCAAACAGCTCCTGATTCACTTTTACCAAATTTTGTACCATCACTTTTAACTACTAGTGGCACAGTTATACCGAAAGCTTCTGTTTCTTCTGTTTCATGCATTTTTCTTATCAATTCTAAACCACCAGTGATATTACCCCATTGGTCTTGACCACCTATTTGAAGTTGGCAATGCTTAGTTGTGTAAAGATGTTCAAAATCGAGTGCTTGTAAAATTTGGTAAGAAAATTCTGCATATGATATACCTGATTCAAGACGAGCTTTCACAGTTTCTTTGTTAATCATATAATTTACATTAAAGAATTTACCATAAACACGTAAGAATGTTAAAATATCAATGTTATGCGTCCAATCATAATTGTTCACCATTTCACAATTAAAGAGATTTAATACTTGTTTATGTAAACATTCTGCATTATGAAGGGTTACTTCTTTTGAAAGAAGTTGACGTTCTGAACCTGGTTTAGGATCACCAATAGAACCTGTTGCTCCTCCAATCAAGAAGATTGGTTTATTACCAACCATCTCTAATCTTTTCGCGAAAAGATATACAAGAAGATGACCTACATGCAAACTATCTCCAGTAGGATCTGCTCCTAAGTAAAATGTTAATTCACCTTTGTTTAATTTATCAATTACTTTTTCATCAGTTACAGCATGGATAAGCTCACGCCATTTTAGTTCTTCAAATAGAGTCATTATTTTCACACTTTCTTTACTTCTTTTCTTTGGTTGAATCACGCCAAATAATATTATAATCAATTAATTCATGTTTTATAATAGGATCTTCATCCATTGGTGTTTCCATTAAATCTGTTAAAACATCCATAGCTTTTTCGCCAAGTTCATATATTGGATTGTTAATGCAAGTAAGTTTTGGACGCGACAAAACGGCATATCTTGTATTTTGAAATCCAATAACTTGAAGTTCATTCGGAATGTGGATATGTTGTAAACGCGCAACATTAATAAAAGATACCGCCATTGAATCACGAACTACTATCGCTACTTCTGGATGATCTTTTCTTAATTCTTCATCATAACTAATTTCATTTAGTTCCGTTTTACCTGAAACAGATAACACTTTAGCATCAAGCCCTGCTTCTTGCATTGCTTCTAAGTAACCTGCCACTTTTAAATCATTTACCATGTACTTACGAATCGTCGTAATCATCCATATTTTCTTATTACCACGGTTGATCATTTCTTTAGTAATATCATAAGCAGCTTTCTTATAGTCAATTGATACACTAGGAATATTATTATCTGAACATACTGAATTTGTTAAAACAACATTCATTCCTGATTCAAGAATAATATCAATGTGATCATCTGTTATTTCATCGTTGATATATAGCACTCCATCAACGCCAGATGCGACAACGTTTCCCCATAGTTCACGTTCATTATCAATGATATTCTCTTTATTTTTAGAGTCATTTACAAATAAGCGCAATAGGTATCCCCTTCTTGAGGCACAATCAGCTATCCCGTTAATCATTTCAGCGACGCTACTACGAGATAATTCAGGAACAACAACCGCAACAGTTGTTGATTTAGAACTAGCTAAACCTTTAGCATTAAGATTAGGCTTATAACCTAATTCTTTTATAATTTTTTCAATCTTTTCTCTAGTTGCAGGACGTACTTTTTCAGGATGATTTAAAACCCTAGATACAGTCGCAAGCGATACACCAGCCGCACCAGCAACATCATAAATCTTAATTTGGTTCATAGTTTACTCCTTTCAATTACTTCGTTTCTTTTCATTTCTATTATATCATACATAAAAGGAGTTTTCAATAAAAATGAAAATATTTTCATTCATTTTCATTTTTTTAAAAGCGGACTATATTTAATAATTGTTCCTGCTCCTAAAAATACTACTATTCCTTCCTCATCATAATTATATGTTTCAGCGATTTTTTCCGTAAATTTTTCGAAGTCTTTAAGTCTCTCATCGATTATTTTTTGTAAATTATCATTTCTTATTTCTCTAGCAGAGGTGAATACATCATTAATATATACTTTATCAAATAAACTGAGACTTTCTTTAAAATCTTCAATCAATGCTAGCGTCCTCGAATATGTATGTGGTTCAAAAAAAACTGTGGTCTTTAAAGATGGATACTTTTGTTTAATGGTATCATGTAAAGCTTTTATCTCACTTGGATGATGAGCATAATCTTTGATAATGATTGTTTTTTTGTAGACTACTTCCTCACTTCTTCTTTTTGGCAAGGTAATGTTTTTGATTCTTTTTTTGATGTAACTATCGGTAAATCCTAATCTTTTTATCACCCGGTAAGCATCCATAAAATTTTCTATCATATGTTTACCACAAAATGGTAAGAAATAATGTTGTGGCTTTCTATTATGTTGATATATTCTTATTAAAAATCCTTTATCACTAGTTTTAAGAATTTTATATTTATATTCGTTTTTATTAATTACAACTTTAGACTGCTTTTTTAAAGCTTCAAAAGCATCCATCACATCATCGATCGATTTGTAATAATCTGGATGATCATATTCTATATTGGTAATTACTAAATAATCAGGATGATAATTTAAAAAATGTCTTTTATATTCACAGGCTTCATATAAAAAATATCGAAAATTCTTCTTTCCTAAACCTTCCCCCGATCCTACCACATAACTAATTGACTCATCTTTTAATATATCCGCAATCATTTTTGTAGTTGTTGTCTTACCATGGGTTCCTGCTACTGCTATTTGGATGGCAGGAATCATACTCAGATATTCTTGATAATAAAAATAAGAATAGTCATGTTCTCTTATTTTTTCTACTATTAAAGCATCTTCATAAGCACTACTGATTATATATATTACATCTCCTATTTTTTCAATAATATCAGTTTTATTTATCTCATCTATTTGAATATTCCTTTTTTTTAACTCTTCTAAAAAATCGAAATCTTCTAAAACATCACAACCTCTAACACTGTATCCTAAATCATAAAGCATACACGCTAAACTACTCATGCCTGTTCCTTTAATACCTACTAGATAATATTCCATAAAAAAATCACCACTTAATTATATGCGAGTGGTGATTTTAATATCATTTAATAAAAATTTTACTACTGACTAAATTATAGTTTTTTTACTACTTTTCTATTTAAATTTAATTCAAATTTATCTAATTTGCTAGTTATTTGATTAATATAAGAAGTAGCTATTTTTTCGCAACTCGCTTCTATTTTGCGGGCTGCATCACTTATTGTAGCGTTATTTTTAAGAATGGTTTCAAGTTCTTTATTTAGTGTAGTTAATGGCTTATCTAAATATGTTAATTTTATGTCATTAAATTCCGCTATTAAATCCATGCTACTTTTTAATTCTAATTTTGTAGCTTCCTCACTATTAATAATATCTTCAAATCTCTTTGTAAGTGAGACAAGCATACTCAAAAATGTCATCATATAAGCTGGACGAACAACATACATATCCTCATATTCCTTTACTTTATACATCGGTATCATGTTAGGTTTATCCCGTTCTAAATTGCTTACTAATAAAGCATACTTGCAGTTTTTCTTTTCTCTATTCTCATTTAAAGCTTTATAATAATACTGATTAGTTTGTTTATTTGTTGAGGCAGGATTTTCATCTTTCATTTCTAAACATACTGACGTAAGTAAAGTATCTTCAGTATGGTTTAAACTAGAGTATATTTTAAAGATATAATCAGCTTTGGATCTCTTAGTATTTCCGCTACCAACTAATTCATTATCTTTTTCCCATGTACAATTAAAGAAGCCATTTTGCATGTATTGCATCGCTTCATTGTTACACCAAGATTCAAGATCTTCTCCTGTTTGCTTAACATTCATCGATACTCTTTGACGTTGAAGATTATTAATCAATTCATCTTTTTCCTTTATGGCACTTTCATATTTTGATGTTATCTCTTTTTCTTTTATCAACATCTCATTTTGATAATGATATTTTAATTCATTTAAAGCTTTTTCTTGTTCAAATATTCTTCTATCATATTCCGCTTGTAATTTAGTTTTTTCAAGTTGAACGTTGCTTTCTAATTCTATTTTTAATGTGTTATTCTTCTCTTTAAGCGTTTCAATTTCAGCAAGATAAGTTCGTCTAATACTATTTTCTTGTTCTAAAAGACGCTTACTATATTCTGTCTCTAAAACTTTTTCTTGTTCTGAAAGACGTTTATTATATATATCTTCCTTGGCATCTTCAAAGCTTCTCATTATTGCGGAAGTATCGATTTCCATAACTTCAGTCAAATCAATGATATCATCTACTGCTGCATCCTCTTTTAAAACTAATGTGTTTTTATCTCTTATTATTACTTTTACTTTTTTCATATAAAGCTCCTATTGTCTGTTACAATTATAACAAAATTATTTCTTTATTGCAAGTCATTGATGTATTTAAAATAAAAATGCTTCCAAAGTAAACGGTGAATAATTTAATTTTTATTCACTGCCACTTTAGAAGCATCATATCATTTATAATTGTATCTTTAATTCAC
>ULNH01048813.1_pt1 | contig 65233 bp, 55 predicted proteins | sample 1951871 | NCBI WGS metagenome assembly ULNH01 (sample SAMEA4835572, study PRJEB28245) | human gut metagenome | biome: gut microbiome; material: fecal sample | place: Denmark | collected 2008 | reverse complement strand
AAACGGTAACAATCAATATACTTGGGTTCAACTTCAGACGAAACATACAGATATATATAAGCGCTATAACGCACTGGCTGTGACACATCAAAGAGATTTATTAGAAAAATTTGTCCTGCCGAAAATTATTAGAGAAAAACAAAAAGATGAATCGCAACGTCGGGCAACTATCGATATATTTTTGGAAGGCGTAAATAATTATTGTGCACAGGTAAACGTTTATGACAAAAAATGAATTGTTATCCTTTATCGCTTTCAAAAATGAGCAAGAAAAAGAAGAAGCGGAATTTTATATGGCCGTTAAAGGTGTTGAATTACATCGTAGGATTCTCTTGTTTTTAGGTTGCTCATTTTCTGAAAAGTCGAAGATTAAATGGTCTAAAATAGCAAGAATCTTAAAAAGCGATAAGGCACTGAGAGATGTTATATACATATATCTTGCAACATTGGAAGAATATATGAGAGCGTTTATTTCGAATAAATATGAGAATAATATTCAGCAAAGTTTTTGGATTGATGGATCAGGACAGAGGCAAGCGAATAAGATTAAAGCAAATATTTTGTCTGGCAAGAAGCTATTTGATATTCTTGAAAATATAGATTTTGGTTGTTTGATTCAGCAAGTAAAAAATCTTCCTATTGAAGATAGAACTCAACTATTCGGTGATTCTTATTGCAAAAAGAATTTAGTTGCTGTAAAAGAGTTAAGGAATGCTGTAAGTCATCATAAATTTTTAGCAGGCTATAAACTTAAAACTTGCAGTGTTGATGGATTTGAAGGCTGTAGTTTGATTGATAATATCAAAAATTTGCGACAACTATTGCCTGAAAGATATCGTTACGGAAAAAATGGAAAAGGCGGAATAACGGCAGAATTAAACAAAATCGGGATAAAACTCGATTAGATATTGTTTTTTCCCGAGATCGCATTTTGATAAGAAAAAAGGTTGAGATATAAGGAAGTAAATCATGTTAAGTAAAACGGTAAGAAATAGTAGTAAGCATAAATGTTGGGCTGGTGTAATGGTGTAGCTATTTCGTATGTGATAGCCAACAAAAACGCACACCAACTTGGTTGTGCGTTTTTTGTTCATAGAGACAACAAAAGGGCGAGAACCCGAAAACTTGTTTTCGGCGTTCGGCGGTTGCTTGCAACCGCTTGCGTTATGCACCGTGTGTATCGTAGCAGACACTTTGTGTCGCTGCGCTATTTATTCTTATTCTTCACTATGCAGAGCAGCCCCTGTTGTCTTTTGTTTCGCCAACAGGCTCGAACTCGGGCGGTTTCACAGCCCCCATGCAAAATTGCGCAACCTGTGAACAAGGTCACGCTGCACGCGATTGACCTTCGGTAACAATCGCTGTTGGCGAGTCCTGTTGTCTTTTGTTTCGCCAACAATATTATATTTTTCATTGCGAAAGCAGGGGAAAGAGTTTATAATTATTAAGTGTAAAAAACTGCAAGGTGGGAATATGATGAACGATCATAAGTTGAATTTTGAAAAATCGGATTTTATAAAATATACGAAAATTTTTGAAGAATATCGCAAAACGCTTGAAAATTCGACGGAAAACGCCAATGACGAGATAAAATTGTATGTTGAATACCCGCGCGAGATAAGCGATTTTCAAATGATTTTTTTCAATTCCGATTTGGTTGATATTGAATATGACCGCACGATGAACGAACGCGGCTGGTACAACGAAAAGAAACTTGCGGAAGATATCGGCACAATGTCGAAAAAGGAAGCGGGCACTTGTCTTACGGCAATTTTCCGTGGCGAAAGATTTTGCGCGGGACTTATTAACGAATACGTTAAAAACGGAATAATCGTTGAAATTCTGAAATATCTTTCCGAAATCGAGTAACCGACACCGTCCGAAAGGGCGGTTTTTTGTTTGGTTTTTGATACTTTGCGGAAATTTTACGAAAGATAAATCGGCAAGTAGGTTTTTGTTGCTTGTGTCAAAACAAATGATATGATATTATTAATATATCTTTTTGTATGAGGTACAACGTGAAGAAGAAGGAAAATGTGGTTGCTGTCCCCGGTGACGTGAACTATATCGCGCCCGAAGACAGAATACCCGTAAAAGAGAAGATTTGTTATGGCATAGGCGGTCTGATGGACGGCGGTGGCGTTGTGCGCTGATGGCGTGCATACTTGTCAAATACATGACGACGATGGGCATACCGATTAAAATCGCATCCACGATATTTATGATTGCGAAGTTGTGGGACGCCGTTACCGACCCCGTGATGGGCTTTATAAGCGACAACACGCGTAGTAAGTGGGGCAGACGCAAGCCGTATATGTTCTGGGGCGGTGTTTCGATAATCATATCGATATTCCTTTTGTTTATGCCGGTCACGCAGTGGGGCATGTCGACGAACGGGTTTATCGCCTATATGTTGATAATGTATCTTATTTGGAACACTTGCTCGACCTTGTCGCAGGTGCCGTATTGCTCGATGGCGAGCGATATTTCACCGTCGTTCCGCGAAAGGAACAACGCCAACACCGTAAAACTTATATTCACGGCGGCGTCATCGGGGCTTGCGTACGTACTTCCTTTGCTTTTTATCGAATCTTTGATTTCCGCAGACGGCTGGCTGTTTATGCCTCACATTTCGCCGACAGGATTTTGGCTTTTGACCGCGATTATTTTCGGCGCGTTGTTCGGCGGAGGGCTTATAATCTGCTCGATTTTCGTAAAAGAGCGTATCAAACCCACGACCGAGGTCGAAAAATTCGATGCGAAAAAATTCATTAACAGTTATGCAAAACCTTATAAAAACAAGTCGTATCGCTGGCATATCGTAATGTACGTTTCGGCGTTTGCTTGCATGGATATGATAAGCGCGCTGGCGGTTTATTATGCCACCGACGTATGGCACGGCGAGAAACTTTTCGGAATGGACATTTCTTCGATGTTTATCATTGCGCCTTTGATGGTTGCGGCGGTTATTATGTTCCCGCTGGCACGCAAAATGATGGACAAAAAGAGCAAACAGTATGCTTTTCGCATGGGGCTTCCTTTGTATATCTTTGGCGGTATAATGTTTGCCATTATGGAGCCGTCCTGGACGCCTCCGGTTCTTATCCCCATTGTTGCGCTTATCATGGGCTTTGGCTTTGGCGGGGCACAAATGATGCCGTGGATTATCTTCCCCGATACCGTCGACGTCGGCGAAATGGCGACGGGTGACCGCTCAACCGGCACTTACAGCGGTATGATGACGCTTGCAAGAAAAGTAGGCGGTGCGCTTGCCGTAGGTATGGTCGGCTGGATACTCGGTTGGTGCAAATACAAGGAAAACACCACGGGCGACTCGACTATTTATATCGAACAACCCGACAGCGCGTTACTTGCAATCAGGCTTGTAATGGGCATTTCCGTTGCAATTCTTATCACGATTGCGTTCATTGCATCGTTCAAATATAAGGTTGACAGCAAGAAACTTGTGAGGATAAGATATTTCATCGACGCAAGGAAGAAAGGCGTTGCGCTTAACGACGAAGAAACCGCGGAAAGGGAAGCGCTCGTCGCCGAACTTTACGGCAAAGTTGACGAAAAAGACGTTGTTGTTCCAAAGGCTTTGGACGATGAAGGAAAAGTGGTTGAAGTAAGCGACGAAAAGATTGACGAAGAGTTCGGAAGCGCGTTCGGAACTGTCGAAAACGACGAACCCGAAAATGACAAAAATTGAACGAAAATGAACGCAAAAATCGAAAATATCAACGGAATTACAAATATTACGAAGAAAAAAGGTGTGCCGCTTAAAATTTTGCAGCTCACGGATATTCATATCGGCGGCTCGTTTTCGACACGGAAAAAAGACAAGCTCGCGCTTCAAGCGGTTGAAAAAATCGTGAACGCGTCGGACGCCGATTTCGTCATCGTTACGGGCGATATGGTGTACCCCATTCCCTGGCTTTTGCAGGGCAGTTTTAATAACCTCAAATCCAGCAAAAAATTTGCCGCCTGCATGGAAAAACTCGGAAAACCCTGGACGGTGGTTTTCGGCAATCACGACAGCGAAGTCTGGGCGACGGCAAGCAAGAAAAAGATCGGCGATTTTTATTCGTCGTGCAAGAATTGTTATTTTTCCCACGGCGACGAAAACCTGACGGGTGACGGAAATTATCATATTCCCGTGCTGAACGAAGACGGCACTCTCAACACCGTGCTTATGTTTATCGACAGCAACGCCTATCTTACCTGGAACTTTTTCAGCGGTTTCGATATTATTCACGACGACCAGATCGAATGGTACAAAAACACGATTAAAATTATCGGCGCGGAGTGCGGCAAAAAACCCGAAGAAGTGAATTCGCTTGCGTTTTTCCATATCCCGCCAAAAGAGTTTCGGGAAGCGTGGGAGAAGTTTTATCGCGGTGACAAGAGCGTAATTTATCATCACGGATTTGTCGGTGAAAAGGATAATTATTTCGGATATCCGAAGACCGTCGAGGGCAAATTTTTCAACGAAATGGTAAAGTTCGGAAGTTGCAAAGGCATGTTTATGGGACACGACCATCTGAACACGCTTTCGCTGACTTATAAGGGTATTCGTCTGACGTACGGAATGAGCGTCGATTATCTTGCATATAAGGGCATTGAAAAACGCCATACGCAGCGCGGCGGCACGATTATTGAAATTTACGACGACGGCACGTTCGACACGAAAATGCTCCCGCTTGACGATATCGAGCATAAATCCTTTTTTGAAACGGGCAGATAGTTTTCGGTTTTCATCGCTTGTTTTTTGACAAAATAAAATGAAAAACGGTGAAATTATTAGATTATTTTGAAAAAAAATTAAATATTTCGCAACAAAATAGTATTAAACGTCGGCTTTTCCGACGTTTTATCTTTTTCGCGCGCAAAATAGTAATATCGTATATTTCTTTACTTAATTTTAAGTAAGTGGTATAATATCAAAGTCATCAAAGAAACAAATTACCTTGGAGGCTTAATGAAAAAAGTCCTGATCGGAGTACTGATTCTTATCCCGATTATCATCGTTGCGTCGGTACTTCTCACCACAAACATTATTTCCAAAAATTCATATCTGCCCGTCGACAGGGTGGAACTTAACGAAAATTATATCGAGTTTTCGCTTGACAACGGCAACACGATCGACACGTTGAAAGCGACCGTTTATCCGCGCCTTGCGAAAAACCACAATCTCACCTGGTCAATCGAAGAACAACACAGCGACATTCCGTTCGTTTACGCAAAAGACGATCCCTGTCAGGACTGTGCCGATTTGTCCGATAAAGAACTGAAAGAACATATCGCAACAAACCATATCGACATTGCAACGATTGACAACAACGGCGTCGTTACGGTTTACGGCTACGGCTCGTTTATCGTGAAAGTTACGACGGAAGAAGGCAATAAATTTGCAACGTGCTCCGTAAAGGTCGTCGGCGACAAGGTCACAAAAATCGAACTTATGCCGTACGGCAGCAGCAGCAAACTTTCCGAAAACGACGTGATTTCAATGGATAAGGGCGAAAGACTTCTTATCAACCCCATTTTCACGCCCGGCGGCGCACGCAATAAAACGGTAACCTGGAAGTCCGCCGACGAAAGAATCGTCGAAGTTGACAAAAACGGTATCCTTTCAGCAAAAGGCGTGGGCGAAACGACGATTTCGGTTTCTTCAAACGACACCGGCATCGGAACGTCCGTCAAAGTAAAAGTTAATAACGGCGTCTTCAAGGGTGAAAGTTACTGCTATACCGCGGACACTGTCAACGTCAAAAACTTTATGAACGTGAGCGATTTCACGACTGCAAAAGTCGCGGGCGGCACGCTTTCATCGGACGGAACGCTTAATTTTGACGAAAACGCAACGGTCGCCACGGTTACCGTAAACGGCAAAACGTTTTCTGCAATCAAGGTCGACGCGCTCAGCGACGACGATATCGTTTTCAAAAACTACGATATCCTTCTTCAAAAACTTCACAACAAAAACGGCGACGAGGTTGAATATATCGTCAAACGCGGTCTGCCGATTTACCTTGAAGTCGTTTATCGCAATCCCGAAAAATCGGGCGTACCCGAGGTGGAATTCTCGTCAAACGATATCGCCCCCGGTTCGCCCATCGTCAATATCAAACAATATGACCAAGCCGGCAAAGAAAGCAATGTCGGCAACGTCGCTATGATCGAGCCTAATAAGGAAGGCGACGTCAAAATTGTGGCGAAAGACAGAGCGACAAATAAAACTTGCACCACGGTTGAACTCAAAGTCGTTACGCCTGTCGTCGCGATTAACCTTGCTCTGAACGCTACCGACGCAAAACGCGGTATCGCCGCAGAAACGGTGTTCGGCAACAAGATTTTCAACGCCGATTGCACCGAAACTTCCCCTTATTCGTTCAATATGGACTTCAACTATCCGAAGGACGTCGACTTTGAAAACTTTGAGTTTTCGACTTCCGACGAAAGCATTGCCAAATTCTCGGACGAAAAAGGTAGTTACAACAAACTTGTCTTGAAAGAAATTCCCGACGATAAGAAAGGGCTTAAAAACAAAATAACGATCACTATTAAGGCAAAATATCCGATGTACGACAACATGCCCGTTGTCGCAACGTACGTGCTGAACGTCATCGACGGCTATACCGTCAGCAACGAAACTCAACTGAAAAAGGCGTTGCACGAGAAAAAAGAAAGCGTTGCGATTTACGTCAAGGATTCGACTGCCGGCGGCAAACTTGAAATTAGTGCGGGCAACGACACGGACGCGTCCAGAATTACTATGCAGGAAGGCACAAGCTTGTACGGCAACGGCTTTATCGTATGCTTCAACGAACAGGATATGATTAACCGCAAAAACGATTATTTCAATGAATTGTTGAAAATCAAGACAAGCAACGTTCACGTCGAAAACACGATTTTGCGTATGGGATACAACGATCCCGAGGCAAAGAACGGGCTTCTACAATGGGAAAAATCCAGAATATGCGTAAGGATTCTGCACGAAATCGAGAATTACGACGATGAAACGAAAAACAACGAAATGATAAACAACATCTCGTTCAAGTACTGCATTTTCGAAAACGCAAAAACCGTCATGGAAATCGCCGGCGCGGACGTCAATATCGAAGGCTGCGTTTTCAGAAACTCGTCGGCGAACTCGTTGTTTATCCCGATGGCGGGCAACACCTCGACGTACGGATGACTCCCCGCAAACGTTACGCTGAAAAATACCGTATTCACGCACAGCGCGCTTATGCCGATTTGCGTGCAGACGGATTTTGAAAGGGATAAAAACAGAAAAGACGAAAACGGCAATGTCGTCGGTTATCCCGAAGGCTCGACGTGGGAAGATATGAAAAAAACGGGATACAAGGATCACTTTATCAACGTTGAAGGCTTCCTTGATATTTACAACTGGATCAATATCGATGATTTTGCAACAACCGGAAGCGGATTGATCCCTCCCACGGGTTTGGGAGACGCGCTTGACACCCTGATATCGCAAGAAGGCTCGAAAATTATTGCAAACGTTCTGTTGAACGATCAATATAAGGACGTGAGGCATACGATCAACAATCAGGAATACGTGCATCTCGGCATCGCCGTTCTCGGTATGACCTCGCCCGTTTCAGACGGCATTATACGCAATTTTGAAAACGCCGGTTATTCAAGGCATCGCGTCGAACTTACGGATAATGTTCTTAGCACAATTCCTGCCTGGAAATTATTCGGCGCCGTGCTGAAACCTTACGTTCGTTATCCGTTGTACGTGTACAGCTATAAGGAGGGCAATTACCAGATCGGTCCCGATTCCGAGAAAAAACTTGACTTCCAGGAGACGGGCGCGCTTTATAAAAACCTCAGAGAAGGAAGGTCGACAGGCTCGATTTAAGACTATGACAAACAAGGAAAAAATGCTTGCGGGGCAGGTTTACGACCCCAACGACGAAGAAATCGTTTCCGAACAGTTTGAGTATCTCAACGCGATGAAAGCCTACAATGCTTTGCCGTACGGCGATAAACGCGAGGAAGAATACGTTCGGAAATGCTTCGGCGCGATCGGGAAACAACCTGTCGTGACGCAACCGTTTTTCGCGAACTGGGGCGGCAAGCACGTTTTCATCGGCGATTACTTTTACAGTAATTTTTGTCTTACGCTCGTCGACGACGGGAAAATCGAAATCGGCGACAACGTAATGATCGGACCGAACGTTTCGATAATCACCGCGGGACACCCCGTGAGCCCGAAGTGCCGATTGAAAGGTCTTCAATACAACGCCGACGTGAAAATCGGCAATAACGTATGGATCGGCGCGGGCGTGAACGTATTGCCCGGTGTCACCATCGGCGACAACTCGGTCATAGGCGCGGGAGCGGTCGTCACCAAAGATATTCCGTCCAACGTCGTCGCTGTCGGAAACCCGGCGCGCGTCCTTCGCGAAATATCCGAAAAAGACGAAATCTATTACTTCAAAGATAAAAAGTTTTAAGGAGAAATTTATAAGGAGAAACTTATGTCGTACGAAAAAAAAGATTTGTATGCAAAACAATTCTCGCATATGTTGCAGTGTCCGACCGTAACGGGTTGCGATCAGAAACACTTTGACGATTTGCACGCAGTAATGTGGGAAATCGCGCCTGAATTTTCAAAGCTTCCGCGTTTCAACGTCCGCAACAACGCAATGATTATCAAGTGGGAGGGCAAAAAACACGACCGTCCGCTGGTACTTATGGCGCATCAGGACGTCGTTCCCGAAGAAGATCCCAAAGGTTGGAAATATCCGCCTTACAGCGGCGCAATCGAAGAAGGGAAAATCTGGGGGCGTGGCGCGGTCGACTGCAAGTGCATGGTCTTTGGCAGTATGGTCGCCGCAAACGAACTCATAAACGAAGGCTTCGTGCCCGAACAGGATATTTATTTCTGCTATGGCGACGACGAGGAAAACTCGGGCGGCAGCGCGATTGCGGAAGCAAAATATCTTTCCGAAACGTTGGGAGTAAAACCCGTGCTTGTCATCGACGAGGGCGGCGGTATGGTTTCAAAAGAACCGTTCAAAAAATTCCTTGTCAAAAACGCAGGCGTTATCGGCGTTCAGGAAAAAGGCTTTGCCGACTTCAAATTCATCGCCAGAAGCAAAGGCGGACACAGCAGTGCGCCGCCCAAAAACACGCCGTTCGTGCGCCTTGCAAAATTTATTCTTTACAATGAAAAGCACAATATTTTCGACGTGAAAGTATTGCCCATTCTGAAAGAACTTTTCAAGGATCTTTCAAAAGCGGTAAAGCCCGCGCTTCGTCCGCTTGTAAAAAACGCATATCATATTTTGCCGCTTGCTCTTAAAGTGTTGCCCGACAGTCTTTCGTCGCAGGTCAAGGCGTTTTTGTCCACGACGATGGTGTTCACGATGGCGGAAGGCAGCCACGCAAGCAACAATATCCCCGACGCGGCATGGGTGCTTGCAAACCTTCGTTTCTCGCCGCAGGAAGGGCACGATAAGTGCATGAAAAAACTTGAAAAAGTCGCCAAAAAATACGATATCGAAATCGAGGTTCTGAACACGCGCGACGCAAGTCCCTGCACCGATACGAAGTCGGAAGGCTATAAATTCACCGTCGATATGATCAACAAAACGTACGGCGATACCGTCCTTGCGCCTTACCTTATCGCGGGCGGCACGGATTGCAGATATATGCAGGACATTTGCAGCACGGCGCTTCGTTTCACCCCGTTTTTGGTAAGTCTCGAGGAACTCGGCGCGTGCCACGGCTATAACGAGCGTATCGGCGTCGATTCCCTCGCACAAGGCGTTGACTTTTACAGAAACGTCCTTACAAACTTCAAATAAAAAATAACAAATCATACAAAAAATCCCGCAAATTTTGCGGGATTTTTGTTATGTTTTATCAAAAATTAAATCTTTTTTGTAATATCATCGAGTTCCTTTTCGATGGTTTCGTTGCGCTTCGGCAAGGGTTTGTCAATGACTTCGCCGCGGACGATAACTTTGTCCAGATCGCGCAGTGCCGTAAGGTCGTCAAGCGGGTTTTTGTTCATCACAATCATATCCGCGCTTTTGTCTTCTTCGACAGTGCCGCACACGTTATCAAGTCCCATAAGTTTTGCATTGTTCAGCGTTGCGACGGAAAGAGCGTACGCGTTCGACACGCCGACGCATTTCTGGAAGAACACGACCTCGCGCCACATATTGTATTGCGTTGCGAACGGGCAGGAACTGTCCGTGCCCATGCCGAGAAGTATGCCTTCGTCGATGCAGTTTTTCGCGCCTTTCGTCATATTGTTCACAACGATTTCGGTGTTGTACACGCAAATCGGATCAAGGAGCGTAATTGACGGATCGAGCATTTTTAAGGGGAGCGCGGGGGAATAAGTAACGTCCATTGCGGAATTGGTCGCTTTCATTTCGGCAGCCATCTCGGGGGTTAAGGGTGCGCCGTGTTCAACGGTATCGACGCCTGCCGCCGCCGTGATTTCAACGCCTTTGAAACTTTCGGTATGCGACGCGACGCGAAGACCGAGTTTATGCGCCTCGTCAACGACCGCTTTGGTTTGTTCAAGGCTCATTTTGACTTCGCCGGGTTCGCCTTTGACTTTTGCGTCGATTACGCCGCCCGTGACGCAGATTTTAATGAAATCGACGCCGCGTTCCTTGTTCTGTCTGACAAGCGCGCGCAGACCGTCAAGGGTGTCGGAAGTCATTGAGAACGTGCCGTCGCCGTGTCCGCCGGGAACGGTGATTGCGGGGCCCGACACTTGAAGGCGAGGACCTTGTACTTTGCCCGAATTGATTTTATCGCGAAGGCGAACGTCGGAATATTTGAAGTCGCCGACCGCTCGCACCGTTGTAACGCCGCTTAATAACTGTTGTCTTGCCGCGCTTTTTACAAGGGCGTCAAGGATTTTGTCGCCGAGTTTCGTTTTCACGATTTTCATCACGAGTTTTTGTGCGCCGCCGCCCGAAATGACCTTGCTGGGCATTCCCGTGCCGAAAAGGTGAACGTGGGGGTTGACAAGTCCCGGCGTAACGTATTTGCCGTTAAGGTCGATGACTTCGTATCCCGAAACGTCGGGTTTTTCGTCGTAAGATATTTTTTCGATTTTGTCGCCGTCAACGAAGACAGCGCATTTTTTGAAAACGCTATCGGCGTATCCGTCCCACAAATTTGCGTTGATAAATACTTTTTTTGACATATATATCACCTGTAAAAATTATTTATTATCAAGTTCGTCGATAAATTTATCGGTGTCTTCGGTGTCAAGCGCGACGTTGTTCGTTTCGACGTCGACCGCGGTTTTTTCGGGTTCGTTCTTGCCGAGCCAGCCTTTTTTGTACATAATCCTTGCGACGCCGACGGTGAAGAGCGCGACGAAGGGCACCAATATACTTATTATACTCTCAATTTTCGGAATTGCAATACATAACGCGACCATAAGTATAACCGGCGGGAAAGCAATTTTCGGATTTCTTGAAACGTACACGACGGCAAGCGCGCCGAAGAGTGCGGGCAACAGGTAATCCGCCGCTTTTTGCGCCGCGGGTTTTGCAAGAAGGTCGGCAAGGGGCGTCGCCGCGATAAGGATAACGCCGATAATGATAACGAGAATCGTTACTATGGACGAGACGGCGGTCGAAACCGTTGCGATGATGTCGCCTTCGTCCGTGTTCGATTTTGCGTTTTCCGCGTCGATGCAGGACAGCGCGCAGGGCACTTTCAGGTTGGAAAGGTTGCCCGTAACAAAACCGAGATAAATGCTAGTCGCGCCGAGAAGCGGGGTGTAACTGATAAACTCCACCGCGCCGGCAGCCCAGTAAATAAGGATACCCATAATGCCGATACCGACTGCCGAAGCCGTCGGCCACGCGTCAAACACTATCCCAGCGACAATGGGGAATACCATCATCATGACAACGGACACTATGCTCCAAATTCTGCCATAAAAGTGAGTGTTTTCGGAATACGATTTATTTTTTCTTGAAATGTTTTTCATAATGCACCTCTTAAACTATGGCGTTGTAGATGGGAACGGAGCAAACCATACCCACAATCATCGAAACCGGCAGGGCGTAGTCGTTGATCCAACGCCACTTCGTGAGTTTCTGAACTGCGCCGAATATGAGCATTACCGCCGCGGAAATCAGGATAATGAAAACGGGAATCCAGCCTTCGAGCCCGCTTGTAACTTTTGTGAAGTTCGTTGCGAAAAAGCAGCTTACGACGCCCATAAACATTGCGGTTGAAAGGATTTCGCCCCATTTTTTGTCTTTCTTTTCCATTTTAAGCATTCCTGACGAATACTTTTTCGTGAAAAACGCGACGAGTATGAGCGGAAGAAGACAACCGATACTCATTATCATTGCGATTGTTACGAACTGTTCTGCGGTGATCGTCGACGCGGAAAAACTGTCCCACGGAAGATTCATCGACTTTGCGCCGATTTCGGCAGCCGACGTTTCGTACACAAGACTTCCGATGACCGACAGACGAAGCCAGGGCAAAGGAATCCCGAGTTTCGGCGCGAGAGCCGCCACACCGATGAAAATGCTTATTGCAGGTGCGATTGAAAATATCGCGGCACGACGCGCGGTGCGCCTGATAACGCCTTTGTCCATGCCGATTTTTTTCGATTGTTTAACGGCGCGGACAAGGAAGAATATCGATTGCGCGAGTACGTATAAAATAACCACCGCCGCTATGACGTAAAGCACCGCGGCGTTTGCGTTGAACGCTGACGATAAAGTTTGTTTCATAACATCTTCCTGTTTAATGGTTTAATGAGTAAAAGTATAATACATACATTCGACAAAAGTCAATTATTATACCGCAAGAAATTGCATTTTAATGCTAAAAATGATATTATACGATTTGAGGTGTAATATGGACTACAATCAGAAATCATTGAAACTGCACGAGGAACTCAAAGGAAAAATCGAAGTTATTTCAAGGGTTAAAGTCGGTGACGCCGAAAGTCTTGCAACGGCATATACGCCGGGAGTCGCCGCGCCTACGCTTGAAATTTCAAAAGATCCCGAAAACTCATACGTTTATACGCGACGCGGGAATCTTGTCGCGGTCGTGTCGGACGGCAGCGCGATTCTGGGGCTTGGAAACCTTGGCGGTCTTTCGGCAATGCCCGTTATGGAAGGGAAATGCGTACTGTTTAAGGAATTCGGCGGCGTCGACGCGTTTCCGATTTGTCTTGACACGCAAAATTCCGACGAAATCGTGAATATCGTGAAAAACCTTTCGATAAGTTTCGGCGGCATAAACCTTGAAGACATTGCAAGTCCCCGTTGTTTTGAAATCGAAAGACGCCTTAACGATGAACTTGATATTCCCGTATTCCACGACGATCAGCACGGCACGGCGATAATCGTCCTTGCGGGGCTTATAAACGCCTTGAAAATCGTGAAAAAAGACATAAAAGACGTGAAAATCGTCGTGAACGGTCCGGGGGCTGCCGGCACTGCGATAACCTGGCTTTTGAGTGACTTCGGCGCAAAAAATATCACGCTTTCCGACGAATACGGCATACTTTATCCCTCGCGCGATAATATGGAATGGCACAAGAAAGAACTTGCGGAAACTTTTAATAAGAAAGACGTTCGCGGAACTCTTTCTGATGCCGTAAAAGGCGCGGACGTGTTCATCGGCGTGTCGAAAGGCAATTTGTTGACGGCGGATATGGTGAAATCTATGAACAAAGACGCGATTATCTTCGCCATGGCAAACCCGACGCCCGAAATCTTGCCCGACGTCGCGAAACAGGCGGGCGCAAAGGTTGTCGGTACGGGGCGCAGCGACTTCCCGAATCAGGTCAATAACGTTCTGGCGTTCCCGGGGATTTTCCGCGGCGCACTTGACGCAAAAGCGCGAAAAATCACGAAAAACATGAAAATCGCCGCAGCCAAAGCAATCGCCGGCGTTATTTCCGACGACGAACTTAACGCCGACAACATTCTTCCGAAACCTTTTGACAAAAGAGTTAAAGTTGCGGTGTCCAAGGCTGTTTTCGACGCGGCAAAGGCAGACGGCGTGTGCCGTATGTGAAATTATTGACAAACTTTAATAAATAGGATATAATATAACCATAATAAAACCTAATCGATGATTTGTCGGAGAGTAAGTTTTAAGCATAATACGTTTATTATCGGCTTGCTTTTCGGCATGCCGATTTTTTTAAGGAGAAAATATGAAAAGACTGGGCGTTGTGGGCATCGTCGTCGAAGAAAGGGACGTCGTTCCCGAAGTGCAGAAAGTTTTGTCGGAAAATTCCGAAATCATACTCGGTCGAATGGGGCTTCCCGACCGCGAAAGCGGTTTTTCGGCAATTTCCGTTGTCGTCAAAGGCAGCGTTGAGGAAATATCCGCGCTCACCGGGAAACTCGGCAAAATCAAAAACGTTTTCGTAAAATCCGCGCTCACGAGCGTTGATATAAATTAAACCAAAAAGGAGCAAAAAAATGAAAAAGAAACTTACGGCAGTAATGTTGCTTGTCGCGCTTGTTTTGTCAATCGGGCTTCTGACCGCTTGCAACAAGGACGGCAACAAAAAAGGCAACGGAAACGATGTAACGTTGACGTTTGCGGCACCCGAGGGCACACCCGCGCTTGCAATCGCAAGGCTTATCACGGACAATAAGTCGATTTCGGGCAAAAACGTAAACTATAAAATCGTAAATCCGAGTAATATCGCAAAAGAGATGCAGGCAGGGCTTTCCGACCTTGTGATCATGCCCGTGAATGCAGGCGCAACCCTTATAAACAAGGGCGCGGACTACAAACTCGTAAGCGTCGCGGTTGACGGCAGTCTTTATCTTGTCGGCAAAAGCGAAACGGCAACAACTTTGACAATAGACGATATTAAAGGCAAGAAAATCGCCTGTATCGGTCAACAGGGCGTACCCGGGCTTGTTTTCAGATATATTCTGAAAGCAAATAATATCAGTATCGTCGACGACGTGAAAAATCTGAACGATACGAGCGTTTACGTACAATATGCAAGCGACGGATTGCAGGCAAAAACAGCCGTCGAAAACAAAAGTGTCGATTTTGCGGTCGTGGGCGAGCCCGCGGCAACGACTTTCAAAATTAAGTTCGGGTTCAACGCGCAAATGGATTTGCAGGCGGAATACAAAAAAGTTTCGGGCAAAGAAACTTATCCGCAAGCAGGTATTTTCGTGAAGTCGAGCCTTGCTTCCGACGCTGCGTTTATGGACGCGCTTTTCACCGCGCTTAAAGCAAGCAAAGAATGGGTGAAAAACAATCCGCAAAGCGTGAACGACTTTATGAAAGCAAACGCTTACGAATCGGCGGCGTTCCCCGCGCCTTCGATTGCGAAATGCAACGTAAACGCCGAAAAACTCACCGCAGAAAAGAAAGCGGAAATTCTGGCGTTTCTTAAAAACCTTGCGCCCGGCGTAAACTGGGATACCGTCAATTTGTTTTAATGAAAAGTTTTCTTAAAAACGAAAAAACGAAAAAGATATTTTTCGACATACTTTATCCGCTCATCGCGTTCGCGCTTGTGATTGCGATATGGGCGATTGTGGCGAAAGTCAAAAACAAGCCGCTTATACTGCCGTCCCCCGACGTCGTGCTGAAAGAATTTTTTACGCTCGGGGGAGAGGCTGGATTCTGGCGCGCGGTCGGATTTTCCGTGCTGCGTACGTTATGGTGTTTTGCGGCGTCGTTTCTGATTGCATTCGTACTTGCGGCAATATCTATGGTTTTAAACCCCGTATATCGTGTGATAAACCCCGTTGTTTCGTTTTTACGCGCCGCGCCGACGGTTGCGGTCATACTTATTTTGTATGCGTTTTACAGCAATGAAACGCTTGCTTTCGTCGTCGGATTTCTGATTGCGTTCCCGATACTGTTCACGGCGATTTACAGCGCGCTCTCGGGCGTAGACAAAGACCTTATTGAAATGACGAAAATTTATAAGGTGAAAAAAATCGACGTCGTGAAAAACGTATATCTGCCGGAGGTGGCGCCAAGTCTTTTCGACAACGCGCGTTCGACGCTGTCGCTCACGTTCAAAGTTATTATCGCGGCTGAAATTCTTACCTTTGTCCCGAAAAGTATCGGCAGCAAAATTTATACGGCAAACGCAAGTTTCGACGTCGCGTATCTGCTTGCCTGGACGCTTGTCGCAATCGTGTTCGCGTTTGTGTTGGAAGCGGTCGTTTCCATATTCAAAAAAATCTGGGAGAAAACAAGATGAAAGATATAATTTTCAAAAACTTTTCGTTTTCGTATCCCGATAAGGAAATTTATAAAAATTTCAACGCCGTCTTTTTCGGCGGCAAAATCAACGTGGTGCTTGGCGCGAGCGGCGTCGGGAAAACCACGCTGTTAAACGCTCTTACGGGGCTTTCAGGTTTTGACGGCGAGATTGAAAATATGCCGAAAAACGTGTCGTATATTTTTCAAAACGACAGACTTGTAAAAACAATTTCGGTTGAAAAAAACCTTGATTTTGTCTTAAAAAATGCAATTAGAGACAAAACCGCGCGAAAAAATGCAATTTACGATATGGCGAAACTTCTGGAAATCTCCGACGTTCTGAAAAGGTTGCCGACGGAAATTTCGGGTGGTCAGGCGCAACGCGTGCAGATGGCACGGGCGTTTTTGTACCCGTCCGAAGTCATGCTTCTGGACGAACCTTTCAAAGGTCTGGACGTGTCGTTGAAAACCCGACTGATAAAAAAGTTTCTGGAACTTTGGGGGCGCGACGGGCGCACCGTCGTCCTCGTGACGCACGACGTTTACGACGCGCTTTTAATGGGCGATAAAGTATTCGTGCTATCGGGCAGTCCCGCCGACATCGTTTACGAAACCGAACTTACCGTCGAAAAGTCGGAAAGAAACCTGACCGACGCCGTCGTCACGAAATACCGCGACGAAATCGTAAACAAAATAATTTGACGATTATGCCTTAAAATTATGTCAACCGCTATAACTTGCGGTTGACTTTTTTTATAATACAATATATTATATAATTTATGATAATTATGGGTTTGGATCCGGGGCTTGCGACAATGGGCTTCGGTGTGATTAATCTTGAAAGGGGCGTTTATACCGTCATTGACTACGGTATCGTTTCCACGCCCAAAGAAGACACGCTGCCTGTAAGGCTTTCAAAAATCGAACAAGGCGTGACCACGCTTATCGAAACTTACAAACCGTCGCAGATTTCCGTTGAGGAACTGTTCTTTTCAAAAAACATTACGACGGGCATTTCGGTTGCCGAGGCGCGCGGCGTTATGCTTCTGACCGCGGTGAAACTTATCGGCGACGAAGTTTACGAATACACGCCCAACCAAATCAAAATGGCAATCACGGGATACGGCGGGGCGGACAAAAAACAAATGCAACTTATGGTGCAATCGGTGTTGCGCCTTAAATCCCTGCCGCGCCCGGACGACGCCGCCGACGCGCTTGCGGTTGCATTATGTCACGGACAGGTCGGCGCAAACAAAAACAATTTCAGGATAAAGTAGGAGTTTTATGTACAATTACATCACGGGAAAGGTCGTTTATTCGGCGGGCAACACGATTGTCGTCGACAACAACGGCATCGGATACGAAATCGGCGCAAGCAACTTCACGACGAATAAGTTTTCGGAAGGCGAAATCGCAAAAATTTATACTTATCTTTACGTCAGGGAAGACACTTACGCATTATACGGTTTTTCGTCGATTGAGGAAAAAACGCTGTTTTTAAGGCTCATCGACATAAGCGGCGTCGGTCCGAAAATGGCAATGCAGATTTTAAGCGGGGCGGATCTTAACTCGCTTACCGTCGCAATCGCAACCGGCGACGTGAAATCCCTTTCCAAAATCAAAGGACTTGGCAAAAAAACTGCGGAACTTATCGTCGTCAGCATGCGCGATCAGGTTTCGCTTGACTTAACCAACGCGCAAAGCGAAATATCCGCAGTCGTTGAAAAGGACGCGCAGGAAGCGGTTTTCGCGCTCGTATCGCTGGGAATTTCCAACTCGGACGCCGTCAAAATCGTCGCCGATGTTTCAAAAACCGAAAAAGGCGCGGAAAATATCATAAGGGAAGCGTTGAAACGCTTGTAAGAATATGGAAGGAATTATCAGTAAATTTAACGGAGAATTTCAGGACGACAGGGTTATTTCGGCAAAGTCGACCGTCGACGATATCGAAGAAAACACTCTTCGTCCGAAGTCGTTGTCCGAATACGTCGGGCAAAGCAAGATAAAGCATAACCTCGACGTTTATATGACCGCCGCAAGAAACCGCGGCGACGCGCTCGATCACGTTTTGCTTTACGGCCCGCCGGGGCTCGGAAAAACCACGCTCGCGCACGTTATCGCAAACGAAATGGGCGCGCAGGTCAAGGTAACGAGCGGTCCCGCAATCGAAAAAGCGGCAGATCTTGCCGCGCTGCTTTCAAAACTTGAAAAGGGCGACATATTGTTCATCGACGAAATTCACCGTCTGAGCCGCAATATCGAGGAAGTTTTGTATCCCGCGATGGAAGACTTCTCGCTTGACCTTGTTACGGGCACGGGCGCGATGGCAAGCTCGCTCAGGCTTCAATTAAAACGCTTCACGCTTATCGGCGCGACGACGAAAGAAGGCATGCTTTCCAGCCCGTTGCGCGACAGATTCGGCATTAAATTCCGTCTGGAACCTTATACGACGGAAGAACTTGCGAAAATCATAAAGCGCAGCGCAAACATTCTTGAAACGAAAATCGACGACGACGCATTGCAGGAACTTGCAAAATGCAGCCGCGGAACGCCGCGTATCGCAAACAGGCTCTTGAAACGCGTGCGCGACTACGCCGATTACGAAAACATGGACGTTATCAACCTAAATATCGCGAAAAAGGCGTTGAAACTTATGGACATCGACGAACTCGGGCTTGACGCGGTTGACAGAAACGTCCTTGAAACCGCAATCAAAAAATTCAACGGCGGCCCGGTCGGTCTCGATACGTTATCGGCGGCAACGGGCGAGGACGCAACCACCATCGAGGACGTTGTGGAGCCGTTCCTTATTCAACTCGGTTTTATCGCGCGCACGCCGCGCGGCCGCACCGTATTGCCGCTTGCCTATGAGCATCTGGGCTTTGAATACATCGAAAAATAATGAAAACAAGCGACTTTTACTATGACTTGCCCGAAGGACTTATCGCGCAGACGCCTGTCGAACCTCGCGACAGCGCAAGACTTCTCGTCATGAACAAGGAAACGGGCGAACTAACTCACACGATATTCAACAAAATCGGCGACTATCTGAAAGAAGGCGACCTTCTTGTCGTCAACAATACTAAAGTTATCCCCGCAAGGCTTTTCGGCTACCGCGCGGACAAGGAAAGCGTGACGAAATACGAGGCGCTTCTTCTTCGCCGCGTGAACTTTACCGATTGGGAATGTATTATGCGCCCGGCAAGGAAAGCGACCGTCGGCGCAAGGCTGAAATTTTCGGACGAACTTTTTGCCGAAGTCGTCGGTATCGGCGAAAGCGGAATCAGGACTTTGCGTTTTGAATTCGACGGCGTTTTTGAAGACATCTTGTCCAGAGTCGGCAACGTGCCGCTCCCGCCGTACATTCACGAAAAACTCAAAGATCCGTCAAGGTACAACACCGTTTACAGCAAAATCGACGGCAGCGCGGCTGCGCCCACGGCAGGGCTTCATTTCACGCCCGAACTTATCGAAAGTCTGAAAAACAAGGGCGTCGAGTTTGCGGAAGTATTGCTGCACGTGGGGCTCGGGACGTTCCGTCCGGTGAAAGCGGAAGAAATCACCGACCACAAAATGCACAGCGAATATTACGAACTGTCGGAAGAAAACGAAAAAATCATAAACAAAGCGGTGAAAGAAGGGCGGCGAGTGATTGCAGTCGGTACGACTTCCGGCCGCGTTCTTGAAACGGTTGCCGATGAAAACGGTTTCGTCCACGCCGGACACGGCGAGACGCAAATTTTCATTTATCCCGGCTACAAATTCAAAATTCTGAAAGGAATGATTACGAATTTCCATTTGCCGGAAAGCACGCTTATCATGTACGTGTGCGCTTTTGCGGGCTACGAAAACGTGATGAATATGTACAAAACCGCTGTCGATATGAAATACAGATTTTTCAGTTTCGGCGACGCGACGTTGCTTATTTAGAAAGCGTAAGAAAACAATTTTGCATTAAAATTTCGTCAAAACGTAATAAATTTTGACAAAAATATAAAAAATACGACGTATTATCGGCAAAAAATTAAACTACTATAAAGGTTGACGTGAAATAATAATGGAAAATTTCAAGTATGAAATACTGCATACCTGCAAACAGACGGGCGCGCGTGTCGGCAGACTCACAACCCCGCACGGCGTGATCGAAACGCCCGTATTCATGCCCGTCGGTACGATGGCGACCGTAAAAGGACTTTCGCCCGAAGAACTGAAAGAAATGGGCAGTCAGATAATTCTTTCGAATACGTATCATCTTTATCTTCGCCCGGGTTCAGACCTTATCGAACGGGCTGGCGGACTGCACAAGTTCATGAATTGGGACAGACCCATTCTCACCGACAGCGGCGGATTTCAGATTTTCAGTCTTTCGTCGATGAGAAAAATCACCGAAGACGGCGTTACTTTCAACAGTTTTCTGGACGGCAGCAAGCATTTTATCGGCCCGGAAGAATCGATGCATATCCAACAGCAACTCGGCAGCGACATCGTTATGGCGTTTGACGAATGTACGGCGGCAGGCACCGATTACGAAAAATCCAAAGAGGCGATGGAACGCACTTTAAGATGGCTTGACCGGTGCAGTAAACACGATTTTTCGGGCAAACAAATGCTTTTCCCGATCGTTCAGGGCAATATGTATGCGGATTTAAGGCTTGAAAGTCTGAAACGCACGATTCCTTACGCAAAGTGCGGCATCGCAATCGGCGGACTGTCCGTTGGCGAGCCGAAACCCGTCATGTACGAAATGCTGGACGTTTTGCAACCGCATTATCCCGAGAATATGCCAAGATACCTTATGGGCGTCGGCAGCGCGGACTGCATCGTCGAAGGGTTTATGCGCGGCATAGATATGATGGACTGCGTGCTCCCGACGCGTATCGCAAGAAACGGCACGGCAATGACGTATAAAGGCGACCTGACGATAAGAAACGCGAAATATAAGGACGACTTTTCACCCGTCGAAGAAGGTTGCGACTGCTATTGTTGCAGGAATTACACAAGAGCGTACGTGCGCCATCTTATCAACACCGACGAAATTTTCGGCGGACGGCTGTTGTCGATTCACAACATAAGGTTTTTGAACAGACTTGTGAACGACATCAAAAAGGCGATATGGGAAGACCGTCTGCGCGATTTCCGTGACGAGTTCTTTGAAACGTACGAATTCCGCCGCGAGCAGGACAAAGAAGCCTTTAACAAGTGATTTTTCGGGCATTTTGATAAGATTATCGGCAAATTTCTCGATATTTTACGATAACGCTTGCAAAATGTCAAAAAATAAAGTAATATTAAAAAACAAAAATGAAATAAACAAGGAGATTTTATAAATGTTTGTACAAGCACTTGCAGCTCAACAATGGGTATCTATTGCGATTCTTGCGGTATTTTTCGTACTCATGATCGTTATGACCATCATTCCTCAAAGGAAAAGAAAAAAAGAATATCAGGATCTGATGAGCAACCTGTCTGTCGGCGACAAAGTTATGACAATCGGTCGCCTTATCGGCAAGATTTACGCGATTGACGACGACAGCAAACAAGTTACGCTCAACGTCGGCACCGACGAAAGCGAAACCCTTATCGTCATCGACAAAAACGCAATCGCAACCGTTATCGACAGCAAAAATAAACCCAAGACCGAAGAAAAGCCCAAAAAGCCCAATCTCGGCATCAATAAGAAACATCACGACGAGTCCGTCGACGACACTTCTGCAACCGAAAGCACCAACGACATCACCCTCGGCAACACCGAAGACGTGAGCATCGACAGCAAGGAAGACGTGAAAATCGACAACGACGAAGATATCAAGTTTTAATTGAAATTTTTGAAAAATCACAAAAATCCCGCAGTTTTGCGGGATTTTTTGTTGTAAAATTGTCAGTTCTTTTGCTTTACGTTCACCTTGATTATTCCTGAAAACGCGCCTGCGAGAACGCCGAAGAGAAGGTCAAAATAATTAAACTTCACGCCGTCGAATTTTTCAAAAAGGGCAAAAATCAAAAAGGCAAGCAACACGTATAAAACGCCCGCCGTAATGCCTTTTATAAGTCCGCCGCTTTTCGTTTTGAATCCGACAAGCACGCCGAAAACTATCGCAAGAATTTTTGCGACCGTATTAAGGATAACCACGCCTTTTTCCGATACGTTTGAAAATCGTACGATAACCGCCAGTGTCAACACCGCGGCAAACGAAAACAAAATCGAAAACAGGACGGCTTTTGCAACGTCGATAAAAAAAGTTCTGTCGGGTTTTTTCATAAATCACCTTAAAAATGTTTATGCGGTTTCGGAAAAATTTATGATTTTTTTAATATTTTTCGCGTTCTTAATTGTTGTATAGTAAATAATATTATGATATAATATCTATATAATTTTTATCAGACTGCCTATTTTGCGGTTTTTCACGCCGCTTCGGCACTATATATTGATTGGAGGACACCTTGGCACACGATGACAGACGTTACGGCAATTACGACAGCAGAGCAAACCGTATTGCCGGCGGTATATTGATTATTATCGTTTCGCTTTTATGTTTTTTATCGCTCGTCAACGCTTTGGGTGGCGTAGGGCGCATGATTTCGTCGTTTCTTATCGGCGTTTTCGGCTACGCGTCTTTCGCATACTCGATCGTGGGCACTTTTATCGGCGTAATGGTTACTTTCGGAAAGCGCGTTACGCTTCCGCTCAACAAAACTCTGAAATATCTTTCGCTGTTTTACATCGCGCTTCTTGCGCTGCACGTATGGTTTTCAAAGGATTATTTCCTTACCACGTCGTCGTACGGCGCGTATCTCAAAGCGCTTTACAAAGGGGAATCGGCGGCAGGTCTTCTTTACGGCATCGTCGCATGGCTTTTTATGAAAGTCCTGACACCCGCGTATTCGATTGTCGCGCTTATTCTGTTGTTTGCGGTTTTAAGCATTTTTGCGGTATATCCCGTGCTTGTGAATCGTTTGCCTTACCGCACGAAATCAACCAAAATCAAAGCGAATAAAAAGGGCGAAAGCCCCGTCCTTACCGACATTGCCGACGCCTCGCGCGAAGAACGCATTGTCGAGCAACCCGTTGGCAACAAACTTTTTGTCGGAAGTCTGAACGAAAACGGTTCCGACAAGCCCAAAAAGGCAAGAAACAAATTCTCGCTGCTGTTCCCGAATCAGGATACGGCGGGCGTTACCGCCGACAGCGTGAAAGAACCCGTCTTCGATACCGACGACGTCAAACGTAAGCGCGCAAAAGAAAAACTTTACGGCAAAAAGGACGATAAAAAAGTTGAAGAAAGCGGCAAAACCGTTACTTTCGGCACGGCAAACGCAAACGGCGAAGAAGATATAAAACCGTCGCTTGACAGTCAGTCGTTCACGTTCAACCGCGACGGCGGCAAAAAACGTCCGCAAACTTTGAAGGAAGCGTTTGATCTTCCCGAAAGCGACGAAGAAAAAGCGCGCGACATTCAGGAGCGTTTCGGATATATCCTCGACACCCCGACCACCGCAAACGATATCCGCGGCGCGGCGTCGAAACGCATTGCGGAACCTCGTCGCAAAAAGCCCGATCCCGTCCCCGAAAAGGAAGAAGAAAAGAAAAACGACAACGGTATTCCCGAGGGTATGCCGTACTTTATCCGCGACATTTTGTACGGAGATAAGGACAAAAAGAACGAAAAAACCGAAACAAAGGCGGCAAAACCCGACGAAGAAGTCGTCGCGCCTTCCTATAAACCCATTGAAAAACCCGCGGACACTCCCGTGATGAAATCGATAAATCATACGGAACCCGCTGTTAAACCCGCTGAAAAACCCGAGGTCAAAAAGGAATCCGACAAATCGTCGGGCACGGGCAGTATCTTCACAATGTTCGGCGCGCCGCTGCCCGAAAAGAAAAATTCCGGCACGGTGAAACCCGTGAATAAGGTCGAGCCCGAAAAGAAAGAACCTGCAAAACCCGAAGAAGTCGCAAAACCCGTGACGAACAACGTTTACGAGCGTCCCGCGACCGACAGCGAAAAAACCGAAAAAGTGTTGCCCAAACTTTCGGGTGACGGGTACAACTCGGGATACGAACCCGACAACACTCCTCCCGAAAAACCCATGACTCGTTTTGAAGAAATGCAGGCAGAGTCGAAAATTTCCGACGCGAAAATGCCCACCGATAAGGAAATCAACGATACGTTCAATCCGCAGCCCTCAGCAAAACCCGTCGAAAAACCTCGTCAGCCTTACGCCCCGCGTGAAGAAAAACCGCGTGAAGAACAAAGGTCGCTCAAAGACACGTCGTACGGCAACACGTTCCCCGTCGGGAAAAACGCAAAAACCGTGTCGGTTACCCCCGCGAAAAAGGACGACAGACAAATCTCGATTGACAAGAGCATTCTTCTGGAACAACAAAAGAAACCCTATTACGCGCCGCCCATCGACCTCCTCAACAAAGGTCGTTCGGACATCGTTGCGGAAGACTTTTCGGAAAAAATCGAAAAACTCGAACAAGTCTTTATGGAATTCAATATCAACGCAAAGGTTGTCGGCGTTACGCAAGGTCCGACGTTCTCCCGTTTCGAACTGCAAATGCCCGCGGGTATTTCGGTCAGTAACGTCACGAAGTATGCCGACGACATCGCAATGAAACTGCAAGTCAAGGGCGCGATTCGTTTCGAAACGCCGATCCCCGGGAAAGACGCATTCGGTATCGAAGTCGCAAACGACGTACGCACCCCCGTGCTTCTCAGGAGCGTTCTCGAAGGCGAAAAGTTCAACAGGAGCAATTCGGAACTTACTTTCGCGCTCGGCAAAGACATTGCAAACCAGGACGTCGTGTGCGATTTGGAATCCATGCCGCACCTGCTCATCGCCGGCGGCACCGGAAGCGGTAAATCCATTTGCATAAACGGACTTATCGTAAGCTTGCTGTACAGAAACGGCCCGTCCGACTTAAAACTTATTCTCATTGATCCGAAGATGGTTGAAATGGGACCGTACAACGGTATCCCGCACCTTCTCGTGCCGGAAGCAATCGACGACGTTGCGGCGGCTGTCAACTCGCTTGACTGGGCGATAAACGAAATGAGAAGAAGATTCAGTCTGTTCAAGGGAATCAACGCAAGAAATATTTCGGAATACAATCAGTACGCACGCGAACACGAAGGCGTCGTGAAACTTCCCAGAATCGTCATTATATTTGACGAACTTGCCGACTTTATGTCGCAACAAAAAAGGAATATCGAAGATAAAATCAACTCGCTTGCACGTCTTGCTCGCGCAGCGGGCATACACCTTATCATTTCGACGCAACGCCCGTCCGTCGACGTCATCACCGGCACGATTAAGTCGAACTTGCCGTCGCGTATAGCGTTTTCGCTGAAAACCGCCGCGGACAGCAGCACGATTCTGGGCGAAGGCGGCGCGGAAAAACTTCTGGGCAAAGGCGATATGCTTTATTATCCGCAGTCGTTTAACGAGCCGGAGCGTTTGCAAGGTTGCTTCGTCAGCACCGAGGAAGTGTCGGCAGTCGTAAAATATATCAAAGAGCACAACGAGGCATATTTCGATCCCGACGTTCAGAACTCGATATTCAAGCAGCCCGAGGAAGAAAAAGAGCCCGAAGAAGTCCCGCAAAGGAACAGTTACGCCCATACTCCCGTCGGCAGAAACGGGGAGTCGAAACAGTTTATCGACGCTCTGCAAATGTGCGTGAAGGAACAAAAGGCGTCGATATCCCGCATTCAGCGTAAATTCGGCGTGGGCTACGGCACGGCGGCAAACCTTGTCGAGCTTATGGAAGAAAAAGGCTACGTATCGCCGAATAAGGGTGGCAATACACAGCGCGACGTTCTTATCTCGATGGATCAGTTTATGCAGATTTACGGCGCAGTCGCGGAAAATCCCGACTCCACCGAATTCGACCTGCCGGAGGACGGACAATGAGCGTAAAACTCGGGATAATAAGTCTCGGTTGCGATAAAAACCGCGTCGATACCGAAAACCTGCTTGCTTATGCGGGCGACGCCGGTATCGAATTTACGGCGGACGAAAACGAAGCCGACGTAATACTTATCAATACCTGCGCGTTTATCAAAAAAAGCCAGCAGGAAGCCATCGACACCATTCTGGAATTTGTCGAAAAGAAAAAGGAACGCGATTTCAAAATCATCGTTACGGGCTGTCTGCCCGAAAGGTACAAGCAGGAAATCGTCGACGCAATCCCGGAAGTGGACGCATTCCTCGGTATCAGCGAATACAGCAAAATCGCCGACGTCATCAAATCGGTTGAGGAGGGGAAAAAGGTCGTTGACTTCACGCCGTGCGACTTACCGTCGACAAAACGCGTGCTGACGACGCCGTATCATTATGCGTATCTCAAAATCGCGGAAGGTTGCGACAATCACTGCACGTATTGCGCGATTCCGAAAATCCGCGGGAAGTTCAGAAGCCGCACGATCGAAAGTCTGTACGACGAGGCGAAAATTCTCGTTGACGAATACGGCGTGAAGGAATTGAATATCGTGGCGCAGGACATCACTCGTTACGGCATCGACCTTTACAACGAATACGCTCTCTTAAAACTTTTAGACAAAATCACGTCGCTTGACGTCGAATGGGTAAGGCTTTTGTATTGCTATCCGGAGCTTTTAAGCGACGACCTTATAAAATATATCGTAAAAAACGACAAAATTTGCAAATATGTTGACATTCCCTTGCAACATATCGATGATACGATATTAAAGACGATGGGGCGACGGACGTCCGAAAAGGAAATCAAAAACCTTATCAAAAAAATCAGAAACGCCGGCGACGTCGCGATTCGCTCGACTTTCATCGTCGGTTTTCCCGGTGAAACGGACGAGCAGTTTCAAAAACTTTACGACTTCATCGGCGAATATAAGCTGAATTACGCGGGATTTTTCGCGTACAGCAAGGAAGATGGCACCGCCGCGGCGAAACTCAAAAACCAGATTCCGCAAGCGGTCAAAAACAAACGCCTTAAAAACATCACCGCGCTTCAAAGCAAAGTGATTTTCGAAAACAACAAAAACTATGTCGGTAAATCTTTGAAAGTTCTTTACGAAGGTATCGACTACGACAACAATAAATTTTACGGTCGTCCCGAATTCTGCGCGCCCGAAGTCGATGCGAAAGTTCTGTTTTCAAGCGACAATCTTGTGAACGTCGGCAATTTCTACGACGTTAAGATTACCGGCGCAAACGGATACGATCTCGTTGGAGAAGTGAAATGAAAAAACTTAATCTTCCAAACAAAATAACACTTGCAAGAATCGCGTTGATTCCCATCGTTGCGATTTTATATTTCGTGAATTTTCCGTATCATGAAATCGCGGCGTGCATAGTGTTTATACTTTGTTGCAGCACCGACTTTATCGACGGCAACATCGCAAGAAAAAGAAATCTCGTGACCGACCTCGGGAAATTTCTGGATCCGATTGCCGATAAGGTCATCGTCGTCATTATGCTGTTTGTCTTTGTCGGCGACGGTACGCTTCCCGGATGGTACAACCAGATTATCGCAGGCGTTATCATAAGCCGCGAAATTATAATTACCGCATTCCGCATAATCGCCGTGCAAAAAAACGTCGTGCTTGCGGCGGACAAACTCGGCAAAATCAAAACGACGTTTCTGGACATCGGTCTTATCGCGCTGACGATGAGCACGATCCAAACCGGGGAAATCGCGGGGAAAGCCTTTTATTTCTTTGACTGGCTCGGACAAATCACGTATTATATCGGCGCGTTTTTCGCAATCGTGTCGGGTGTGAATTACGTCCTGAAAAACAAGCAGGTGCTTGCCGATAAAAAGCCCGTCGAAACGGATTTGCCCGCAAAAACTTTGTCCGAAACCGAAAAAGAAAACGACGTGGAGGAAATCGTAAACCATGATTAACGTGCCCGAATTCGTCGACGGAAAAAAACTTAACGTTGCCGTCGCTAAGATTCTTCTGGAAAACAATCTGAAAATCTCGGTGGCGGAAAGTCTTACCGGCGGCGAGGTCGCGGCAAAACTCGTTGACGTTGCGGGGATTTCCAAATCGTTTATCGAGGGCATCGTCGCTTACGCAAACGAGGCGAAAATGAATCGTCTGGGCGTCAGCGCGGAAACGCTTATCAAATTCGGCGCGGTGTCGGAAGAAACCGCAAAGGAAATGGCGGAAGGGCTGATAAAAGGCGACGTTACCGTATCCGTCTCGACAACGGGCATCGCAGGGCCTACGGGCGGCACGGTTGAAAAACCCGTCGGCACGGTATGTTTCGGTTTTTGTCTGAACGGAAAAACGTTTACGGAAAGACAGATTTTTTCCGGCACGCGTGAGGAAATCCGCAAAAAATCGACGGATTTCGCGTTTTATAAACTTTATTTGTTGTTGTCGAAAGAGTTTTCAAAATCCGACGACAACGACGTTTTGAAGCTTTCCGACATCGAAAACAAGGATCCCCTTGCGTTTTACGTCGGGCGCACCGACGCGGGCGAAGACGTTTTCACAAACTTCAAAGACCTTGCAAACCTGCTTATCGGCGGCGCAAGCGGCACGGGTAAATCGGCGTTTATCAGAAATATTCTGATTACGCTTTTGCTCAAAAACAAGCCCAGCGAAATAAGTCTTGTTCTTGCCGACCCGAAAAACGTCGAATATAACGACTTCGTCGGCATCAAAAACGTTTACAGAAACAAAGTCCTTAAAAACTCGGACGAGGTCATTGAAATGCTGAACGAAACCTACAAGGAAATGCAGGTCAGATACAAGCGTTTCAAACACGTCAGCGTCAGGAACGTTTACGAATACAATCAAAGCGCGATTACAAACGGCATGCCCGTTTATCCGTACGTCATCATCGTTATCGACGAATACGCCGACTTTATTTTTGAAAGGCGAAACGACTTTGAAGAAGCGATAAACAACCTTGCGCGGCTCGGGAAAGCGGCGGGGATTCATCTTATTATGAACACGCATTGCACAAACGTTGACGTCATAACGGGCGTTATCAAACAATGTTTTGCCTCGCGAATCGCGTTTTCCACGCAAAATCTTGCCGATTCTTTCACGATGATCGGCGTGGGCGACGCGGCGAATATAACGGAGGCGGGCGTTGCGTGTTTCCTGCCCGTTGTAAAATTCGACCCGACTTGTGTCAGAATCCCGAACCTTTCGGAAACGAAATTAAAGGAATATATCGAAGTTGTAAAACGACAATAATTCCTTAAAAATATTCAAAAACCAACAAAATTTTGAAAAATTACGTCAAAACACAATAAAATTTGGCGATAAAATATAAGGAGAAAAATATGGCAACCGATTCCAAAGAAAAAGTAAAAAACCTTGAACAGGCTTTACAACAGATAGAAAAACAGTTCGGTAAGGGCGCGATTATGAAATTCGGCGAGACCGAAGTTCAAAAGGTCGAAGCAATCCCCACGGGCTGTCTTACTCTTGACATCGCTCTCGGCATAGGCGGCATTCCGCGCGGCAGAATTATCGAAATTTACGGGCCCGAATCTTCGGGCAAAACGACCGTCGCGCTTCACATGATCGCAGAAACGCAGAAACAGGGCGGTATGGCGGCGTTTATCGACGCGGAGCACGCGCTCGATCCTTATTACGCGCAGGCTCTCGGCGTTCAGATCAACGATTTGTACATCGCGCAACCCGACAGCGGCGAGCAGGCTTTGAACATTACAGAAACGCTTGTTAGAAGCAACAGCATCGACCTTATCGTCGTGGACAGCGTCGCGGCACTTACTCCGCAGGCGGAAATCGACGGCGAAATCGGCGACAGCAGCGTCGGTCTTCAAGCAAGACTTATGTCGCAGGCAATGCGTAAACTCACCGCAATCTGCAACAAATCCCGTTGCAGCATCGTTTTCATCAACCAACTTCGTGAAAAAGTCGGCGTGATTTACGGCAGCCCCGAGGTTACGACGGGCGGTAAAGCGCTTAAATTCTATTCGTCGGTGCGTATCGACATCAGAAAAGCCGACACGATTAAGGACGGCGCGGAAGTCATCGGCAACCGTACAAAGGCTCGTATCGTCAAAAACAAGGTCGCGCCCCCGTTCAAAGTTGCGGAATTCGACATTCTTTTCGGCAAAGGTATTTCCCTTGCAGGCTGCGTGCTTGACGTCGCAACCGATATGGGGCTTGTCGAAAAAAGCGGAAGTTGGTATTCGTACAACGACGAAAAAATCGGTCAAGGCAGGGATAAAACGTTGGATTATCTTAACAAAAATCCCGACGTTTTCAACGAAATCAACGAAAAAGTCCGTGAAAAAGTCTTTGCGGACAAATAATTTTGTAATTTTTGCCACGGCTCACCCCGTGGCATTACCGCATAATCAAAGAAATTAAAGCCGACACGCGCCGGACGGCGCGCAAATAAATCGGTTTTATGAATATATAGGAGGATATAAACCAAATGACAAGCATTACAACACAATTGCTTGCTGTCTTGTCGGGCGGCGCAATCGCAGGAATCGCGGTCGCGGCACTCGCAATCGGACTCGCCGCAGGTGTTGCCGGTTATATGTATTACTACAAACGTAAAGTCGGCACCGCTAAATCGGAAGCAGATAAGGTAAAAGCCGAGGCGGCAAAAATTATCGAAGACGCTAAGGTCGAGGCAAAAACCGCTCGTAAAGAAGCCTTGCTCGAAGCAAAAGAAGAAGAACATCGTCTTCGTGCGGAAATCGATAAGGAAGCAAAAGAAAGAAAAGCAGAGTATCAGAAAACCGAACAACGTCTTCAATCCAAAGAATCGTACCTTGACAAAAAGGACGACGCGTTGGATAAGAAACAGGAACAACTGGAAGTTCAGAAAAAACAACTTCAATCCAAAGAAGAAGAGTTGCAGAATATCGAGGATAAACTCAAAAATTCGCAATTCCTTCTTGAAAAAGAACTTGAAAGAATCTCCGGCATGACCAGGGACGAGGCAAAACAACAACTCATGGACGCGCTCATCGACAGCGCGAAAAAGGACGCGGTACAAACCGCAAAACAAATCGAGGCGGAAGCCAAAGAAAACGCCGAAAAGAAAGCGCAAAACATTATTTCGCTTGCAATTCAAAGATGCGCCGCAGACCACACGACGGACACCACCGTTTCGGTTGTCGCGCTCCCGAACGACGAAATGAAAGGGCGCATTATCGGTCGCGTAGGTCGCAATATCCGCGCGCTTGAAAGTGCGACGGGCGTTGATCTTATCATTGACGATACCCCCGACGTCGTTACGCTTTCTGGATTTGATCCCGTACGCCGCGAAATCGCGCGTATCACCCTTGAAAAACTTATTCAGGACGGAAGAATCCACCCCGCTCGCATCGAAGAAATGGTCGACAAGGTCAAAAAAGAAGTTGACGGTCTTATCAAAGAAGCGGGCGAAAACGCGGTGTTCGAGTGCGGTATTTACGGCATTCATCCGGAACTTATCAAAATTTTGGGCAAACTTAAATATCGTACGAGCTACGGTCAGAACGTGTTGCAACACTCGCTGGAAGTCGCGTTCCTTGCAGGCGTTATGGCGTCGGAACTCGGCGCGGACGTCAAAGTTGCGAAACGCGCGGGGCTTTTGCACGATATCGGCAAAGCAGTTGACCACGAAATCGAGGGCACTCACGTCCAGATCGGCGTCGATTTGCTGAAAAAATATAAGGAAAGCGCGGCTGTCATTCACGCCGTTGCGGCTCACCACGGCGACATCGAGGCAACAAGCGTCGAAGCAGTCCTTGTTCAGGCAGCCGACGCAATATCAAGCGCACGTCCCGGCGCACGTCGCGAATCGCTTGAAAACTACGTCAAACGCATTGAAAAGTTGGAAACAATCGCAAATTCCTTCAACGGCGTTGAACAGTCTTACGCAATTCAGGCAGGGCGCGAAATCCGCGTTATGGTCAAACCCGAGGTCGTGGACGACACCACCACGGTTTTCCTTGCAAAAGAAATCGCCAACAAGCTGGAAGCGGAACTCGAATACCCGGGACAAATCAAAGTTACGGTTGTCAGGGAAATCAGAAGCGTCGACTACGCAAAGTAATCAATTAAACCCAAAACAAAACAAAAACCGTCCGAAAGGGCGGTTTTTTCACAAGGTGTCCCTTCCGGGAGATTGCCACAGCATCGCAAAGCGGTGCTTCGCAATGACAGAGTACTTCGTACGGAACGTAATAAGGGTTTGTTTGCTGAAAAAGTAATAGCAAACTTTACACACTCTCTTTATACTATTCCGTGCAACGCACTTTATGTCATTGCGAGCGTAGCGTGGCAATCTCCCGGAAGGGACACCTTGTGAAATTTTATAGCGAAGCGGTCAGCACCGAAACAGGTGGTTCAGGCGCAACGCGCCGCGCGGTGTAAACCGCGCAGAATCCACGATTCCCGGCATAAAAAAAAGACACCGCATTGCGATGTCTTTTTTGGTGGGAAGAGGTGGATTCGAACCACCGAAGGCGGTGCCAACAGATTTACAGTCTGCTCCCTTTGGCCACTCGGGAATCTTCCCACGCTTGGAGCTGGTGGTCGGAGTCGAACCAACAACCTGCTGATTACAAATCAGCTGCTCTGCCATTGAGCCACACCAGCGAGGTGTTTGGAACGAAAACTCTGTGCCGCACCATCCGTATAAAAATGGTGCCTTGGGGCGGAGTTGAACCACCGACACAGGGATTTTCAGTCCCTTGCTCTACCAACTGAGCTACCAAGGCGTTTATGGCGATTCGAAGGGGAGTCGAACCCCTGACCTCTAGCGTGACAGGCTAGCGTTCTAACCAACTGAACTACCGAACCACAATTTATTAAGTTTTTTGGTGGGCCTTCACGGACTTGAACCGCGGACCAATCGGTTATGAGCCGACCGCTCTAACCAACTGAGCTAAAGGCCCTAATCTTTTTGGTGGTCGGGGTGAAGAGACTCGAACTCCCGACCTCATGGTCCCAAACCACGCGCGCTACCAAACTGCGCCACACCCCGATAGCGGGAATTGTTCGCCATTCACAAGCGACTTTTAAATAATACGATAATACAAAAAAAATGTCAACTTTTTTTCAATATTTTCAGAAAAATTTTTAATTCAATTTACAATATCCGTTTAATTTCGTTGAAAAACAACTTTATATATGTTTTTTTGCAAAAGTTTTGAGTTTATTCTTTTTTCAAGAGGTGAGAAAATGAAAATATCTTATGAAAATTCGTCGGGATCGCTCATGATAAGACTTATCGGCGACGTGGACGACAACGGAATAATAAAAGCCAGACAAGATATCGACCGACTGCTGGAAAAGGAAAGATATTACGAAGTCGTGTTCGATTTTTCAGGCGTGAGTTTTATGGACAGCACCGGCATCGGCATGCTTCTCGGACGATATAAAAAACTTGAAAAACTGTCCGTGCCGATGTACGTTACGGGCACAAACAAGCAAGTCGACAAAGTATTTTTTACAAGCGGAATATACGAAATAATCTGCAAACTCGCATAAAGGAGAGAATATGGAAAACTATCTTGAAATGAAATTTTTGAGCATACCCGAAAACGTATCGTTTTCACGCAGTACGGTGTCGGCGTTTTGCCTTGCGCTCGATCCGAGCGTCGAGGAACTCAACGACGTCAAAACCGCGGTGTCGGAGGCGGTAACAAATTCAATCGTGCACGGATACGAAAACAGAAAAACGGAAATAATCGAAATAACCGCAAAATGCGAAAAGAATTCGGTTGAAATCCTGATTGTCGACCACGGCGTGGGAATCCCCGACGTAAAGCGCGCAATGGAACCTTTTTTCACGACGAAACCCAACGAGGAAAGAAGCGGTATGGGCTTCACGATAATGCAAACGTTCATGGACGAAGTTGCGGTTGATTCAAAAGACGGCGAAACACGAGTAAAATTATTAAAGCGTTTTAAGGGAAACGATAATGTTTGACGTCGAAAAAACAAGCGACCTCATACAAAAGTCAAAAGACGGGGATAAGGACGCGCTTGACGCGCTCATCGTTGAAAACACGCCGCTTGTCAAGTCGGTCGTAAGACGTTATTCCGGGAAAAACGTGGAGTACGACGACCTTATGCAACTTGGCAGCATGGGGCTTCTGAAAGCCATTAAAAACTTTGACGAAAACTTCAACGTCAGGTTCTCGACGTACGCCGTGCCGATGATCGCGGGCGAAATCAAAAGGTTTATCCGCGACGACGGGGCGGTGAAAGTGTCGCGCGCGCTGAAACTTCTGGCGTTCAATATCGGAAAATTTAAGGACGATTTTTCAAAAACGAACAATCGCGAGCCGACCATCGACGAAATTTCAAAAGAGTTTAACGTCGATAAGGAAGAAGTCGTTTTCGCGCTGGACAGCACAAGATATCCGCTGTCGTTAAACGACACGCAGGGCGACGACGAGGGCGCGCCTTTAATCGACAAAATCGGCGAAAATACGTCAAACGACCTTGACGACAAAATCATCTTAAAAGGCGTGATAAAAGACCTGCCGGAGCGCGAGAAAAAGATAATAATTTTAAGGTATTATCGCGATAAAACCCAGTCGGAAGTGGCGGGAATAATGGGCGTTTCGCAGGTGCAAATTTCACGCATCGAAAACAAAATTCTTTCAAAAATCAAAGAATCATTCAATAATAAGTAATATTTTTTGTGTATTTATTCAAAAAACGGTAACACTTATCGATATGGATAAGTGTTATTTATCGTGTCGCGAAGACACCGAATCGAAAACTTTGAAAAAAACGAAATTAAGGACGGACGAAAACGTTGAAAACCCGCAAAAAGAAAGCTGACGCGCGCTTTATTAACGAAAAATACCTTGCGTACGTGCACGAAAACGCGCCCAAAACAAAACAACTCAAAACCCTTATCCCGGCATTTTTGGTGGGCGGCGCGATATGTTCGATAGGTCAACTTGTGTCCGACCTGCTGAAAACGTGGACGTCGCTTGACAAGGAAGGAATCGGCGCGGCGACAAGCGTCATATTGATATTCCTCGGGAGTTTATTCACCGGGCTCGGACTGTACGACAGGCTCGGACGAATTGCGGGCGGCGGCAGTATCGTGCCTATCACGGGCTTTGCAAACTCAATCGTATCGCCGGCAATGGAATTTAATCAGGAGGGCGTAATTTTCGGAATTTCCGCAAAAATGTTCGTAATTGCGGGTCCGATAATCGTGCTGGGCGTCAGCGCGTCGGTTGTCGTCGGGCTTATTTATATGATTTTTTTATGAAAAAAGGAAAACAAAGCGTAATATTTCAGAAAGATATTTTCATAAACGACGCCGCGTCGTACGTCGGTAAAAGGGAAAGCGAAGGCAACCTTCGCGATTACTTTCAAAACGTTCTGCAAGACGATCTGATGAAAGAAAAATCCTATGAACTTGCCGAAACGAAAATGCAGAAAATGACCGTCGAAAAGTTGCTGGAAGTATCGGGAAAAACCGCAAATGATTTCGATTGTATCATGGGCGGCGATTTGCAAAACCAGATTTTCGCGACAAGTTTTTGTGCAAGGGAATTCGACATTCCGTTTTTCGGGCTTTACGGCGCGTGTAGTACGTTTGGCGAAGGGTTGTGTGCGGGCGGATTGTTTATCGAAAGCGAAAACTTCAAAAAAATAATCGTCGTTACAAGCAGTCATTTTTCGTCGGCGGAGCGGAATTATCGTTTCCCGCTGGAACTCGGCAACCAGCGCACGCCTTTGTCGCAGTGGACGGTAACGGCGTCGGGCGCGGTGACGCTTTCTGACGAAAAGTACAAGGATTTCGCGCCGAAAATCACTGCAATTACAGTAGGCAAAGTCGTTGATTTTGGAGTGACCGACGCAAACAATATGGGCGCGGCAATGGCACCTGCCGCCGCGGACACCTTGAAAACGCACTTTTCCGACCTTTCAAGGAGTCCTGATTATTACGACGCGATTTTCACGGGCGACCTTGGAATTTTCGGTCACGAACTTTGCGCGCACCTTTTATCGAATGACGGTATTACAATGCCGAAAACCTTTTCGGATTGCGGGAAAATCATTTTTTCGGAAAAACAAAAGGTATTTATGGGCGGTAGCGGTGCAGGGTGCAGCAGTGCGGTATTCGCCTCATACCTTTTTGAACTATTAAGGAAAAACGAAATCAAAAAACTTTTGCTTGTGCCGACGGGCGCGCTTTTGAACAAAGACAGCCCTCTGCAAAAACAGTCGATACCCGGCATCGCGCACGCGGTTTCAATCGAGGTGTAAAATGGAAATATTTCTGACTTATCTTAAAGTGTTTGCCGTGGGCGGCTTCGTATGTATGCTCGGGCAAGTGCTGATAAACAATACGAAAATGACGTCGGCAAGGATACTCGTCACGTTTTTAATGCTTGGCGTCGTGCTGGAAGTTACTGGCGCGTTTGATTATATTGAAGAATTCGCGCACGCAGGAATCACCGTACCTATCACGGGGTTCGGCTCCAACCTTGCAAAAGGCGCGATAAAAGGAGTTAAGGAAGAAGGGATCTTGGGCGCGGTGAAGGGCGGCATGAGCGCGGTATCGTCGGGACTTTCCGCGGCGATATTTTTCGGATTTATTTTCGCGCTGATTTTCAAGGCTAAAACAAAAGAAAGTTAATATATCTATATAATAACAAGTAATCATATTATAAGTCGCCGCATATCATATATGCGTGATATTGTCGATAAGTCCGAAAACGAAAAAACTGCTGAAAGTCCTATTTATAATTGCGGTAATTTTACTTGTCGCAGGGCTTATTTTTTCGTATTTCCGCGGAAACGTCGTGCCCGTTTTCACGACGACTTGCGAGGCGGAAGTGAAAGCACTTGCGATAAACGCCGCCAACCGCGCGACCAACAGCGTACTTTTTAACGAAAGCGTGAACTACAACGACCTGTTCGAGGTGGTAAAAAACAACGACGGCGACGTAACGCTTATCGAGGCAAAATCCATCAATATTAACAAATTCGCGCGGGAAATCGCGATTCTTACGCAAAGATACCTTGAAAACAACGGAACGACGAAAATCAGCATTCCGCTCGGCACGCTGTCCGGAATAACGATGTTTGTGGGCACCGGTCCCGACGTCAACATCGAAATACTGCCCATCGCCGCGACAAACTGCGACTTTTATTCGGAATTTCAATCGGCGGGAATCAACCAGACAATCCATAAAATTTACGTGATAGTCCTGCTTTCGGTCACGGTTGCGCTTCCTGCGTCCGAAATATCCGTTGAAACACAGTCGGAAATCCTCGTGTGCGAAAATCTTATTGTCGGGAAAGTCCCCGATACTTATCTGGGCGTAGGGAAGATATCGTCGGGATATAATCTTGTCCCGTAACAAATCTTTTAAGTCATTTTTAAGGTTTTATACAAAAAAAATCAATTTTTCTTAATTTCGACATTAAATTTTGTTATTTTTTGCTTTTATTTTCAATATTATTTCTTTACTTTATTTCTTCCTTGTGTTAAAATTATTTTAATCAAAATTCAAGGAGTAATTATGATTGAAGCCATCGAAAGGTTAAAGTCCGACGGCGTCGCGCTCATAAACGACGCGAAAACGCTCAACGACGTAAACAACGTGAAAGTGAAAATCTTTGGCAAAAACGGCGATTTCACAATCGCTATGCGCGGTCTGAAAGACGTCCCGCGTGAACAAAAGCCCGAAGTGGGCAAAATGTTCAACGACGTGAAAGTCATGCTTGAAGGTCGTATTGCCGAAAAAGAAGCAGAGTTTAAGGAAATCGAAAAACAAGCGCGCATTAAAAGCGAATATATCGACGTCACGCTTCCCGGAAAAACGGAACTCGGGGCGTTGCATCCTTTGACGGAAGTCAAAAACCAGATTCTCGATACGTTTATCGGGCTCGGGTTCGAGGTCAAGGAAGGTCCGGAAATCGAAAGCGATTACTTTAACTTCCAACTTCTAAACATTCCGAAGGATCACCCCGCGCGCGATATGCAGGATTCCTTCTATATCACCGACAATTTCCTGCTTCGTACGCACACAAGCCCGATGCAGGCTCGCACGATGACCACCGAAAAACCGCCCATTCGTATCGTCGTTCCCGGCAAAGTTTACAGAAACGACGACGACGCGACGCACAGCCCGATGTTCCAGCAGGTCGAAGGGCTTGTCATCGACAAACATATCACGCTTTGCGACTTAAAAGGCGCGCTCGAAGTCTTTGCGAAGAAACTTTTTGACGAAAAAACGAAAGTTCGTTTCCGCCCAAGTTACTTCCCGTTTACGGAGCCGTCCGTCGAAGTCGACGTGTCGTGCAGTATCTGCCACGGTAAAGGTTGCCGCGTTTGCAAGGGCACGGGCTGGATTGAAATCCTCGGCGCGGGCATCGTAAATCCCGCGGTACTCGAAGCATGCGGCATCAACAGCAAGGAATACAGCGGCTACGCTTTCGGTTTCGGTATCGAACGTATCGCAATGATTAAATACGGTATCCCCGATATTCGTCTTTTCTTTGAAAACGACAAACGCTTTTTAGAGCAATATAAGTAGGAGATTTTTTATGAAAGCACCAATAAGTTGGTTACAAGATTTTGTTAAAATAGATATACCTGCCGAAGCGCTTGCGGACAAACTCGTACACGCGGGTTTCGAGGTCGAAGAAATTATCCGCGAGGCGGACGCAATCAAAAACGTCGTTACGGGACGCGTGCTTGCAATGGAACGCCACCCCAATTCCGACCACCTCTGGATTTGCCAGATCAACGTCAAAACCGCAACTTTGCAAATCGTTACCGGCGCGCAAAACGTGCAGGTCGGCGATATCGTTCCCGTCGCGCTTGACGGGGCGGTTCTTCCCGACGGAAAACGTATTTTCAACGGGGAACTTCGCGGCGTGAAATCGCTCGGTATGCTTTGCGGCGGCAGTGAACTCGGTCTGACCGACGCCGATTACGAAGGCGCGGACGTCGACGGCATTCTTATTTTGAAACCCGACACGAAAGTCGGCGTCGACATCAACGAAATTCTCGGCCGCACCGACGTTATTCTGGACGTTTCGGTCACGGCAAACCGTCCCGACTGCAACAGTATATGGGGTATCGCGCGTGAAGTCGGCGCAGTCCTTCACAAAACCGTGAAAGCGCCCGTCACAAGTTACACCGCAACGCCGGAACGTATCTTTAATTTGCTGGACGTTCAGGTTGCCGACGCAGACCTTTGCCCGCGTTATATGGCAAAAGCCGTCAAAAACATCAAAATTTGCGAAAGTCCCAAAATCATTAAGGACAGGCTTCGCGCGGTCGGCATCAAACCCATCAACAACATCGTTGATATAACAAACTATATTCTTATCGAACTCGGTCAGCCGATGCACGCCTTCGATTACGAAAAAATCGCTGGTCATCGCATTGTCGTCCGTCGCGCGGAAGAAGGCGAAACTATCACCACGCTCGACAACACGACGCATAACCTCGACAACGACGTCCTTGTCATCGCCGACGCCGAAAAACCTTTGGCTGTCGCGGGCATTATGGGCGGTCTTGACAGCGGCATTTCCGACGATACCCACACCATTATCTTTGAAAGCGCGAAATTCGCACGCGATAACGTGCGTCGCACTTCAAGAAAACTTAACCTTAAAAGCGACAGCAGCGCAAGATTTGAAAAAGGCATCGACTTTTTAAGTCAGGCAATCGCAATCGACCGCGCTTTGACGCTCATTCAGACAAACGGCTGGGGCACGATTATTTCCGGTACGATCGACACGAATATGAACGCGGTCAAACCCCGCACGCTCACCGTGCCGTATAAGAAAATCAACAATATTCTGGGCATTAAGGTTCCCACCGAAAAAATGGTTGAGATTCTGAACTCGTTGCAAATCAAAACCGTCGTGAAGGGCAAACGCCTTGAATGCCAGATTCCCGCATATCGCGAGGATATCGAGGGCGCAAACGACCTTGCGGAAGAAATCATTCGTCTGTACGGCTACAATAAAATCAAGTCGACCTTGTTTGCCGACGCTTCAAAGCAAACTATGGGCGGCCGCGACGCGTTCAGGACGAAAGAAGATCTGCTTAAACGTATTCTTACCGCAAAAGGCGCGAACGAAATCATTACTTACAGTTTCATCTCGCCAAAGACGTTCGATATTCTTCGTCTTCCGAAAAACGACGCGCTGAGAAACGCAATTCCCATTCTCAACCCGCTTGGCGAAGACGTCAGCATTATGCGTACGACTCTTGTCGGCAGCATGCTTTCGATAATCGGCAGCAATTTCAGCAAAAACAATAAGGACGGCATTTTCTTTGAAATGTCCAAAGCTTTCGCGCCAAAAGCATTGCCGCTTAAAGATTTCCCCGTCGAGACCGAAACTTTGTGCGTCGGTATGTACGGCGCGGATTACGATTTCTTTGCGCTCAAAGGACTGCTTGACAGCGTTTTCTCGGCGTTCAAAATCGACAAAACGACCTATGCCCGCGTAAATAAACCTTATTTGCACGAAGGCAGAAGCGCAGAAATCTTCGTTGAGGACGAGTCGGTCGGTTACGTCGGCGAGGTTTATCCCGACGTTCAGGAAGCCTACGATATCGACACGCGCGTTTACGTTGCGGAAATAAATCTTGTCAAACTTTTCGCACACGCCGTCGATCATCGTGAATTCAAAGCGCTTCCGAAATATCCCGCAATCAGCCGCGACCTTGCTCTTTTGGTCAAAGACGGCGTTTCGTCCGATCAGGTCGTTGCGGTTATCAGAAAAGTTACCAACAGAAAACTTCTGGAAAGCGTTGAAATCTTTGACGTTTACAAAGGACAAGGCGTGCCGAAGGGCAATACGTCAATCGCTTTGACCGTCGTCTTCCGCGCACCCGACAGGACGCTCACCGACGACGAAGTTCAGGCGGAAATCGACCACGCTTTGAAGAGTATGAAGCGTAAATACAGAGTCAAACTTCGTGTATGATTGAAATTCTTGCTCCGGCAGGTGATTTAATATCGTTAAAATCGGCAATAGCCTCAGATACCGACGCGGTTTATCTGGGGCTATCCGCGTTTAATGCGAGGATTAAGGCCGAAAACTTTACAACCGAAAACATCAAAGATACGGTGGAATATTGCCACCTTTTCGGCGTGAAAGTTTACGTCACGATAAATATCGCCGTGAAAGAGTCTGAGAAGGAAGAACTGAAAAATATTATCGTCGCGTGCGGACAGGCTAACGTCGACGCTTTCATTATCACCGATATGTTGGCGCTTGAACTTGCAAAAGAATTTGCGCCGAACGTCCGCTTGCACGCGTCAACTCAATTCGGCGTATGCAACGCGGAAGGCGCGAAATTTGCCGAAAGTCTGGGGTTTTCACGCGTGGTATTGTCGCGCGAGGCGACAATCGAAGAAATAAAAAAAATCAAAGCCGAAACAAACTTGGAAATCGAGTATTTCGTGCACGGTGCGCTGTGCGTTGCGTTTTCCGGGAAATGTCTTATGTCGTCGTTCATTAACGGCGGCAGCGGAAACAGGGGCAGATGCCTGCAACCGTGCAGATTGTTTTACACCGAAAAAACGACGGGAAAACAAGGTTACCTTTTGTCGACTTCCGATTTATGCCTTGCCGAAAATTTGAAAGAACTTGCCGACGCAGGCGTTTCGAGTTTCAAAATCGAAGGGCGACTTCGCCGTCCCGAATACGTTTTCAAAACTGTTTCGACTTACAAAAAAATCGTAAAAAACGGCTTTATTGCACAAAAAAACGATATAAACGCCTTAAAATCCGCTTATAATCGTGGCAACTTCACAAAAGGATATTCATTTGACGACACGAAAAATATTATGAGCGAGAAGGTTCAAGGCAACATCGGGCTTTTGGTCGGTAAGGTCGCAAGCGTAGATAAGCAAGGTTATTCCGAAATCAGATTTTTTGACAAAATCTCGGAAGGACAGGGCTACAAACTTCTGGACGAAAACGATTTTGAAAAGTCGGGCGGCGCGTTTCCGAAAGCAAAAAACGGGAAATATCCGATTATAGGCGCGAAGCCCGGATACGAAATAAGAAAAACCTCGGATTCGGAATTTGCCTTTTCGGAAAAGAAAATCCCGGTGAAAGTTAAATACCTTATCGACGAAAACGGGAAGTTTTCAGCGACGTACGAACATAAAGAGTTTTCGTATACCGTTTCGTCCGATTTTGAAAAAGCGCAGAATAAACCGCTTGACGAGTTGACGATAACGGATTCTCTTTCAAAGACGGGCGACACGTGTTTCGTTGTCGAAAAGGTGAAAGGAGAAATATTATCCGACGTTTTCGCGCAAAGAAGCGTGCTGAATTCGTTGCGCCGCGACGCTTTGGACGGATTAAAGGATGAAATATTAAAATCGTACATTTTTGCGAAAAATGACGAAAAACCGCGTGAAACTATTATAAAAAACCGCAAAAATTATAATAATCTTATCGCTGTCGAGGTTCAAAACGAAAATCAACTGTCACGTCGCATTATAAACGAAGCGGACGCAATCGTGTTTTTCCCGGACGAGTTTTCGGAAAAATCGGTATCGTCGTTTTTGAGTGTTTTAGGCGACAAAAAAGACAAAGCGTACTTGAAACTCACCGTAAACGCGCGTGAAAACGACGTCGACTTATATGAAAGTATTATTAAAAACACCGGCATTTCGGGCATTTACGCAACGAATCCGTATTGCATATACCTTGCGAGAAAGTATAATTTGAAACTGTTTTCGGGATACGAACTCAATATTTTCAACGAAGTCGACAAAAACCTTTTGTCCGACGATTTATTTGTTGCAAGCGCGGAACTTACCGAAAAGGAACTAAAAACATTTTCGACAACCCCGTTTGTTTTTGCATACGGATATTTGCCGCTTATGAATCTTTCACACTGCGCGTCGCAACTTCTGACGGGAAAAACCTGCAAAAACTGCGCTTATAAAAACGGCTTTACCTACGTCGACCGCAAAAATTACGAATTCATAATTCTGAGAAACAGGGCGGCAAACTGTTATTTCACGCTGTACAACTCAAAAATTCACGATATTTCGTCAAAAGTGAAGCCGAATTCTTTTAATTTATATCTGAATATGTTACAATTATCGCGTGACGAAGCGGACAACGTATTCGCCGCGTTTAAGGATAATTTATCCTTAACGACTCGTGACAAAACCAACGGACATTTTATAAACGGTGTGTTATGAATGCTGAAAAAGCCTTAAAAACATTGGAATATCAAAAGATTCTTGATATGCTGAAAACGCACGTCTCGTCCGAGCGCGCAAGGGAACTTGCCGACGAAACGCGACCGACCGACGACAAAAACCTTGCAGAGTCTTGGCTTATTGAAACTTTTGAGGCAGACAAAATCCTGTACGAGCAGTCGTTGGACCCGAATTTTGCAATCGACAATATCGTAACGTCTTTGGAGCGCACGAGAAAACTTTCAAATCTCACGATGGCGGAACTTCTGAAAATTGCCCGCGTGCTGAAAGTGTCAAGGATCCTTAAAAATACTTTGTCGCGCGCAATCGACGCCGACGTGATAAAAGGATACTCGTTCGGGCTTTTCACAAATCTTCCTCTCGAAGAAAGAATCGACAAAAGCATAATTTCCGACACCGAAATGAGCGACGACGCAAGCCCCGCGCTTCGTCAGATCCGCATCAAAATCAGGCGCACCAACGAAAACGTCAAACTTAAACTGCAAAGTTATGTCACACAGGGCAAGTACCAGAAATATTTGCAGGACAACATCGTCACGATGCGCGGCGACAGATACGTTATCCCCGTTAAGTCGGAGTTCAAGGGCGCGATGCAAGGGCTTGTGCACGATCAATCGGCGTCCGGGCAAACGCTTTTTATTGAGCCGCTTGCCGTTGTCGAACTTAATAACGAACTGAAAACCCTTCTTATCGAAGAGCAGCAGGAAATCGAAAAAATTCTTACCGACCTTACGGCTTCCGTGCGCGGCGACGTCAACGAAATCCTTAACAATTACGAAATTATCGCGCGGCTTGACCTGATTTTCGCAAGGGCAAAACTCGCAAGGACGATGAAGGCGATTATGCCCAAAATCAACGATAAAGGTTATATAAATATCGTTGCCGGCAGGCATCCGCTTATCGACAAAAACAAGGTGAAACCCATCACGATATATCTTGGAAAAGACTTTGACGTGATGCTTATCACCGGTCCGAACGCGGGCGGAAAAACCGTAACGCTCAAACTTGTGGGGATTCTGGAAGTCATGGCACTTTCGGGCATGTTCATTCCTGCGGGCGCGGACAGCGAAATTTCGACGTTTTCAAACGTTTTCACGGATATCGGCGACGAACAATCCATCGAGCAATCTTTGTCGACGTTTTCGGGACACCTTAAAAACATCGTGTCGTTTATAAACGATATCACGCCCGACACGCTTTTGCTTCTGGACGAACTCGGCGCGGGTACAGACCCCGCGGAAGGCAGCGCGCTTGCCGTGGCAATCACGAAAGAAATCAAAAAAGTCGGCGCGAAAGCGGTTATCACGTCGCACTTCAACGCGCTTAAAGAATACGCGGTCAGCACCGAGGGCGTGGGTTCCAGCAGTATGGACTTCAACGTAAACACGTTCGAGCCGCTTTATCGACTTATCATCGGCTCAACGGGAACGTCAAACGCGATACAGATCGCAAGACGGCTCGGGCTCAAAAAAGAAATCGTTGACGACGCGGATTCCATGCTCAGCGAAGAGTCAAAATCGTTCGACAAAGTCTTAATGTCCGCAGAAAAAGCGCGAAAAACCGCCGAAGAATTGACCGAACAGGCAAAAATCCACAAAATAGAAGCGGAAAAAGAACTCAAAAACGTGCAGGACGAACTTAAAAAACTGCGCGATAACAACGAAAGACTTAACGAACAAATCAGAAAAGATACCAAAAAACTTATCGAATCCAGCGTGAGCGAGGCGAACGATATCATCGATGAACTGAAAGAACTTTTGAATAAGCCCGACGAACAGGCGCTATTCGAGGCAAGAAAACTCAAAAAACGCCTTGAAAACATGTCCGCCGAGTACGAAGAAAACGACATCAACGCCGAATACGATCAAAATCTTAATTTTATCGGCGGCGAAATCAAAGTCGGCGACGAAGTTTACGTCGATACGCTCGACAAAGTCGGTAAGGTTACCGCCGTCAACAAAAACGGCGAATACGAGATAATGCTCGGCGCGGTAAAAACCAAAGTTAAGGCAAAAAATTGCAAGCGACTTGCGCCGACAAAATCGAAATCTGAGCGCGTGAGCGTGTCGAAAGCGTTCTCGAACGCACAAATAAAAACCGAAATTAACCTTCTCGGGAAAACCGTGGACGAGGCGATTTTTGAACTTGATCCGTTTTTATATCAGGCGTCGGAAGCAAACGTTCCCGAAGTCCGCGTCGTACACGGCAAGGGCACGGGCGCGTTGAGAAAGGGCGTACAGGCATATTTAAAAGATCATCCTTGCGTCAAGGAATTCCGCGACGGCGTTTATGGCGAAGGCGATAACGGCGTTACCATGGTGAAAATCAAATGATGCCCGAATTTTTCTCGGAAACCGAAACGAACACCGGTGCAACCGAGGCGAAAAAAGTAAAAAAACTTTTGTTCCTGTCATACGCGTTAAAAGTCGCGTCGCTTTTATTCGTGGTACTCAGCGCGGTTTTCTCGCCTTATTATCTGATTGGCTTCGCAATTTTTGTGATTTCGGGCATTGCATTGAAACAATCCGTGCTTGAAAGAACCGCAAGTTTTGAATACTTTTTCGTCCGCGACACGCTGAAAATAACGGCTTTTTCAAACTTCGGAAAGAAAAAGTATGAGATTTCGATACCAATAAACGATATCGTGAGCATTGAACGGGAATTTGAACGAATTCCTGAAAAAACCGACGTTTTTGCCGCACCGGAGGGCAAACGTATTATAAAAATCCGCTTTATTGAGAATAGTTTGACGAGAAATTTGTATTTTTCGCCTTGCTTGTATCTTGAAGCACTTATACGGAACAGGAAAAATGATTTACTTTGACAATGCGGCGACGACGCCGCTCGACGAAATCGCGATCGACGCGCTTAAAGAATACGGGGTTGAAAAGTTCTTTAACCCGTCGGCGTTGTACCGCGAAGCACTTGAAAACACGAAAACCTTGAACGCCGCGCGCGAAAATATTCTGAAAATCATGCACGGCGACGGCGATTTTATATTCACCGCAAGCGGCACGGAAGCCGACAATATGGCGATTTACGGCGTGAAAAAACCGAAAAACGCTCGTATTATCGTGAGCGCAAGCGAACATTCCGCAATGCTCAACCCCGCAACCGACCTTCTGAACAAGGGATACGACGTTGTTTTTGCACCGCTGAACCCCGACGGAAGCGTTAATATCGACGAGTTCAAAAAACTTTTGAACAAGGACGTTTGTTTCGTGTCGATAATGCACGTCAACAACGAAACGGGCGCGGTGAACGATCTTCAAAAAATCGTAAAACTCACAAAAGCCGTCGCGCCGAAATCAATCGTCCATTCCGACGGCGTGCAGGCGCTTATGAAAGTCAAGGTAAACCTTATGAACCTTGGTGTCGATATGTATTCGGTCAGCGCGCACAAGGTTCACGCACCGCGCGGAGTCGGCGGACTTTACATCAGAAAGGGCGTCAGAATCAACCCTTTGATACTCGGTGGCGGGCAGGAAAAGGGTTTACGAAGCGCAACAGAAAATCTTGCGGGAATCGTCGCTTTTTCAAAAATTCTTGAAAAATACGATAAAATGTTCAACGAAAATGTTGAAAAACGAAAAGTCGTCCTTGATTATCTTCGCCAAAAAATAAGCGAATCCATGCCTGAACATATTATCGTTTCGCCTGAAAACTCGCCGCATATTCTGATGCTTGCGTTAAAGGGCGTTCGCGGCGAAGTCATGCTGCACAGCCTTGAAGATTACGGCATTCTTATCGGCGTCGGCAGCGCGTGCAGCAGCAAAAAAGGCATCAATAAATTCCAGTCGCTGCTTAGTCTTGACGACGAGCATAAGGAAGGCATTATCCGCATCAGCGTGTCGGAAACGAACACGATCGAAGAATGCGATTTCTTCCTTGAAAAACTGAAATACCTCACGGATAAATTAACCGATTATAAAAGGATTTAATATGGAAAGAGTCATTCTTTTAAGGTTTTCCGAAATATTTTTGAAGGGAAACAACAGGAAATTTTTTGAAAAAAAACTTATCGACAACATTAAAGAAACGCTGAAAAGTTACGAATATCGTTTTTCAACGTCGCAAAACAGATACGTCGTGTCCGATTACGACGTCGACCTTGAAACGGAAATCGTCGAAAGGCTGAAAAAAGTATTCGGCATTTATTCGCTGAGCGTCGCAAACAAAGTCAAAACAAATTTTGACGAAATAAGAAAAGCGGCGGTCGATTTGTTTGACGATACTCCTTTGAAATTCCGCGTGACGGTAAGAAGGGCGGATAAACGCGTCGAAATCCCAAGCCCCGTTATGGCTGCGGAAATCGGCGGCGACATTCTGGAAAAATATCCCGAAACGTCGGTGGATCTCACAAACTTTGACAAAGAAGTTTACGTCGATATACGCGAAAACGGATATACTTATATCTTCCTTGACAAAATCCACTGCGCCGGCGGCATGCCCGTAGGATCGAGCGGCAAAGCGCTTTGTCTGCTGTCTGGCGGCATCGACAGCCCCGTCGCGGCGTATATGATGGCAAAACGCGGGCTTCAAATCGACGCGATCCACTTCCACAGCATGCCGTACACGAGCGAGCAGGCAAAAGAAAAAGTCGTAAGCCTTGCAAAAATCGTTTCCGCGTACGCGGGACACATTAAACTTCACGTCGTGCCGTTCACCGAAATTCAGGAAAACATACACAAATTCTGCCCGCCCGAATACATGATAACAATTATGCGCCGCATTATGATGCGTATTTCGGAAAGGCTTGCGATGCAAATCAATGCGGGCGCGCTCGTCACCGGCGAAAGTCTGGGACAAGTCGCGTCGCAAACCATGCAAAGCATCACGGTTACCAACAAGGTAATTGAAAGATTGCCCGTATTTCGTCCGCTTATCGGTTTTGACAAGGAAGAAATCGTGAAAATTTCAAAACATATCGACGCTTTTGAAACGAGTATCCTTCCGTATCAGGATTGCTGCACGATTTTCCTTCCGAAAAACCCCGTGATCCGTCCGAAACTTGAACTTATCGAACGCGCGGAAAAGGCTCTTGACGTCGAAGGTCTTATTAAAAGGGCGATGGACAATATCGAAGTTATCGAAGTCAAACATTGATTCAGTAATTGCTGAAATCGTCGATATTTATGTCGCTATTCAATAAAAACCAGTCGGTTTCGTGAACGTTACCGACTATTTTTATACCGTATTGGTTGTAAAAATAGGGTTTTATATAATACTTCACAAGTTTTTTGTTGTAAACGACGTCGTAAAAACTCAGTTTATCGTTGCCGTTTTCGTATTGTCTGACAAGGGTTTCCCGTTCGCCGTCAAACCTGAAAACGTCGTAATAAAGATACGGTTCGGCATCAATTTTCACGTTGACGATCCCGTCAGACACGCTGCATTCGATTTCTTCAACCGAAAACCCGTCAAAGCAGGTCGAATAGTTTTCGGGCAAGTTATCCCTTTTGAACACTTCGCTTTTAAGATACGTTTTCGGTGTGTTCTTTGTCGCAAGCAGTACTTTTTGCTTGTTTTTCTGGGCGTAGGCGTCGATATCGACGCGATAAACGTCGCTTGGAATCGTAAACGCCGCAGATTTTCCGCTTTCGACGTACTTCAAAACTTCGCGCATGGAACGGGTAACGTAACTTCCGCCGGTTTCGTCAAGCGACATATCGTTGTTTTTCGCGCCCGACGCGTTGCCGTGCCACAAAAGATACGTGTGCGACGAAGTGTACGCGACGTTATAAGCGTCGGAATTCCCGTCCGCGCCGCCGACCGTTCCCGTTTTTGCCGCAACCTGAAAGTCAAGGTTATTAAGTCCTTTTGCCGTGCCGTATTTTGCGGTATCGACCAGCACGTCGGTCATAATATAAGCGTCGGCAGGGGACAAAACGGCGTTTTGTTCAAGCGATTTTTCGTAAACGATTTTGCCGGATTTGTCGTAAATGCGGTTTATAAACGACGGTTTATTATAAATTCCCGAGTTTGCAAATGTTGCGTACGCACCGACAAGCGACAGCATGTTGTTTTTTGAAAAGTTTCCAAGCGCGACCGTCGCGTTTTCGTCGAAATCGGAAATATTTATGCCGACGCTGTTTGCAAACGACTGCACGTTCTTAAATCCCAGCGCGTTGTACGTTTTTACCGCAACGACGTTTGACGAAGTCATAATCGCAGCACGGACGTCCGTCCACCCGAGATAATGCTCGTTATAATTTTTCGGCATATATCCGTTGAAGTCGGTTTTCATATCGAGAACGGGCGTCGCAGGGGATACGACGTTTTCTGAAAGTGCCGGGGCGTATATGACAACGGGTTTTGCCGTTGAACCGAAAGGTCGATAAAAATCGTAAATATTCCGTTTTTTTGTTGAAAAATACGCCGAAACGCCCATATTTTTGTTATCGACAATTATCGACAATCCGTCGGCACGGACGCCGTTTTTGTTCAGAACGTAAAAATTCGGATTGCCCAGGACTTCGGTAAGACACGCCTGATAAGAAGGATTTAAGAAGGTTTCGATTTTATATCCGCCCGAAAGCACGCCGCCGACGGAAACGTTCAGAATACCTGCTGCCTCGAACGCCGCCGATTCCACGTAACTTTGCGTGTTGGAATAAATTGCGTTCAGGTCAACCGAGATTTTTTCGTTTTTCGCGCTATTATATTCGGCGTCGGTGATTAAATTCTGATTTTTCATAAGCGAAAGCACGACGTTTCGCCTTTTCGTCGCGTTTTCGACGCTTGCAACGGGGGAATATTTCGACGGATTTTTAAGAATCCCCGCAAGCACCGCGCACTCGGACAGGGTAAGCGAAGAAAGGTTTTTGTTGAAAATACCTTTCGCCGCGCTTTTGACGCCGTAAAGCCCACCGCCGAAATACGACACGTTAAGATACGACGTCAGTATATCGTCTTTTGAATATTCTTTTTCAAGTTGTTTTGCGATTTTGATTTCGTTGAGTTTCCGTTTTATTGATTTTTCTTGCGTAAGGTGAGTGTTTTTCACAAGTTGTTGCGTAATCGTTGACGCGCCTTCAAGGGATCCGCCTTTCAGATTGTTTCTTATCGCGCCGAAAATTCTTATCGTATCGACGCCTTTATGCTTATAAAACCTTTTGTCTTCAACGGCGACAACGGCGTTTTTAAGGTTATCGGGCAATTCAAAGTATTGCGCGAATGAATTCTTAAATCCTTCAACGTTATTGCCGTTTATGTCAGAAAAAACCGTCGTTATCTCGTTTTTTGGCATTAAAGTATTATCGAAAACGGCGTTTTTTGTAATACTTTGAAAGGCAATTAAGCCGCCGCAGGTCAAAACCACCGCAAAAACCATCGTTGACACAAGCAAAATCTTCAAAAACTTTTTCATAGTTGCAGTATGCATATAAGTCAAATTTTTATGTTTTTATAAGGCTTATTTCTTGCTTATATTTGTAAAAAAATGTATAATTTAATACTATGAATAGTATTATCGATTTCAAAAACAAAAAATATTGCGTGGTAACGTACGGTTGCCAGATGAACCTGCACGAGTCCGAAAAGATTTCGGGCATTTTAAGCGGCATGGGTATGAGCGCGGTGAACGAGCCTGAAAACGCCGACGTCGTGGTTTTCAATACCTGCTGTATCCGCGACACCGCTGAACGCAGAGCACTTGGCAACATCGGCAAAATGAAGGAACTCAAAAAGAAAAACAAAAACCTTCTTATCGTCGTTACGGGCTGTATGACTCAGCAAAACGGCTTTGCCGAAAACATGAAAGAACGTTATCAATACGTCGACGTAATTCTGGGCACGCACAATATTTCCGACCTTGAAAATCAGATAAGAATCCGCCTTGAAAAGAAAAAGCGCGTCGCCGCCGTCCTTGACACCGACGGTTATATCGACGACGAGACCACGCCCGTCACACGCACGAGTTTCCCGAACGCGTGGGTAAACATAAATTACGGCTGCAACAATTTCTGCACGTATTGCATCGTGCCGTACGTCAGGGGGCGCGAAAGAAGCCGCGATATGAAAAGCATTATTTCAGAATGCGAAAAACTCATTAATGACGACTACAAAGAAATAACCCTTCTCGGACAAAACGTCAACAGTTACGGCAACGACGTTCCGGACGAAAACGTAAATTTTGCAAACCTTTTAAGGGAAGTCGCGAAAATCGACGGGAAATTCCGCATTCGTTTTATGACGTCGCACCCGAAAGACCTCACCGAAGACGTCGTGAAAGCAATCAGGGATAACGACAAAATCTGCAACAATATCCATCTTCCGATTCAGGCGGGCAGCAACTCGGTTCTGAAAAATATGAACCGTCGCTACACGCGCGAGCATTATCTCGGGCTTATCGACATGATAAGGCGTTACCTTCCCGACTGCGGCATCACGACGGACATTATGGTCGGCTTCCCGTACGAAACGGAAGAAGACTTTTTAGACACAATGGACATCGTCGAAAAAGTCAGGTTTTCAACGGCGTTCACGTTCATTTATTCTGTAAGAAAGGGCACGAAAGCCGCCGAAATGCCGCAAATTCCTTATGAAATCAAGCAAAATCGCATAAAACGACTTATCGCAAGGCAAAACGAAATCACCGAAGAAATCTCAAAAGATTACGTCGGAAACGTTTACGAAATCCTTGTCGAAGGTATGCAGGAAAAGAAAAACGGATACGTCGTCGGACGCACCGAAAGCGGCAGGCTCGTGAGCGCAAAGGGCGACGAATCTATGATCGGCGAGTTCAAAAACGTTAAAATCACCGCCGTAAAAAACGCACAGCTTTTAGGAGAAATACTTTGAAAGAGAAAAATCAGTTGTCGCCGATGATGCGAAGATACCTTGAAATCAAGGAACAATACAAGGACGCCATTTTGTTATTCCGCCTCGGCGATTTTTACGAAATGTTTTTCGACGACGCCGTAACCGCGTCCGATTTTCTGAACCTGACGCTTACGGGGCGCGACTGCGGGCTTGAAGAGCGCGCGCCTATGTGCGGCGTGCCTTATCATGCGGTCGATAACTACATCAAAAAACTTATCGACGGCGGCTTTAAGGTTGCGATTTGCGAACAACTCAACACTCCCGAAGAAGCGCAAAAAGGAAAACAACTCGACCGCGACGTCGTGCGCGTCATCACTGCGGGCACGGTTGTCGAGGACAGCCTTCTTCCCGAAAAAGATAACAACTATATCGCGTCTGTTTACGTTTCCGACAAAGGATTCGGGCTTGCGTGGGCGGATATGTCGACGGGCGAGTTTTGCCTTTTTGAAAATGACGCTAAAAACCCCGACGTGCTGGACGACGTACTTGCGTCGATTTCACCGTGTCAGACGATAATCAATTCAAAAGGCGACGGCATCGTATTAAACAGCGTCACGTCCGGGCGGCTGAAACGTCCCGAAACCTATTTCGACTGGGCGTTTTCTTTCGACAACGCCGAAAAAACGCTTTTGAAACAACTTGGCGTCAAAACCCTTGAACCGTTCGAGTGCGCGGACAAAAAACTTGCGATTTCCGCGGGCGGCGCGCTTGTCGAATATATGCTGCAAACGGGAAAACGCGATTTGTCGCACATAAACAAGATAAACTTCGTGAGAAACGACTCGTTTATGCTCATCGACGTCAACACAAGACGAAATCTCGAACTCACGGAAACCATGCACGAAGGGAAACGATACGGCAGCTTATTGTGGCTTCTGGACAAAACCGTAACGAGCATGGGCGCGCGCCTTATCAAAAATTGGATTGAAAAACCGCTTGTTTCTGCAAAAAGCATAAGCGCAAGGCTTAACGCGGTGGAAGCAATCGCAAACGACAAGGAAAACCTTTCGTATCTGCGCGAGTCGCTTCGGGGAATCCGCGATATCGAAAGACTTTCGGCGCGCATCGCATACGGAAACACGAACCCGCGCGACCTTATTTCGATCGGGGAAACACTGAAAGCATTGCCGCTTGTCAAAAGCGTCGCAAAATGCTTTGACGACAAAAACATCACGAAAATCGCAAATACAATCGTCACAAACGATAAACTTTCGGACAAAATTTTTGCCGCAATCGACGAAAACGCCGGCGCGTCAATAAAGGACGGACAGTTTATCAGGGAAGGCTTTGACAAACGACTTGACGAATACAGAAACGCCAAAAAAGAAGGCACGGTCTGGCTTGCCAACCTCGAAGCCGCCGAAAAAGAAAACACCGGCATCAAAAACCTGAAAGTCGGATACAACAAAATTTTCGGATATTATATCGAAGTGTCGAAGTCGCAGGTCGATATGGTGCCGCTTCGCTATCAGCGCAAACAAACCCTTGTCGGCGGCGAACGATACGTCACGGAAGAACTGAAAGAAATCGAAAACCGCATATTAGGTTCCGAAGAAAACGCAGTTAAACTCGAACTTGCGATTTTTGAAGATCTGGTACAAGAACTCAAAACGCATATCGACGAGTTTTTGCAGTCCGCAAAAGCCGTTCAGACAATCGACGTTTTGCAATCGTTTGCGACGGTCGCTTTGAGTAATAATTACGTAAAACCCGTCGTCAGCGACAAAATCAAACATATTTCAATCAAAAACGGGCGTCATCCCATCGTGGAAGCCGTCGCAAAATCGACCGCGTTCGTCCCCAACGACACAAACCTTGACGAAAAAGAAAACCGATGCATGATTATCACCGGTCCGAATATGGCGGGTAAATCAACTTACATGCGACAGGTCGCGCTCATAACTTTAATGGCGCAAATCGGCTCGTTCGTCCCTGCGGATTCTGCGGAAATCTCGCTTACCGACCGCATTTTCACACGAGTCGGCGCGTCGGACGACATTACGCTCGGGCAAAGTACGTTTATGGTTGAAATGGTGGAAGTCGCGACGATTCTGAACAACGCAACCGACAAATCCTTGCTGATTCTGGACGAAATCGGGCGTGGCACGTCGACAATCGACGGACTTTCAATCGCGTGGGCTGTCATCGAAGAAATTTCCAGAAATATCGGCGCAAAAACATTGTTCGCAACGCATTTCCACGAACTTTCGGAACTCGAAGGCGTGCTCGACGGCGTGAAAAACTTCCAAATTCTCATAAAAGAAATCGGCGGGACAATCGTTTTCCTGCACAAAATCGTAAGGGGAAGCGCGTCGAAAAGTTTCGGCATCGAGGTTGCAGAACTTGCGGGAATCCCCAAAAACGTCGTAACGCGCGCCAAAACCATAATGCGCCAACTTGAAGAAATCGATATAAATCGCGACACAAACAGCATTATGATGACGGCAAAGGGCGGGAAACAAAAACAAATTTCGCTTTTCGACGAAAGCAGCGACGACAACGAAATCGTAAAAATCCTTAAAGACACGAATATCGAAAACGTCAGCCCGGTGCAGGCGTTCGCAATCTTACTTGACCTTAAAGACAAGGCGGATAAATTATGAAAATCAACGTTCTTGACAGCAGTATCTACAACTTAATCTCGGCGGGCGAAGTCGTCGAAAGACCGGCATCCGTCGTAAAAGAACTTGTCGAAAACTCAATTGACGCCGGCGCAAAGTCAGTGAAGATCGAGGTATTTTCGGGAGGGAAAAGCAAAATAAGGGTTACGGACGACGGCGCAGGAATCGCAAAAGACGATTTATTGACGGCGTTTTTGCCGCACGCAACAAGTAAAATCCACAAAAAAGACGACCTTTTTTCAATACAAACGCTGGGTTTTCGCGGCGAAGCGCTTGCAAGCATCGCGGCGGTTTCGATGGTCAACGTAATTTCAAAAACAGACGCGGACGACGCGGCGTACGGCGCGGAACTTCGCGGCGGGAAGGTTGAAAACACGTTTGAATGCGCGGGCGTTACCGGCACATCGATTTCCGTTGAAAATCTGTTTTTCTTAACCCCCGCAAGATTGAAGTTTCTGAAAAAAGATAAGTCGGAAGAAAGCGAAATAACGTCGCTGATATTAAAGATGATTCTTGCAAATCCGTATATCGCGTTTTCGTATTACGCCGACGGCAAAAATATATTCAAAACCGACGGAACAGGGCTCAAAAACGCGATAAACAGCGTATATAACCGTGAAATTACTATGAATTTTATCGAAATCGAGAATACTTTCGGCGATTTTTCGATAAAAGGATTCATATCAAAGCCAACTTATTTCAAGGGAAACCGCTCATACCAGACGACGATTATCAACGGGCGCGTTATCGAAAACAGAACAATTTCGACCGCGGTCGAGAAGGCTTACGAACCGTTTTTGATGAAGCGCAGTTATCCGTTGTACGTCATCGAAATCAATATGCCGTTTGACAAACTTGACGTGAACGTGCATCCGTCGAAAGCCGACGTCAGGTTTCAGGACAATCATCAGATGTTTTCCTTCGTTTATTCAAGCGTGCAGCGTACGCTTATGTCGTACGACGACGTGAAAAGCGTGCCGCAGCTCGAATACGTTAGCGACGACGGCGAAATAAAAAGCGACAACATCGTAAATACCGAAAACATCGAAAATACTGCGTTTTTCAGCGATTTTACAAAAAATCACGACGAAAATAAGCTTATTGCAGACGATAATATTTCGTTTTCAAACGAAAATTTGTCGGGATATCTCAAAAAAGACGGGGGTTTTAGCGGTTTTAACCAGACTCGCGCGGCAGACGGCGCGGGCGACGCGTTTTACAGGATTATCAAAAACAAAATGGCAACCGAAAACGCGAAAACCGAAAATGTTCAGCAGTCTTTTGACAATATCGACTTCGACGTGAAATCCGACAACGCATTCGACTTCGACGGCAAAGTTATCGGACAGGTTTTTGCAACGTATCTTCTTGTCGAAAAGGACGAAAACCTTTATATTATCGATCAGCACGCCGCGCACGAACGCATTTTGTACGACAAACTCACGAAAACCGGCTCGGAATACGCGCAGCCGCTGCTTATACCTTATATATATTACGCGAGCGCGCAAGAGTTCGACTTTATCACGGAAATTATTCCGACGCTTTCAAACATCGGTTTCGATATCGAAGAGTTTTCAAACGACAGTTTCAAGGTGTCGGCTGTTCCCGAGGCGTTGACGGACATTAACTTTGACGAGTTTTTCAAGGATATTACCCGCGATTTCGTCCGCGTAAATCTTTCGGAAAAGGATCTTTTGAAAGAAAAACTTATGCAAAGGGCGTGCAAATCCGCAATCAAGGGCGGCGACGTATTGAATAACGCACAAATCGGCGCACTCCTTAAAAGTTTCAAAGATTCCGAAAACAAGCCGTTGCAATGTCCGCACGGCAGACCGACCGTCATTAAGTTTTCAAAAACCGACTTTGAAAAATGGTTTAAGAGGATCGTATGAAAAAACTGTTATTCATCGTCGGGCCGACCGCCTCCGGAAAATCCGATTTCGCGGTTCAGGTTGCCAAAATGCTGAAAACCGACGTAATTTCGTCGGACAGTATGCAAATTTACAAAGATATGACCGTCGGCACCGCAAAAATCACGCCCGAGGAACAACAAGGCGTCACGCATCATCTCATTGATTTTGTAAATCCGAAAGACAGTTTTTCGGTTGCGGAATATCGCGAAAAGGCGTTGCCTGTCATCGACGAACTTTTGAAAAACGGAAAAACCCCGATAATTTCGGGCGGCACGGGACTGTACGTCAACGGGATTCTGTATCCGATGAATTTCTCGGACACGTCAAAGGACGATAAACTCCGAAAAAGCCTTGAAAACGAATATGACGAAAAAGGCGCGGATTTTATGCACGAAAAACTTGCGGCACTGGACGAAAAATCCGCGTTAAAAATCCATAAAAACGACAAAAAACGCGTCGTACGCGCGCTTGAAATCAATCTTACGCACGGAAATCGCGACGAAAACGATATGAAAAAGCCGTCGTACGAGTACGAAATGATAGGTTTGTCCGGCGGAGATCGCGCCGCTTTGTACGACAGAATCAACAAGCGCGTCGATAAAATGTTTGAAAACGGACTTGTCGACGAGGTAAAATCTCTTATAAACACTGGCGTTTCTTTTGATTGTCAAAGCATGCAAGCCATCGGATATAAGGAATTTAAGGGATTTTTCGACGGGATTTTAAGCGAAAACGACCTCAAAGAACTCATAAAAAAAGACACGAGAAATTACGCAAAACGCCAACTTACCTGGTTTCGGCAATACAAAGATATTAAATGGTTTGACGCCGCAAACGACGACGCATACGAATACATCAAGGACAAATTTTTAAGGTAAATTATGATAAACATACAAAATATTGACGAATTTATTCAAAAATCCGAGCAAAAATGTCAAAAACAATTTGAAGAAATCGACAAAATCGCGCTTTATAATCAGGAAAAAGTCCTGAACGCCTTCCAAAAAAACGCCGTTCAGGCACGCCATTTTTACGGCACGACCGGATACGGTTACGACGACGTCGGCCGCGACACGTTAAACCGCGTTTTTAGTGACGTTTTTCAATGCGAAGACGCGATTGTTTCACCGATGATTATGTCCGGAACGCACGCTCTGACGCTTGCATTATTCGGTATTTTACGTCCCGGCGACACGTTTTTGTCGATTGCCGGCGACCTTTACGACACGCTTTACGACGTGATTTACGGCAAAAATATCGGTTCTCTTGCCGATTTTAACATAAATTTTGACAAAATCGACCTGAAAAACGGCGCTTTTGACGAAGAAAACATCATAAAAACCATTGAAAAAACGCGTTCGAAAATGGTGTTTATCCAACGTTCACGCGGATATTCCTGGCGCGACGCGCTTTCAATCGACGCAATTTCCGACATAATCCGCAAAATCAGGCAAAAATTCAAGGATATTATCGTTGCCGTCGACAACTGTTACGGCGAGTTTATCGATTATCTTGAACCGACAAACGTCGGCGCGGACCTTATCGTCGGCAGTTTAATCAAAAACGCAGGCGGCGGAATCGCGCCCACGGGCGCATATCTTGCGGGAAAAGCCGAAGTTATCCGCCAGATTTCGTATCGTTTCACGTCGCCGTCGATAGGAAACGAAATCGGAAGTTATCTCGGCGGTTATCTGCCGTTTTATCAGGGGCTTTTTATGGCGCCGATTACCGTTAAAAACGCCGTAAAAGGAAGCATACTGTTTGGGCAGGTTTACAACGATTTGGGCTACGAAACGCTGCCGAATCCCGGCGTGAAATGCAACGATATTATAAGAAGCATAAAATTCGACACCGAAGACGAACTTGTCGAGTTCATTCGCGGCGTACAAGCGTCTGCGCCGATCGACAGCAACGTCGTGCCGTATCCGTGGGATATGCCGGGATATAACGACCAAGTAATCATGGCTGCGGGCGCGTTTGTCCAAGGAAGTTCGATTGAACTTTCGGCGGATTCTCCGATAAGAAAACCGTACGTTGCGTATCTGCAAGGAAGCCTTACGTACGAACACGCAAAAATCGCCGTCAAACAAACGATTGAATATTTGATAAAAAACGCTAAAAAATGACATTCGCCGCCCTGAACGGCATTTTATCAGGCTTATTGTGCGTAAAACTCGTGTTTTACGCATAGTACGGTTATACTGCACTATTCTGAAAATTGCCTTAAATCATAGTAATTTTTGTTTTTTCTCACCTTAAAATCTTTTGAAAAAACTTTCGGGACTTGCTTAATATTTTTGTTTTACGTTATTTTTCAAAAAACGTTACGACAACCAAATATCAAATTGCTTTAATAAAACAAAATGCGCCCTGTCGGGCGCATTTGTTTTTTATTTTCTCGTTTTTATATGAAATTTTTTTATATGATTTAATTAAACTAAACGGATACTATGCGGCGGATTCTTCTTGTTTCTGTTCGTTTTCGTTTTTTGCATAAAGCGCGTCAAAGACGAATTTTTGCGTTTTTTCAAGGATTTTCTGCCCCTTCGGCGTGACGGTCGACACTGCAAAAGCGTGCCTGCCGTACAATGCGCCGGTACATTTCAAAAGCTCGTTTTTGACGTGAAATTTGTCAAGTTTTGCCTTTAATGCAAAGCTATCCGTCATAAGCGCGTCTTTTTCGGCGCAGATAATGAACGTCGGCGCGAAGTTTTCGTCCAGAAACTTTTCGGGATAAATCACGTTGATTCGGTCTTCGCAAAGCCCTTCTCTTATGTCTTTTGTGGAAATATCGGTAAGGCTTTCCACCATAATATCCATGCTCGGAAACTTGGACGAAGCAAGCGAACGCATATCGAACGCGCCGCAATTGAACATATTTACAGTGATTTTGAACTCTTTTGCGTGGCGGAATTTCAGCCCCATGACGTCAAGAGCCTCAGAATGCGCGGCGATAAAATTCAAAATCATGCCGAAGTAAACGCCCGCCGACTCTCCCCCGAAGATAATTTTCGACGTGTCGATATTAAGCCGTTCCGCGTTGTCGAACAAGAAATCGATTGCGTCCAACACGTCCTGAACGGGATACGGAAACTGTTTTAACGGCGCCCAGATATAGTCAATATTCGCAACGACGACGCCCTTTTTTGCGTACTCGTAACAATGAGTCCGCCGCATGCTTTTCACGCCCGAAATCCAGCCCCCGCCGTGTACGTAAATCATAAGCGGCAGTTTTCCCGTCCTGTTTTTTGGTCGGATGATGTCAAGATTATTGTATTTCCCCTGCCCGTACGGCACGCATTTTTCAAGCGTAACGTCGTAAGAATCCGGGCTTCTGTGCAGAATAATTTCCGCAAGCCGTTCGGTAAAATTCAGCCAATAATGCAATGCTTTTGCCTTAAAAACACGATTTTTATCCATAATTTAATCTCCCTACACCAAATATATCATATTTATAAGGATATTTCCATAATATCAAACAAAAATGCTTTGTGTTTTATGCATAGTTGTGCTAAAATTTTGAGTATGGAAAAATCAAACGATTATTTTAAGCAACGCAACATCGAATGCATCAAAAAAATCCGCGAAGTCGAAAAGGATTTGCCGCATTTTATCCCGGAGTATTTTATCGGCGTCGAGCACAACACGTCCGCACTCACGCGGCTTAATTACGCATACGATTTAAGGATTTTCTTTTATTATCTCGTAAACTACGTCGCGACTTTTCAGGACGTCGGCACGCCCCAAAATTTCACGATCGACGATCTGAAAAAAGTTACCACGACGCATCTTGAAAGATACACCGATTTCCTAACCTATTACGAATACAACGGCAAAACCTACACCAACGAAAACAAAGGAAAAGCCCGAAAACTTTCGTCGGTGCGCGCTATGTTCAAGTATTTTTACAATAAGGAATATCTCCCCTCAAACGTCAGCGCGAAAATCACGATGCCGAAAATCAAGGATAAGGAAATAATTAAACTTGAAGCGAACGAGGTTTCAGACATTTTGAACGTCGCCGAAAACGGAAGTTCCTACCTTACGAAGCATCAGGAAGCATATCACGAAGTCACGCATATCCGCGACACGGCCCTGCTCACGCTGTTTTTGGGCACGGGTATTCGTATTTCGGAGTGCGTCGGACTTAACGTGAACGACATCGACTTCAACGTCAACGGATTTACGATTACGCGAAAAGGCGGCGCAAGGGTTATTTTGTATTTTTCGGACGAAGTCGCGGATGCTTTGAAAGCCTATCTCAAAGAACGTTCCGAAAACAAAAAAGTCCCCAAAGACGAGCAGGCTTTGTTCCTTTCAATGCAAAACAAACGTTTGTCAACCCGCGCGATTCAGAACATAGTACAAAAATACAGCCGCATCGTTTCGCCCCTTAAAAAGATTTCGCCGCATAAACTTCGCAGCACGTACGGCACGAGTCTGTATCGCGAAACCGGCGACATTTACGTCGTTGCGGAAGTGCTTGGTCACCGCGACGTCAACACCACGAAAAAACACTACGCAGCCATGAGCGACGACATCAGACGCGCCGCCGCAAAAAAGGTTACGCTAAGAAAAGATGATTGAAAAACCTTGTAAGTATTATGAAATGTTGACTTTTTCATAATACTATTGTATTATTTACTTTGAGGTGATTATATGGACGTATCATCAATAAACAGCGACCTTATCCGCGGCAACGTGACCACGATTATCCTGAAAGCCCTTCTCGACGAGGACAGATACGGATACGACATTCTGCGCGAAATCGAGGTCAAAAGCGGCGGTCAGTACAAGCTCAAACAGCCCACCCTTTACAGTTGCCTGAAACGACTGGAAAAACAAGGGCTTATCAGTTCATACTGGGGCGACGAAAGCGACACCGAAGGCGGTCGCAGAAGATATTACGCTTTGACGGAAGCCGGCAAAAACTATCTTCAAAAAATGCAAAGCGAGTATGAATACTCACGCACGATTCTGGACAGTTTGCTGTCCGAGGACAAATTCGACTTTGAAAACGAAGACGCTCCTTTCGACATAAACAGTCTGCGCCCTTACACCAAACGCGGCGGCGACGATGACGAAAAGGAAACCCAAAAAGTTGTGCAAGCCGGAACTTCAACGACGCCCGAGGTCATTCGCGGCGTACCGTCTGAAACGCAAAAAACGTCTTCACAACCTTCAACGTATAAATCGGTTTACGGCAACGACTTTTCCGAAAAAGAGTCCGAAAAACCGGCGGAATCCGAAAAAGCAATGTTTGCCCCGCTCGATAAAGGCGCAAGTTCTTACGACACCGATTATCGCCACACTTCGAGTTCGGTTTCCGATATGCTTTCCCGCATCGACGATATTTTAAGCGCAAAACCCGCCGAAACGGAATCCGAGACCGCTCCCGCGCCCGAAAAACAGGAAATCAAAACGAATATTTTGGGAAAACCCATCGTTAATAACGCCGAAAACGTTGCGCCCGAACAGGAAGAAAGACCTAAAACTCCCGAAGCCGGCGAAAACGACAATAAAATCGTTGAAAAAACACCGCCCGTCCCGTATTCCGAGCCTACCGAAGAAGAAATTGAGCTTGCAAAAGCGATTTTGCTGGAAACCGAAAATATTAAAACCGACGTTGACGACGAGGACCACCTTTTACGCCGCGACGCCGCAAAACGCGCTCTTTCAATCGGCTCTTACGCCGACAACAGCAAAAATATCGTTGAAAAGTACGACGAGGCGCAAAAACTATTTGAGAAAAAGCCGCAGGAAGAAGAAGAGCCGCCCGCGGAAGAACCCGTCGACGAACGCTCTGCACGCGAAAAACTTTTCGGCACGCAACAAAACACCGGCGATACCGAAAATCCCGACCGCGCTGCCGAACGCGCGGCTGCCGCAAAAGTTCTTTTCGACAAATACAATAAGACAAACGAGGAAAAACCTGCCGATCCGTCGCCCTATCCCGATCCGTACATGATTTTTGACAAGTACAGCAATCCCGGGAAACCGCAGGAAATCAATATTCAGTACGACCCGAAAGAAGTCTTCTCAAAATACGGCGAGCAGAATAAAAAACCCGAAAAACGCTACGATCCGAAGGAAATTTTCGATAAATATAACGGAAAAGCACCCGTTGAACAACCCGAGGAAAAACATTTCGATCCGAAGGAAGTTTTCGATAAATATCATCCCGAAAGAACCGTCGCGCCCGAACCCGAAAAACATTACGATCCGAAAGACGTTTTCGATAAGTACAACAAAAAGGAAGAACCCGCGCCAAAAGAAGGTGCGCGCGTCAATATCGAACGCTCGCCCGTTGCGCCCGCCGCTTCGTTCAGTTTCCGTCAGAACGACGACACCGTGAATTATCGCGACGCGTTTTCGGGGCTTCGTAATACAACGTCACAGTCCGACGACGACGTCGAAATCAAACAAAAACCCGCAAGCAGTATCGACCTTAAAACGAAACTCTTTTCGGAAGGCTACAAATTAAGACCGTACTCGCGCGAGAATACCGAAAACTACTATTCCTTAAATTACATAAAGAAAAACCGCTTAAATCGCGATTGTTACGCAATTCTTTACGCATTGATATGTCTGGAAGTTCTTATCGGGTTTGCGATTTTCAGGGAAAAATTCTCGCCGATGGCATACGCTTCGGTTTGCATTATCGCCCTTGTCGTGCCGGCAGTGCCGTTTGTAATCTGGACGCTGAACCCCGACAAACGCGTGCATGCGAATTACAATTTCAAGACGTCGATACTAAACCGTTTCATGCTGTATCTGAACCTGTTGGTCATCGTATGTCTGGTCGGTTTCTTCGGATTCGGCGCAAACATAAACGACGTGAATTCGATGATGGCGCCGATAATAATCCCCGCGATACTTCTTTTGAACATACCGCTCAGCGCATGCGTTTACTGCATTTTATATAAAACAAAAAAATATCACATTTCGTAAAATTGTTGCAAAAAAAGCCGTGATTCTGAAAATCACGGCTTTTATTTTTGTTATTTTCGTTAAATCATTTAAGGGCTTTTTTGATTTCGTCCCGCGCCATTTTGTCGCAACGATTGTTGTAAACGTTGTCGGCGTGTCCTTTCACTCTCACAAAACCTACGTTGTGTTTTTCCACCTCAAAAACAAGGCTTTTCCAGAGGTCGACGTTTTTTACGTCGTCTTTCGATGCGGTGCGCCAGTTGTTCTTTTTCCAGCCTTCGAGCCAGCCTTGCAAGAACGGATCGGTCGCGTATGCGCTGTCGCTGACAACCGTTACGTCGCATCTTTCTTTCAACTGACGAAGTCCTTGGATAATCGCAAAAAGTTCCATACGATTGTTCGTTGTGTCCTTGTTATATCCGCTCACCTGCTTTTCGACGCCCTTGTATATAAGGATTGCCGCCCAGCCGCCCGCGCCGGGATTTCCGCTGCACGCGCCATCGGTATAAATATCAACGTGTTTCAGTTCAGGCATTTTCACTTAACTCCTTACTTCTTTTTTCGCACTTTCTCATGCCGTCTTTTATGATTTCTTCCAGGTTATTTTCCTTGAAAGATTTTACGGCTTCGATTGTCGTACCGCCGGGACTGCAAACGTTTTTGATGAGCGTTTCGATGTCGGTCGTGCGGTTTTCAACCATTTTGACCGCGCCGACAAAAGTTTGAAGTGTCAGTTCTTCGCTGATTTTGTCGGAAAGTCCCATGTCACAGCCCGCGTCGATCATCGCTTTTATGAAAGTATAAACGTATGCGGGGCCGCTGCCGCTGACGGCGGTAACCGCGTCAAAGTACTTTTCGTCAAGTTCCACAACTTTCCCGAGGCTTTTGAAAATGTCAAAAACAAGTTTTTTGCCGTCGCTTTCAAAATCGCTCACATCGATTGCACACGCGCCTTCGCCAAGAAGACAAGGCGTATTCGGCATAATTCTCGTAACTTTCGCGCCGTTGAAAAAGCCTTTCAAAGTATCTTTCGTAATGCCCGCCATAATGCTGATTATTTTCAGGTTTTCAATCTTTTCAAAATCGCGGAATATGACTTTTGCGACCTGCGGTTTTACGGCAAGTATTATAAATTCGGCATTTTTGAATAATACTTTGTTGTCTTTTACGGTATTTACGCCCTGATTTTTGATAATTTCAAGTTTTTTGTCGTCAATATCGCTCACAACGATTTTTTCGGGCGAAACAACTCCCGTCCTTAAAATTCCGTTCAGGATCGCGTTTGCCATATTACCCGCACCGACGATACCAAGTTTATAATCGTACATTTTTAACCTCTAATTTTTGTTTCGACAACACAATCGATTGACTTAAATTTTATAATAAGTTATAATGTTAGCGTTGCAAATTTAGGGGAGTGGCTCAACGGTAGAGCAGCGGTCTCCAAAACCGCCGGTTGCGTGTTCGAATCGCGTCTCCCCTGCCAAGACTTACTACAAGTAGTAAGTCTTTTATTATGC
>ULNH01048961.1_pt1 | contig 65486 bp, 68 predicted proteins | sample 1951871 | NCBI WGS metagenome assembly ULNH01 (sample SAMEA4835572, study PRJEB28245) | human gut metagenome | biome: gut microbiome; material: fecal sample | place: Denmark | collected 2008 | reverse complement strand
TTTTTTTGCTAAAAACTATTTTCAAAATTATAAAAATGTTGTATAAATATACGTGAGGTGTTATTTATGATAGACAGACAAGATAATCCAGAGTTTGTAAATTCATTTTTAGATTACACGATTACTATTCTTAACAAATCTCCTAATACTGTTAAAGAGTATAATTATGATATAGCAAACTTTTTAAAGTATATAAAAAAACAATTTGGATTAAGTATTGAAAAAGATATTAAAGATATAAAGATAAATGATATGGATATATCTGTACTAAAAAAGGTTTCTCTTCAAGATATTCATGGATATATATCATATATGGCAAGAGAGCTAAAAAGTAGTCCTGCTACTCGTGCAAGGAAGATTTCGTGCATTCGAGTATTTTTTAAGTATCTTTCTAGCAAAGCTAAATTAATAGAAATAAACCCTGCTCAAGATTTAGAAACTCCTAAGCTTGGTATAAGAATGCCAAAGTATTTATCTCTTGAAGAAAGCAAAAAGCTTTTAGAGGCTACTCAAAGTGAAGATAGTAGGAATAATGTTAGAGACTATGCAATTATAACATTGTTTTTAAATTGTGGTATGCGTTTGTCTGAATTAGTTAATATTAATATTAGTAATATTGATTTTTCAGAAAGTAAGATGACAGTAATTGGTAAAGGTAACAAGGAGCGCACTATTTACCTAAATAACGCGTGTATGAAGGTTATTAATGATTATTTATCTATTAGACCATATGATAGGGTTAAAAACGATTCTCGTGATGCATTATTTTTAAGTGAACGTAAAGAAAGAATTAGTAATAGATCTGTACAGGATATTGTAAAAAAGGAACTTAAAAATGCTGGTTTAGATACAAACAAGTATTCTGTTCATAAATTACGACATACTGCTGCAACACTTATGTATCAATACGGAGAGGTTGATATAAGAGCTTTGCAAGAACTATTAGGTCATGAAAGTATTTCAACTACAGAGATATATACACATGTAAATGATGAAAGAGTTAGAAATGCTGTAGAAAACAATCCTCTAGCTAATATATAATAAAAAAGGAAACAATATGTTTTTTATACATTATTGTTTCCTTTTGCAGTAGCCTTAAATTACGGGAACCATTAATTCTTGATCAATATGTAAATTGCTTGATTCCAAATTATTTATATTCTTAATATCTGATATTATATATCTGATGTCTTTAGTTTTATAATAGTCATTACTTTTCTGTAAGTCACTTGCAATTTCCCATAATGTATCTCCTTTTGCAACATATATTAATTTGTATTCAATTTCTTTATGTGATAATGTACTTTTTGCACAAACTAGTGACAATACAAAAGCTACTATTAAAATTAAACATATACTTCTTATAAATTTCTTTAAATTAACTATTTTCATATAAATTCCTCCTACGAACATTGTTTCGCTTGTTTAAATAAATTATAAACGCTTGTTCGTACTTTGTCAATACTTTTTTGAAAAGTTTTTTAAATTTTTTACTTTCTGGAACAATAATAAAAAGGAGTAGCAATGGTTGCCCCTACGCAAAAATACAGTATGCTAAAATTAACATACTGTATTTATTTATATTTATTTCTTGTTTTATGCTCTTGGATGAGCTTTTCTATATATATCTTTTATACTATCATCTTGAAATTGCATATATACTTGTGTTGAAGATATATCTGAATGTCCAAGCATTGTTTGTATTGACTTTAAATCTGCTCCATTTTGCAATAAGTGAGTTGCAAATGAGTGTCTTAATACGTGTGGTGTAATGTCTTTAGTAATGTGGGCTTGTTCTTTATAATATTTTATTATTTTCCAAAAGCCTTGCCTAGTTAATCTTCTGCCATTTACATTTACAAATAGAGCTTGCTCTTTGTCATCTTTTATAATGTTTGGTCTAGCTGTTATTATATATTCTTTTAGAGCTTGTAAAGACATTTTTCCCAATGGAATTATTCTTTGTTTATTTTCGTTTTTACATATTACAGAAGAATTTTCTAAATCTATATCATCTATATTTAATGATATAATTTCAGTAACCCTCATTCCTGTAGCATAAGCAATTTCTAACATTGCTTTGTCACGTATACTTTTTAAATCTTCTCCACGTGGTTGTTCAAGTAATAATGAAACTTCTTGTGAAGATAGAACATTAGGGGCTTTTTTCTCTATTTTTGGTGATTGGATACCTCTTGTTGGATCTTCTTTTGCAATTTTATTTTTTACCAAATATTGACAAAACAATCTAATTGATGCCAAATGTCTTGAGATTGTGGATGCTTTTTTATTTAAACTATTTAAATATTCTAAATAATTTATTATATCTTCATGTTTTAAATTTGTATAATTTACATTATTTTCATTTAAATATTCTTTATATTGATAAATGTCTCTTTGATATGATTCTAAAGTATTTTTTGATAGTTTTTTATCTACTTCTATAAATTCTAAAAAGTTGTTAATATCTTTATCCATTTTTTGCTCCCTTTCGTAAACATAATTTATGTTATAGTTATATCAAATAAACATAAAAAAGTAAATAGATTTTATAAATATTTTAAAAAAATTTTTTCCCTTTTAAATACCATTTGTGTTCTGATATTATTTTCACTTCTATTACTTGGCCTATAAGGCTTTCATGCCCTTCGAAATTTACTACTTTGTTAGTATTGGTTCTTCCTGTAAGCATCTTTGAATTGCTTTTACTGAAACCTTCTACTAATATTTTTTGTATTGTTCCAATGTATTTTTTGTTGTTACTTTCAACTTGCTCTTCAAATAATTTTTTTAACCTATCAAATCTTGTGTGTTTAATTTCTTCTGGAATCTGCTCCTCCATTTTATCTGCAGGTGTTCCTTTTCGTTTTGAATATATAAACATAAATATTTGTTCAAAATTAACTTTTCTAACAACATCTAGAGTGTTTTCAAAGTCCTCTTCTGTCTCTCCTGGGAAGCCAACTATTATGTCTGTTGAAAATAAGGCTTCTGGTATTTCGTTTTTTATCTTATTAGCTAGATTTAAATACTGTTCTTTTGTATATTTTCTATTCATTTTCTTTAAAATCTGTGTACTTCCAGATTGTAAAGGCAGATGAATCAATCTAGATACTTTAGGGCTTTCCTTTATTGCTTGTATAACATCATTTGTAAAATCTTTGGGATGTGGAGATATAAATTTTATAACTTCAATTCCCTTGATTTCATTTACTGCTCGTAACAAATCTGCAAAAGAGGTTATAGAATTTGATTTGCCTTCTTCTTTTTCAATTTTCATATATGAGTTTACATTTTGACCTAGTAATGTTACTTCTTTATATCCTTCCCTTGCAAGCTCTTCTATTTCTTTAATTATGTCTTCTGGATTTCTGCTTCTCTCTCTTCCTCTTACATATGGAACTATACAATATGAGCAAAAATTGTTACAGCCATACATAATGGTTACAGAAGCGGATTTATTGCTATTTCTCTTTATTGGCAATCCTTCATATATTTCACCATCTATGTCTAAAATGTCTTTTACCTTGTTCTTCTCAAAAATAACTTCATATAAATCTTCTGGGAATTTATGTAGAGTGTGTGTTCCAAATATAATGTCTACATATGGATAGCTTTCTTTTATTTTCTCTTGCATATGTTTTTCCTGCATCATACAACCACATACTGCAATTATACTATTATTTTTTTGTTTTATTTTTTTTAGTTCTCCAACTTTTCCAAATAATTTTTCCTCGGCATTTTCCCTAACACAGCAAGTGTTTAGTACATAAATGTCGGCAACTTTATCATCTTTGGCTAATTTATAGCCCATATTTTCTAGCATACCTGCTATTTTTTCAGAATCATTTTCATTTAGTTGGCACCCCATTGTAAGTATATTATAATATTTTTCTTTACCTCTTAACAAATCTTTTACTTTTTCTATGTATTGTTTTTGTTTTTCTATTATTTCCTCGTTCAATTTTTAAACCTCCTAAAGTATAGCACTTAATAATTATTATAACATATTTATGTACATTTTTACAATAATTTAAATACATTAAGACTATTAAAGGAAGCATTTACTTGAAACTGGTGGGATTTAGACATTATTTAAAAATAATCTATAATGTATTTAAATTTTCTATTAGATTTTTATATTTTACAAAGAATAGCTCTTTGTCAGTGTAAAGTACCGCTTTTTGCAAATCTTTAATTAACATATATATCTTATTTATCTTAAATTCTTTGTTTTTAGAATATTCAGTATCGTTTAGTATAATTAGAAATGCATTTTCAGCTTCTGTAAGGCTTGCTATGCTACTATTCCAGTCATCTTGTGTAATAAAGGAATATGTAGCAAGTATGTGATATTTTGTGTTTTCCAAATTAAATTTTTGTTTTTCAGAAGATAATATATTTACAAATTTTGGTATATATGAATATAAATTTGTTAAATTTGTTAATGTTGTTGCCTTATCTTCGTTTTTGATGGATATTATTGTTTTATTAATTAAATCACTAGTAGATATTATATCGTCATTAGAAACATTACATTTGTATAACTCTAACATCATTACGCTCCACGAAGCATTTATTAATTCTATTTGGCTCTTCATAAAATCCCAGTCTATATCTTCTGTGTTAGATTTTAAGATACTGTTGGGTTGCATATTAGTCATGGCTATTTGTTTTTCTTCGTTATTTTTTTCTTGTGATTGCGATTCTCCTTCTTGTGATTTTGAAGAAGATTCTTGTGCGTTATTTTGCGAACTTTCTGGTTGATTTGCTTTTTGTGGTGTTTTTATTTCTTCATACATAATTGAATAATTGTATAATGAGATGTTGTTTAATTTATTTACCATTTCTATTATTTTATAGCCGAAATATTCGACTTTATCAGTAATTTTGTCTTTATCATAATTATTATCTTCTGTAGAATTACTACATCCGAACTAAAAAGAGTATACATATTAAAATGATTAAAACTTTCTTCAAAACAATTCACCTGTATCTAGTATTTCCGAAAACTTACATCTTATTCTATGTATAACTTAAATGCTGTACACAAATAATATTTTATATGAAAGGATTTTGATATGGGTGTTATAATCAAGCTATATAGTAATAAAAAAAATGAAATACAAAAGTTCTTAAATGAGTTTTATAATGATAATATACCGTTAGATAATGATTTACTTTGGGAACATTGCTTTAATAACCCTATTGAGAGTACTGATATTATTGGAGTTTTTATTGATAATAATGAGACTTTTAATATTAATATGTGGGTTAGTTTGGATGAAGGTTTCTTTATAAATGTGACTGATTTTAACGCAGATAAAATAATAAGGTACCTTTTTGAAAGGTACCCATATTAAGTATTTGTTACTCTTCTTTATTTTCATTATCGTCTTTTATTTCTTCCTTTAAGTCCTTTTTTACATCTTCTGCAACTTCTTCTTTTCCAGGAGCCACCTCTCCGTTTTCTAACTTTTCCAATGCCTCTTTTTTAACATCAGTTTCTTGCTCTTGTTTTTCTCCACATTTAGGGCAGAAGACTGCTCCTCTTTCTATTTCTGCTCCACATTTACTACATAACCTTTTTTGATTTAATTTTAATATTTCTAATCTTGCATCTTCTATTTCTTTAGATAGTTCATCTATCTTTGAACATTCTTCTTCTAAATCTACTTCTATATCTATGTTTTCCTCTCTTATATGTTTTTCATATACCTTCTTTCCTATTTCTTCATACATATCCGTAATTTTACCTTTGTTTTCATTAATTTTTAATTTTAATTTTGTTTCCCTTGCTATTTTTCCTGTTGTTTCACTTGTTTTCCTACTTAAATCACTAAAAAAGCCCATATTAATTCCTTCCTTTCTAATTATATATTATTATTATATTCTATCCAAAGTGATTTGTAAATATTCTAGTCTTCAAATTTTGGATTTCTTGTCATTAAATCCAAAATTGCTTGTTTTGCATCTAATCCTTCAAACAAAACTTTATATACTGCGTTTACGATTGGCATTTCAACTTCATACTTCTGTGAAAGTTTATATGCAGTCCTTATATTATCAATACTTTCTATTGTCATTCCTATTTCTTGTTTTGCTTCTTCAATAGTTTTACCTTGACCAACAAGTATTCCTGCTTGTCTGTTTCTACTGTGATTGCTCATACAAGTTACTATCAAATCTCCAAGTCCTGTTAAACCATATATTGTTTTGGGTTGTCCACCCATTTTTATACTTAATTTAGCCATTTCTGAAAGTCCTCTTGTAAGTAATGCTGCAAATGTATTATCTCCTAATTTTAGCCCTGTTATTGCTCCTGCACAAAATGCTATTATATTTTTCAAAGCCCCGCCTAGTTCTGCTCCTTTTAGGTCGTATGATGTATAAATTCTAAGAGCCTCATTCATAAAAGTATTTTGAACATCTTCTAATAGTTTGTCATCTTTTGAAGCTATAACTAGTGCAGTTGGTATTTCAAGAGACACTTCTTCAGCATGACTTGGACCTGACAAGCCTCCTATTTTACAGTTTGGTAGTTCCTCTTCAACTACTTCGTTTAGAGTATATAACGTTGATTCTTCAAATCCTTTTGAGCATATAATAATTTGTTGACTTGTAACATATTGTTTGAATTTTTGAATCGTTTCTCTTACAAATTTTGATGGTGTTACTATAAGTAACATTTCTGTTCCTTCAATGGCTGTTTTGAAGTCTGTTGTACAAAGTACACCGTCTGGAATTGTTGCTAGAGGTAGAAATTTGCATTTTTTTTCATTATTTATTAAGTCTGCTTCTTCTTTAGAATATGACCACATTTTCACATTGTTCCCTAAATGAGCTAAATGTATTCCAAGAGCTGTTCCCCAACTCCCACTACCAATTATTGAAATATTTTTCATATACAAATTTTTCCTTTCCTATTTTTTAAGTGATAATTTATTCTCTGTTCCATTTTTTAGCCTTGAAATATTTGTTCTGTGATTAAATACTACAAGAGCTCCTATTAGTATACTTATAATTTTTGCGCCCATATTATCAACCATAAATATTGTTAAGATAGGAAATAGTATTGCTGCTAAAATTGACCCTAAAGATACCCATCTTGTAAATGCCATAATAGTTAGTGCAAACACTAAGCATATTAGACCAATTTGTGGGTTTACTATTAATAATACTCCAAGTGAAGTTGCAACACCCTTTCCACCTTTAAATCCATAGTATATTGGATATGTGTGACCTATTATAGCCATAAGACCTGCCAAGTATTTTAGAATTTCTAAATCTGTCTCAGTCCAAATTTTGGCTACAAGCATTGCCAATAAAACTGAAACAACACCCTTTAGCATGTCACAAATCAATGTTAAAATGGCTGCTTTTTTTCCTACTGTCCTTAGTACATTTGTCGTTCCTGCATTTTTACTTCCTCTTTCCCTTAAATCAAACCCTGCAAATTTTTTACTAAAGATTATTGCAAAATTTATACTTCCTATTAAATATGCTACTAATGCTACTAATATATATACTGCTGACATATCTTTTCCCTCCTTAAAATTAATCTAATAAATTATATTTCCTTTTCTCCTTTTTCTCTTGAAATTATTCTAACTGGTGTTCCTTCTAAATCAAAATTCCTTCTAATTTGATTTACCAAATATCTTTCATATGAAAAATGAAAAAGTTCTTTATTGTTTACAAATATTACAAACGTTGGTGGCTTTGTTTGTGCTTGTGTTGCATATAATATTTTTAATCTTTTTCCTTTGTCTGTTGGTGGTTGAACAACTGCTATTGCTTCATTTATTACTTGATTTAATGTTGCTGTTGGTATTCTCATTGCATTATTATTTGCCACCTTTTTTATCAAGTTAAATAATTTATCTACTCTTTGTCCAGTTTTTGCTGAAATAAATATTATTGGTGCATAAGTTAAATAACTTAGTTTATTATACACTTCTTTTTTATATTTTTCTAGTGTTCCGGTTTCCTTTTCATATTCATCCCATTTATTAACAACTAGTATAACACCTTTTCCTGCTTCGTGTGCTTCTCCTGCGATTTTTGCGTCTTGCTCTGTTACGCCCTCTGTTGCATCTATTAAAACTAAACATACATCTGCTCTTTCTACTGCTAATATTGAACGCATAATACTATATTTTTCTATGTTTTCATTTACTTTACTCTTTCTTCTTATTCCAGCAGTATCTATAAAGTTATATTTTCCAGTGTCATTTTCAAAGTATGAATCTATTGCATCTCTAGTAGTTCCTGCAACATTGCTTACTATTACTCTATTTTCTCCCAGAATTTTATTAACTAAAGAAGATTTTCCAACATTTGGTTTTCCTATAATTGCAACATTTATTATTTCATTATCTTCTTCGTCTTCTTTTTTTTCAGGGAAATACTCATAAACAGCATCTAAAACATCTCCAATTCCTAGAGCATTTGTTGAGGATACTGGATGTGGTTCTCCTATTCCTAGGTTGTAAAATTCATATAATGCTGGGTCTGTTTCTCCAAAGTTATCTGCTTTATTGCATACTAAAACAATTGGTTTTTTTGATTTTCTAAGCATTGTCGCAATTTCTTGATCTGCTGCTGTAATGCCTTGTTTTAAGTCTGTTATAAAAATTATTACATCAGAAATATTAATTGCAATATTAGCTTGTTCACGCATACCTATGTGTATTTCATCTTCTAATTCAGGTTCTATTCCTCCTGTATCAATTAATGTAAATTTTCTTCCACGCCAATTGCTATCTGCGTATATTCTATCTCTTGTAACACCTGGAGTGTCTTCCACAATAGATAACCTTTTTCCAACTATATAATTAAAAAATGTTGATTTACCTACATTTGGTTTTCCTATAATTGCTATCATAGGTTTTGACATTACATATCACTTCCCTTCCTTAAGCATTGACATTGCAGCCTTCTTTCCTGTCGCAATTGCTCTACATACTGACGATTTTGCCTCTACCAAATCTCCTCCTGCATATACATTTGGGATGTTTGTTCTATAATTTTCATCAACAATACATAAACCATTTTCTGTTTTTATTCCCATACTATTTAGTAAATTTTCATCTGCTTTAGAGCCAATTGCAAATATAATTGTATTTGCCTTCATTATAAAATTAGAGCCTTCTATATCAATTACTTTTTTGTCTTCATTTCTAGTTTTTATACACTCAACTTCAGTTATTTTACCATTTTTTATATTTGCATTAATGACTTTTGTATTTTCTATTATTTGAACTCCATCGTTTATTGCATCTTCAATTTCTACCTTCCTTGCTGGCATTGATTTCAAATTTCTTCTATATAATATGTATACCTCTGTTGCTCCCATTCTAATAGCTACTCTTGCTACATCTGTTGCAACATTTCCTCCGCCAATTACAATTGTAATTCCTAGATTTTTAACAAATTTACCTTTGTTATAATCTTTTAAAAAAGTATCAGCATCATATATATTTTTTGTTTTTTCTTGTGTTAGTTCATATTTCGTTTGCTTTTGGGCTCCTAGTCCCAAGAAAATATCATCATATCCTTGTTTTTTTAAATCTTCAATTGTTATGTTTTTTCCAAGTTCGATACCTGTTTTAATAGTTATACCAATACTTTTAATTTTTTTTATTAATTCATCTACTGTTGTTTTAGATAATCTAAAGTCAGGTATTCCATAATGTAGTATTCCACCACATATATCCTCTTTTTCAAATATAGTTACATTGCAACCTGATTTTCTTAAATGAATAGCACAGGTCAACCCTGCTGGTCCTGAGCCAATAATAGCAATTTTCTTATTTGAAATATTTTCAATGTTAATTATATAATCTATATTATTTTGTTTAGCCCAATTATCTGTAAAGTTTTCTAAATTACTTATTTGTACAGCGTTTCCTTTTATACCTTTTACGCATTTACTCATACATTGTTCTTCTGTTGGGCATACTTTACTACAAATTTCACTCATCAAATTATTTTCTTGTAATATGCTATATGCCTGATGAAATTTTTTTTGTTTTATTTGATTAATAAACTCTGGAATATTTGTTGCTATTGGGCAACCTGTTCTACACATTGGTTTTTTGCAGTTTAAACATTCATTGGCTTGTTTTAATATTTCTTCTATATCTTCCAACTATTTAAATCTCCTCTTCATAGTTTTTAACATATATATTATATATTCTTTTGCATAAAAAAATCAAGATATTTTGGAAAATATCTTGTTCTTAGCCTAAATATATATTCCATTTTCAACTATATATTTTATTGTTTCTTTGCCTAACCATTTATCAACATTTTGATGTTCTTGTATCATTTTTCTAATTTGTGTAGAGCTTATACTTTGCATCTTTTCTGGCATATAATATACTAAATTATCTAATTTTATATTTTTATCTGTTTTAAATCTTTGAATCACAATGAATTTGTATTTTTTTATAATTTGATTATACTCTTTCCAACTTGGCATCTTTTTGAAATTGTCTGAGCCCATTATGAAAAATATATTAGCAATTTTATCATATTTATCATATATTAACTTAAAAGTGTCAACTGCATATAGTGTATTAGTATGCATACAAGCAATATCTTCAACACCTAAAGCTTTTTGCCCTTTGCAAGCAATTGTTAGCATATTATATCTATGTATTGCTGGTACTAGGTTTTGCTTTTTGTAGTAATTGCCTACTGGAACAAAAATTACTTTGTCTACAATTCCACTTTCAATTAGATTTTTTGCAAGACTAATATGTATATTGGTTGGTGGATTAAAGCAACCACCAAAAAATCCTATTTTCTCTTTCTTCATAATACAAAATCCTTTGCCTTTTGCTCTAAATCCTTCAAAGTTCCATTGTTTTCTATTATATAGTCATATTTATAGTTATATACATTTCCATCTGATGTATTACTTTTAATTAGCTCTACTCGTGGATTTATTATTAATAATGTTTTAGCATTTAAAGCTTCTTTTATCTTTTTTATTTCGTCTATTTCTCTTATATGTATAAATAAATATTTTGAATTGCTCATAATAAATTCTTTATATTTTTTTTGTATATATTTGAAGGGTGCATCATTATAATCGATACTTATTTTCTTTAAGTCTACTAATAGTTTTCTGCTTTTTTCATCTTTTTCTCCATTCCAACCTACTAGAATTTTTGCAGCTTCTTTTACTTTATCTACTGATGATATATTTGTTACTTTTGCAAATTCTGAACAATATTCTACAAAAGTATCTTTACCAGAACCTCCGGTACCATTAATTATAATTACTTGTTTGTCCATCTTTATCAATCCTTATATCTTTTTACTAAATCAAAGTGGAACAATATGCTTGTCCCACTCTTTTGCTTTAAACTTTTTTCCAAAACCAGTCCAGACTGTTATCAATACTTTTCTTCTTGTAGAATTTGCTTGCTATATCGTCTACCCAAAGGTATGCAAAGAATGATATAAATATCATTACACAGTCAATTGCAATACAGTTAATTAGTGTATGATAGTATATTTCATATAGGTCTTCTGTTAAGTTTGCTAATTGTATACTGTGTACTGCTACAAGAATCAAGTAAGCAAATAAAGCAAATGCTGGAACATATGTCTTTTTTACCTCTTTACCTAAAAAAATCAATAATACTGTTGCAAGTGTAAGTAGCAATAGTGTAATTGGCTCAGATATATTAAAAACAAACATACTCTTCCCTCCTTTTCTTTTGTGGGTATCACCCTAAAATTAATTTAATTTTAATTTAATTAAATTCGCTAATTTTGTGGCTTTTTCTTCAATCATTTTTTGATTTTGACCTTCAATCATAACTCTAATAAGTGGTTCTGTTCCAGAAGGTCTTATTATAACTCTACCATTATCTTGAAGTTCGGCCTCAAGATTTTTTATTTCTTCTTGTATTTCTGTATCTTCTTTGTAAAGAGGTTTTTTATCATTATTTACTTTTACATTTATTAACACTTGAGGATATTTGTTTATTATTTTACATAGCTTTGATATCTTTATGTTCTCCTCTAATAATATTTGTATTAGCATTAGTGATGTTAAAATTCCATCTCCTGTAGGATTGTAATCTAGTAATATTATATGACCTGATTGTTCTCCTCCAAGGTTATAGTCATTTTTTAGCATTTCCTCTAATACATATCTATCTCCAACTTTTGTTTGTTTTAAATCTAAATCTTGTTCTTTTGCAAATTTATTTAATCCTAGGTTACTCATTATTGTGGAAACTATAGTATTATTTTTTAATTTGTTTCTCTTCTTTAAGTATTCCCCAAATATTGCAATCAACGTATCACCATCAATTTCGTTGCCCTCTTCATCAACAGCTAGACATCTGTCGCCATCTCCATCATAAGCAATTCCTAGGCTCATTTTGTGGTTTACTACAAATTTTTTCAAATTTTCTAGATGTGTTGAGCCACAATTTTCATTGATATTTATGCCATCTGGATTGTTGTTAATAATTTCAAAATTAATTCCTAGCTTTGTAAACACTTTTTCTGCAACTTTATATGTTGCTCCATTTGCTACATCTATTGCTACAGAAAAATCAGATTTTAGATTCTTTTCTATATTTTCTTCAAATGTTTTTCTTAAGAAATATATGTATTCATCAACTAGGTCTTCTCTATATTCTGAAGTGCCTATTTTACTTGAATGTGCAGTTAATTCATCAAAATTTCCAGCTTCAAGAATTTCTTCTATTTGCTCTTCTACTTCATCTGGTATCTTCATCCCCTTGTTGCTGAAATATTTTATGCCATTAAATTCATACGTATTATGTGATGCAGATATTACAACACTTGCATCTGCTTTTAGCTTTTTAGTTAGATATGCAACTCCTGGTGTTGGAATAACTCCTAATAATTTTACTTTTGCGCCATAACTTAAAAAACCTGCCGTCATAGCACTTTCTATTAATGTTCCAGAAAGTCTGGTATCTCTACCTATTAATATAGTAGGTACATGGTTTAAGTTTTTAGATAAAACATATGCTCCTGCCTTTGCTACTTTATATACTAATTCTGGTGTAAGTTCTGTATTTGCAATTCTTCTAATTCCGTCTGTTCCAAAATATTTTCTCATTTATTAGTCATTCCTTTCTCCGTACAGTACAAATTATTATACGTTGCATTTATTACTATAATATATCCAAATTTCAACAGAAATGTTAAACTGTTTATATTCTATTATATATTTTTCTTTTTTTCAATAGTTTTTTAAAATTATTTTTACAATTTTGTAAATTGTCTGAATTTCTTTAAATAATCATAAAAATTTAACAAAAAAAATAGAATAAAAGATTAAAATACGAATCTTTTATTCTAAAAATTTGGGGTGATATTTTAGGTACTATCTTTGATGTTTATATTATATATAATATTGCTTTTTTATTAAAAAAATATTAAAAATCTACAAATCTTTAATTTTTTAGAATGTATTTTTAATGGCAGACTGTTCTAAACTGCCTGCCATTAAGACTTTTATTTTGTTATCTTATTCAGCCTCTTCTGGTGCACTTACAGGGCATACACCTGCACAAGTTCCACATCCTATACAAGAATTTTTGTCTATAACATATGTAGTGTCCCCTTGTGATATGCATCCTACTGGACATTCTGCTGCACAAGCACCACAGCTTATACATTTATCTGTTATTTTATATGCCATTTTAGTTCCCTCCTTTTTTATATATTTATCAAAAGTATTACTTTTGTTGAAATCAATTCTTTGAATTTTTCTGGTCTTTCTTGTCTAATTCCTCCATTTTCTTTAGTTCTTCTAAATCTTCTTTATTAATATTTTCTTCCTCTTTTTCAATATTTTTAATTATTTTTATATCCTTTGTATTATATTTTTTAAAGAACGTTTCATCACCATCTTTAAATTTTACTTTTACTATTTCTTTTAGCGTTTCTAATCCACAAACTTCGCCTTGACCATCTTCAGTTTTTACTATTGCTCCAATCTTAGGTAACTTTTTTAACTTTTCTTCATATACATTTTGTTCATATTGCAAACAGCACATTAATCTTCCACAATTACCTGAAATTTTTGAAGGGTTTAATGAGACGTTTTGTTCTTTTGCCATTTTAATTGATACTGTCTCAAAATTTCCAAGGAAAGAACAGCAACATAATTCTCTACCACACACTCCATTTCCACCAAGTCTTTTTACTTCATCTCTTACTCCTATTTGTCTTAATTCAATTCTCGTTTTATAAATCGCAGCTAAATCTTTTACTAACTCTCTAAAGTCAATTCTGCCTTCAGCTGTAAAGAAAAATAAAATCTTACTTTTATCAAATTTAAATTCTACATCCATTAGTTTCATTGGCAAGTTATGTTCTTTAATTTTCTTTTCACATAATTTAAATGCTTCTTTCTCCTGCTTTTTGTTTTCTTCATTTTGTCTTGCATCTTGACGGTTTGCTACTCTTATAATTTTTTTTAATGGAGCAACTATTTTTTCTTGAGGTAATTGTCTGTTTGATATAACTACTTCACCATATTCCATCCCCATCGAGGTTTCAACTATTACATGTTCACCCCTTGATACTTGATTTCCTGCTGGGTCAAAGAAGTATATTTTTCCAGCCTTTTTGAATCGAACTCCTATTATATTAGCCATTTTTCTTTAAACTCCTCTCTAATGTCAATAATAAATTATCTATTGTCATATCATAATTACTATTTCTTTTTAATCTTAATTTTGATTCTTCAATAATTTCTATACATTTTTGATATTTATTAGCGGTTTTAATGTTCTCTAGTATTTTATCAAAAAATATTGTATTTATGTAATCTAAAATGGAAAATATTTCATCCTTATCTTTAAAAATTGTTTCTTTTAAATTTAAAATTTGTAATCCGCTTAAATTTTCTATATTTTTAAATATATTTTTTATGTTTTTGTATGTATCTAAGTTATCCTTAAGTTTTAATGCTTTTTCAATACTTCCACCAAATATTTTAATTATACTATCATCAATTACTTGATTTGCCATTCTAAAATACTGTTTTATTTCCTCATCTGATAGATTTTGAAATTGAAATTTAATACATCTTGATTTAATGGTATTTAGTAATAAATTCTCATTACTTGTTATAAGAATAACTATTACATATTCAGGAGGTTCCTCTAGTGTTTTTAGTAAGCTGTTTTGAGCTTCTCTTGTCATATTCTCTGAATTATTAATAATATATATTTTTTTTTCTCCTTGTATAGGTTTTTCAAGAACATTTTTTACAAGTTCTTTTATTTGCTCTGTTTTTATGCTCTCATCCTGTTCATCTATGATTATTATATCTGGATTGTTATTATTTTCAAAACTTTTACATGCTCTACAATTATTACAAGGTTTTTTTTCATTATCCAGACATAAAATTGCCTTTGCAAATTCTTTTGCAAACATAAACTTTCCAATTCCAGATATGCCTGAAAATATATAGCTATGAGATATATTGTTGTTTTTAACAATATATTCTAATTTTTTTTTATTTTCATCGTTTCCTATTATATCATTAAACATTTTACTTTATCTTTCCAAATTTATTTAGTGGCCAAAATCTAAATGCAACTTTGCTTTCAATCTTTCTTATTGGTATACATCCAAAATCTCTACAATCGGTGCTGTTTTCTCTATTGTCTCCCATTGCAAAGACACAATTTTCAGGTACAATAATATCAGAATATATCTTACTTTCTGTTCTTATATTTTCCTGTAAATATGGTTCGTCTAGTTGTTCACCATTCCTATATACCTTACCATCTTCAATTTTTATATGGTCACCAGCAACACCTATAATTCTCTTAATGTAACTTGTTTTATTTGTTTCAAGAATATAATATATAAATTTACCAATTAATCCTTTAGGGTTATAGTCATATTTTGCAACTGGATTATCAAAATCTATATTTTCAAGTGATGGGTATGTTACACTTGGTGCTTCAAAAGTAATAATATCCCCTACTTTATATTCTCCTTTGGTAGTTCTTGTCCATCTATTTAACCAAAGTCTTTGACCTTCTTTTAAGGTCGTATCCATTGATTTTTGTTTTACCACAGTAGGTGTTCCTATAAAATATTTTACTGCTAATGCAATAATTATAGCAATAACTATGCAATACGTCCATTCTAACGTATTTTTTAATTTTGGATTCATTTATGTCTTCCTTTCTTAAGTTTCATTTTTCAATATAGTTGGTATTGTTATAACAACTTCTGTTCCTTTTCCAACCTTACTTTTAATATCAATTCTACCATTGTTTTTATCAAGGATTTCTTTCGCAATAGATAATCCTAATCCTGTACCACCCATTTTTCTGGTACGTGCTTTATCTACTCTATAGAATCTTTCAAATATTCTGTTCAGGTCTTTTTCTGGAATTCCTATTCCATTATCTATTATTTTAATGTATGCATCATTATACACAAAACCTACATATATCTTTATTGTTCCACCTTCTTCTGTATATTTGATGCTATTTGATAGAACATTTAAAACTACTCTTTCTATTCCATCTTTATCCGCACAGATTGTAGGTACGTTAGCTGTTACAAAGCATTCGATTTTTTGTTTTTTTCTATCTGCTTCAATTTGTAAATTATCTAAACATGATTTAACCAAGTTTCCTAAATTAAATTCTACCTTTTCCCATTTAACCTGTTCATTATCGTATTTTGATAGTGTTAATAAATCATTTACAAGTCTTGTCATTCTAATTGCTTCTGTATTTATTACCTTTAGAAATTTTTCTTGTAGCACTGGATCATATTCAGAATTTGCAAGCGTTTCTCCATATCCCATTATTGAAGTCAATGGCGTTTTTAGCTCATGAGAAACATCTGCGATAAATTCTTTTCTCATATTATCGAGTCTTACATGCTCCGTAATATCTTGTATTAATACTATTACTCCTGCAGGTCTATCTAATTCATCTTTAAAAGAAGCAAAAAATATTTTTAGATATTTATCATTAATGCTTATCCTTTTTTCTGATGTTGTCCAATTTTCTAAGTATATTATTTTTTCTAAATTAATATCTAAATCAATGTTTTTAAATATTTCATTAAAGTTTTTGTCTGTATTTGCTATTTCCAATAAATTGATTGCAGCAGAATTAATGTGAATTATATTTCCTTCTAAGTCACATGCTATTATTCCATCTGTCATATGTTGTAAAATTGTTTCTATTTGTTTCTTTTGTCTTGTTACTTTATTTAAATTTTCATTTAGTCCATCTGTCATTGCGTCAAATGCTTTTATAAGGCTATCAATTTCAGTATTCCTTTTTGAATTTTCAAATTTTATAGAATCTTTTACATCCTCTCCTTCTGCAATCTTTTCGGCACTTTTAATTAGTTTATATATTGGTCTTGTTATTATTCTTGATGTAAACCACATTACTACAGCAGAAATTATTATAAAAGAGCCTAATATTATCGAAAAGATTATTATGTTTTGGTTTGTTATTTTCTCTTGTAATTCTATTCTTCTCATTGTCTGTATTGTAAATATGCCATATCCTGAAAACATTAAAATAGCTAATATCATTATTATAAGTATTATCTTTACCTGTATACTCTTAAACATTTTAGTTGTCCTTTCCTGAGTTTTCATTAAGTTTTTCTGGTTTTAAGTAATAACCTATTCCTCTTTTTGTTGCAAGTATCCTAGGTTCTGCTATATCGTCATTCATTTTCTTTCTTAACCTTCTTACTAATACATCAACTGTTCTTTCATCTCCAATATAATCATATTCCCATACATTTTTTAGTAATTCTTCTCTTGTTACTGCTTGTCCTTCTTTTAATGCTAAGTATTTTAAGAATTCAAATTCTTTTAATGTAACATCTATATCTCTTCCATCTACTTTAACTTCAATCTTTTCCAAATTTAATTCTAAACTTCCTATGGTAATTTTTCTGTCATTGTTTATAAGTTTATTGTCTGGTATCTCAGGAAGTGAATATTCTAATTTAGGTTCAGTTTTACGTAAATTAGCCTTAATTCTAGCCATTAATTCACGCACGCTAAAAGGTTTTGTAATATAATCATCTGCTCCTAATTCTAATCCTAATATTTTATCAATTTCCTCATTTTTAGCTGTTAGCATTAATATAGGCATATTATATTTAGTTCTTATTTTTTTGCATACTGTTAGTCCATCTATTTTGGGAAGCATAATATCCAATAGAATCAAGTCTGGTTTGTAATTTAATGCCATTTCTACTGCTGTTACACCATCATAAGCTTCTAAAGTGTTATAACCTTCCTTCTTTAGATTATATACCAAAATATCTACAATTGGTGGTTCATCTTCTACTATTAAAATAGTTTTTTGATTGCTATCCACATTATTTTCCATAAAGTTTTTCTCCTTTACTTTTCACTTTTAGAATATACAAAATATGCAAAAACATTTTCATACATTAATTTATATCATATATCTTCAATTTATACAAGTTTTTTCACAATTTTTTCAAGATTTTTTGCAAGTTATTACTCTGTCATTTCCTCCTAAATCTTTATAAGTTTGTATATTTGTATATTTTCCATTGTACTGAATTTTTTTTATTATTTCGTTTTTCTGATTTTCACCTATTTCTAAACACAGATAACTATTTTGATTTAAATAACTATTGGCTTGTTTTATTATTTTTTCATAAAAATATAATCCATCTTGTCCACCATCCAGTGCCATTAATGGTTCATTTTGTACCTCCTTGCTTAAGGTTTTAATCTCTTCTGTTTTTATATATGGTGGATTTGATACTATGATATCAAATTTTTCATTTATATTCTCAAATAAATCTGATAATATAAATCTAATCTTTTTTGTTCTATCATTATTATTTGCAATTCTTAGTGCCTTTGAACTTAGGTCTGATGCAACAATCTCCGCTTCCGGTATATATTTTTTAATGGCAATGGCTATCGCTCCGCTTCCAGTACATAAATCTAATATTTTGGGTTTATCATATTGTTTGGCAACTTTTATAGTCTCCTCTACTAATATCTCTGTATCTGGTTGAGGAATAAGAACATCATTGGTTACAATTAAATCGATACCCATAAACTCTTGTTTGCCTATTATGTATTGTATAGGTTCTCCCTTTATCAATCTTTCTATACACTTTTTATATTTGACTTCTTGCTTTTTGTTTAGTTCTTTATTATCATTAATTATTAAAAACTCCTTGGGTACATTTAATACAAAGGCTAATAGTCTTTTTGCTTTATTATTTGGTTCTTCCACATTATTACTATTTAGTTGTTTTATCGTACTTGATAATATTTCCTGAATTTGCATAGTTAATTTAAGTCCTTTCATCATAAATATAGAGACCTATCCCTCTTTATTTTTTCATAATACCATATATTAAAATTTTTATCAAGGTTATTTACATACTTCATCTATTACATTTGCTAAACATTGCATACTTAACAAACATTCACCTAGTGTGTTAGCAGTAGCACCGACTTCAATTATGCTCGCTCCACTAGATATATGTTGGTTGTATCTTGAATTTCTAATTATTATTGACCTAAAAAGTCCCGGATACATTTTATTGGCTTGTTCTTGAATTTTTACAGCTGTTTTTAGATTCTGTACCCAATTAGGATGTTCTAATCCCCCACCATCTGTACCAATTACAAACATTAACTGTGCAACCCTTTGTCCATTAACCATTACTGTTGGTCCATATGTATCTCCATTACCTATTGCATCACGATGAATATCTATTACAAGACCTGCTGGTTTTTCCTCTAACAATCTAGTTGCAGTTTCCAATGCTCTTGCATATGAACCTGAATATGATGGATAATCATGATATGTTCCATCATGAATCACGTTAAATCCTTTTTGAGTTAAATAAGTTGATAACTCTGTTCCTACTCTTATTACATTATAATTATCATCTGTTGTTCTGTAATTACCTGTCATTTTGTAATTATATATGTCACAAGGAGTATAACTTTCACAAGTGTGTGTATGATATATTAATATATCTTTTTTGTTTAGAATTTCTACATCTGGAATAAGCATATCCTCTGTTATTATATAATTACTTTGATTATCTATTTTAGTAGTTCCGTATATATTTGTAACCTTTGAACTGAAATTTCTATCTGTTACTACTTCTGTATTTGCAATCTTGGATATTTCAATATCTGGTGATACTGTTTCTTTCGGTACATTTTTATTCTCCTCTGCAATTCTAGCCTCAGGTAAATCATTAGTGTTTTTTATTTCTAGTTTATTAAGAAGAGATATCTCTGCACCTAATAAATTAGTTAATTTAATTTCATTCTTTTTGTTATTTGTTTCTGTCTTAAGGGTTGGTATACTTAACTCTAAACAAGATACAAGAAATTCACTATTTACTTTATTAATTCTTCTTTGTTTTATGCTATAGTTTGGATTTGGAATTGCTTTAATAAGTAAAAAAAACACAAAAAATATAGAAATTACTTTTATTGCATATTTCCATATATCTTTTAGGTTTATTACTGCTACATTCATATACTATAAAATATTCCTTTCATTAAATCTCGTCTTCTTAATATATATTTATCCTAATATAAAAATATGCTAAAGGTTATATCCCTTAGCATATTTCATACTCAAATATATTAATTTTTAAGGCTTCTGGTTTAGGTAAGTCTTGTTTTATATTTATAATGTAGTTTTGCTTTTTCCCTTTTAGTTTTAAATCTAGTTTGTTTGTATCTATAAGTATTCCATCAGACACATTCATTCCAAGTGGTAATGTATGGTTTGTATTGTTATAGTACATTATATTAGTTAAAGGAATACAGTTTGTTTTTTCTTTTAGAATAATTCTATATAAATTAGTTTCTTTTCCTTCCGCAAACTTTAATGCATCTTCCGGATTTATGTAAAACACATTAAGTCCATCATCTAAATATTCTGCTTTATATATTGGTATTTCTATACTATTTCTATATTTTTCAATACTCTCCTGTATGCCTTTAGATATACATTTAATCTTCTCTACATATTCCTGCATTGTTGTGTTTTCTTTTAGCTTTAAAATTGCAAATTTATTTTTTTCATTCTCTCTATGTTTTATATTACCCAATGTCTTTACTTGATCACTAGAAGATAAAATACCTCCAAATATATCAAAAGTTACTACACCTTCTGTATTTTGCATTTCTTCTTTTAGAGTAATTAGATGTTCTTCTGGAATTTTTTCTTTGTTTATAATTCTATTTATATCGTTTATAATCGGAGTAGTTGCTATATATATACTATCTGTTTCTTCTTTTGTAAATATTGCTCTTTGTTCTTTATCCATTTGCTTAGATACATCTTCAAAGTCTAATTCGTAATTGAAAATTTTTTTCAGCTTTTTACTTGTATGAGTTTCTATTATACCTTCATTTAATTGTTGTGATTCATCCTTATTTGTAAATTTCCAAAATTCAAAAATGCTTTTTTTGTGATTGTCTATTTCTTTTATATATTTAGTAGCATTTTTGATTTTTATTTTTAATATATCAATTCTTTTATTTAGTGCATTTATATCCAATTCCAAATCATTAATATTGTTTGTTTCTTGATCTAGTTTTGTATATAATGTTATTAATTCTTCTAAAGTATATACCTCTTTTATTTCTGTTCTTTCACAGTATTTTAACTTTGCTCCTTCTTCTTCTTCTGTTGTAGGAGTTTTACTTTCTCCTATTGTTTTTTTCTTGTATTTAATAAAATATTTTACTTTGCCGAAAAATGTTTTTTTACATTCTAGAAAAGTAGAAATTTGCTTTTCTTTTTCGAAATATTCTTCGTCCAAACTTTTTGAAATCTTCTTTAAATTTTTAAGCTTTTTATCAAGATTTATTTTTGTTTCCTTTGCTTTTATGATTTTCTCTAATCCATTTATATATTCTCTTTTTATAAATGGTATTAAATCTGCATAATCAATCTCTTTGTTTTTGAAATAGAAATGAATTGTTCCTTTTTTATCTAACTTTATATCAAATTTGTAATGATGAGAAAGTTGTGTTTCTAGTATAAACAGTACCTTTAATAATTTGTAATAGTTTTCAGCCTGTCCCTGTTCCTTTAATTCTATCTTATATTCACTTTTTAGTGTGTCATATATTGTTGCTTTTCCAAGTATTTGAATACTCATATTATTTTGTTTATCATATACTTCATATATTAATGGCCAATCCTTTGTAAAGAAACATAAAAACTTTTCTATTTCCTCTATTTCTGAACTGTTTAGGTATTTATTACTATATTCGGCATAGCATATTGGTACAAAAATTTTTTGCTCCTTGTTTTCCAGTTGTTTTTTTATTAAATATAATAATGTTGTAGCTTCTGTTTCTTTAATTGGAGCAATCATAAAGTATTTCTTTGATATGTCTGAATAATGTATTTGCCATAAGTAATCTTTGGGATAACTTATACTGTATGGTATGTTTTTGTTTAATTCTTTTTGTTCTATTTCCAAGTTTTCTAGTTCTTCAATTTGAAGTCCTTTAACAAGTTTTAAAAATTCTACATTTCTTTCTATATCCGCATCAGTATCTACACTTAAATATGCACCAATGGGCAATGCTTTTGCATATTTTTCCGTATAGTCTGTTAGTCTATGTGTTGGCGTTAGAAACAGCTCAACATCATTTATATCAACATACTTATATACTTTATAATTTTTCTCATTGTAATTTTTATGAACTCCAAAATTAATTGGTTGGAAGAAGTTTAATTTATCTGGTATATTTTCTAAATCTAATCCAATAAATTTTAATTTTTCGGTTAAATTTTCATTAGTTTTCAAATTATCTACCTCTCACATATTTTTTTGTAAGTATATCATAAATGTACTATTTATTCAATAATTATTCAATAAAAAAGATGCCTTATTCGGCATCTTTTTTTATTACTTCTTTACCATCATAATATCCACAATTTGAGCAAACTCTGTGTGGCATTATTGGTTCATTGCAATGTTTACATTTTGATATGTTTGGTTCTTCTAATTTCCATGTTGATCTTTTGGTTCTTGTTCTTTCTTTTGACCATCTTCTTTTTGGTTGTGCCATTTTTATTCCCTCCCTAACAGTACGATTATATATCTACAATATTTTAATTTTCAGCTACTAAACTAGTATACAAGGAATTTAGAGATTTGTCAAGTATTATGGTAAATTTTGTGAAAAAAATTGGCAGGTTTAACCCTGCCATTATATTTTTTTACTTGCACATTTCATTTTTATCTTCATTACATTCTTTACATGGTTTAAATTCTTTACATTCTAGTTTTACACCTTTTAGGCATCTACCATGTTTTTTGCAATCTACACATTGTTTACAATGCTTTACTCTATCTGCCCATATTTGAAGTTCATAGTCCTTGTCTGGACATAATGGTCCAAATACAAATTCTCCTTCTTTATCTGTAAATGTGTGTGATACTGGTTTTCTTTCTTCTTTTCCATATTCGTGACATACCTCTATTAATTTAACTACTGCGTCTTCTACTGGTTCTTTGTAACAATCTCTTATTACTCCGAATATTACGTCTCTGTTGTCCTCCGGTAAATTTATTTCTAAATCAAATTGTTTTCCTTTTTCTATAAAGCCATCTACCTTGATTTCACGACAGGGTTTCTTTTCTTCAAAATCCATTTTCTTCATCCACCTTTTTTATATTTTTATGCTTAAAGCATATCTAATATATTATATGAAGACGGGTGAAAATTGGTGACATATATTATATGTTGTAAAAATATGTTGTTTCCATATCTGCTTCATGTAACAATAATGCTAATGGATATTTTTTAAAGGCTTGACCAAGTGTTCCATACACTTCTTTTGGTTCAGAAAATCCCATATGCCAACGAATTGCGTACTTTTCTTCATTTGTTAATTTTATATATTCTGTAAGCATCATTACTGATTTTTCTCCATGTCCATATGGAATTGTATCCTCTATTGTGTAATATGGCACTTTCTCCCATTCACCTTTTGCATTTTTTGCATTTCTATAATCCTCTTTATAAAAGTTTACTTTGCATATATCATGCAATATTGTTACTATTGTTAATGTTTCTTCACTTACATCTAGTTTGTGAAATTCAACTTTCTTTTTTAGTATTTCATATACTTTGTAACTATGTTCTGCTAATCCACCTTTATATGCACCATGGAATTTTGTGCTTGCTGGTGCTGTAAAATAATCTGATTTTTCTAAAAATTCTATTAAATCAGTTATTCCTGGTCTATTTATTTTGTTTAATAATTCTTTTATTTTGACTTTTACTTCACTCATTTTATACCTCTTTCATTGAATAACCTTAAGGTTGTTACATTACTAAAATTAGGTGGGTTTAATTCCCACCACTATATAATTTTATGCTGTCTCTGTATTACGTGGAAGTTTTGCTTTTCTCTTTCTAATTATTCCTCTTCTAGGATCAACTTCCTCTTCTTTACATAGTTCTAGTATTGGTGGTGCCTTTTTTTCTACTGTATCATGAGTTATTACACATTTTTCAATTCTTAAATTGCTTGGCACATCAAACATTATGTCTCTCATTATCTCTTCAATAATTGCTCTTAGTCCTCTTGCTCCTGTATTTCTTTCTATTGCCTTGTCTACTATTGCATCTAGAGCTTTTGGTTCAAATTCTAACTCTACTCCATCTAATTCTAACAATTTTTTATATTGTTTTATTAACGCATTTTTTGGTTTTGTTACAATTTCTTTTAGGGCTTCCTTATCTAATTCTTGAAGTGTTGCTATAATTGGTAATCTTCCTACAAATTCTGGGATTAAACCAAATTTTAATAAATCTTGAGGTAATAATTGTTCAAATATTTTATATTTATCATATAAATCCTTCTTGCTTTCTATTTGTGCTCCAAATCCCAATGATTTCTTATTTGTTCTATCTTTAATAATCTTTTCTAATCCTTCAAAAGCTCCTCCACATATAAATAATATGTTTGAGGTGTCTATTTGAATAAATTCTTGATGTGGATGTTTTCTTCCTCCTTGTGGTGGAACTGATGCTACTGTTCCTTCAACTATTTTTAGTAATGCTTGTTGTACTCCTTCACCACTTACATCCCTTGTTATTGAAGGGTTTTCAGATTTTCTTGTTATCTTATCAATTTCATCTATATATATAATCCCTTTTTGAGCTTTTGCTATATCAAATTCAGCATTTTGTATAAGTTTTAGAAGTATGTTTTCAACATCTTCTCCAACATATCCTGCTTCTGTAAGGGTTGTAGCATCTGCTATTGCAAATGGAACGTTTAATACTCTAGCTAGTGTTTGTGCTAAAAGAGTTTTACCACAACCTGTTGGACCTAAAAGTAAAATATTGCTTTTCTGTATTTCAACATCATCTATAATCTCTTTGCAATTAATTCTCTTGTAATGGTTATATACTGCTACTGCTAATGTCTTCTTAGCTTCATTTTGACCTATTACATATTCATCTAAAACAGCCTTAATTTCAGCTGGAGTAGGTATTTCTTCTGTCTTAACATCTTCATAGCCTAAATCTTCATCATAAATTTCGTTTTCAATTATATTATTGCAAACATTAATACATTCATCACAAATGTATACTGATTTTGGTCCTGCAATAAGTTTTTTAACCATTTCTTGTGCTTTGCCACAAAATGAACATCTTATTTCATTTATATCTTTTTTATTTGCCATTTGTTATTTCCTTTCTTTAAAACACAATTTTTTTATACTGGCGAGCAATGTTTACCACTAAATTATTTACTTCCTGTAATCTAGTATACCATCTATTAATCCATATTTTAGCGCTTCTTCAGCTGTCATATAGTGGTCTCTTTCTGTGTCTTTTTCAATTTGCTCTAGACTTTGACCTGTCTTTTCACTTAATAATTTATTTAACTTTTCTCTTGTCTTTACCATATGGTCTGCATGTATTTTTATTTCTGTTGTTTGACCTGCTAAGCCTCCTGAAATTAATGGTTGATGAATTAATACTTCTGCATTTGGTGTTGCAAATCTTTTTCCTTTTGTTCCACAAGCTAGAAGTACTGAACCCATACTTGCAGCTAAACCAACACATATTGTTGAAACTGGGCATTTAATGTAATTCATTGTATCTACAATTGCCATTCCGTCTGTTATAGAACCTCCCGGGCTATTTATATAAAATGATATCTCTTTATCTGGGTCTTCTGATTCTAAAAATAACATTTGTGCTACTACTAAACTAGCTGTTACATGATTTACATCTTCACTTAAGAATATTATTCTATCCTTTAGAAGTCTTGAGAATATATCATATGATCTTTCTCCTCTACTTGTTTGTTCAATTACATAAGGTACTAAACTATTTTTTTCCATATTATCAAATCCTTTCTATTTATGTAAAATAGGGACTAACTACATAGGTGCTAGCCCCTGTAAATATGCCTATTTTATTTTAGCATTATCTACAATATACTGAATTGTTTTTTCTGTTTTTATCGATTCTTCTACGTACTTTATTAGTTGTGCATTTTCTTTAATCTCTTCTTCTTTTTTTCCGTAAATATCTGCCATTTCTTTAATTTTTGTTTCAACTTCTTCTTTTGTAGCTTCTATTTCTGCGTCCTTCATTATTGCTTCTAATACTAAATTTCTCTTAACTTGTTTTTCTGCTTCTTCTTTATATTCATCTCTAAATTCTTGTTTGGTCTTTCCAATCATTTGTAGATATTGGTCTAACTTCATTCCTTGATAGCTTAATCTTGATGATATGTCTTGCTCCATATTATCAATTTGTGTTTCAATCATTCCACTTGGAATATCTACTTTAGAGGCCTTGCAAACCTCTTCTATAGCATTATCCTCTGTTTCGAATTTTGCTTTTGAGGTATTTGCTTTTTCTAATTTTTCTCTAATAGATTTTTTCCATTCATCTAATGTATCAAATTCGCTTGCATCTTTTGCAAATTCGTCATTTATTTCAGGTAATTCTTTTTTCTTTATTTCATGTAATTTGATTTTAAATATTGCTTCTTTTCCTTCTAGTTCTTTTGCTGGGTAATCTTTTGGGAAGGTAACTTTTATATCTTTATCTTCATCAATTTTCATTCCTATTATTTGCTCTTCAAAACCTGGTATAAATTTTCCACTTCCTATTTCTAATTCGTGATTTTCTGCTTTTCCACCTTCAAATGCTTTACCATCAATAAATCCTTCAAAATCGATTATTGTTATATCTCCATTTTCTACAGCTCTATCTTCAACTGATACTAATCTTGCATTATGTTCTGCAATATGTTCTAGTTCATGATTTACATCTTCGTCAGATACATTATACTCTACTTTTTTTAATTCTATACCTTTATATTTTCCTAAAGTTACTTCTGGTTTCGTTTGTACAACTGCAGTGAATATTAAATCTTTTCCAGCTTCAATTTGTATTATATCAATTTTTGGCTTACTTACTGCTTCAATTTTATTATCTTCTAATCCTTTTGCATAAACTTCTCCTGCTATCTCATTAAAAGCATCTTCATAGAATATTTGTATTCCATATGTTTTTTCTACCATTTTAAAAGGAGCTTTACCTTTTCTAAAGCCTGGTATATTAAAATATTTTGCGTTTTTCTTGTATACATCTTGTATAGCTTCATCAAATTTTTGAGCTTCAACTGTAAATTCTAGTTTGATTTCATTTGCTTTATTCTCTACCTTTTCTACTTTTACTTTCATTGTTTAAATTCAATCCTTTCTGTTTGCTAAAATTAACTATATTATTATATCATAAATTATGTGATTTGCAAGTAGTTTGGATAATTATTTTGATATTTGCATTTTATGTTAATTTCTGGTATAATTTTATTATAAATACCTTAATGGGAGGTTTATTATGTTCATGTGTGATAAAACGCTTGATGTTGTTGGTCGGGTTTCTATTCCTTTAGAGTTTGTAAGACGTGCAGGTTTAGAGTTTGGAGAAATATGCCTTTGTGAGGAAAAGAATTCTCCTGATATGTTAGCTGTAAAAAACACTTCAGATGTTACAGATGAAGACTCTATTGTAGCTATAAAAACTCTAGATTCAAAAGGTCGATTCTATTACAGGGGCAACTTTAAACGTTATAGAATTATCTTAAAAGCCGGACAAATCTATCTTGTCACACTTTAACAAAAAGTTGTGAGTTTTTAATAAAACTCACAACTTTCTATTTAAAAATGTTTAAAATTTAAAGTCTCTATTTCTTTTTTAGAACTCTTTTTAGAAGTTCTAATCCCACTATTATTGCTCCACCTATTACAAAAAATACTATGTTAAAACTTGAAGGTGTCATAATAGGTTGAGGCTCCTTCAATGTTGCAGGTCCTACTACAATTGAATAAATTGAGCCTATCATTAAACCTAAAATCGCATATACAGTTTGTGAACGATGTTTTTCTAAACATTTTCTTGCAATCTTTGCAAATATCATAACTCCAAAGATTATTCCAAAACCAAATATTATTAAACTTGGTAATACTGAAAAATCAAAGTGTATAAATGCTTTTACATTATTCATAATTGGTATGTAAATTCCAAATATAAGTAATATAGTTGAGCCTGATATTCCTGGAAGAATCATTGCTGAAATTGCTATCATTGCAACTGCAAAAATATAAACCGCTGTACCTATATTTATTTCTTGTAAATTGATATTAAGATTAGCATTTGTACTTACAAGTGTAATTGCAACCACTAGAGCAATTCCAAGTATTGCAAATATATTGTTTTTGTATTTTCCTTTTATAACCTCTAATTCTTCTTTTGCTACAAGAGGTATTGCAAAAATTATAAATCCAAGAAATAATGAGCTCATTTCATATATTTTTGTACTAAATAATTCAGACAAAATACTTGCTGCCAAAACAAAACCTATAGCCCAACCAAGTAGTATTTTCAGTAGGTAAATAGCCGCATGCTTCTTTGCCTCCCAGTTTCCTCTAAAAATATCATCAAGCGAATTTATAAAATTATCATAAAAACCAAGTACAAATGCAACAGTTCCTCCAGATACTCCAGGCACACTATCAGCTAAAGCCATACAAAATCCATTAATAAAATTTGTTATAATCTCCTTTAATTTCTTCATTTAATATCCCCTCTATATAGGATTGCCTGTTTAGGCAATCCTAAGTAAATTTTTCGTTCTACACTATTTATTAATTGTTCATTAAACACTAAAAATAGTCTACTACATCTATCCAATTCATTAAAAATGCTTTTTCCTCTTCACTAGATTTAGATAAGTGTGCAGCTGCAACTATTGGTATCCATTTTTGAATATATTTTTTATCTGTTTTTGATTTCTCTGCAAATTTGTTTAAATACATTTCTGCTTCTTCTTTTTTATTATCTAAATGAAATAGCAAAAATGTTCTGGCTACATCTGCTGAGCTATTCCCCTGTGTTACGTGTGCCCAATCTATTACAAATACTGTTCCATCATTTTTTATAATCACATTGCTTGGGTTAAAATCTCCATGACATACCATATTGTGTTTTGGCATACTTTCTAGTCTTGTATTTAAGTCAAACTTTATTGTATCATTTAAATTTGTTTCTTCTATTTTTCTTTTCATTTTATCTTTTAGTTTGTTTAGCATTGGTGCTTTTTTTGATAATATGTTTAATTGAACATCTATAAATAAATTCATATATTCTTCGCGTTTATCTGGATTTTCCTTCATTAATTGTTCCAGGTTCTTCCCTTCGATATATTCTGAAACTAATGCCCATCTATTGTCTATTTTTGTTACCTCCAAAAGTTTTGGAATATTTAAACTAGTCTCTTCAACTCTTGCTTGGTTAAGTGCCTCATTTAAAATATTTGATTTTGGATAGTCTTCAATAAATAGTTTAATTGCTTTATTATTGTCTCTATATACTGTTTTTGTTTTTCTTTCAGCTAATATCTCCACTATCTATCACCTCCATAGTAAGCATTTAAGAACATCTCCTTAATCTCTTCAATTAAAGGATATCTTGGGTTTGAGCCTGTACATTGGTCATCGAAGGCTTGTTTGCTTAAATCATCTAATCTATTTAAAAATTCTTGCTCATCTACACCATATTCTCTAATGTTTTTCTTAATTCCAACCTTTTCTTTTAAATTATCTAATGCTTTTATTAGGTTTTCTACCTTTTCCTCATTTGTATTTCCACCTAATCCTAAATAGTCTGAAATTTCAGCATATCTTTTAAGTGTATGAGGATAACTGTATTGTGGGAAAGTTCCCATTTTAACAGGTGTATCGCTGCTGTTAAATCTTATAACCTCATCTATCATTAATGCATTTGCTATACCATGTGGGATATGATAGAAGGCTCCTAATTTGTGTGCCATTGAGTGACATACTCCTAAAAAAGCATTTGCAAAGGCCATACCAGCCATTGTTGCAGCATCTGCCATTTTTTCCCTTGCCTCACTATCTTCAGCCCCATTTTCATATGCTCGTGGTAAATATTCAAAAATCATTTTTAATCCATGAAGAGCTAAACTGTCTGTATAATCTGTAGACATCATTGATGCGTATGCTTCTAAGCAATGTATTGCAGCATCTATTCCAGAAGCGGCAGTTAACCCCTTTGGTGCATTCATCATTAAATCTGCATCAACTATAGCCATTTTAGGCATTAATTCATAATCTGCAAGTGGATATTTAATGCCTGTGTTATCATCTGTTATAACAGCAAATGGTGTAACCTCTGAACCTGTTCCACTTGAAGTTGGAACAGCTATAAAATATGCCTTTTCTCCCATTTTAGGGAAGGTGTATATTCTTTTTCTAATGTCTGAGAATCTCATTGCCATATCCATAAAATCCACTTCTGGATGTTCATACATTACCCACATAATTTTAGCAGCATCCATTGCACTTCCTCCACCTATTGCTATTATGCAATCTGGTTTAAAACTTTCCATCGCTTGGACTCCTTCTTTTGCTGAAACTAGAGTTGGATCTGGTTGTACATTTGAAAATGTTGTATATGATATACTCATTTCTTCTAATTTGCTTGTAATTGGCTTTGTATAGCCATTATTATATAAAAATTCATCTGTTACTATAAATACTCTTTTTTTATCCATTACAGTTTTTAATTCATCTAGTGCAACTGGTAAGCATCCTTTTTTAATATAAACCTTTTCAGGCACTCTAAACCAAAGCATATTTTCTCTCCTCTCTGCTATTGTTTTAATATTTAATAAATGTTTTACTCCAACATTTTCTGAAACCGAATTTCCTCCCCATGAACCACAGCCTAGTGTTAGTGATGGTGCAAGCTTAAAGTTGTATAAATCTCCAATTCCTCCTTGTGATGATGGCGTATTAATTAAAATTCTTCCTGTTTTCATTCTGTGTGAAAATTTTTCTATCTTTTCTGTTTCAGTATGTGCATTTACATATAAGGAAGCCGTATGTCCAAGTCCTCCATCTTCAATTAATTTCTCAGCTTTTTCAAGAGCTTCATCAAATGTGTTTGCTCTATACATTGCTAATACTGGAGATAATTTCTCGTGTGCAAATTCTTCGGATAAATCAACACTTTCAACCTCTCCTATTAAAATTTTTGTATTTTTCGGAACCTCAACTCCTGCTAGATTTGCAATTGTGTGCGCCTTTTGTCCCACAATTTTTGAATTTAATGCTCCATTTATTATAATTGTCTTTCTAACCTTTTCTGTTTGTTCACTATTTAATAAGTAACATCCTCTATCTATAAACTCTTGTCTAACTCTATCATATATAGAATTAAGAACTATTACAGATTGCTCTGATGCACATATCATACCATTATCAAAGGTTTTTGAATGTATAATTGAATTAACTGCTAAAAGAACATCTGCACTTTCATCTACAATTGCTGGAACATTGCCTGCTCCAACTCCTATTGCTGGTTTTCCACTTGAATATGCAGCCTTTACCATACCTGGTCCACCAGTTGCCAAGATAGTATCTGCTTCCTTCATTACAAGATTTGTTAAATCAAGTGATGGTACATCTATCCAATCAATAATTCCTTCTGGAGCACCTGCTTTTACAGCTGCCTCTAATACTATTTTTGCTGCCTCTATACTAGATTTTTTGGCTCTAGGATGTGGGCTAATAATAATTCCATTTCTTGTTTTTAATGCAATCAAAGTTTTAAAAATAACTGTTGAAGTTGGGTTTGTTGTTGGTATAACTGCTGCAATAACACCTATTGGTTCTGCTAATTTTTTTATACCATAAGCCTTATCCTCTTCAATTACTCCACACGTTTTAGTATGTCTATATGCATTATAAATGTATTCTGAAGCATAATGATTTTTTATAACTTTATCTTCTACTATACCCATACCAGTTTCTGCTACTGCCATTTCTGCAAGTGGTATACGTGCTTGATTTGCTGCAATTGCTGCTGCTTGAAATATTTTATCAACTTGTTCTTGGTTAAACTTGCCAAATTCTTTTTGTGCTTTACGTGTTTTTACTAGAGCTTTTTCTAAGCTTTCAACACTATCTACAATTTTTCTTTCTTCGCTCATTTTTTCTCCTTTCTTTCCTTCTTTAGTATATACCACATACGCATTTTTTTTTCAAGAATTTGCAGAAAATTTTATAGGAAAATATTGCTTTTTTTGTCATATCTGTTGTATAATGCTAGCATACTAATTTAGATATTCTAAATTTTCTAATTTGGATAATTATATTTTGAGATAATTTCGAGTCAGTAACTATATTATTATTTATCAAGTAAATTATTTTTTCTGAACAAGTTTATGTCTTATATATTTTTCACTGGTAAACAAAAATATATTTATTTAATTTAATCAGTTTTGTTTTTATTCTTTGGAGGTTCTATCTATGTTTTTTTATTTTCAAAAAATTTTTATTATATTTTTAATGTTTGTTGTTATATGTTTTATGGGAGTAACTTTTTCATTTAATTCTATGGATATGAATGATACTTCTTTGTTAGAAGAAGGTATTTCAAAATATATTTTCTCGAATTCTGGTCTTATATGGCCTACACCTGGCTATACAACAATAACTTCATATTTTGGATATAGAAAGTCTCCAATAAGTGGTGCTTCAAGTTATCATAATGGAATTGATATTGGTGCACCTAGTGGTTCGGAAATAATTGCAGCATTTTCAGGACAAGTTACATATATTGGTTTCTATGGTGCTGGAGGTTATACAGTACAAATTTCTGATGGTTACTACACAGCTAATTATTCTCATATTTCTCCATATTTCTTAGTATATGTTAACCAAGCAATAAATCAAGGTGATGTTATTGCAACTGTTGGTCCAAAAAATGTATATGGTGTGCCTAATAACAAATATAAAGATTCAAAAGGGAATCCAACAAACGGAGCAACAACAGGCCCACATCTCCATTTTTCACTATACATCAATGGAAAATCTGTAAATCCTTTAAATTACCTGCCCTATTGACAAAAGAATATTTATTACTAATTATTCACTTTTCATTTCTCATAAAAAAAGATGCCTGTAGCATCTTTTTTACATATCATCATCTTCATCATAGTGGCAATCATGTGGACAACAATCACATCCATTATCGCCACAACCATATTCATCATCTTCTCCCCAGTCGAGTTTAATTGAATTATTACATTCTGGGCAAATAATTTCACTTGCTGTTAAGTCATTCATTTGAGCATTAAAACTTGCATTACAATAAGGACATTTTATTTCAACATCACATTCTTCATCCTCCATATCATCTTCCATATAAATATCTTTTTCAATGTTTTTAATGCTCTTATTCATGTTTTTAATTTCTTCTTCAACATGTAATTGACTTTCTGCAATTGCCAAAATTTTTTTATTCATAGTTTGTTCTATTTCTGTAATCTCATCAAAGAAAAGATTATATAAATTAAATATTTCAACCTTTGCAATTTCCAAAGCCTCTTTATCCTTAACATTATTCTCTAAGTTCTTTAAAACGTTCTTAAAATCTGAATTGAAATTCGACATTAAAATTCCTCCAAAATTATTAATTATTAATTAACGCGAAGCGTTAAATTAAATTCTTTCCATATATTCGCCTGTTCTAGTATCAATTCTAATTTTGTCTCCTGTATTTACAAATAGTGGGACATTTATTGTTGCTCCTGTTTCTAGTGTTGCTGGTTTTGTTGCTCCTGCACCTGCTGTATTTCCACTAAAACCTGGTTCTGTGTATGTAATTTCAAGCTCTACAAACATTGGTGGTTCAATTGCAAATATTTTTCCTTTAAATGCTAATGTTTTTACCATCATATTTTCTTTTAAGAATTTAAGCATATCACCTAATTCTGATTTATTAAGTGGAATTTGGTCATATGTTTCATTATCCATAAAATAATATAAATCTCCATCTGAATATAAATATTGCATTTCTTTTTTTTCAATATCTGCTCCTTGTAGCTTTTCTGATGGATTAAATGTTTTTTCTAAGACTGAACCGTTAATTACATTTTTTAACTTTGTTCTAACAAAAGCAGCTCCTTTACCTGGTTTTACGTGTTGAAATTCAACTACCTTATATACAGATCCATCCATTTCAAATGTTGTTCCGTTTCTTACATCTCCTGCCATATAAACTTCTGCCATATTATCATACCTCTTTCTTTTTTAATTATACTAACTTATTTATTTTACTATATTTTTCCAGAAAAATCAAGATATTAGTTATATTATAACGTAATTTTTTGGAGATTTTGTAAGTACTGTGCATCCATTTTTTTCTACTAATATTGTATCTTCTATTCTTATTCCATATTTTTCTGGAACATATATGCCTGGTTCACTTGCTATTACCATATTTTCTTTTAAGAAGGTGTCATTTTTTGAATTGATGTATGGCATCTCGTGTGTTTCTAGTCCTATACTGTGTCCTAATGAATGAATTAGATCATAATTATATAGTCTGAAATCATTTTCTACCATTTGTGATATTGTTTTTATGCTTGCATATTCTTTTATTTCTTTTATTGTATATAGTTGATTTTTCAAAACCAAGTCATATACTGGTTTCATTTCTTCTAGTATACATCCCATAAATATTGTTCTTGTCATATCTGAACAGTATCCTTGATATTTGCATCCCATATCTATTAATATTGGATCTGCCGTTTGTACTGCTCTATCGCTTGGTTTCCAGTGCGGGTCAGCGCTATTTTCTCCTATTGCAACTACTGGATTAAAGGCTAGTCCTTCCGCTCCATTTTTTCTGAAAAACATTTCTATTTCAAAAGCTATTTCTTTCTCTGTTTTTCCTACTTTTATAAATTCTAATAAATGATTAAAACACTTATCTGTAATTTCGCAGGCTTTTTTTATTTTATATATTTCCTCGTTGTCTTTTACGGCTCTTAATTTTTCAATTATGTCTTCAGTTTCTGATAAGTTATTTACTTTGTATTTTTGTTTTAAATAATAATATTGTTTGTATGTTACATAATTTTCTTCAAATCCAACATTTTCACAAAATAGGAAGAAATTTTCATATTCGCTTACATCTCTGAAGTCTGCAACTATTATCTCATCATTTATTGTTACTGTTTTTCTTACACTTTCTAAAAACATAGTATATGTTAAGAATATGTTTTCTTTTCTTGTTATTAGTAGTGTTCCTTCGTTTTCTATATTGGTTAAGTATTTTATACTAACTGGATTTGTAACTATCATCCCTTCTAGTTTTAAATTTCTTAACCTCTCTCGTAAAAGTCTTATTTTTTCATTCATTGAAAAACGCCCTCCTTTTACTTTTTAAAATAATCCTAATGTAAATACTTTGTATAAAAATACATATAGAACATCACTTGAAACAAATATTGCCGTTATTGTTGCAAGTACTATAAATGGTCCAAATGGTATATATCCATCCTTTCTGTTTTTCTTTGCAATAAGTATAATTATGCTTATAATACCTCCTATTAAAAATGACAGTACCGAGATTAGTAGAATTTTATACCACCCAAAATATAGACCTATTACTCCCATTAGCTTTACGTCTCCTAAGCCCATTGCTTCCTTGCCTGCAATTAAGCCACCTAATAATGTTATTATTAAAAAAACTCCACCACCTACAAACATTCCTAAAAGCATATCTTTTGCTAAATTTAAGTTTTGAATTCCAAATATAAATACAAATATTATGCCTATTTCAAACATTGTGAAGTTTAGTCTGTTTGGTATTATTTGTATTTTATAATCTACAATAAATGCTGATATAAGCATTGGTGTAAGTAAACTAAATCTTAAAAAGTCTAAGCTAAGTTTGAATTTATATAGTAATGCAATATATGCTATTGCATTTATTACTATTAGTAAATAATTTGCTTTGGTTACATTTTTGTATTCTTTATAGGTTTCTTTTGACAATATTTTTCTTTCATTAAGAAATGCAACATTTACGTATTCTATAAATTGTCCAATTGTTCCACCTAAAATTGCCATTATCACGTATATTAAAATGTGTATATCGTTAATGTACATCTTCTCCTCCTCACGTGAAGTGTATTGTTCACTGTTTATTAATATTTCTTTCGTATTTTCCATTTCTATTCTATTATATCTTTTTTGATTTTGCAAGAGTTTTTTTATTATTTTATTTTCGTACTTGCATATGTTATAGCGTCATATCCATATTTCTTCTTTAAATTATCTAATACACTATCTATTTTATCTAATTTTTCTTTGTTCTTATCTTCGAACATTGATATTTGTCTTTGTTCCCTATCTTCTAAGTTATCCACTTTTATTCCTACAAGTCTTATAAATGTTCCTTCTTTATACATTTCCTTTAAAAGAGCTCTAGCTTTTGTAAATATGTGTTTTGTGTTTGAGGTGGCTATATCTAGTCTCCCTTGATGGGAAAAGTCTATGAATGCTTTTGTTCTTAGTTGTATATTCACTGTGTTTGCTACTAGATTATATTGCCTTAATCTATATGCTACTTGCTCTGTAAGAGTAAACAATATTCTTTCTATTTTTTCAATGTTACATAAATCCATAGGAAGTGTTGTTGCATTACTTATGCTTTTTGGCTTTTCATATTTATAATTGACTTCTGCATTGTCTATACCGTTTGCATATTCCCACATAATATTTCCATGTTTCCCGAAATTTTTTATTAATGTTTGTCTTTCTTTTTTTGCTAAATCTCCTATTGTTTTTATTCCCATCCTTTGTAGCTTGGGCACACTTTTTTTTCCAAGCATAAATAATTCTGATACTGGTAATCCCCACATTTTAGTTTGTATTTCATTTTGATACAGGGTGTGTATTTTGTCTGGCTTTTCAAAATCTGATGCCATTTTAGCTAATAATTTGTTATTGGAAACACCTATATTAACAGTAAATCCTAGCTCTTGTTTTACTCTTTTACTAATTTCCTTGGCTTTGTTTTCTAAAGTGTCCTTCATTAGGTATTCTGTCATATCTAAAAAGCATTCATCTATGCTATACCTTTCTATTTTATCTGTGTAATTTAATAATAGTGTATATAATTTGTTTGAATACTTTCTGTAAATTTCAAAATTGCCTTCGAATACTTTTACCTGTGGGCATTTGATTCTAGCTTGATAAATTGGCTCTCCTGTTACTATTCCAATTTCCTTTGCTTTCATACTTTTAGCAAGTACTATTCCTTTACGTGTTTCTTCATCTCCTCCAATTATAGCTGGAATAGTCCTTATATCTAAAGTTTCTCCACTTTGTAGTTTATATACTGCAAGCCAACTTAAAAATGCATTGTTTACATCTATGTGTAGTATTTTTCTTTCCATAGTTATCACCTAAAACAATTATAGAACTCTTGTTTGTAGTTGTCAATGTCTTCTTCTATTTTTCTAATAATTTTTTTAAAAATTTTCCAGTATAAGATCTCTCATTTTTTATTATTTGTTCTGGTGTTCCAATAGCAATTACTTCTCCGCCTTTTTCACCACTTTCTGGTCCTAAATCTATTATATAATCTGCTGTTTTTATTAAGTCTAAATTATGTTCTATAACTACAATACTGTTTCCTGTGTCTACAAGTCTTTGTAGTATATCAATTAATCTATGAACATCTGCAATATGAAGTCCTGTTGTTGGCTCGTCTAGAATATATAAAGTCTTTCCTGTTGCTCGTTTAGAAAGCTCTGTTGCAAGTTTTACTCTTTGTGCTTCTCCTCCTGATAGTGTAGTTGATGGTTGTCCTAATTTTATATATCCAAGTCCTACATCATATAATGTTTGTATCTTTTGTTTTATCTTAGGAATGTTACTAAAAAAGTCTAGTGCTTCTTCAACAGTCATATCTAGCACATCTGATATGTTTTTCCCTTTATATTTTACTTCTAAGGTCTCCCTGTTATATCTTTTTCCATGGCACACTTCACAAGGTACATATATGTCTGGTAAGAAATGCATCTCAATCTTAAGTACTCCATCACCTTGGCAGGTTTCACACCTTCCTCCTGATACATTAAAGCTGAATCTTCCTTTTTCATATCCTCTTAACTTTGCTTCATTTGTTCCTGCAAATATATCTCTTATTAAATCAAACACACCTGTATATGTTGCAGGATTTGACCTTGGCGTTTTTCCTATTGGAGATTGATCTATATTTATTACTTTATCTATGTTTTCTATTCCTAATATTTTATCATGTTTTCCTGGAAATTCTGATGCTTTATATAGTTCTTTTGCTAGTCCTTTATATAAAATCTCATTTATTAAGGTGCTTTTTCCAGAACCTGAAACTCCTGTTACACAAGTAAATACGCCAAGTGGTATTTTTACATCTATATTTTTTAAATTGTTCTCTCTAGCACCTTTTATTTCAATTGACTTTCCTGTTTGTTTTCTTCTTTTTTGTGGTACTTTTATTTGTTTTCTTCCACTTAGGTATGCACCGGTTATTGAGTTTGGGTTTTGTTTAATATTCTCAACTGTTCCTGCAGAAATTACATTTCCTCCATGTACCCCAGCTTCTGGTCCGATATCAATTATATAGTCAGCTGCATACATTGTGTCTTCATCGTGTTCTACTACTATAACAGTATTTCCTAGGTCTCTTAGTTTTTTTAGTGTTGCAATTAATTTATCATTGTCTCTCTGGTGCAAACCTATGCTTGGTTCATCAAGTATATATAAAACTCCCGTTAAACCTGCACCTATTTGGGTTGCAAGGCGTATTCTTTGAGCTTCTCCTCCAGATAATGTTCCAGCAGGTCTTGATAGTGTTAAATATTCTAGTCCTACATCTACTAAAAACTGTAACCTTTTGTTTAATTCTTTTAAAATTTGATTTGCGATTAATGTTTTGGTTTTATCTAATTTTAGATTGTTGATAAAGTCTTGTATTTTTGTTATTGACATATTTGTTAATTCTTGTATATTTTTTCCACCAACTGTTACTGCTAAGCTCTCTTTTTTTAATCGTGCTCCATAACAAGCCTCACATGGGCTTTCTGTCATATAATATTCATAAAACTCTCTCATTCCTTGAGATTTAGTTTCTCTATATCTTCTTTCTAATGTTGGTATTACTCCTTCAAATGGTGCTTTAAATTTTCTCTCTCCTACTGCTGAAGTGTATCTAAAGTTAATTTCCTCATCGCCTGTTCCATATAGTATCTTATTTAAAAAATCTTTTGGTAACTTCTTGATTGGAACTTTTATGTCTACGCCATAATGTTTGGCAATACTTTCGAAGTACATTTTAGCCATTGTATCGCCTTTTTTCATTGAGCTTGATCCAAAAGCTTTTACTCCATCATATAAAGTTTTGTTCTTGTCTGGTATTATTAAGTCTTCGTTCATTCTCATTAAATATCCAATTCCTGTACATTCTGGGCAAGCACCAAATGGATTGTTAAATGAGAACATTCTAGGAGATAATTCTTCTATGCTAATATTACAATCTGGGCAGGCATAGTTTTGGCTAAACAACATCTCGTTTTGTGGTGTGTTTATAAGTACTAAATTTTTTGCATATTTTAGTGATATTTCAATAGATTCTGCCAATCTACTTCTAATATTATCTTTGATTATAAGCCTGTCTACTATTAAATCAATATTATGTTTCTTTTTTCTATCTAAATCGATATCGTCTGTTAGTTCAACTATTGCTCCATCAATTCTTGCACGTACAAAACCCTCCTTCGAGAAACCTTCTAAAAGGGCTTTATATTCACCTTTTTTACCTCTTACAACAGGTGCTAATACTTGTATTTTTGTCCCCTCATCCAAATTCATTACAATTTCTACTATTTGATCAATTGTTTGTTTTTCTATTTTTTTACCACAATTTGGGCAATGTGGTTCTCCTATTCTTGCATATAATAAACGAATATAATCATATATTTCTGTAACCGTTCCAACTGTTGAACGTGGATTTTTAGAAGTGGTTTTTTGGTCTATTGCAATTGCTGGTGATAAGCCTTCTATTGACTCAACATCAGGCTTTTCCATTAGTCCTAGAAATTGACGTGCATATGAAGATAAACTTTCTACATAACGTCTCTGTCCCTCTGCATATAGGGTGTCAAACGCAAGAGATGACTTTCCTGAACCGGAAAGTCCTGTTATAACTACTAGTTTATTTCTTGGTATTGTTACATTTATGTTCTTTAGATTATGAGCTTTTGCGCCTTTTACTATTATATTGTCATTCATTTATATTTCATTCTCCTTTTTCTATTTCTATTGGATTTATATGTATTACAGTCAAATATATTTCGTCTAACTGTTCTATTTCCTTTTCTAGTTTATTTGCTATTTCATGGCTTTCAAATGTTGATAAATTACCATCTATGTAAATTGTAAAGGATATTTAATATTTATATCCTACTGGTGTTGCATTAAAGTGTTCTACCTTTTTTATTTCTTTATGCTTCATTATTATGTCCATTACCTTTTTCTTGTTTTCAAGGCTAATAGTTTTATCCATTAGAACATTATAACTTTCTAAAAATATGTTGCTTATTATTCCGAAAATACTTGCTTTTTGAGTTGATTTAAATCTATCCATATTTCATAATCCTTACTTAAGTAACTTTTTGTCCTAATTCTTGATATCTATAATTGTTAAATATTCCAGTATATATAATCTTTGAGTTTTTTAGTTTTTCAAAGTTTTCTGGTTTTGGCATATCTGGTAAATTTATATTGATATTGGATTTTTCTAGTATATGTTTTATAAATTCTGCACAATAGAAATAATTATTCCTATGTATTTTTTTATTTAAAAATATATAAATAAGTCCTAATGTATTAAATTTATATTTTGCTTTGTTTTCTTCAAACAATTTTATTTGTTGTTCTAGTTTTTCATATTGATAATCTGTTATTTGAATATAACAAATCATTGCTTTAGTATTTTTAAATCTTTTGAAAAATCCTAGATTTTGTCTTTCATGTACAAAACCTCCAACAAAGCAATTGTATGGATTTATTCTCCCAAATGAATACATTTTTTCTAAATTTTCATCAAGAGAAATTGATACGTGTGTATAAAACCTTTTAGTTTTGAATCTAATTATTCTACCTAGTACTGTACCTGAATATGTTAATATGAAATATATCTTTTTCACTTCGAATCCTTTCCTTATTTAAATTAATAAATCCAAGACTACTCCTGCTACTATGCCTACTAAATATAATATTCCTAATATTTTTAGGTTTTCTTTTTTATCTTTATTAACTTTGAATAATATTAAAATTCCTATTCCTGAATTAACAAGTAGTCCTGATATCATTGCCCCAAGTGTTATTATGTTTTCCAAATAGAGTTCTGTTAAAATGATTGAGCTTGCACAATTTGGAATAATGCCTATGATTGCAGTTATAACAGTTCCTAATATTGGAATATTCACAATTAGACTTGCAATTTTATCCTCCCCAATAAAATAAATTATATAATTTATTATTATGTTTATTATAAATATATACACAAATATTTGAATTGTATGTTTTATTGAAGACTTTATAATCCCATCATTTTCACAATTGCAATTATCATTTTCGCATATTTTGTGTATTTCAATATGTTCTTTTGATTTCTTACTATTTTTACTTAGCAAATCTATCAAAATACCTATTCCCATACCTATAAAAATTTTTATAGCTAGTATTTTTATTATTATGCCTATTTCTGCTCCTTCAGATATTAAGATTGGCAACATTTCATCTGATGTTGATAAAAATATTGCAATAAGTGTTCCTTGTGTTATAATTCTAGCCGCATAAAAGTTTGATGCTACTGCTGAAAAGCCACATTGCGGAATAATTCCTAAAATAGCACCTATTATTGGTCCAAATTTTCCTGATTTTCTAATAGCTTTTTCTGTCTTTTCTCCAGCGTGAGTTTCTATTAATTCCATTATTATATAAGTTATAAATAAGAATGGTACTAATTTTAAACTATCAATTATTGTATCTTCTAAGATTTCTAGCATACTTTTTCCTCCATTTTGATATACATATAATATTTTAGCACATTTTTCATAAAAATACAGTATTTTTATGAAAAATGTGCTAATTAATATTATTTTTCTGACAACATATATCCAACGCCTCTAATTGTTTTAATGTATTTATCATATCCATATTTTTTTAAACTTTTTCTAAGTTCGCTTGTATATACTTCCACAACATTTGTTGTTGTAAATGAGTTAAAGCTCCAAACTTTATCAAATATTTGCTCTTTCGTTAAAATCTTATTTTTAGAGGTTACAAGGTATTCCAATATATCAAATTGTTTTCCTTGCAATGTGATTTCTTCATCTTTTATTGTTATATTTCGTTTTTGTGTATTTATTTTTAGGTCTTTAAATTCTAATAATTCATCTTGATAGTTTCCTTTTGTTCTTCTTATTATTGCGTTTAGTCTTGCTATTAATTCTTCAACTTCAAATGGTTTTACCAAGTAATCATCTGCCCCATATCTAAAGCCCTTTAACTTGTCTGAAATTGAATCTTTTGCTGTTAAAATTAGTACTGGTGTGTAAATCTTGTTTTCTCTTAATTTTAATAAAACATCATATCCAGACATTTCTGGTAACATTAAGTCTAATATTATTGCATCATAGATATTTTCCTTTGCATATAAATAGCCTTCATATCCATCAAATGCCTGTTCTGTTTGAAAATCTTTACATATGCATTGTGCAATGGTATCTGACAGAACTTTTTCATCTTCGATAATAAGAACCTTCACAATATTTTCATTCCTTTCTCTATATATAAAGCTTGTATGTTTTAAATTTATTAATATTTTATAAATCAAATGTTAAAATATAATTAAAAATGTTCTTGAAATAAGAACATTTTTTATATATGAGAGTATATCTATAAGCCGGGTTCTGTCTTGAACAGTCATTTATCTAGGATATATATTACTACATATCTCAAGCCACCAATTCAGAAGATGACGAGCAGTCTTAGCCTTCTTTTTAGGTGTTGCTCCAGATGGGGTTTACATTGACCCAATATGTCTCCATATTGGCGGTGAGCTCTTACCTCGCCTTTTCACCATTGCTCTAATGTAAAAAACACTAGGGCTGTTATTTTCTGTTGCACTTTCCTTAAGGTTTCCCTCACTGGACGTTATCCAGCATCCTTGCTCTATGGAGCCCGGACTTTCCTCATATGAATCCTTGCGAATTTCACACGCGACTGTTCGGTATACTCTTATTATATTTTAGCTGTTTTTATTGGAGTTGTCAAGTAATATTCTTTATTAAATATTTAGTATGTTGCAACACTTCTTGCAATTCATATTTTTTTGCTTTTTACGTTGCTTTCTGATAGATATTTTTTAAAATATCTATTTTTTCTATTAATTGATTTGGAACAAGTGTATCTACTGGATTTCCAAGTTCTATTTGCTTGCGTATATAAGTTGAACTTATATGCATTTTCTCAATGTGTTGTAGTTTTATAAAAGAAGATTTATATTGTTTTAGGAAATTATCATTCTCAATTATATTCTCCATAATATCTTCATTACGTTCTAGTACTATTATCTTGAATTCTTGTAACAATAAATCTGCTTTATACCACGTCTTTATTTCTTTTAGATTATCTGTACCAATTATAAAATATATTTCTTTATCTGGATATCTCTTTTTTAGAATTCTTAATGTTTCGATAGTATATAACTGCCTTGTACTATCTAATTCTATGCTTGAAACTTCTAAGCATTCTTCACTATCACAAATACATTTCAACATATTAAATCTATCTGCATCAGAAGCTAGTCCACTTTTATGATATTTTGTACTAACTGGTACAAATATAACCTTTTCAACTCTATCAATTTTATTCAAAATCTGTTTTGCAAAATTAATATGGGCAACAGTAGGAGGGTTAAAGGCCCCTCCAAAAACAGCAATAATCTCCTTATCCATATTTCCTCCAATTTAATAACATCTATATAGGCGGGGGATTCCCCTCGCCTATACCTTTATTATTTATTACACAAGTGAAGCGAGCGATTAATACATTCCCTCCATACCTTGTGACATTGCATTATGATTTCCTCCACAATTGCAGTTACATTCTCTCTCTTTCTTATCTGTTACAACACTTTCTGTTGTTAAGAACATTCCAGCAATGCTTGCAGCATTTTGTAAAGCACTTCTTGTTACTTTCGTTGGATCAACTATTCCGGCTTTTTTCATATCTACATATTCCTCTTTACTACTATCAAAGCCTACACCTTTTTCAGCTATTTTTACTTTTTCTAATATAACAGCTCCTTCTAATCCTGCATTTGTTGCTATCTGTCTTACAGGTTCCTCTAGTGCTTTTAGAACTATTTTTGCACCTATTTTTTCGTCTTCGTTTAATTTGCTTATCACATTTTCTACATTTGGCATTACATCAACAAGTGCTGTTCCTCCACCTGCAACTATTCCTTCTTCAACTGCTGCTTTTGTTGCAGATAGTGCATCTTCTATTCTTAACTTCTTTTCCTTCATTTCTACTTCTGTTGCAGCACCCACTTCAATTACTGCTACTCCACCAGCAATTTTTGCTAATCTTTCTTGTAATTTTTCTTTATCATATTCACTCTTTGTCTCTTCTATTCCTGTTCTTATTTGTTTTACTCTTGCTGCAATTGCCTCTCTATCTCCTGCGCCATCAACTATTATTGTACTTTCTTTTTGAATCTTAACTTGTTTTGCTCTACCTAATTGTTTAATTGTTGTATCTTTTAATTCTAATCCTAAATCAGAGGTTATAACTTCTCCTCCTGTTAATATTGCAATATCTTCTAGCATTTCTTTTCTTCTATCTCCAAAACCTGGAGCCTTTACTGCAACTATATTTAAAACTCCTCTTAGTTTATTAAGAACTAATGTTGATAATGCTTCTCCTTCAATATCATCAGCAATTATTACAAGCTTTGCAGATTGTTGCATTAATGCTTCTAGTAATGGTAATATTTCTTGAATATTGCTTATTTTCTTATCTGTTATCAGAATGTATGGATTTTCCATTACAGCTTCCATTTTATCTGTATCTGTTACGAAGTATGGAGAGATATATCCTTTATCAAACTGCATACCTTCTACAACATTTAGACCTGTTGTTGCTGTTTTTGATTCTTCAATTGTTATAACTCCATCTTTTGAAACTTTTTCCATTGCATCTGCAATTAATTCTCCTATTTCTTGGTTGTTTGCAGATATACTTGCAACTCTTGCAATATCCTCTTTTCCGTTAATTTCAGAGCTAATTTCTTTTAAACCTTGAACAGCACTATCTACTGCTTTGTCTATTCCTCTTTTGATTGCCATTGGATCTCCACCTGCCGCAACGTTTTTAACACCTTCTTTTATAATTGCTTGTGCTAAAACTGTTGCTGTTGTAGTTCCATCACCTGCAACATCATTTGTTTTTGTTGCAACCTCTTTAACTAATCTTGCACCTATATTTTCGTATGAATCCTCTAGCTCTATTTCTTTAGCTATTGTAACACCATCATTTGTAATTAAAGGTGCTCCAAAGCTTTTATCTAATACTACATTTCTTCCTTTTGGTCCTAATGTAACTTTTACTGTATTTGCTAAGGTATTTACACCATCTAGCATTTTCTTTCTGGCCTCCTCGCCAAACTTAATTTCTTTTGACATAAAAATCCTTCCTTTCAAAATTTAAAATTTAGAGTAATATATAACGAGACAATTCAAATTAAATTATTCAACAATAGCAAGAATATCGTCTTGCTTTACTATGATATAATTTTCACCTTCGTATTTAATCTCTGTTCCTGCATACTTACTTACAATTACTCTGTCACCTTTTTTTATATACATCTTCACTTCTTTTCCTGGTATATTGTTAATTCCTGGTCCCACCTCAATTACTTTTGCAGTTTGTGGTTTTTCTTTTGAATTACTTGATAATATAATACCACTCTTTGTTGTATTTTCCTCTTCCTCCATTTTTATCAAGATTCTATCTGCTACTGGTTTTATCATTTTTCATTCCTCCTTTTAAAATTATTAGCAGTCTATTTGATTGACTGCTAATAATTTATACCTTTTTTTATAAAATGTCAATAGTTTTTTAAAAAATTATTTTCTGTTCACTCCTATTATTCCTCCAATCCCGCCTATTAGTAAGCTTGTAGCAATCATAATTATTGAATAAATATTTAGTGAAAAATTCTTAGAAACTATACTTGATATTATGTAAAGAAACATTATATATATTCCTCCAACTAATGTACCATTTATAATTCCACTTTTTTTGATTTGTGCGGTTGTAATTTGACTACCAAGTAAAATGCTAAAGGTTGTTATAACAATTATAACCGTAGGCATACTATTTTCATTTATATTTGTATATGTAAGAATTGCTGAAAATATCATTAATAATATTAGTGTTGCAAATAGTGAAATTGCACTTCCTTTTAAAATTTTAATAAAGTTGTTTGACTTATCATCATTTACATTAATCATATGTTCCTCCTCAATTAAAGATATGCATAATATACTAATTTAATACTATTTTATTGTTTAATTAATTGCAATATATTTTAAAAAATGGTATAATATTTTTGTATATGGATTTTTCATTATAGAAATGTACTGTATGTATACAATTTGAAGGGATTGATTTTCAAATGAAAAAATTTGTAAGTTTTGTTTTAATTTGTATTTGTTTATCTATATTTAGTTTTTCCTCTGTTTATGCAGTTGGTATAGATATGGATTTAGTCGATAACACTTCACAAAGGATTAATAATTCTAGCAGTACAAATAACCTAGGTAATAACACTAATAGTATAAGAACTACTGTTGATGATGATATTGATACTCCAACACCAGCAAAGGTTTCTACTACTCGTACAAGTGAAGAATTTCACTTGACTGTTTCAAATATCATTGATATTATTTTAATTGCAGTTGGAATAGTTATAATTTTTCTTGCAATTGCTATTTTTCTTAAAATTCGATAAAATATTTTGCCTTTTTATGTATGAAAAGGCATTTTTTTTATGCATAATTTTTTCTAAAATTCTAAATAATATTATTGAATTCTAAAAATAGGAGGTAAAAAATATGCATAAAAAGAGCTTAATCTTAGTATCCGTAATTCTTTTCGTTCTATGCGTTTTTTCTAATGTTGTTTCAGCAAACAATGATGTAAAAAACGGCATTTCTAATGTTACTAATACCGTAGTTAATGGCGTAGAAAATTTAGGTAAAGATGTTCGTGGTGGTATTGGAGCTGCTGAAAATGGTATAGAAGGTGCTTTAAGAATGGATGGTAATCAAACAAGTACTAATAACGCAGATAATACTGCTACTAATGCAAGAAGCAATACAAACAACGGATATACAGCAACTAGAACTGCTACAAATGCCTTAACAAATAATGATACATCTACTTTATGGATATGGCTTGTGGTTGCAATAGCGGCAATAGTTATAATTGGTTTAGTTTGGTATTATGGTACCCAAAATAATACACATCATAATGAATAATATTCACTTTTCTAAATAAGTATGGTATAATATATCATATTTATTTAGAAGTACATAATGCTTTTGCATTAGTGTGTACTTAGGAGGATGGTTAAGATGTCTAAATTAATTGCAAGAAACCCAACTGCTAAGCACAATTATAATATTATAGATACAATAGAAACTGGTATTGTTCTATCAGGAACTGAAATTAAATCTATTAGAAATGGGAGGGTAAATTTAAAAGATAGTTATGCAGGAATTAGAAATGGTGAGCTTTTTATCTATAATTTGCATATAAGTCCGTATGAATTTGGGAATATATATAATAAAGATCCTTTAAGAGATAGAAAGCTTTTAGTAAATAAACATGAATTCAATAAACTTGTGGGTCTAATAAAACAAAAAGGCTATTCACTTATACCTATGAGTTTGTATTTCAAAGGTAATTTCGTAAAATTAGAGCTTGGAATTGGCAAGGGCAAAAAGCTTTATGATAAACGTGAAGATATTGCTAAAAAAGATGCTGAAATGAGGATGAAAAAACAAGTTAGTAAATAATTAGTAAAAAATAATTAAAGAAGAAAACGGTCAAAGTCCGTTTTCTTCTTTTTATTTTTTGATTATTGACAATACTGTTTTCTCTTCATTAAATACTTCTTCTAGTACTTGTTTTGTGTATTCTGGTGTTACCTGTTTGTAGTTTTCTATATATTCAAAACTGTTTATGCCTTTCATATAGTCTGCTATAAACATTCTACAAATACTTGCAACATCATCATATTCTTTTACATAGTTTCCAAATATTGTTTTTTTAATTCTTTGAAAGTGGTCTGTGTTTAACTCTTTACTTTTAATGTTCCTTATTTCCTCTTGTAGTTCTTCTAATACCTTTTTAGGATTATTTGATTGTCCAGTTATGGCAATATGTGCGTATTGTTTTGAAAATTCATATTCCAAATATGGTTCTCCTGTTATTAGTTCTTTTTCATATAAGTCTTTGTATAATTCTGAACTTTTTCCTATTAGCATATTTAATAGTATCTCTATTGCTATGTGTTTTTTTACTATAGCATCACTGCTACAGTTTTTGTTGTCAAAACTATCTTTGATGCCTATTACAAATATTGGCATACTAACTTCCATTTGTTTTGTAACTTCTTTTTGAACTATCTCTTCTGGCTCCTCAGGATATATTCTTTTTATTTCCCCATGTTTTTCTGTGTTCTTTAAACGTTTTTTCACCTCTTCTATTAAGTCCTCTGGATTAAAGTCTCCTGCAAAACACATTACCATATTTGATGGATGGTAAAAGGTGTTGTAACATTTATATAATACCTCTTTATTTATTTTATTTATAGATTCTATTGAACCTGCTATATCAATAGTTATTGGATTATTTTTGTACATACATCTAATTGCATTCATATATACTTCCCAACTAGGATAATCCTCATACATCTTTATTTCTTGACCTATTATTCCCTTTTCTTTTTCAACATTTTGGTCGGTGAAATATGGGTTTTGAACATAGTTCATTAATTCGTCCATTGCTGGATAAAAATTGTCTGTACACTCAAACAAATAACAGGTTTGGTCTGTTGATGTATATGCATTTGCATTTACACCTAGGGCTGTTAATGTATCTAAACTATTTGTTCCATTTTCTTGTTCAAACATTTTATGCTCTAAAAAATGTGCAACACCATCTGGTATGCTTGTCTCCTCTTTTTCATTTGGTGCTATAAATTTATTATCTATTGAACCAAAGTTTGTTGCCCAAATCATATATTTTTTTTGAATATTGGCTTTTGGCATTATCATTACTGTTAAACCATCTTCCAACTTTTCTACATATAATTTTTCTTTTACTTTAGAATTCTCAATAATTTGCATAATCTAATATCTCCAATCTAGTAGATGTAAAATCCACCTCTACTTTAAATTTTACTCATTATTCTTTAAGAAATATATAGTATTTAAGTTTATGTTGTTTGCAATTTTTTCAATGTCTGCTCTTGAAACCCAATTTATTTTATTAATATAATCTTCAAAACTTATCATTTTTCCAGACATTTCTTGTCCCATATAATATGTTATCTCTGAGTCTTGTTCATCTTGTACTGTTTTTATTCCTGCTACCATATATTTTTTTGCATTTTCTATATCTTCCTCTGAGAAATTACCATTTTTCATATCTTCAAGTTGTTCTTCTATTATTTTAAGTGCTTTGTCGAAATTTTCTATTTCAATTCCAGCTCTAATGAATATATTGTTTTTTTGCCTTACGTAAGTTGACCTTGCTGAATACGCTAATCCTGCTTTTTCTCTAACATTTTGGAACATTTTTGAGGTTGCACTTTCGCCTAAAATTACGTTATATAGGCACATTGCATATTTTGAATTTGGCTCATAATAATTTATATCTAGCCCTATAACTAGCTTTCCTTGAGTGACATCTTTTTGTTCTTTTATAATTTGAAGTTTAACCTCCTTCTTTTTTTCTGTTTCTTCTGTATTTATAATGTGTTTATCTTCTCTTTCTGGTAATTTTTGTATACTAGGATTTGCAATTATTTCATTAATAATTTTTTTATCTTGAAAATTGCCTGATACAAATATATCAATCTTAGCTTCATTTAGTAGTTTTGTGTAATATTCATATAAATTTGATTCATCAATTTTTTCTAAATCTTCTACATATCCAAATTTATATAATCCATAAGGTTCTTCTTTATACATTTCTTCTACACATCTGGTATATGCATACATATCTTTGTTGTCTATTCTGCCCTCTATTAGCCTTTTGATAGTCTTTTTTTCAGAAGCAACATATTCTTTTTTTAATTCATTGTTTTCTACTAATGGATTAAAAACAATATCAAGTAAAAGTTCTATAGCTTTATTAGATATGTTTTCTTTATTTGGTAGGAAATTATCATTTAAAGTTTCCAAATAGAACTTAAGCACTTGATTATCTCCTATTTTATCCACTCCTCCATCTAATGTGGCTCCATACATATTTTCAAGCTCGATACTTATTTCTTCTTGTGATTTTAGTTTTGCAGTTCCCATTCTCAAAACTGCTGGTATAAGTGCATTTTGGGTTACTGTGTTTCTATCCAAAGGCATTGTTAAAAATATTGCAAATAAATTTGTCTTAAATTTATTTGTTTTTATTAAATGGATTTTAATTCCATTTTTTATATTTTTTATTTCGTATGACATAACTTTTTTCTCCTTCACTAATGTTTATTTTTACCTACTTTATTTTTATTATTCAAAAAAACAGAGGTTCTTTTTATGTTCTGACCTCTGTTTTTATATGTACTTAAAATTTTCTTTTTCTTGCTGCTTCTGATTTTTTCTTTCTTTTAACACTAGGTTTTTCATAATGTTCTCTTTTTCTAACCTCTTGTAATACACCATTTCTTACACATTGTCTTTTGAACCTTTTTAATGCATCTTCTATATTTCCATTATTAACTTTAATTTCTGCCATTTGTAATTCCCTCCCCTCGCTACTCTTTTACTCTGGGATTATTCCATAACTTGTATAATTATATAGGAAAAATAAGGACTTGTCAAGATTTTTTCAAGAATTTCTCTGTTTTACTGCTTCGTACATTACTATTCCTGCTGATACTGATGCATTTAGTGATGATATTTTCCCCTTCATTGGTATTTTTAGTAAAACATCACAATTTTCACGCACTAGTCTTGATAAACCTTCTCCTTCATTTCCTATTATTAAAGCTATTGAACCTGTTAAGTTCTCTTCATAGTAGTATTTTGTTGCTTCTATTGCTGTTCCATATATCCATACATTATTTTCTTTTAGATATTTTATTTCATCATTTAGATTATTTACTCTTGCAATTTTCATATGTTCAACTGCTCCGCTTGCAACTTTATATACTGTGCTATTTACTGAACACGCTCTTCTTTTTGGAATTATTATTCCATGAACTCCTGCTGTTTCTGCCGTCCTTATTATTGCGCCTAAATTATGTGGATCTTCTATTCCATCTAGTATTAATATAAATGGTTGTTCGCCTCTAGTCTTTGCTTCATCCAAAATATCTTGAACCTCACAATAATCAAATGGTGGTACTATTGCTATTACTCCTTGATGATTTTCTGTTTGTGCCATTTGATTTAGTTTGTTCTTATCTACTTCAACTGTTACTATCTTTCTATCTCTGGCTATTCCTATTATTTTATTTATAGAACCATGTTTTTCACCCTTTTCTATAAATATTTTATTTATATCTTTACCTGTTTCTAATAATTCTAGCACTGAATTGCGTCCTTCAATTTGGTCTTGGAAGGTGTCATTTTTCTTGTTAGAGCAGACGTGTGAATCTGCCCTTACATTTACTTTTTTATTTGATTTTAGATTTTTATTATTAAAATTTTTATTATTTTTCATTGAATTCTCCTTTTATATTTTGGGTAAAAGTGGAGGTATGCCTCTACTTTATTATATATTTTTTCATATGTCAAGGATGGTTCCCTGCCCCTACTCCTCATCCAGTTTTAATACTGCCAAAAAGGCTTCTTGTGGGACTTCTACATTTCCTATTTGTCTCATCTTCTTTTTGCCTTTTTTTTGTTTTTCTAAAAGTTTTTTCTTTCTTGTTATATCTCCACCATAGCATTTTGCTAGAACGTCTTTTCTCATTGCAGATATTGTTTCTCTTGCTATTATTTTTCCTCCAACAACTGCTTGTATTGGCACTTCAAAAAGTTGTCTTGGTATGACCGTTTTTAGTTTTTCTGCCATTTTTCTACCTCTTGTATAAGCTGTGTCTTTGTGTACTATAAAGGATAATGCATCTACTTGTTCATTATTTATGTGTATATCTAGCTTTACTAAGTCTGATTTTCTATATTCGCTAAGTTCATAATCCAATGATGCATATCCTTTTGTGTTTGATTTTAACGTATCAAAGAAGTCATATATTATTTCGTTTAGTGGCATTTCATATTCTAGCATTACTCTTGTAGTGTCTAAGTATTTCATATCTAAGTATATTCCACGTCTATTTTGACATATTTCCATCACATTACCCACATAATCCTTTGGAAGCATTATTTCTGCTTTTACCATTGGCTCTTCTATATAGTCTATATCCTGCATTGGTGGTAAATCTACTGGATTGTACAATTCTATCATTTCTCCATCTTTTTTATATACTTTGTATATAACCGATGGAGCTGTTGTAATTAAGTTTAAGTCAAATTCTCTTTCTAGCCTCTCTTGAACAATCTCTAGGTGTAGTAATCCTAAAAATCCACACCTAAATCCAAATCCTAGTGCTACTGAGGTTTCTGCTTCATAACTTAATGCTGCATCGTTTAATTTTAGTTTTTCTAATGCGTCTTTTAAATTTTCATAGTCTCCACCATCTAAAGGATATATTCCACAATACACCATTGAGTTTGCTTTTTTATATCCTGGAAGTGGCTCTTGTGCTGGCTTCTCTGCTAGTGTTATTGTGTCTCCAACACTTAAATCTGAAACTGTTTTTATGCTTGCTGCAATATACCCAACTTCTCCTGCCTCTAGTTTGTCTGATGGTTGGTATCTGCCTGGTTCTAAATATCCAAGTTCTGTAACAACAAAGCTTTTATTTGTTGCCATAAATAGTATCTCATCACCAGTTTTAACTGTTCCTTCTACTACCTTTACATAGCTTACAGCACCCTTGTAGTTGTCATACAGAGAATCAAATATCAAGCATCTTAATGGTTTTTCTTTATCTCCAACTGGTGGTTTAAAATCTGTTACTATTCTTTCTAAAACCTCTTCAATATTTAAACCTGATTTTGCAGATATGCAAGGTGCATCCATTGCAGGTATTCCTATTATGTCTTCAATTTCCTTTTTTACCTCATCTGGTCTTGCACTTGTTAAATCCACTTTATTTATTACTGGTAATATTTCTATGTTATTATCTAATGCTATGTATACATTTGCAAGTGTTTGAGCTTCTACTCCCTGAGTGCTATCAACAACTAGTATTGCACCTTCGCATGCTGCCAAACTTCTTGATACTTCATAATTAAAATCCACGTGTCCTGGTGTGTCTATTAAATTTAATATGTAAGTCTCACCATCTTTTGCCTTGTATTCCATCCTAACTGCTTGAGATTTTATGGTAATTCCTCTTTCTCTTTCTATATCCATATTGTCTAAAACCTGACTTTCCATCTCCCTCGCTGTTAAAAGTCCTGTTTTTTCAATTAATCTATCTGCTAAAGTGGATTTTCCATGATCTATATGTGCAATTATACTAAAATTTCTAATTCGTTTTTGTTTATCCATTGTTTTTCCTTCCTAAATTAATTTATTGTTATATGGTTTCAAAAAAGTCTTCTAACGTTTTTATTACTTTCTCTTTGCTTTCTATTTGATTTACAACTTGTCTTACTTGACTTGAATTTGGTAAGTCTTTTAAATACCAACATATATGTTTTCTCATTTCGCGTACTCCTACATATTCGCCTTTTTCTTTTATTTCAAGTTCTATGTGTTCTTTTATAATCTCTAATTTTTCTTTTGAAGTTTTTTCTGTTGGTTTTACGTTGTCTTGTAATTCTTGTATTATGCTATTTGTTTTCCATGGTTTTCCTAATATTCCCCTACCTATCATTATTCCATCAACGCCTGTGTAACTAAACATTTTTCTTGCATCTTCAGCTGTTTTTACATCACCATTTCCAAATACTGGTATATTTACAGCCTCTTTTACTTTTTTTATAATATCTAAATCTACTTGTCCTGAGTAATATTGTTCTCTTGTTCTACCATGAACGGTTATAGCTTTTGCACCTGCTGCTTCGATAATTTTTGCAGCTTCAACAGCAACTACGTTTTCATCGTTCCAGCCTTTTCTTATTTTTACTGTTACTGGTTTATTAGTATTTTTTACAACCTCTTCTACTATTTGTCCTATTAATTCCAAGTTAAGCAATAGTTTGCTTCCATCACCATTTTTTACTACCTTTGGTGCTGGGCAACCCATATTAATGTCAATAATATCAGCATATTTTTCTACAATTTTAGTGGCTTGCCCCATTACAGCTGGCTCGCTTCCAAATATTTGGATTGCAATTGGTCTTTTTTCTTCATTTAATACTAAGAATTGTTCTGTTTTTTTGTCATTATAAAACAAGCCTTTACTACTAATCATCTCTGTACAAACTAGTCCTGGGCTACCATATTTTTTACAGATTTTTCTAAAACTTAAATCAGTAACACCTGCCATGGGTGCTAGTAATATATTATTATCTAGTTCTACATTTCCTATTTTTAATTTTTTAATATACATTTTTTCCTTCATTCTTTCTTTATATTATGCAAATTAGCTCATCGAAAGGAGCAGTATTTCTTAGTTAAAAATTGATTTTTGACGTTGAGAACTTATATTTAAAAGTAATCCTATAGCAATTATATTTGTAATCATTGAGCTTCCTCCATAACTTATAAATGGTAGTGGTACACCTGTTATAGGTAAAAGTCCCATTGTCATTCCAATATTTTCTAAAACATGAAATATTAGTATTCCGAACAATTCCCGCTGCTATATATGAACCCAAATCGTCTCTTGCTGTTTTTGCTACTGTTATTGCTCTTGTAATTAAAACTATGAACAATACTATTATACTGCTACATGCTATGAATCCCATTTCCTCTCCAATAACTGCAAAAATAAAGTCTGTGGTTTTTGGATATAGAAAACCTAAATGCGTTTGGGTTCCATTCATCCAGCCTTGTCCTACTAATCTACCTGCACCTATTGCAAGCTTTGATTGTATAATATTATACCCTGCACCTCTTGGGTCTAAATATGGGTTTAAATACACATCAATTCTTTGTCTGGCGTGTTCTGGTAGTACGAAGAAATATAGCAGTGGCAATACAATTATCACAATTAAAAGAGCCGATATAATATATCTCTTTTTTATTCCCGCAACATAAAGCATAATTGCGACTGCAAATACGTAAGCCATTGCAGTTCCATAATCAGGTTGGAGCACTATTAATAGAACTGGTACAAGTACTATACCTAAAATCATTGCTAATTTTAAAGGTCTGTTTATCTCGTTTCGAGACATCTTAGACAGAATATATGCTAAAAATAAAACAACTGCAATTTTTGCAAATTCTGCTGGTTGAATAGAAATTGGTCCAATACTAAACCAGCTTGTTGCTCCATTTATTGCACTTGTTAGTAATACAGCTATTAATAAGATGGTAGAGAGTATATAAAATCCTACACTTATTTTTGCCATAGTTCTATAATCAACAATAAATGTAATTATAAGTATTGGTATACTTATAATTACCCATATTATTTGCTTTTTAAAGTCCTCAAGCTCTGATGATATACTTGCACTATATAGTGCAAAAATCCCTATTGCAATTAATATTATTGTACAAAATAATATACTCCACTCTGTGTTTTTTAATTGTTTTTTATTCATATTTTTCCTTTCAAAACATGAAATTAATCTTTATCTTCTTTTTCCTTTTCTTCTTCAACAACTTCTTCTTTCTTTTCTTCCTCTTCTTCCTCTTCTTTTGTTTCTTCTTTAACTTCTTCCTCTCTAATTGCTTCTTCTTTTTTCTCTTCTTTTTTTTCTTCCTCAATGTCTTTTTTCATATCATTTCTAACATTTAATATTGGAATGTTTGCATATAATGATGGTGCTCCTGTTGTGCCATCTTCTTTTACTTCGTTTGTAAGCCTTACATCAATTTCACTTTCTTCTACTTCTATGTATTTTTTAATAACGTCTATTATCTCTTGCTTCATCATTTCTAAGAAGTCTGCCGAAACATTTGCTCTATCCTGCATTAATACTAAGTGTAGTCTTTCTTTTGCTTTGTTTTTACTACCTGTAGTCTCTTTTTTATCACTTTTTCCTAGTTTTTTTAAAAAATTTAGTAAATTTTCAAACATGCCCATTCCTCCATATCAATTAGTTTTTCTTTAATAGACTTTTTATTTTTGCAAAGAAGCCTTTTTCCCTCCCTGGAATTGTAATATCAATATTTTCTCCTAAAATTCTTTTTGCTATTTCAATATATGCTTTCCCTGATGGAGCTTTTTTATTCTTTATTACTGGCTCTCCTTTATTTGTTTGTGTAATTATATTTTCATCATCTGGAACAACCCCTATTAAGTCTATTGATAATAAATCTACTATATCATCAACATCCATCATTTCACCTTTTTTAACCATTGCAGGTCTTAAACGATTTACTATTAATTCTGGATTTTTTATTTCCGCTGCTTCCAATAATCCTATTATTCTATCAGCATCTCTTATTGCAGAAATTTCTGCTGTTGTTACTACAATTGCTCTATCTGCTCCAGAAACTGCGTTTTTAAAGCCTTGTTCTATCCCTGCTGGACAGTCTATCAATACATAATCAAATTCCTCTTTAAGTTTGTTTGTCAATTCTTTCATTTGTTCTTCATTTATTGCATTTTTATCTCGTGTTTGAGCAGCAGGTAATAAGAATAATTCGTCAAAACGTTTGTCTTTTATAAGGGCTTGTCTTAATTTACATTTTTCTTCTATTACATCAACTAAGTCATATACTATTCTATTTTCTAGTCCCATAACAACATCAAGGTTTCTAAGTCCAATGTCTGTATCTACTAAAACAACTTTCTTTCCTTCTTCTGCTAGACTAGAACCAAGGTTTGCAGTAGTTGTAGTTTTACCTACTCCACCTTTTCCTGATGTTATAACTATTACTTCTCCCATAACATCTTTCCTCCTTGCATTTTATGTATTTTTCTAACTATTATATTGTATAATTTTTTTTGTCAAAAGTCAATATTTTATGGAAATAAATAGAAGAAATAATACATAAAATATTAAAAATATGGTAACATATGTTTCCATATATTACCATATTAAATAGATGTTTTAGAATCCACACACATAAATGGTTAAATTTCAAGGCAGACGAGGAAATCCGCCCCTTTTTTATATTTCTTCTGTTTCTTCTTTTTTGTTTATCACTTTGTCTATCATTTTTTCTGCTTTTTCACATAATTCTGGCATATAGTCTAAGAGTTTATCTATTGTACAGTTGTGTTCTATTGGGAGTAATTTAACTTTATTTTCTTGTACTACTAAAAATGCTACCGGCTTTATTGATACTCCTGCTCCGCTTCCTCCTCCAAATGGATTTCTATATGAAATATTTTCTTCATCTTCTATTTTTTTGTATCCCTTTATTGTTTCTCCTTTAAACTCACTACCTCCACTTGCAAATCCAAAGCATACTTTTGAAATCGGAATTATAGTTACATTTTCATTTATTTGTATTGCTTCTCCTATGATAGTATTTACATCTATCATATCTCTTATACTATCCATTGCAGTCTCCATAAGTCCTTCTATTGGGTGTTCCTCCATATTTTTGGTACTCCTTTCCTTTTAGCTTTTTAATTATATTGATAATATGTACCAATTTTATTTTAAATATACAATTTATGGATAAAAAGACATAATTTTGATTTGTGTATATTGGTTCAATTTCATATTTGGGGTGATCTGTTTTTTTTACTAAGATTATTCCTAGAAGGCTTGATATTATTGTAACAACAAAGGCCGTAAGTGCTGGATTTTCTGTGCCTAATTTAGCCTTGACAGTTATTTTAGGTATTTCAATTCTTTGCAAAATATATTTAAAATCTTTTATTTCTAGTTTTATTTTGTTACTGTTTTTATTAATTATTCTTTTTATTTTTTCTTTGTTTGTTTTAAATCTAAATAAACCTAAACTTACAACTACTTTTAGTTTGTTTATTTTTGTATTTTCAATTTCTAATTCTTGAACATTAATTTTTATTGCCATAAGATTCCTCCTATGGCAATATTTTTCCCAATATTTATTTCTTTAAACATTAGCCTTTATATACAAATTTCTCAAATTTTGTTTTTATATATTTTTCTAGTTTTTGCATAAATTCTTCTGGTGGAATTTCTTTTTTTGCTACCATATCTAACCCTTTTTCCCAACTTGCTGTTAGTTTAGGGTTTAGCATATCTGGTATTGATTTTTCAACTACATCGTATATTGCTTCTCCTTTTTCTGTTGGTGTTACTATTTGTGTTTTGGCATTTATTTCTATGTGCTTAATTTTTTCTAGTTTTTTTATTATTTCTCCTCTTGTTGCACTTGTGCCTATTCCGGCTCCCTTTATTTGCTCTCTTAGAGCTTCATCTTCTATAAGCTTTCCTGCATTTTCCATTGCAAGTATTAAGGAGCCTGAATTGTATCTTGTTGGTGGATTTGTTTCTGCTTCCTTTGTACTTATTTCTTTTATTTCTAGCTCTTGTTCCTTTTTTAAGTCTTTCAGATTTACATTTGACTCTTCTTTGTTATCTTTTTGTTTTAATATTTCTAAATATCCTATTTTTGTACAAACTTTTTCATTAGCATAAAAGGTTTCATTTTCTATATTTATGGTGACATTTATTTTACTAAATTCTGCTGCAGGATAGAATATTGCTAAAAATCTTTTTACTATTACTCTATAGATTTCTTTATGTAAGTCTGGGAGTTTACTATAATTTTCAAACCCCTGTCCTGTTGGTATTATTGCATAGTGGTCTGTTATTTTACTATCATTTACATATTTTGTCTTTGCCAAATTGTTTGTGGGATATTTTTCTTCTATCATCTTTGTTATGTATCCATTTATTTCTTCATCTTGTTTTAAGTTCTTAGCTAATCCGTTTAGGTTCTTAGATATCTCTTTTGCAACTGCTGTTGATAATACCCTCGCATCTGTTCTTGGGTATGTTACTAATTTCTTCTCATATAAGTTTTGTATTACTTCTAGGGTTTCATCTGGTTTTATTTTGAACTTTTTTGTACATTCGTTTTGAATTTCTGCTAAGTTGAATAATAAAGGTGCATTTTCCTTTTGTTTTGATTTCTTCAATTCTGTTATAACTGCCTTTTTCCCTAATATACTTTTTATTAAGTTCTTTGCATCTTCTTCTTTTTTAAAACCTGTTTCATTATATAGTTTTGAAGATTCAAATACACTTGATTTTTCATTTACTTTCCACTCTGCTGTAAATCCTTTAAAAGCTACATTTATTTTATAATACTTTGTTTTAACAAAATTTCTTATTTCTCGTTCTCTTGCGACTATCATTCCGGAGTACACAAGTCATTACTCTGCCTATTGATATTGAAGCCTTTTCTTCATTTATTGTTTTTGCAAGTTTTTTGCCAAAGATTATTGAAAGTAGCCTTGAAAAGTTTATACCTATTAGATAATCCTCTTTTGCCCTTAAATATGCTGAGTCTGATAAACTATCATATTCTGATAAATCCTTTGCCTCTTTTATGCCCCTTCGTATTTCTTCTTCTGTTTGGGAGTCTATCCAAACCCTTTTCATTTTTGCATTTGGATTTGGTTTTGCCATCATAAAAACTAGTCGTTGTATGTATTCTCCTTCTCTTCCAGAATCTCCGAGCATTGTATATTTCCTCAACATCTTCTCTTTGAAGAAGTTCTTTTACAATTTCAAATTGCTTTGATACTTCTGGCTTTATTTCGTATTTAAATTCTTTTGGTATAAATGGGAGTGTATCTAATCTCCAAAACTTAAACTTTTCATCATATACTTCTGGATATGACATTGTGACTAAGTGACCTACACACCAAGTTATTATCCAATCTCTACTTTCAATATATCCATTTTTTCTATTACTTTCAAGATTTAAGACTTTTGCATACTCCATAGCTACTGATGGTTTTTCTGTAATTAATAATTTTTTCAAAATTATTCAGCTCCTATTTTTCCATATACGCCTCCGCCACCTTCTTGTACTTTTATTTTACCTTCTCTGGCGTTTATAATGTTTCTTGCATTTTTTTCTCCTATAACTGCCTCCAAATCATCGAAAGATAATTTATGTAAAATGTTCATTTCTGTTTCGAAATGGTCAAGCATTTTTTCTATTGTTTTATTTCCTAAGCCGGGTATAAAGGATAGTGGTATTTGGTATACATATTCTGGTCTATTTTCAGGACTTTTACTTTCCTTTTTATCTTTTATAATTTGTATTCTATCATACACACCCATTGTTATATTTTTACTATCACAAGTATTGCATTTAGTAACTGGTGCTATTCCTGGTATGTTTTTTTCGCATACTTCACAATATGTTCTATGGTATTTTCCAAGTTTTGGGTCTAGTCCATAGTTTGTTACTATTCTTCTTCCATCTTCATTTTTTATGGCTTTTAATAGTTCTTTAAAGCTTATATCTTCAACTAATATTTTGTTGTATTCTCTAGCTATTTTAGGAAGAGAATGTGCATCTGAATTTGTTAAGAATGTTTTTCCTTCTAGTTCTGATATGTTATCTGCTAGATTTGTATCTGAACTTAGTCCTAATTCTATTGCCAGTACTTTGTTATATTTTTCTTTGAAGATTTTTTCTAGTCTATCTGTACAATTTCCGTAAAAGCTTTTATGAGGTGTAAAACAATGTGCTGGAATTAGTATTCCATTATATTTTTCTACTATGTCTATTAAATCATATGCTGATATATCTGCTCTTTGAGAACTTAGTGTTATGTTTTTTATATGCTTACTCATTTCATTTGAGAAACCTTTTATATCTTTTAAGTGCGGAAAAAAACATATATTATGGGCACTTCCACAGTTTCCATTTATACCTTTTTCTGATGTTTCTATTTCACTTCCTAGAATTATACATACTTTATCTTTATATATTATTCCTCCATCTTTAATTTCATAAGCTTCCCCTGTTTTTAAGAAGCTTTCTATATCTTCTATTACATATGGTGATGCACAATCTATTATTCCTGCTATATTTATTCCCTTTCTATCTCTACATTCTTTTGCTATGTTTGCAAAATTTAGTGACTTTGCTGCTGTTATTTTTATTGGTTTGTTATTTTCGCTTCTTCCAATATGAATATGTAAATCTGCAAATACCTCGTACATTATTATCTTCCTTTCATTAATTAACATTTGTTTCTAGTTTAATACAAGAATTATATATTTGTTTCGAAAATGAAAAGTCAATGAGACCTCTGTCATCTCTTGGAATTTTCTTTTATTGCAAGGCGTGCTAACTCATCACACCTATTGTTGTACTCATTATCACTATGTCCTTTTACTTTAATAAATTTTACATTATGTTGTTTAGTTAAATTGTATAGCTCTTGCCATAGTTCTTTATTCTTAACAGGCTCTTTACTTGAGTTTATCCAATTTTTTTTTCTCCATCCCTCTATCCAATGATTATTAAAGGCGTTTACTACATATGCACTATCACTGTATATTTCAACCTCGCACTCATATTTTAATAGTTTTAACCCTTCCATTACTGCTGTTATTTCCATTATATTATTTGTTGTATTTTCCATATATCCACTTATTTCTTTTTTTACGTTTTTATACATCAAAATTGTTCCCCAGCCTCCTGGTCCTGGATTCCCAGAGCAAGCGCCATCTGTATATATTACTACTTTTTCCATATTTCCTCCGTAAATATTTGTATTTTTTTTTATCTTGTGATATTATATCAATAATATAATAAAAAAATCAATATATAAGGAGAAAATAATGAGCAAAGTTCTAGCAATTATTTGTGAATACAACCCATTTCATAATGGGCATCTGTACCAATTAAATAAATCCATCAAAACCGTAAATCCTGATTTTGTACTGTGCATAATGAGTGGAAATTTTGTTGAACGTGGAAATACTGCTCTTATAAATAAATGGGCTAGAGCTGAAATGGCATTGTATTCTGGTGTAGATATGGTTATTGAGCTTCCTACTATTTATAGTATATCTAGCGCGGAGAATTTTGCTGCTGGTAGTATTAAAATCTTAAATAGTTTGAAGTGTGATACTTATCTTTCTTTCGGTAGTGAAAGTGGTGATATAAATACTTTAAATAAGTTTGCCGAAATTTTAGTTAAAGAACCTCCTGAATATGTTACTATGCTAAATCATGAATTGGCCAAAGGTTTATCTTTTCCAAAGGCACGTGAAAATGCTATGCTGTTATATATAAATGACATTCGTAATTCTACTAGTGTTTTATCTGGCTCAAATAACATCTTGGGTATTGAATATTTGAAACAAATAATAAAAACTGGAAATAAAATTTCTCCTATCACAATAAAACGTGTTGGAACTGAGTATAATAGCTTATCTGCCGATAAAAATATAGCAAGCAGTACAGCTATTCGAGAAATGCTTCTGCAAAAGAAGTCTGTAAAACATTTAATGCCTAAAGCTTCATATACTATCTTAAAGGAGGAACTTGGAAGTGGCAAATTCGTTTTAGAAGCCTCACAATTTGAAAAAGAAATAATTTATAAGTTGCGTTGTATGACAATTAATGAAATTGCCAATCTTCCTGATGTTTCAGAAGGTTTAGAATATAAGATTAAAGATGCTGCAAATAGTTGTAACAATTTAGAAGCTCTTGTTTTTATGATAAAATCTAAAAGATATACATTAACAAGAATCAATAGAATTTTATTGTATGCCCTTTTAAATATAACAAAACAGGATTTCATTGACTCTCAAAAAGTTGTTCCTTATATGCGTGTATTAGGAATAAGTGAAAATGGAAAGTTTTTATTGTCTGAGTTGAGTAAAAATAAGAAGTTGAATGTAATTACCTCAGTAAAACAATTTATGGACAATAATAAAAGTAATAACACTAATAGAATTCTTAAAAATATGCTTGAAAAGGATATTTTAGCTACCAATATATATACATTAGGATACAAAAAAAATCCAGATGCAAATCTAGACTACACAAAAAAAATAGTTATAATTTAGCAAAATATTTCAACTTATTATCTAAGAGTAACATTATTTGTTATTCATAAAAGCAACTGCGTTTGCAGTTGCTTTTGTCTACTCTTCCCAGTTATGATATATGTCTATTACATCATCTAATTCATCTAATTTTTCTAATATTAATTCCATTCTTTTTGTACCATTTTCATCTAAAGATATATAGTTATTTGGTACCATTTTTATGTCTGCTTCTAAAAAGCTTATACCGTTCTCTTCTAAAGCTTGGCTTAACGTTGAAAAATCTGTTGGATTTGAAGTTATCTCATAAACTTCTTCTGATGTTTCCATATTTTCAGCTCCATTTTCTAATGCTAGAATCATTAGATCGTCTTCTTCTAATTTGCAAGTTTGTTTTTCAATTACTAATACGCCTTTTTTCTCAAACATATATGATACACAGCCTGAAGTTCCTAAGTTTCCTCCAAATTTATCAAATATGTGTCTTACATCAGCTGCTGTTCTATTTTTATTGTTTGTTGAAGCATTTACTATAATAGCAACTCCATTAGGTCCATAACCTTCATATGTAATTTCCTCATAGTTTTCATTACTTCCTGCTCCAGCTGCTTTTTTTATTGCACTATTTATTGTATCATTTGGCATATTGTTTGCTTTGCATTTTGCAATTACATCTTTTAGTTTTGAATTTCCTACTGGATCTGGACCACCTTGTTTTACTGCCATTAATAATTCTCTTCCTAATTTTGTAAATATTTTACCTCTTGCTGCATCTGCTTTACCTTTTTTTGCTTGAATATTATGCCATTTTGAATGTCCTGACATATAACTCTCCTCCTCTTTCTTACATACCAGTGTTTAAGCTCTTTTCAAGGTTTTCACTTGTATGTCTTTCCAAAAATTTCCTTTATTGTTCTTTGTTGATTTATATGGGTTTGTGTGGTTCTTTATTGAACAAATTGTGCCAAAATTGTGCCAGAATTTATATTGCAAATATTATGTAAAGAGTTCACTTCTAAACAATTTTGTCCACTGATTTTTCACTTAGGTTATTGTAACACATTTTCCTTTATTTGTATATATTTTTGTACAAATTTTAGTTGTTTTTTCAATTTTGTCAACACTCCGACGAGAGGGCGAGAATTTAGTAAATTAAGGGTGAATAGTAATAAAAAGAATTTATTAAATATTTAGTGTGTTATAATTATTTTATGATAAAATCTTATTGTTTATTTTAGGAAAATGTCCCAAATTCATCATCTATATTTTAATAATTTTATACCTTAATTAACATAAAATGTGCATGTTCGAAAAATTCTACTAATACACATTTCTCAATTTACTGTATCGCCTGCTTTTCTTACAGCGCTACATAAAGTAGGGGCCTAAACGAAGTGTTGAGGCTGATGAAAGTCGGATAGTAGCGGTCGCGGCCACTTGCTGGATAGTTAGAGCCATAGCTGCCGTAACTGCCACCCCTGATAACTCGCTTGTCGGTGTTGTACGCCTCTGTAGTCCATTCTTCGCAATTTCCTGCTACATCATATATATTTTTACTAC